>Ga0208695_1000095_pt1 | contig 121532 bp, 121 predicted proteins | sample AD_UKC111_MetaG_FD_184449 | JGI IMG/M metagenome (GOLD analysis project Ga0208695, IMG submission 184449) | Active sludge microbial communities of municipal wastewater-treating anaerobic digesters from Hong Kong - AD_UKC111_MetaG (SPAdes)... | ecosystem: Engineered > Bioreactor > Anaerobic >... | reverse complement strand
GGACACTTTATTGATACAATTTTTTGCATGAGGGCTTCATCCTTTCTGGGAGGTATTTGTTTTCTCGCAAAAACATTGTACCATAAAGGGGTTGGAGTCCTCAATTTTCATTTAAGTTTACAAAACGAATAAACTTAGAGGGAGGTTTAATATGAAAGACAAAAAAGGAATTATTATCGCAGGGGGAATGGTAGGAATCATAGCAGTACTCTTGGTATATTTCGGAAACCCTGCAAACATGGGCTTCTGCATAGCTTGCTTTTTAAGAGATACGGCAGGCGGCTTAGGTCTTCACAGGGCAGATGTAGTCCAGTACATAAGGCCGGAAATAATTGGTCTTGTCCTTGGAGCCTTTTTATTTGCTTTAAAAAACAAAGAGTTTAAAAGCAGGGGGGGATCTTCGCCTTTCACCAGGTTTGTCTTAGGCATAGTTATGATGATTGGAGCCTTAATATTCCTTGGTTGTCCCTTGAGAATGATATTGAGGATTGCAGGAGGAGATTTAAACGCTTTGCTGGGTTTAGCCGGCTTTGTGTCAGGAATATACGTTGGAGTTCTGTTTCTCAACAAGGGATTTAGTTTAAAGAGAAGTTACAATATTAGCAAGATTGAAGGTTACATTTTTCCGGCTTTAAATGTTGGTGTCTTGTTACTTCTTCTTCTTGCGCCTGCTTTTATCTTCTTCTCCGAAAAGGGACCGGGATCCATGCATGCACCTTTATGGCTTTCCCTGGCCGGAGGTTTGATAGTGGGTGCTTTGGCCCAGAAGACCAGGATGTGTACGGCCGGCGGAACACGAGACCTGATTCTATTCAAAGATACCTATCTTTTATCAGGATTTATTGCCATTCTGGTCTTTGCTTTATTAGGAAACCTTGCTTTCGGATTCTTTAAAATAGGGTTTGCCGACCAGCCTGTAGCCCATACGGATGGTTTATGGAATTTCTTAGGTATGGTTCTTGTTGGCTGGGCCGCAGTCTTATTGGGTGGATGTCCCCTGAGACAATTAATCCTTTCTGCGGAAGGCAATACGGACTCTGTAATTACCGTTATGGGTTTGTTGGTTGGAGCTGCTCTGGCTCATAATTTCGGACTGGCTTCAAGTGCTGCAGGAGTTACATCCAACGGAAAAATCGCCGCCTTGATTTGCTTTGTCTTTTTAGGCCTTGTTTCATACTTAAATTCTGAAGATTTGGTTAAGAAAGGCAGCATAAGCTTAACGAAAGCAAATGCGAAATAGGAGGGAAATATATGAAAAGAATTGATACAAGCGGCATGAGCTGCCCACAGCCCGTATTGATGACAAAAAAAGCCTTGGAGGAGAATCCTGAAGGTCTGGACATAATTGTTGACAACAAAACTGCCAGGGGAAATGTGGATAGATTTTTAAAAAACGCCGGTTATAAGGTTACAATAAGGGAACAGGATGATACATATTTAATAGAAGCAAGGAAGTAAGCAAGATGACTTACTATGTATTGTTTTTCACACATTCGGGAGCTATCAAATTCGACAGGAAATGTAGAAAAATGAACATCCAGTGTGAGCTCATGCCCGTACCCCGGGCCTTGAGCTCAAATTGCAGTGTAAGTGCCAGAATAAAATGCGATGACCCGGTAAGCCTGATAGATGATGAAGTAGAAAAGATATTCTTGATGCAGGATGATAAAAATGTCTTAGTGTATGAAGCCGAATAAAATGGTGAATTTATGTTGAAAAATAATTTTTATATGCCGGCTTAAGTTCTCAGTAGACAGGGCAGGGGATTTGTGCTAATATAGGCTTAAGTGAATGAAATCCTTAAGCGGTGGTGAAAGTTATAGAAAGCTTACATAATAATCAATGGTCATATGAAGGTATAAAAAGAAGAATATTAAGAGCTTACAAGGATTACAGCAGGGTTTCAGATGAGTGTGCACTCATTAACATCCGGAGGATTTATCACTTATCTATCATAGCCATCCCTTTGCCTGTTATATGCATTATTCTTTTTGCCTTTGGGAAATCCTATGATACTGAAGTATTAAAAACATGGAGTCAGGGAATTATGGGCTCCCATTTTGTATTGCTGCTTTTTTTGATAGTACTTTTCTTGGTTACTCACAGGCTCAGGAACAAGAAAAAAGCCGGTCTGAACATGTATCTTTTGCAGTACCTGGTTGTGCTTGTTATTATGGCGACCGGTATCGTTATTGTAACCTTTGATCAATTGGTGACAACCAACATAACCCCCTTCATATTAATCTGCGTTATAGTGGGAGCAATTTTTATAATCAGACCCTTAATTTCCTTTATAATATTTTTAATTTCCTATATAGCATATTATTTTTCCATAGCTATGACCATAAGTGATCCGGAGATCTTACTTTCCAACAGGGTCAACGGAATCATCGCTGTCGCAATCGGCATGATGCTCAGCATTACTTTATGGAGATACAATTACACCAGCGTAATCCAAAAAAGGCGAATTGAATATCAACAAAAACAATTGGAACAAATGGCTTTTTTTGATCCCCTTACGGATTTACCCAACAGGAGGCTCATGGAAAAATTAATAAAGCGGGAATATTCCTTAATGCAGCGCTATGGTCATGAAAGCGTTTTGATAATCATGGATGTAGACAATTTTAAAAGCATCAACGACACCTACGGTCATCCGGTAGGTGATAATGTACTCAGGCAATTGGCCGATTTCATTAAGTATAATGTGAGGGAATCTGATACGGTAGCCAGGTTCGGAGGAGAAGAATTTGTAATCCTCATGCCCAATACTTCCCTTGAAGACGGATGCATATTTGCCGAAAGGCTGAGAAAATTATTAATGGAAAAAATATTTGAGGTAGGGTCAATTTCCATACAAATTACTTCAAGCTTCGGCGTATCTTCCATAAGGGATATTAATTGCCAATGCCTGGAAGATTATTACTACCTTGCCGATAAGGCCCTATATCTGGCAAAGCAGAGAGGAAAAAACAGGGTTGAAAGATATAGTGAAAATACAGAATAAAACAGAAAAACAAGGAGGATTAAGATGGGATTTGACATGTCGAATATAATAATGAAAAGAAGATCAATAAGGATTTTTAAAGATGAAAGATTAGCTAAAGAGGAAATTAGGGAATTGGTGAAAGCAGGCTTATTGGCACCTACATCCAGGAACAACAGGGGAGTAGAACTCATTGTAGTCGATGAAAGAGATATAATCCTTAAGCTGAAGGATTGCAGAAACATGGGTACAAAAGGACTGGAAACCGCCACATGGCCATAGTTGTTATTGCAGACCGTGAAAAAAGTGATGTTTGGGTTGAAGATGGAGCAATCGCAGCTTCCTACATACAATTAAGAGCTGAAGATCTGGGCCTGGGCTCTGTATGGATACAAATGAGAAACAGGGTAAGTGATTATGACAGTTCTGAAAATGAGGTCAGAAGGCTGTTGAATATTCCTGAAAAATATGGGGTTCTATGTATAATAGCCCTTGGGTACAAGAATGAAAACAAAGCGGCCTATACGGAAAATGACCTTGAAGAATCAAGAGTGCATTTTAATAAATATTAGTGATTCCGGAGACGGACTATGAGTCTAAAAAGTTTAGATAATTATATCCTGGGAATTGAAGAAGTTGAAATTACTGATACCAATGAAGGCGTTTGTTTAACGGAATTGAATGATGTGAAAAATGTATTAACAAAACGAAGCAGGAATTCTCACAAGGGGACCTACGGCAAGGTCGGATTTGTGTCCGGCTCAAAGGGCATGGCGGGAGCATGCGTTTTAAATCTTAATGCAGCCCTCAGAACCGGAAGCGGTCTTGTCAAAGCCTTCATACCCGATGAAATTTATCCCGTTGTTGAAGCCATGTCCTTAGAGGCTATTACCTGTACATATGAAGACAATGATGAGCTGTTAGAAAAACTGCAAAATGAAATTATTGATTTTTCCGATGCGGTAGCAACCGGCTCCGGTTGTACGAACATAAGCTGCTATGGAGCCATGTTGAACTATTTATTGGAAAACTGCAGGCAAGCCCTGGTTATAGATGCGGAAGGCATCAATAAATTAAACTTAAAAAATTTAAAGACTCATAAAGAGCCGGTCATTTTAACACCTCACTTCGGAGAAATGGCCAGATTATTAAAGGTTGACACGTATTGGTTAAAAAGCGACATAATTGAAAAATCCAGGAATTTTTCGGTTGAATACAATGTTTACCTGGTCTTGAAAGGACCAAGAACCTTGATTGCATGTCCTGACGGTCAAGTTTTCATTAATACCACGGGAAATCCGGGTATGGCCACAGCCGGAAGCGGTGATGTTTTGACGGGCGTTATTGCTTCCCTGCTAGGACAAGGCATTGAAATAAAAAATGCCCTAAGGGCCGGAGTCTATCTCCACGGAGCGGCAGGGGATTTGGGAGCCAAATCGATAGGAGAGTATTCGCTTAAAGCCGGGGATCTTGTAAATTGCCTGCCTTATGCCATTAAGTCCATAACCTTGTAGTCTGGAGCACAGGATGTAAGATGTACCCCAATGCCTTAAAAACAACCCGATCAGCAAGAAGGTCTCCAGCCTGTTAAAGAATAAGGAATTGTAAATTCTACAATACCGGTTGAGTAAGGAGCTATTTCATATTGTTGATAATAAATCCTTATACCTTCAGGTGTCAGGTAAAAATTACTTTCATCAAAATTTTTAATAATCAAGGGCTTAAAATCATCAAAATAAATGTTTTGCTCCTCCTGTACAAGTTCCGCCTGCCTCATGATTTCATCGATGAGAAGGCGCTTGTAGTCCGTACCCGGAAGGAAAAAGCTTCTTAAAGGCAGGCCATATCCCAAACACAAGTACCAGGTATCGGAAGATCTTACAGTGCTGCCATGGGCTCCTCCCGTGTATTCATACTTATCAAAATACAGGCTTAAAAAACAATTTTGGTTATAGGTTATAAAGTATTCCATATAGGCCTCATAACCAAAAAAAGGGAAACCCTCATTCTTTGACCTTATGTAGGCTTTTATGGCCTCTTTATATAAATGTTTGGCATACCTTTTAAAATTGCCGACCTCCATAATTATTTGAGAATTTATTATAAATTCCGCCTGAGAGGCATTTAATCCAATTTGCGGGTAAATAACAGTAAGCTTCAACATTTCCCTGTTATCATAGGTGAATGTTTTTTTGTATTCGTGCATACCTATATCTGCTTTATAGCAATGATTATTCATTTTACAACCCTCCTGAATCATAATATGCCTAAGAAACCTTATGGTGCATGCTTAAAGGCAGGATGATATGATTATTGCAATGGAAGGAGCTTTCCTGTATAATTTATTTATAGAAAACAGGACAAAGCTTATTTTTTTGTCGGAAAGATAAAAACCAGGTGGGATATATGAGATTGAGAATAATCGCAGGAAGGGCAAATACCGGAAAGTCAACATATATTTATGATGAAATAATAAGAACATCCGGGAAAACCAAGGACAATTTAATACTCCTCGTCCCTGAACTTATGACATACCAGGCTGAAAGCGACATCATACAAAGATATGATCTTCCGGGCATAATGAATATTGAAATATTAAGCTTTAAAAGACTCGAAAACAAGGTATTGGAAGAAGTAGGCGGAAATAAGCTTTCTGAAATGAGTGTTTTCGGTAAAATAATGCTTCTTAAGCAGATATTTGAAGAAAATAAAGAGAAATTAAAGGTTTTTGGGTCTTCTTACAGGCAAAGCGGGTTTTTAAAAGAATTTGAAGAATTGATATCAGAATTAAAACAAAACCTTATTGATGGTTCCTCCTTGATAAAAGCGGCATCCAATGTGGAGGATGAGCTTTTGAAAAATAAAATTTACGACATCGAACTGGTTTATTCCGAATTCCACAGAAGAACCGAAGGAAAATATTTTGACGAAGAGGATAAAACCAATCTTTTTATTTCCTTTATCAAGGAATCGTCCTATATTAATAACTCAAGAATATGGATTGACGGATTTGAAAGTTTTAATCACCAAAGGCTGAGTGTGATTAAAGCTCTTTGTGATTTTTCCAAATCAGTAACCCTTTCGTTAAATATAGACTCATCATATCTTGAAAATCCGGAAGATAAGGATGATTTTGAAGCCTTTAAAATAATACACGATACCTACCTTACCCTAAAAAAACTGGATTTACATATGGAAGTTATATCCCTTGAACAAAACCTGTCTTTGGCACCAGAAATAAAGGCTATTGAAAAAAACATGTTTTCCTTGAATGCGGAAGAATACGAAAGGGATACGGATAATATAACCATATACTCTTCCCTGAATCCTTACACGGAAACCCAAAGAACGGCAGCAAAAATAATATCCCTGGTTAGGGACAAGGGCTACAGGTGGAGAGATATAAAGGTTGCATTGGGAAGCCTGGATACTTATGAAACAAACATAAAAAGGGTCTTTGCCCAATATGAAATACCTTACTTCCTGGATGTTAAAAGGGATATTTTAAATAACCCCTTAAGCAAGTACCTTCTCTCTATTCTTGATATGTTTATTTGGAAATTTAAACATGACCATGTCTTTGAATATTTAAAAACAGGGTTTTCCCCCTTAAGCACCAGTCAAGTCCAGAGCCTGGAAAACTATGCCCTCCAATACGGCATCGAGGGAGAAAAATGGTTTAGGGAGTTTACGAAAAATGAAACCGATAACAAGGATATGGAAGAATTCAGGAAAGAGTTTGCCGGTGATTTTGAAGCTGAAAGAAAGGTTGTAAACAAACTTAAAACCGTAAATGAAATCACCAGGCTCCTCTTTAAGTACCTGGATAAGCACAGGGTAAAGGAAAAGATGGACAGGGCCGTCAAAGGATTCAATGCTATGGGCAAATTCGAGGAAGCCAGTGAATTTTCCCAGTGCTGGAATTATACCATGGAAGTCTTTGAACAGCTTTTGCTGGTCGGGCAGGACATGGAAATATCAATCAAAGAATACAGAAAAATGCTGGAAGCCGGTCTGGCTGAAGTCGAGATAAGCATAATACCCCCGGCCATAGACAAGGTTGAAGTGGGAGAGATTGAAAGGATTGCTGTTACCAAGCCAAAAGCCTTGTTTATTATGGGAGCAAATGATACCAATTTGGATTCCGGAAATACCGAGAAGGGTTTGCTCTTAAACGAAGAAAGAGAAGAGCTCCTTGAGAACGATGTAAAGCTGACTAAGGGAGGAGACTATGACATTTTTAAAGAAAAGCACATGCTTTACAAGCTGTTTTCGAGCCCTTCCCATGAATTATCCGTATCCTACCCCTTGGGCCTGGCAACGGGAGAAAGCTTGCAGGCATCCTTATACCTTGACATATTGAAAAAAATATTTACCAGGGTGAAGGAAGGCTCAGACCTGAGCATGGAAGATGAACTGGAATTTGTTTCAAATTACGGGGGCACCTACGAGTACCTGGTGGAAAGGATGAGAAATTATATTGACGGATATGAAACAGACGGGCTTTGGAAGGATGTTTATACCTGGTATGAAAGGAATGACAGGGAAAAGTTTCAAATTATAAACAAGGCCTTACAATATAAAAATTTTGTGAACTCCTTAAATTCTGACCTGGTAAAAAGCATCTATCAAGACAATATGACCATGACGGTTTCAAAACTTGAATCCTATGCTGAATGCGGGTTTAAGTACTTCCTGGATAATGTCCTAAAGCCAAAGGAAAGACCTGTACAAAAAATTGAATTCTATGATTTAGGTAACATTTATCACTCGGTTCTCGAAAAATTCACGAATAAAATAAATGAAGAATACGGGGATTTAAGCTTAATTGACGAGGCCAGGGCTGAAGAAGAGGCAACTATGATAACTGATGATGTTTTATCCGACCGGGCAGATGAATTGGCGGCTCTTGAGGCAAATCACAGGAATAAATACATGAAGGAAAAGATAAAAAGAGTGATGAAAAGAACCTGCAAGACCTTGGTTAAGCAGTTGAATTCAAGCGACTTCAGACCTAAATACACGGAGCTTCAAATCGGCCTGGCCGACCTTAAGGACGAAAAGGTTGAAAAAGGTCTTTATTTACCGCCAATCGAATTACCCGTTGAAACGGATAAGCTTAAAGAAGTATTAAAACTACAAGGTAAAATAGACAGGGTGGATGTCTTTGAAAATGAGGGGGTCCTGTATGTAAGCATTATAGATTATAAATCTTCCCCCAGTGATATTGATTTGGATGATGCCAAGGAAGGAATCCAGCTTCAATTGTTTGTTTATTTAAAAGCTTTGATAGAACAAGGGGAAGTCTTGTTTGGAAAAAAACCCCGCGTAGGCGGTGTCTTTTACTATTATGTAAATGACCCCCTCTACAGGGATGACAATAAGGGAAAGGATCCGGAGGAAGAAATATTCAGGGAATTAAAACTACGGGGCTATGTCCTTAAGGATAAAGAAGTGGTTAAATTTATGGATAAGCACATCGACTCCGGTTCAAGCATCATACCTGCAGCCCTTAAAAAAGACGGGGAATTCAATGAAAGCAGAACCAGGGCCTTAAGCGAAGAAACCTTCCATGAAGTGATGGATATGGTTTATAATAAATGCGCAAAGATGACAAAAAGTATCCTGGAAGGAAAGATTGATATAGAGCCTTACAAGAAACCCGACGGCACAATCCCCTGCAGCTACTGTGAATACATAAGCATTTGCCAGTTTGACAGATCCCTGGGAAACAAGTTCAGGTTTATTGGGACCGCCAATATAACCACAGGGGAAGGAGGGGCAAGATGAACTGGACAGAAGAACAAAAGCTGATAATCGATTTAAGAGATTCAAATATACTGGTTTCCGCAGCGGCCGGTTCGGGTAAAACTGCCGTTATGGTCGAAAGGATAATTAGCCTTGTAAAAAATGGCGAAGACATAGATAAGTTTTTGGTTCTTACCTTTACAAAGGCTGCAGCATCAGGGATGAAGCAGAGAATTCAAAAATCATTGATTAAGGCAGTTCATGGCAAAGAAGGAAATGTAACTCATTTAAGAAGGCAACTGTCCCTTATCAACAAGGCAATGATTACAACTATAGATTCCTTCTGCCTGGACCTGGTGAAGAAGAATTTTCACTTGGCAGAAACCGACCCTGACTTCAGGGTAGGGGACCAGAGCGAATTAAGCATACTCCTGCAGGAAGCCCTGGATGAAGCCTTGGAAGAAGAATATGAGAAAATCAATGATAATGATTCCTTCAGGAAATTGGTTGAAGCTTTTACCGGGAACAGGGGTGACGAGGAACTAAGTCAAATATTATTAAGCATATACAGGTTTATTTTAAGTTTTCCTGATCCCATCCCCTGGTTTTCCGAAAATATAGACAAATTGAATATAAGCGGAGAAGAACTTAAGAATTCGGACTGGCTGGAAGAAATAAAAAGATATTTTTTGCTCTTGCTGTATGGTGCCAAGGATTACATCAAAAGAGCAACAGAAATATGCCTTGAACCTGACGGACCTGCCCTGTATTTGGATATATTGAAACAGGATATGGACCTGGTTGATGACCTTATTGCCCTTCTGGAGACCGACATGGAAGAATTCATGATGGTCCTCAAGGACTTTAAGGCTCCTAAGGCTCCACCTTTTAAAGAAAAAGACCATCCTGAGGTGGATCCTGAAAAGCAAATGGAGGTGGGAGGGTCAAAAAATAACAAGAGCCTGAGAGCCAGGTACAAATCAATTATCGAATCGATAAAGCACGAGCTTCCATATGATTTGGATTATGACAAATATGCATCGGAAATCAATGCAATGCATGGCACCATGGAGGCCTTGCGGGACTTAATAATCAAAACAGATAAGTATTACAAAGAAAAAAAGAAGGAAAACTCCTTGGTGGATTTTAATGATTTGGAGCATTTGGCCTTAAAAATACTGAGATCTTCCGAAACTGCCGCTTACTACAGGAGAAAATACAAATACATATTTATAGACGAATACCAGGATTCAAACGGCTTGCAGGAGGCTATCATAAACCAAATCAAGAGGGATGACAACTTGTTCATGGTAGGCGATGTCAAGCAGAGCATATACAGGTTCAGATTGGCCGATCCGGATATATTTATTTCCAAGTACCGATCTTTCCTGAATAACCTTGAGGGCTCGCATGGAAAAGCAGTAAATGTGGCTATAGATTTGAATAAAAATTTCAGGTCCAGGGATGAAATCTTAAAGGCCGTCAACTTTGTGTTCAGTAAAATCATGACTCGGGAATTGGGGGAAGTTGACTACGATGAGAAGGCTGCCTTGAATACGGGAAGCGAATTTCCCGGTTCCAACCCGGTGGAGCTGAATATAATACATAAAAATGCTTCTCAAAAAAGTTCGAAGGAGAATACGGATGAAGACAAGGAGGATGGAAACTTAAAAAATGAAGCCGATCTTGAAATCGAATCCATGGAGACGGCTGAGCTGGAAGCCGTATTTGCTGCAAACAGAATAAAAGACTTGCTGAAGGAAGAAACTTGCCTTCCCGGAAAAAGAGAAAGGAAAAAGACCGAATATAAGGATATTGTTATCTTGTTAAGGTCTGTGTCAAACTGGGCAGGCATATTTGAAGAAAGGTTTAACAAAGAAGGCATTCCCTTTTATTATGACGGGGGGAAAGGTTTTTATGAAACCTTAGAGGTAAAAATTGTCCTTAACTTGCTCAAGCTCATCGACAACATCAGGCAGGACATACCCCTGTTAAGTGTTATGAGATCCCCCATAGGCTCTTTTACAACCGAAGAATTGCTGGAAATAAGACTTGAGTATCCTAAGGAGAAATATTTCATAGGTGCCCTAAATAAGTATATAGCAGCCCATGAAGGGGAATCTGCCCAATTGGCATCAAAGTTAAAAGTATTTAAAGAAAAAATTTACGACTGGTCATACAGAAGCAGATACATGCATCTTAACGATTTAATATGGGATATACTGACAGAAACCAATTATTACAATTTTACCGGAGCCCTGCCAAACGGAAAAATAAGGCAGGCCAATTTAAGGATGCTGGTTGATCTGGCCTATGACTATGAAAAGACATCGATGCGGGGCTTGTTTAAGTTTTTGAGGTATGTAGAAAAGATTGCCAAGGGTTCGGAAGACAGGGGACAAGCCAAAACCTTAGGTGAAAACGACAATGTTGTAAGGCTTATGTCCATACACAAGTCCAAGGGTCTGGAATTTCCTGTTGTTATTATTTGCGGCCTCAACAGGCAGTTCAATCTCCAGGATATGAAAGATAAAATCCTCCTCCACAAGGACTACGGAATTGCCCCCAAGTATGTTGATGTCAACCAAAGAATAGAAAAAGAAACCCTGGCTCGAACAGCAATAAAGCTAAAAATTAAAAAAGAAAACATATCTGAAGAAATGAGGGTTTTATATGTAGCGATGACAAGGCCCATAGACAGGTTAATAATGGTGGGAACAGTAGGCAAATTAGAAGCAAAGCACAGCTCCTGGAAAAGGGGTCATTCAAGATTTTCTGTTTACAAGGGCCTCTCGTATATGGATTGGATTTGCGGCTGTTTGTTTGACAGGACAAGCTTTGAAGAGTTCATTGAGATAATGAAAGAAGGCCAATGGAAAAACTGGAAGTTAAATATGCTTACCCCTTATGATTTAAGATTGAAAACGGAAGAAGAACTTAATACAATAGATAAAAGAATTGCTTCCATGAAGGATTTTAAAAACCGGGAAAACAGTCCTTATTACCGGGAGATAGGCAGGCGTTTAAGTTTTAAATATCCTTTCATGACCTCGGTTAACGTACCTGCCAAGCTTTCCGTTACAGACCTAAGAAACTTGGGGAATAAGGAATTTGCAAAATTGAGATATCATATTCCGGGCTTGGTTGATGTTTTTGAATATAATGAAAAAGATGAGAGATTTATACTGGATAAAGATTTAAAAGGGGCAGATATGGGAACCTTGCTTCACTCTGTAATGGAGCACCTTGATTTGAGGGGGAATTTGGAAAAGCCGGGTATAATAAATACCATAAATCAAATGAAGGAAAGGAAACTATTAACAGAAGGAGAGGCAAGCCTGGCCATCAACATATTTGCTGAAAAAATTGAGACTTTCTTCAAGAGCAACCTGGGCAGGAGAATTATTTCATCGAAAATTGTTTACAGGGAAGCTCCCTTTGTTTTGAGAAAAGGTGCCAGGGAGGTACTTAAGACCCTTAATGAAGATGATTTGATCCTGGTACAGGGAATAATTGACTGTTATTTTATAGAGGATGGGGAAGCTGTAATCGTTGATTACAAAACCGATAAGATTAACGAAAAAATGAATATTAGCTCACAAATAGAGAGATTGAAGGAAGAATACCGGGACCAGGTTATTCTTTACAGGGAAGCAGTCGAAAAGATAGGAGGATTAAAGGTTAAAGAATCTTATTTATACTTGTTTTCGATAGGAAAAGAGGTCTTAATCGACTGATTTAGGGCAGAGTACCGAAGTTATTTAATTGACGAATTATTTATTTTGTGCTAAACTTATGCTATAAAAACTGATGGAGGACCGATATGGACCGATTGGAATTATTGAAATATGTCGATCATACCTTATTAAAACCTTATGCAGACTGGGAAGAGATAAAGCTCTTATGTGAAGAAGCAATAAAGTATCAAACGGCATCCGTATGCATTCCTCCAAATTACGTTAAAAGAGTCCATGATGCATACGGGGAGAAAATAAATATTTGCACGGTTGTAGGTTTTCCTTTGGGATATTCAACAACCGAAGCAAAGGTTGCAGAATGTGTACAGGCTCTTAAAGATGGAGCCGGCGAAATTGACATGGTGATAAATATAACCGATGTAAAAAACAAGGATTATAAAAAGGTGGAAGAAGAAATCCGCACCCTTAAAGAAACTCTTGGAGACCATATTTTGAAAGTTATTATTGAAACCTGCTATTTGACGACAGAGGAAAAAATTGAAATGTGTCAGGCGGTAACCAAGGCAGGAGCTGATTACATAAAAACTTCAACAGGTTTTGGTACAAGCGGGGCCAGCATGGATGACATAATCCTGTTTAAGAAATACTTAGGTCCAAATGTGAAAATTAAAGCATCCGGAGGTATCAGAACCATAGAAGACATGGAAGCTTTTATTGAAGCAGGCTGTTCAAGATTAGGCACCTCTTCGGCAGTAAAACTGATAAATAACGCTTAGCGTTTATTTATATAAAATTATAAAAAATGGAGGATTTAATATCATGAAACTATGGAGAAGGTTGGCTGTTGTTGTACTTGTTTTCCTGATGATTTTTGCTTTATCAGCATGTACAAGCAATGAACCGGCAGCACCGGAACAACCGGAGGAACCGGAAGCACCGGAAGAACCCGCAACGCCGGAAGAACCTGCAGCTAATGTTTTTGAATTAGCCTTAATCACTGACGTTGGAACAATTGATGACAAATCATTTAACCAGGGTGCCTGGGAAGGTTTGGAAGCTTATGCAAAGGAACACAACATCACTTACAAATACTACCAGCCGGCTGAACAATCAGACACTGCTTACATTGACTCTATAGGGTTGGCAGTAAAAGCAGGAGCAAAGGTTGTTGTATGTCCAGGTTACTTGTTTGAAGTTCCCATCCATACGGTTCAAACCATGTATCCGGATGTGAAGTTTGTGATCCTTGACGGTGCACCTCATGCAGGTGACTACAATATTGAGATTGCAGACAATACATATTCTATTTTCTATGCTGAAGAAGAAGCAGGTTTCCTGGCAGGCTACAGCATAGTTAAAGAAGGCTATACCAAGTTAGGATTTATGGGCGGTATGGCTGTTCCTGCAGTTGTTCGTTTCGGATACGGATTTGTTCAGGGAGCTGAGTATGCTGCTCATGAAATGGGCTTGACAGAACCTGTTCAAATCAAATACACCTATGTAGGAAACTTTAGTGCTACTCCTGAAAACCAGGCAAAAGCTTCTTCATGGTACAATGAAGGTACCGAAGTAATATTTGCATGCGGCGGTGCTGTAGGCAACTCGGTTATGAAGGCAGCAGAAGCAGCAGGAACAAAGGTAATCGGTGTTGACGTAGACCAATCGGGTGAATCCGAAACGGTTATAACTTCATCAATGAAGAACCTTTCAAAATCCGTATATGATGCTATAGCAGCATATTACGCAGGAAACTTCCCGGGAGGAACTTCGGTTTCGTTGGATGCTACGGTTGAAGGTGTTCAATTACCTATGGAAAGCTCAAGATTTGAAAAGTTCACAAAAGCTGATTACGATGCAATCTATGCTAAGATAGTTGCAAAAGAAATAGAAATAATGGACGATTCTGAAGTTGTTGAAGATGCAGGAAAACCCGCAGAAGAAGTAACAGCTGCAGATATTCCGGTTAGCAAGGTAGTTGTTGAAGTTATTAAATAGTAGATTGTTTTGAGTTGGGACACCCTCTTACTTTTACAGGAAATCATGAAGCAGAGGTGTGTCCCTGTTTTCAATAACAGTAAATGGCGGTGGTTAGATGGAATACGTTGTTGAAATGAACAATATTACCAAAGTATTCGGTAATTTTAAAGCTCTTGATGATGTTACCTTTAAACTCAGAAAAGGGGAAGTTCACGCCCTCCTTGGAGAAAACGGAGCCGGCAAATCTACCTTGATGAGCATTTTGTTTGGTTTATATCAAGCAGAAAAAGGCAGTATTAAAATTAACGAAAAACCCGTAAAAATAAACAACCCAAATGATGCCAGCTCTTTAAAAATCGGCATGGTTCACCAGCACTTCAAACTGGTTCATAATTTTACGGTCCTTGAAAGTATAATCTTAGGCAGGGAAACCGTAAAAATGGGTGTAATTAAGAAGGACGAGGCAAGAAAAAAGGTTATAGCCCTAAGCGAGCGCTATAAGTTGAGAATAGACCCCGATGCTTATATTTCGGATATTACGGTTGGTATGCAGCAGAGGGTTGAGATATTGAAGATGCTGTATTCTGACAGTGAAATTTTGATTTTTGACGAGCCTACGGCTGTATTAACACCTCAGGAAATAGATGAATTGATGAAGATAATGAAGGAATTGGTCAGTGAAGGAAAGTCAATTATATTCATTTCCCATAAATTAAATGAAATTAAAAAAGTAGCCGACAGGTGCACGGTTTTAAGAAAGGGTAAATGTATAGGAACCGTTGATGTAGAAACTACAAGCAAGGAACAAATGTCCGAAATGATGGTGGGACGTAAAATAAGTTTTAATATAGAAAAGAAAGATATAAAAACAGGGGAAGCGGTTCTTGAAGTTAAAAACTTGACCATAAAGACCAAAGATTCCAAGAAAAACAAGGTCAATAACATATCTTTTGCCGTCAGAGGAGGAGAAATTCTCTGCATAGCCGGAATTGACGGAAACGGACAATCCGAGCTGGTTTACGGGATTACGGGCTTAATGCCCATTAATGAAGGCCAGGTGCTTTTAAAAGGCAAGGATATTACCAAAGAATCAATAAGGAAGAAAAGCGTGGACGGTATGTCCCATATACCTGAAGACAGGCATAAACACGGACTTATATTGGATTTTGATCTTAAACAAAATGCTGTTTTGCAGACTTATTTTAAGCCTCGTTTTCAAAACAAGGGCTTTATTAAATTCAATGCCGTAGCGGAATACGCCAGGAAATTAATTAAGCAGTACGACATAAGAAGTCCCAGGGATGAAGACTCAATAGTGAGAAACATGTCCGGCGGTAATCAGCAAAAACTGATTGTTGCCAGGGAGCTTGACAAGGACCCTGACATAGTCATAGCTGTTCAGCCGACCAGGGGCTTAGACATTGGAGCTACTGAATATATTCATAAGCAATTGGTCGCTCAGAGGGACCAGGGAAAAGCAGTGCTGTTGGTATCCTTAGAGCTTGATGAAGTAATGGATATAAGCGACAGGATATTGGTGATGTACGAAGGAGAAATTGTTGGTGATTTAAATCCCAAAGAAATTACCGTAGAGGAATTGGGTCTTTATATGGCCGGATCAAAAAGGAGTGGTGGTTATGAAAACTAAAATTTTCCAAAATGAAGGCTTCACCTCATTTTTATCATCCCTGGCAGCTATTGTAGCAGGACTCCTTGTTGGTCTGATCATATTGTTTGTGAGCAACTCGAAAGATGCCATTCCTGCCTTTGTTATGATTTTAAAGGGAGGATTTGAAGACGGATCAAGGGGTTTAGCCCAGGTTATTTATTTTGCCATACCCATAATAATGACCGGCTTATCTGTAGGCTTTGCTTTTAAAACAGGCTTATTCAATATAGGAGCATCGGGTCAGTTCAAGATGGGTGCCTTTGTTGCAATTTATATTGGGGTTAAGTGGTCCTCCGTTCCCGCAGAGATACACTGGCTTGTCGCTTTGTTGGGCGCCATGGTGGCAGGAGCTGTCTGGGGTTCGGGACCGGGTATACTGAAGGCCTTTTTCAATGTGAACGAGGTCATCACATCCATAATGATGAATTATATAGGAATGTACTTAGTTAATATGTCCATAGTTAAGACAATATATGACTCTTTAAAGAACCAGACCAAACCTGTCTTAAAGAGCGCAGTCCTGCCCAAAGCAGGAATGGACAAGCTTTTTAATACAAGCAACATAAGTATCGGAATATTCATTGTTATATTAGCCGTTATAGTAATCTATATAATCCTGCAGAAAACCACCTTCGGATATGAATTAAAAGCCTGCGGCAGCAACAGGGAAGCCAGCAGGTATGCGGGAATTAACGAAAAGAGAAGTATAATATTGTCAATGCTGATAGCAGGCGCCTTGTCAGGGCTGGGAGGAGGTCTCCTGTATCTTTCAGGCTCAGGCAAGTATATTCATGTACTGGATGAGTTGGCACCGGAAGGATTCAGCGGTATTTCCGTAGCCCTTTTGGGTATGTCCCACCCTATAGGAATTTTTCTTTCGGGATTATTCATAGCCCACTTGGAGGTTGGAGGCTTCAACATACAACTTTATAACTATGTGCCGGAAATCATAGATATGATAATATCCGTAATCATTTACTGCGGAGCTTTTGCTTTATTGTTTAAGCAAATAATCAAAAAATTAATCACCAAGCCTGTCATTGACACGGATAATAAAGATAATGTCGAGCCTGTTCCGCTTTTGATTTCCGGGGCTGACAAGGTCTCTGTCCACGATGAAGCCAATGATGTAACAAGACAAGAGGAGGATGAAAAATGAGCACTGTTTATTTTATAGCCCAGCAGACAATGTACTTTGCAATTCCTCTTTTGATAGTTGCTTTAGCCGGAATGTTCTCTGAAAGGAGCGGTATCGTAAACATAGCCCTGGAAGGCATAATGATAGTTGGAGCCTTCTTTGGAATCGGGTTTATTAATATCTATCAGAAAACAATGAGCGGACAGACCCTTTTAATCTTAGCTGTTCTGATTGCAGGCCTATCAGGTGCCTTATTCTCACTCTTTCACGCATTTGCATCCATTAATTTGAAAGCAGATCAGACCATAAGCGGAACAGCCTTGAACATGTTTGCTCCTGCCTTTGCCATATATACGGCAAGAATGATTCAGGGAGTCCAGCAAATTCAATTCATAGACACTTTCTATATAAGAAGTGTTCCGATTTTGGGAGATATCCCTGTATTAGGACCAATTCTCTTTAAGAATGCTTATATAACCACCTACATCGGATTGATTATAGGCCTGATTTCATGGTTTGTTATTAATCATACCAGGTTCGGTTTAAGGCTCCGGGCCTGCGGCGAGCATCCCCAGGCAGCAGATTCGGTAGGCATAAATGTTTACCGCATAAGATATGCAGGAGTAATTATTTCAGGTGTTTTGGCAGGAATAGGAGGGCTTGCCTTTGTAGTTCCCACAAGTACGAACTTTAATGCAACTGTAGCCGGTTATGGTTTCTTGGCCCTGGCAGTATTAATTTTCGGTCAATGGAGAACAAATAAGATTTTTGCAGCGGCATTTTTCTTTGGAGTAATGAAGACTTTTGCATCAGCTTATTCGGGAATTCCATTTCTTAAAGGGCTGCCCATATCAAACGAAGTATACAAGATGATTCCATATATAGCAACCTTGATAGTATTAACCTTCTCTTCAAAGAATTCGCAGGCACCCAGGGCGGAAGGTATACCCTATGACAAAGGAAGCAGGTAGTATAGGTCAAAGGAGGACAGGATGTTTGCCGATAATAAAATTTGGATAGGAAAAAGCGACAAAAAGGTATACCTGGAGCCTAAAATGGCTAACAGGCACGGCTTGGTGGCAGGGGCCACAGGTACCGGAAAGACAATTACCTTAAAAGTATTATCCGAGTCTTTCAGCGATTTAGGTGTCCCCGTTTTTATAGCCGACATCAAGGGAGACCTGGCAAGCATAGCATTAGCGGGAACAGACAATGCTAACATGCAGGAACGGATCACTCTTTTAGGAATTGATAATTTTACTTATAAGGGATTTCCCGTCCAGTTTTGGGATGTTTATGGAGAAGGAGGAATACCCGTGAGAACAACCATAACTGATATGGGTCCCTTGATGCTTTCAAGAATATTGGATTTAAACGATACCCAGGCAGGTGTTTTGAATATAGTATTCCGGGTGGCTGATGAAAAAGGGCTCTTGCTCCTGGACTTAAAGGACCTGCGGGCTATGGTCAGGTATGTAGGTGATAATTCCGGTGAATTCAGAATGAAATACGGCAACATATCATCCCAAAGCCTGGGGGCTATTCTAAGAAGCCTCTTGACCCTGGAAGACCAGGGCGGCGACCTTTTCTTCGGGGAGCCCGCATTGGATATCATGGACTGGATAAAAACTTCGGCTGACGGACGAGGAATAATAAATGTTCTCCACTGTGCAAAATTATTCCTGAATCCCTTGTTATACTCTACCTTCCTTTTGTGGATGCTGTCTGAATTGTATGAAAACCTTCCTGAAGAAGGAGATTTGGAAAAACCAAAAATGGTATTTTTCTTTGATGAAGCCCACCTTCTTTTTGACGATGCCTCAAAACAGCTCCTTGATAAAATTGAACTGGTGGTTCGTTTAATCCGTTCCAAGGGAGTAGGGGTTTATTTTGTAACGCAAAACCCCACGGATGTGCCTGGTGATATACTATCTCAATTAGGTAACAGGATTCAGCACGCCTTAAGGGCATATACACCTGCTGAAAGGAAGAAGGTTGTTACGGCTGCAGAAACCTTCCGTGAAAATCCTGAATTCGATACCTTGGAAGCAATAACCCAGCTTGGAACGGGAGAGGCTCTTATTTCATGCCTTGACGAAAAAGGGATTCCCTCCGTGGTTGAACGTGCCTTTATACTTCCTCCACAAAGCAAGTTCGGTACAATAGACGATATGCTGAGAAATCAAATAATCGTCACCACTCCTGTCTATAAGAAGTATTACAAGGCGGTTGACAGGGAATCAGCTTATGAAATGCTTATGGAAAATTATGAGAGGAAAAGGGAGGAAGGACTCCTTGAACTTCAAAGATTAGAGGAAGAAAAGCGACTTAAGATGGAAGCCAGGGAAGAAGAAAAAAGGCTTAAGGCGGAAGAAAGAGAAAGGGAAAAGCAAAGAAAAGAGTTGGAAAAGAGCCTTAAGAAGGCATCCACCCGTCTGAATCCTATGGAGAAGGTAGCTAATTCTGCCATGAATGCCATAGGAAGAGAAGTGGGACGGACGCTGATTAGAGGAATTTTAGGAACCATAAAAAAATAATAAATGGCCATGTATAAAAAGAATAAAGGTTATCAATATGAAAGAATTGCCGAAGAATACTTGCTGGAAAAGGGATATAAAATATTGGAGCTAAACTTCATAAGCAAGTTCGGAGAAATAGATATTATTGCCCATAAGGATGGCAGGCTCCACTTTGTTGAAGTAAAAGGCAGGGAAAACAAGGACCACGGCTACCCCAGGGAGGCAGTGACACCTCTTAAGCAAAATAAGTTGAGAAGGGCGGCCAGGTATTATTTCATGCTTCAAGGGAAGGATGATTTCCCCTGCCAGTTTGATGTCATTGAAATAATATTGGACATTAGGGAAATAAACCACATAGAAAATGCTTTTTAAACAAGTTCAGATTTTTCTGAACTTCTTATTTGCCGAAAAATAATTTTAATTATCATTTAAAAATTAAAAATAATAATAAAAATATCAAGCGAACATTTCAGGACACGAGTATAATTCTTAGCGAATGCAGGTTAAAAAACCGTTAAGCAGCTTGCACTGTTTGAGCGGAGCGAGTTTGCAAGCTGTAGGATTTTTAGCCGGAATGAGCTTTAGAATTATTCGTGTCCGTAACCGTGAGCGGATATTTTTATTATTTTTGTTTTGCTATGATGTTTTGCCTCTTATTTTATATGTTGATTTAATTATTAATATATGTTATCATCATGCAAGAAATTTATAGAAGGAGAAATAATGATTAAGGATACAAAAAAGGAATACACTGTCTCTTTCATAACCCTCGGCTGCAAGGTAAACCAGTTCGAAACCGAAGCAATGACTGAAATATTGGAGCAGGAAGGATATAAAGTCCTGCCCCCCAATGAAATAAGCGACATATATATCATTAATACTTGTGCGGTCACCAAGGAAAGCGAAAGAAAGTCCAGGCAGTTCATAAACAAGGCAAAAAGAATAAATCCTTATGCCTTGGTTGTTGCGGTAGGCTGCAGTGTGCAGTTGAATTCCGAAAAAATAAATAAAGAAACGACGGCAGACATAATTATCGGGACAAAGCATAAAGCTAATATAGGTAAGATTATCAGGGATAAGTTGAATAATATAGAGCAGGTTTATGAAATCGAAAAATTTAAAGGTAAAGAAAACTTCGAAGAATTAAAAATAAGCACCGTTCATGACAAGACCCGTGCCAATATCAAGATTCAGGACGGATGCAGCCAGTTTTGCTCATACTGCATAATTCCTTATGTCAGGGGCCCCATACGAAGCAGAAACCATGAAGACATCATAAAGGAAGTAAAAAGAATCGCAGAAAACGGCTATAAAGAAATTGTACTTAATGGAATCCATATAAGTTCTTATGGCAGGGACCTTAAAGATGATTATTACCTTATTGATCTTATAGAAGACATAAATAAAATAGACGGAATTCAAAGAATAAGACTTGGGTCCGTTGAACCAAACCTTATAGATGAAGATTTCATGAATAGATACTCTGCCCTTGACAAGACCTGCGACCATTTTCACCTGTCACTTCAAAGCGGCTCTAACAGTGTTTTAAAGAGAATGAACAGGAGATACACTAAGGAAGAATATAAAAACAAGGTTGATTTAATAAGAAAAATAATGCCTGATGCAGGTATTACGACGGATATAATCGTGGGCTTTCCCGGTGAAAGCGATGAAGAATTCAATGAAACCGTGGAATTTGTAAAAGACATAAGGTTCTCCCGAATACATGTTTTCAAGTATTCCATGCGGGAAGGGACCAAGGCTGCGGAAATAGAACCAAAAGTACCGGACCCGGTTAAATCGGAAAGAAGCAAGTTTTTAATTGAATTAGGTAAAAAACTATCTCATGAATTCATGGAGAGATTCATCGGAAAGGACCTGCCGGTATTGATAGAAACAGAAAAAAATAAGGACATATATGAAGGTTATACAACAAATTACTTGAAAGTTTTGCTGAAAAGTGGTATAAATGTTAAAAATGAAATAATTAACGTTCATATTAAAGGAATAAGGAACGATTATTTATTGGCTGAATAAATTGTGAAGTGAGGTGAAAAAATGGATTGTATATTCTGCAAAATTGCAAATAAAGAGATTCCGTCCCAGCTTGTATTTGAAAACGAATACGTGGCAGCCTTCAGAGATCTGGCTCCTCAAGCTCCGGTGCATATATTGGCAGTACCCAAGGTTCACATAGGCTCAATGAATGAAATAAATGAGGAAAACAGCCATTTGGTAGCGGAAATCTTCAAGGCAATCAATAAAATTGTTGAGGCAGAGGGTATTAAGGATTCAGGCTACAGGGTAATCAGCAACTGCGGAAAAGACGGTTGTCAATCGGTTCAACACTTGCATTTTCATATATTAGGCGGGAAGAAATTATCAGAATCATTAACATAAATTACTTGCATTTACTTATTCTATGTTATATAATAATAAATGCTATTTCAAACTCGCTGGTGTCTTAGGACAACTGGTAATCGATGACGAGGGGAGGGTAGCAAGTAGAATGACAGAGGTAAGAGTAAGAGAAAACGAGTCCATAGATAATGCTCTTAGAAGATTTAAAAGACAATGCGCACTTACTGGTGTTATGTCCGAAGTAAGAAAAAGAGAACATTATGAAAAGCCAAGCGTAAAGCGTAAAAAAAAGGCTGAGGCGGCTCGCAGAAAGAAAAACAAGAAAGCAAGATAAGAGGTGAAAACATGCCTTTAAAAGAGAAACTCATGGAAGATTTAAAGGAGTCCATGAAGTCCAAAAACAAAGTCAGAAAAGACACCATTACAATGGTCAGAGCTGCTATTAAACAAAAAGAAGTTGACGAACGGATAGAACTATCCGATACTGATATAGAAGATATAATAGCAAAGCAAATCAAGAGTAAAAAAGAAGCATTATCTGACTTTATAAAAGGCAACCGACAGGATCTCGTAGATCTGACCAATGAAGAAATAAAAATACTATTAGAATATTTACCACCTCAACTGTCAGATGAAGAGCTTGAAGCAATTGTGAAAGAAGCAATTGAAGCAACAAAAGCCCAGTCCAAAAAAGACATGGGCAAGCTCATGGCCTTCATAATGCCTAAAGTAAAGGGCAAGGCCGATGGCAAGCATGTCAGTGAAATTGTGGCTAAATATATAAAGTAGTGAAAGAACCCCTTGGGTTCTTTTTGTTAATATTTTTTTATGCAAAAGGGGGAGGAGTCTATGAAGAATATGAACAATATGCCGGTACTCTTTGTTGGTCACGGGTCACCGATGAACGCCATAGAAGACAACAAATTCGTCCGTGAATGGGAAGCCCTGAGGGATATAATACCTAAACCAAAAGCAATATTATCAATTTCAGCCCACTGGTATACAAGAGGTACAAAAATCATGGACGAGGAAGCTCCTGAAACCATATATGATATGTACGGGTTTCCGGATGAGCTCTATAAAATAGTATATGCAGCAAAAGGATCACCCTGCCTTGCTCATAAAACAGCTCAAATGATAAACCGTCCGGTTGAAATTGACAATTCATGGGGTTATGATCACGGCACCTGGTCGGTGCTCTGCAGAATATACCCGAAAGCGGACATTCCTCTTGTACAACTGAGTATAGACCGAAATGCTTCCATGCAGGAGCATTATAATATAGGCAAACAGCTGAAAGAGCTAAGGGAAGAAGGTGTCCTTATCTTTGGAAGCGGGAATGTTACCCACAATTTAAGAAGACTTGACTGGCACAGCAAAGGGGGCTACGATTGGGCCCAAGATTTTGACAATTATATAATAGACAATGTTAAAAAGGGAAACTTTGATAATGTAATTGATTATAAAAGGGCAGGAAAGTCGGCTGATTATGCGGTACCTATACCTGATCATTTCGCCCCCCTCCTTTATGTCTTAGGAGCCCTGAAGGGGGGAGAAAAGGTAACCGTCTTTAATGATGAATGCATATTGGGTTCGCTCTCAATGACCAGCTTTTTATTTGAATAAGGATGAATACTGGTACCTGGCACCAAAACATGAACCAGGCATCAGGCAAAGCACCCATAGACAGCTATTTTGTAAATAAAAATTAAATAAAGATGGCTATAATAGCTTTCTGCGGTAACCTTGTCAAAAGAGCCCTTAAAGGGTTCTTTTTTATTTTCATAGGAGGTGGGAGTCTCGCATAATTTGTAGTAAGACAAATATGGGTCCGGGGAGGGGAAAATGAGCAGGTTTAACAATTTTAGGAGCAAACTGGCAGATGAACTTGAAATACCTAACGATGCAATATCGGATAATTTTGAACTTACCATGCACGGCAATAAAAAAGTCATAATAGAAAACCACTTGGGTTTAACTCTTTATGAAGACAATCAGGTGAGCGTAAAAACAAGGGATCAGGATATAACAATCAAAGGGTCCAAATTTAAGATTGAAGAAATAAATCAGTATAAGCTGATAGTAAAGGGGAAAATCAAAGAAATAGTTTTTGGTATGAAGGAGTAGTTATGCTGATATTCAAGCTCATCAATTTTATAAGAGGTTATCTTGTCATCCGGTCGGATGCCCTTAACTCTGAAAAAGTTTTGAATATACTCCGCAGAAAAAACATCAGGGTATGGGATGTGCAAAAGAAGGACAAAGGAACAAGGTTTAAAATTTCCTATGAGGATTATATCAAAAACTCCTCCTTAATCGATGAAATAATGAAACCCGTGGCAAAAAAGGGAGCCAGGTTCAAGCTTGAGAAGCTCAAATTCAGAAGGGGCTTTTCTATGGGAATCTTCATACTGATTATAGCCCTCTACCTCTTAACCTCCATGATCTGGGAAGTGGAGGTCGTAGGAACAAGTCAGACCAGGATAAATGAAATAATGGCTTTTTTGGAAGAAAATAAAATAAAGACCCCCCTTGCCCTTTCAAATAAGGAAGCTAAGAAGCTGGAAAACCTGATTTATAGTAACTTTGATTATAAGTTTGTGGATGTTATCTTAGAAGGGTCAAAACTGATCATAATAGTCAAGGAAAAAGAAGCTGAGCCGGCTCAAATAAAAACAAATGAGCCAAGCAGCATTATTTCTTCTAAAAATGCAATAATAAGCAAGGTAATAGCCAAGAGCGGCCAGCCTGTAGTAAGGGAGGGGGATGTTGTATATGAGGGCCAAACCTTGATTATGGGCCTGGTAAAGAAGAAGAATTCCGATGAATTCATGGTAGTACCCTCTGACGGAATAGTTTACGGAAAAACCTATTATAATTTTGAAATGAAAGAAGCAAAAAGAAAGAGTATAAATGTTTCCACAAATGAAAGCAAGTCTGTTTATTACTTGAAAATAAAGGGAAATAATATTAAAATAATAGGTGACAAAGAGCCCTATGAAAACTATAATTATAGGGAGAAGACAATTAAAGTGCCTATTCTTTCAAATTTAGCCGATATAAGCCTCTTGAAGGGAACCTATTATGAGGAAGTTATAAAGGAAATTGAAATTGACAAAACTACTGCTGAAAACAAAATGAAAATAAGCATGTATGACGAACTGTTAAAAAAGTGCGATGAAGACAGCAGGATTCTGAAATCAACCATAAACTTTTCGGAGGATGACGATTTTTATTATATGCTGGCCCAGATAGAGCTTATTGAAGATATAGGAGAAAAGGTGAGGATTTATCCTCAAACCCAGGAAAAGACAGAAGAAAAAACGGAGGAATAATGGATTTATTTGAACAAACCGTCTTAATTGCAAGTGAAGATGAATTAATTAAATTATTGGGGATTCACGATAAAAACATCAAAATTATCAAATCCTATTATAATGTTAATATTCTTACAAGAAACGGGGCCATAAAGGTGACCGGGGAAAAAGAAAGCACCGAAACGGTGGCCAAAATTTTAAGAGATATTTTGGATAACATAAGAAGCGAAGGAGAAATAAGCGATCAGAAGGTCGTTTATTTAATAGAAGCAAACAAAACAGACTCACAAATCGATTACAACCAGATATTAAAGGAAGTTATAGTAACTTCTGCTTCGGGAAGAATTATCAAGCCTAAGACTGTGGGGCAGAAAAGATATGTTGACATGATAAACTCTAAGGATATAACCTTCGGGATAGGACCGGCAGGGACAGGCAAGACATATTTGGCCGTAGCTTGTGCCGTTAATGCCTTCAGAAAAAAAGAAGTAGAGCGGATAATCCTGACTCGACCTGCTGTGGAAGCAGGGGAAAAACTGGGATTCTTGCCGGGGGATTTGCAGGATAAGGTGGACCCTTATTTAAGACCTCTCTATGATGCCCTTTTTGATATCATGGGAATTGAAACCTTCATGAAAAACGTTGAAAAACAATTGATTGAAGTAGCCCCCCTGGCCTATATGAGGGGCCGTACCCTTGATTTATCCTTCATTATACTGGATGAAGCCCAAAACACCACAAATGAGCAAATGAAGATGTTTTTGACCCGTTTGGGTTATGGTTCAAAGGCTGTTATAACGGGCGATATTACCCAGATAGACCTACCTGAAGGCAAAAAATCAGGGCTTAAATCCGTAATCCATATTTTGAAAGACGTAGAGGGAATAGGTTTCATGTTCTTTAACACTACGGACGTGGTAAGGCATAAATTGGTACAGGATATTGTAAAAGCATATGAAAAACACGAGGTACGAGGATGATAAAGGTATTGTATGATAACAGGCAGGATGTGTTGGAAATCACTGCCCATATGGAAGAAGCCATAAAAAAAGCCCTGGAAGCAGTTTTGAATAGAGAAGGACTTGAGGGTGATTTTGAAGTAAGTGTTTCATTTGTTACTAATGAAGAAATAAAGGAATTAAACAGGGAATACAGAAATGTAGACAGTGAAACCGATGTATTATCCTTCCCCATGAATGAAGAATTCGAAGGAGTCAACATTCTTGGGGATATTGTGATTTCAACGCAAAAAATAATCGAGCAGGCAGAAGAGTTTGATCACAGCAGGGAAAGAGAAATGATTTACCTGACCGTACACAGCATGCTGCATCTTTTGGGATACGACCATATGGTTGAAGATGAAAAAAGCCTGATGAGGGCTAAAGAAAAAGAAATCATGAAAGAATTGAACATATTTAAATAAATCATCCAAGGGGGAAGACGTGAAAAAAAGACTTGTATTATTAATCCTTATTTTGCTTTTATTATGCGGATGTGCCCAGGAAACCGCAAAACCTGAAGATAATATTCCGGAAACAAATGAACTTGAGGAAGAACCCGAACCCATAGAAACAGGAGAAGCTGAGGAAGAAATTGACCCCAACATGATAATTTCACCCTTGGACGGATTAAGATATTATCCTGAAGACTTGTTAAAAAGACCCGTGGCACTGTCAATTGACAACCATCCCGGGGCAAGATGGCAGGCAGGTATTAGCCAGGCAGAAATAGTGTATGAAGTTGAAGTGGAACATCCCTTTACCAGGTACCTTTGCATATTTTGGAGCAAGGAACCGGAGAGGGTAGGACCTGTCAGAAGCGCCAGACCATATCTGGTTTATTATGCCCTTGAATATGACGGAATTTTCGTTCATGTTGGAGGAAGCGATGATGCTTTTATAGAAATAAAAAGATTGGGCGCAGCCGACATTGACGGCCTGTTTTCGGGAGCCTTATGGAGGTATAATGATACCGGGAAATATGCCCCCCATAATGTCTATACTACTTTGGAGTCCATAAGAAAAGAGGCGGACCGTTACGGCTACAGGACGGAATTCAGCTTTGAAGGGTATAGCTTCAATGAAAAGGATGAAAAATTATCTGATGGATTTAAAGTCTCTTCCGCCAAAAAAATAAACATCAGATACAATGCTTACAACACGACGGATTACATATATGATGAAGAAAATAATATATATCTCAGATATAAAGACGGGGAAGAACATATAGATGAACTGGATAAGAAGCAGATAAGTGCAAAAAATATCTTTATGATAGAAGCATCCAAAACTGTCCTGGATGATGAGGGAAGATTGTATTTGGGAACTGTCGGCCAGGGAAAAGGTATTTATGTTACCAATGGTGAAAGCATTCCAATAACTTGGGAGAAGGTCTCAGAAAAAACCAGGCTTAAATTTTATACCGATGACAAGGAATTGAAGCTGAATCCGGGAAATACCTGGATACAGGTTGTTAACAGCCTTGACAGGGTTTCTTTTGAATAGATATGGGGACACAGATAGTCTATGTGGAAAAATTATGAAGGAATGTCCCCAAATCATAGGGAAAGGGGAAAAAATGGAGGATAAATTATTAATCAAGATTGCCATGGAGGCAAGGGAGAAGTCATATAGCCCATATTCAAACTACAAGGTGGGGGCGGCTGTTTATACAAAAAGCGGCAAGGTATTTACAGGCTGCAACATAGAATCAGCTTCCTTCACTCCGACCATTTGTGCTGAAAGGGTGGCTGTTTCAAAATGCATTTCAGAAGGCTATAAGGATATCGAAAAGATTGCCGTAATCGGGAGCGAAGTAAAAACATCCTTCCCCTGCGGGGTATGCAGGCAGTTCATGTCTGAATTCGGCAAGGATATAAAGGTTATATGCGCAAGAAGTCTGGATTCATACGATGTATATACCTTGGAAGACCTCCTGCCCAACAGTTTCGGTCCGGAGGACCTTTATTAAGGAAAGGGAGATTATGTTCAAATCAGGATTCGTTACCATTATAGGAAGACCAAATGTTGGCAAATCAACATTAATGAATAATATGCTGGGGGAAAAAATATCCATAATGTCAGATAAGCCCCAGACTACGAGAAATAAAATAATGACGGTTTATACCGATGATGAGGCCCAGATAATATTTATCGATACGCCTGGAATACACCGGCCTAAAAACAAGCTGGGCGAATTCATGAATACTGAAGTTGACTCTGCCTTGGAGGAAATGGATGTATTGATAATGATAACAGACGAGTTTAACAAGGTAGGACCGGGAGACGAGTTCATCATCGAAAAAATCAAGGACCTTAAATGCAAAAAAATTCTAATTCTTAATAAAATCGATTTGGTTGACAGGGAAGCAGCCCTGCGAATGGCAGCAGAATTTGAAAAATACAAGGTCTTTGACGACATCATGCCCATATCGGCCCTTAATAATGTTGGCCTTGATGCCTTGATTAAGCTGATAATCAAATATTTGAAGCTCGGGCCCATGTATTTCCCTGCAGACTATATAACCGACAGGCCTGAACGCTTCATTGTTGCCGAAATAATCAGGGAAAAAGCTCTTATGTATTTGGAGGATGAGGTGCCCCACGGAATAGCCGTTGAAATAGAGGAGATGAAGGAAAGAAAAGGCCGGGATTTAGTTGATATAAGGGCAAATATCCTTTGCGAAAAGAAATCTCACAAGAGCATCATCATAGGCAAGGAAGGAAGAAAGATTAAAGGCATAGGCAAGAGTGCCAGGGAAGACATAGAAAGACTTTTGGGAAGCCAGGTGAATTTACAGCTCTTTGTTAAGGTTTCCGAAAACTGGCGGGATGATAATTACCGGTTGAAAACATTAGGGTATTTTAGATGATACAGGATGAAATACTTATACTGAAAGAAATAAGCTATAAGGAAAATGATAAAATCCTTCATGCCTTGTCAAAAGGCAAAGGGAAAATCCAGATTATATCAAAGGGCTCAAAAAAAAGCAACTCACGCTTACTAAATGCCTCACAAATTTTTGCCTATTCCAAATGTACCCTCAATGAGTCAAAGGATATGTATATCTTGACCTCAGCCCAGCTTTTGGACAATTTTTACGGCTTGAAAAACAACCTTGAATCATATTACCATGCATGCTATATATTGGAGCTCATCAGCTACCTGTCCCAGGAAAACGAATATGACGCAAGAATATTTGACATGACCGTTTCCGTTCTTTCACATCTGAGCAAGAGCACCCGTGACCAAAATAAATTAGCTGCTGCCTATGAATTGAAATTAGCAGCCATGCTTGGCTACAAGCCGGATTTTCTCCATTGTCTGTACTGCGGGTCTGCAATAAAGGGTGACGGCAAGTTTTCCGTTAAAGAAGGAGGAATTTTTTGCGGATCTTGCGTAAATTATGGAAATGGAATAAATGTAACATATAATGAAATAATAACAATGGATAAAATATTAAAATCCAAATTTGAGGTCCTTGGTTCAATCGAAGTTCCCAAACATATAATGGGCTTAATTAGAAAATTTTTGTTTTTTTATATAGGCAGGGACAATTTTACCACACTAAAGTTATTATAAAGAAAGGATAGACACATGGAGAACGAAACTTTACAAAAAATCGACGAAATATTGAAACGAACAAATACAGACTACACAACAGCCAAAGAAGCTTTGCAAGCTGCCAACGGGGATGTGCTTGAAGCCATTATTCTTATCGAGAAGCAGCAGAAGGGAAGGATATCCGGTTTCAGCAGGGGCGAGCAGATCATGGACCAGTTAAAGGATATAATAGCAAAAGGAAATGCTACCAAGCTGACCATCAAGAAGGACAATGAAGTAATAATCAATATACCCATAACTGCCGGTTTAGTCGGTGCCTTGATAGCTCCTTTCCTGTCGGCTGCAGGTATAACAGTGGCTCTTCTTGCAAAATGCTCCGTGGAAATTACTCAAACAGACGGTAAGGTAATTGACTTAGGCCAAAAAGTCGATGAGGGTATGAGCCATGTAAAAGATGCTATGCAGGATTTAAAAACAGGTGCTGAAAACTTAGCCGAAAACATAAAGGATGATATCAATAATTTTAAAAGTAATTCTTGACATAAAAAGATAATTTTGTTACATTAAAGTAAATTGAGACTATGAGAAAGAAGAGTAATCTAGACCTGAATTTACAGAGAGTCAGGTAAGGTGAAAGCTGACAAGGAGGGCTGGATGAAGGGAGCTTTTGAGTCTTTGTAATTAAGAGGGTAAGGCGCATGCCTTATCAAATAGGGTGGAACCGCGGAAGAAACATATCTTTCGTCCCTATAAGGGATGGAAGATAATTTTTTATTTGGAGGGAATTATGGCTAAAACAGAAAAAACCAGTTTAGAAAAAGTAGTAGCACTATGTAAATCAAGAGGAATAATTTTTCCCGGCTCAGAAATTTACGGGGGCTTGGCCAACACGTGGGATTACGGACCCCTGGGGGTGGAAATTAAAAATAATATAAAGAGGGCCTGGTGGAAAAAATTCATACAGGAAAGTCCCTACAATGTAGGATTGGATGCGGCAATTCTTATGAATCCAACTACCTGGGTGGCTTCCGGTCACGTTGGAGGATTTTCCGATCCCCTCATGGACTGCAAGGAATGCAAGGCCAGGTTCAGGGCTGATAAACTTATCGAAGATTACATGAAGGAAACAAACCAGGTAAAGATTGTTGACGGTTGGACAAACAGTGAAATGGAAGCCTTTATAGCAGAAAACAAGATTAAGTGTCCTGAATGCGGAGCCCACAACTTTACCGGAATAAGAAAGTTCAACCTCATGTTTAAAACATACCAGGGAGTAACCGAAGATTCCCAGTCTGAGCTTTTCTTAAGACCTGAAACAGCCCAGGGCATTTTTGTTAACTTTAAAAATGTGCAAAGGTCAATGAGAAAGAAGATTCCTTTCGGTATTGGACAAATAGGAAAATCATTCAGAAATGAAATCACCCCTGGCAACTTTACATTTAGGACAAGAGAATTTGAGCAAATGGAACTTGAATTTTTCTGCAAACCTGGAGAAGACATGGAATGGTTCCATTACTGGAGAGAATTTTGCATGAACTGGCTTTTAAGCCTTGGTTTAAGCAAAGAAAAGCTTCGCTTCAGAGATCATGAGCAGGCTGAATTGTCTCATTACAGCAAGGGGACAACGGATATAGAATACCTGTTCCATTTTGGATGGGGTGAATTGTGGGGAATTGCAGACAGGACAGATTTTGACCTGAAGCAACATATAATCACTTCCGGAGAAGATTTATACTACCAGGATCCGGTGACCAACGAAAAATACATACCTTACTGCGTAGAGCCCTCCTTGGGTGCAGATCGTGTAATGCTGGCATTTTTGGTTGATGCCTACAATGAAGAAAGCCTGGATGACGGAACCGAAAGAGTAGTATTAAAACTCCATCCTGCCTTGGCACCTTACAAGGCTGCTGTATTTCCCCTCACGAAAAAATTAAATGACCAGGCAATGGAGATTTATCAGATGCTTATCAAGCATTTTAATGTTGATTATGATGACGGGGGAAGCATAGGAAAGAGATACAGGAGGCATGATGAAATAGGAACGCCCTACTGTATAACCTTTGACTTTGATTCTTTGGAGGATAAGGCGGTTACGGTAAGAGACAGGGATACCATGGACCAGGTAAGAATTAAAATCGATGACCTGCTGGCCTTCATCAATGAGAAAATACAGTTTTAACAAGGTTTACACTTTATCAGATCATTGGGGGGTAAGTCTTTATACCTTTGGAGGTGATTTCTTGACAATCAGGGAAAGATACGAACAATTTGAAATGGAACATTTATCGTTCTATGCAGCAAAAGCGGCCTTATCTAAGGGAAGGAAGGTCTATGAGCCTAAATGCGAAATCCGGACCGACTTTCAAAGGGACAGGGACAGAATATTGCATTCAAAAGCTTTCAGGAGGCTTAAACATAAAACACAGGTTTTTTTAGCCCCCGAAGGAGACCATTACAGGACAAGACTTACACATACCCTCGAGGTGTCCCAGATATCAAGAACTATTGCAAGAAGCTTGAACCTGAACGAAGACTTAACCGAAGCAATAGCTTTGGGCCATGATTTAGGTCACACCCCCTTTGGCCATACGGGAGAAAGAATACTTGAAAAACTCTGTGAAGGATTTAAACATAATGAACAGAGCTTAAGAGTGGTTGATTTTTTGGAAATAAGAAACGGCAAGCAGGGATTGAACTTGACTTATGAAGTGAGAGACGGGATATTAAACCATCCTTCGGGATTTGAACCAGCCACCCTTGAAGGACAAATTGTCAGCATTTCAGATAGGATTGCCTATATCAATCACGACATTGATGATGCCATAAGGGGTCATATCATTACCAAAATACCGGACAAGTTTATTAAAAAATTAGGGGCAAGCCACGGAGAAAGAATAGATACAATGATAAAGGACATTATTTATAACTCTGAAAACAAGGGCACCATTTCAATGAGCGATGAAGTGGCAGAGCTGACAAATGATCTGCGAGATTTCTTGTTTGAAAATGTATACTATAACAAGATTGCAAAGAGCGAAGAAGACAAGTCCATGTTCATTATCGAAAAGATTTTTGAATACTACACCAAAAATTTTGACCAGCTTCCGGAGTTTTATCTAAATATTTATCATAACAACAACTTCACCAGGGGAGAAATAATAAAGGACTATATTGCCGGGATGACAGACAGGTATGTCATGAAGGTCTTTAACGACTTGTACATACCAAAACCCTGGATATAAAATCAATAAAAATTATACAGCTTGTCAAGAAAAAATGTTGACAAGCTTATTTTCATATGTTATACTTTACTTTCAATGTAAGGATAATGGTGATATTATGCCCTATAATTTGGATTCTGACACTATACAAAGAATCTTGGACCAAAATGACATAGTTGAAGTTATTGAAGAATATTTACCTTTAAAAAAAGCCGGCGCAAATTACAGCACCCTCTGTCCTTTTCATAAAGAAAAAACACCTTCATTTATCGTTTCTCCAGACAAGCAGATATTTCATTGTTTTGGCTGCGGCGAAAGCGGGGACAGCATTGGTTTTTTGACCAAATATAAAAATTATACTTTTGTTGAAGCTGCTGAGTATTTGGCAAAAAGAGCAGGTATTGTCCTGGAAGAAAGAAACTCTTCAAAAATTAACATTAATAAACAAATAACCGATACAATGTATAAAATCAACAGGGAGGCTGCTATATATTTTTATAACAATTTAAAGAGGGCTCCTCATGTTCTTAAATACTTGAAATCCAGGAATATTGATACAAATGTAATAAAAATGTTCGGAATTGGATATGCTATCGACGAATGGGATAATTTGCTAAATTATCTAAAAAATAAAGGTTACAAGGTCGAAGACATATCGAAGACCGGTTTGATTATAAACAGTGAAAAAAAAGATACATATTACGATAGATTTAGAAATAGAGTAATTTTTCCCATATTTGACATAAAAAAAAGAATCATAGGCTTTGGGGGGAGGGTTTTGGATGATTCATTGCCCAAGTACCTGAATTCTCCCGATAGCCTCATTTTTAACAAGGGATATAATTTATACGGGATACATTTAGCAAAAGAAAATGTAAGGAATAAGAGTTTTATCCTGGTTGAAGGATACATGGATGTAATCAAAATGCACGTTCACGGTTACAACACTGCTGTTGCTGCACTAGGCACTTCATTTACCGAGAACCAGGCAAAACTTCTGAAAAAATACTCCAAAGATTTTTACATAGCCTTTGATTCGGACCAAGCAGGCCAAAAGGCTGCTTTAAAGGCAATCAATCTGTTGAAAAAAAACAATCTGAACGCTAAGGTTGTAATAATGGAAGGGGCCAAGGACCCTGATGAATATTTGAATAAATTTGGAAGGGGAAGTTTCGACAAATTACTTGAAAATTCATTAGAATATTATGACTTTTTAGAATTTCATTTTAAAGAAATACTTGAAAATTCTAACAAAGTTGAATATATAAACAAAATTTTTGACAATATAGTAAATGTAACCAGCGAAATAGAAAGAGAATTAATTTTTGACAAATTATCAAGAAAAGTAGGTGTTTCAAAAGAGTCTGTTATTAAAGAATTCAATAAGAAACATATAAGGCAAAAAACTTTTATTAAGGCTGCAAAACCTGCGGTTAAGCCTCAGGTTAAAAAAATTACTACATGCCACGAAGAAGAGCTTGTTAAACTGATACTTATAAACAATGATTTTGCACTCAAGCTAAGTGAGATAGTCAACGAAGATACCTTTAAGGACTTGAAGTCCTATAATATGTTAAAAGAGCTCTATGAATGCAGAATTAACGATTTAAGTATAGACAGTGAAAGCATAAAAAAAATTACAGGGGGCAGCATGGATGTAAATTTGCAGATTGACAATGTTGATTATGATAATTTAGAGGCTTTGTTTAAAGATTGTATGAAAAGACTTAAACTAAAGTATTACGAAGAAAAGAAAAATGCATTGACTAATATGTTAAAACAATCTGAAAATCAGTTAAACAATAAGGAAAAGATTATGCATGAAATTTATTGCCTCGCTAAAAAGATTAAATCAACTAAAGAGGAGGTCAACTGACAATGGGTGAGAATAAAAACATATCTGTGGTATCAGAGGAAGAGTATGCAAAAAATGCTGAAATGCTACAAAAGATAGACTCCGTGAAAAACAAATTGATTGAAAAAGGCAAGAGAAACGGTTTTATTACATATAAAGAAGTATTGAGATCGTTTGAAAAACTTGATATAAATCCCGAATTTATAGATGATTTTTACAAGCAGGCCGAAGACAATGATCTTGAAATATTAGGCTTTCAAGATGACATGATACCTGAAAAGGTGGATGAAGAAGACGAAGTTGACATAAAAGATGATGCGGATTTTTTTGTAAGCCAGACTGATGATGACATCCTCAAGGGTGTAAACATAGATGACCCCGTTAGAATGTATCTTAAGGAAATCGGTAAGGTGCCTTTGTTGTCTGCCAATGAAGAAGTTGAACTGGCCAAGAGAATGGAAGCCGGAGATGAGGATGCCAAGAGGCAGTTGGCTGAAGCTAATTTAAGGTTAGTGGTAAGCATTGCTAAAAGATATGTGGGTAGGGGCATGCTTTTTCTTGATTTAATTCAGGAAGGCAACCTGGGACTCATTAAAGCAGTGGAAAAATTTGATTATAAAAAGGGTTTTAAATTCAGCACATATGCAACCTGGTGGATACGTCAGGCAATAACGAGAGCAATTGCAGACCAGGCAAGAACCATAAGAATACCCGTGCACATGGTGGAAACCATCAACAAACTAATCAGGATAAAGAGGCAGCTCTTGCAGGAGCTGGGTAGGGACCCGACACCTGAAGAAATTGCATTAGAAATGGAAATGGACCCCGACAAGGTAAGGGAAATCTTAAAAATTGCACAGGAGCCCGTATCCCTGGAAACTCCCATCGGGGAAGAGGAAGACAGCCATTTGGGCGACTTTATTCCCGATGATGAAGTTCAAGCCCCTTCAGACGTTGCAACCTTTACCCTTTTAAGAGAGCAGTTGTCTAATGTTCTTCATACCTTGACGGACAGGGAGCAAAAGGTACTCCGCCTTCGTTTCGGTTTAGATGACGGAAGGGCAAGGACTCTTGAGGAGGTTGGCAAGGAATTTGACGTAACCAGGGAAAGGATCCGTCAAATAGAAGCCAAGGCATTGAGAAAGCTGAGACATCCAAGCAGAAGCAAAAAATTGAAGGATTATCTGGAATAAAATATATTATATAAAAAAATTTGTCATCCTGAGCCAGGAAAGATTTTTCCTTGCTCCAGAATGACAATGTTTTTTTGAGAGGGTTGGTATGAACAGGTTGGAGTGTATTGTATCAATGGTTGAAAAATGCAGGACTGCAGCAGATATAGGCACAGATCACGGTTATGTGGCTGAGATGCTCTTAAAAGAAGGAATATGCGACAAGGTAATAGCAACGGATTTAAACGAGGGGCCCTTAAAAAGAGCCATGGAGCACTTAAGCAGGGTCAAGCTTAAAGATAAATGCGATTTCAGGCTTGGAAGCGGCCTTACGGTTTTAAAAGAAGGGGAGGCGGACGCAATTATTATTGCAGGAATGGGAGGAGACCTGATATCCACCATACTGGAAACATCTAAAGACGTGGCTTTAAATACGGACCAGCTTATCCTGCAGCCCATGACTGCCGTTGAAAGCCTCAGAAGATACCTTGCCGAAAGCGGTTTTGCAATACTGGATGAAAAAATTGTTAAGGAATACAACCATTATTACTTTGTCATAAAAGCAAAAAAGGGCTTTATGAAATATGATGATCCCATATTTTACGAAATCAGCAAGATACTGACGGAAAAAAGGGACCCTCTCATGCTTGAATACATAAATAAAGTCCTGGATACAAACAAAAATATTATAGCCAGTCTTGAAAAAACAGGCAAGGTGGAATATAATGAAAAAATAGAAAAGTTGAGGAAGAAAAACAATAAGATAAAGGAATTAATAAAATGAACCTGGCATCTGTTATTGATATATTAAATCATGAAATAAGATTAAAGGACCAGGAAACCTGGGACAACAGCGGCCTCCAGCTAGGGTCAATGGAGGTTTACATAAATAAAGTTATGTTAACCATGGATTTGGGTATGGAAGCCCTTGACCTTGCCATCAAAGAAAAGGTTAATTTAATAATTACCCACCATCCCCTTTTTTTCAGTCCCATAAAAAGAATTGACACGGATACCTATGATGGTCAGATAATAAAGATGCTTATAAATGAAAACATAAATGTTTACAGCGTTCACACAAGCTTTGACATGGCTGACAAGGGGGTTACACACAGCCTGGCTGAAAAGCTGAATATAGGCAGTTACCGGGTTCTCCATCCCGTAAATGCGGATGGAAGCGGTTACGGGGGTATTGGAGAAATCACTCCGGTAAACATCATCGAATATGCCAAATTCGTAAAAAAGACACTTGAAACAGACTTTCTGCGCTTGTTCTGCAAGGGCGATGAAATTGTAAAAAGGGTTGCTTATTGCGGGGGCAGCGGCAGTGAATTTATTGAGGATGCAATAAGACAGGGGGCTCAGGTTTACATAACCGGTGATATTAAATACCACCAGGCCCAGGAAGCCATAAAGAATAATCTATGCATAATTGATGCCGGACATTATATTACGGAAATACATTCATTGGAAACCATAAGAAAGGCCCTTGTAAAAAGAGGCCTGGATGTAATAAGCTTTAAAAAGAATATTGCGGAAGAAAAAATAATATAGGGGTAGCTATGGATAAAAGTTTTGAATATATAAGGGTAGCTTCGGCAGTACCTTCACTGAGGGTGGCGGAACCGAATTACAATGTAAAAGAGATGATTAAGATTGCCTTTAAGGCAGCTGAGCAGGGAGTCAAGATCCTGGTATTTCCCGAACTCTCCATGACGGGATATACCTGCCAGGATTTATTCCATCAGAAGACCCTTACGGACGAATGCCAGGAGGCATTAAGAGTCTTATTGGAAGAAACCAAGTATTTGAATATGCTGATAGCCCTCGGAATGCCTGTAAGGGCGGATAGTCAGCTTTTTAACTGTGCCGCCGTAATAAAAGAAGGGAAGATACTTGGCCTTATACCAAAAACATATTTGCCCAACTACAAGGAGTTTTATGAAAAAAGATGGTTTGCCCCTGCCTGTAAAAGGATATCGGAAACAATAAACCTTTGTGACCAGGAAGTGCCCTTCAACGAAAAGCTCTTGTTTAAGGATGACATATCACCCCTTTGCCTGGGTATTGAAATATGTGAAGATTTGTGGGCTCCTATACCTCCAAGCTCTTATCATTCCTTAAATGGGGCCAACTTGATACTTAACCTGTCGGCAAGTAACGACCTGGCGGGAAAAACCGAATACAGGAGAGACTTGGTAAGGCTTCAATCCTCCAAATGCATATCAGCATATGTTTATTCCTGCGCAGGAGAGGAAGAAAGCACAACCGACCTGGTGTTTTCGGGCCACTGCATGGTTGCCGAAAACGGTATTCTCCTGGAGGAAGATAAGATATGGGACGGGTTCTTGTATTCTGATATAGATTTGGAAAAGTTGGACAATGAAAGGGTAAGCTTAAATACTTTTATGAATAAAACCGAAAAAAAAGACTATAAATATGTAAGCTTTAATTTAGGTTGCAGCGAAAATTTGAGGTTGAAAAGATTTATAGACCCAAGACCTTTTGTTCCCTCAAACCCGGAAGCAAGGGACAGGCGAGCTGCAGATTTAATCAACATGCAGGCAACGGGTTTGGCCCAGCGGATGAAGAAGATAAACTCAAAAAAAGCAATTTTAGGTATTTCCGGAGGACTGGACAGCACCTTAGCTTTGCTTGTAACTATAGAAGCATTTAAGAAATTAAAAATGCCCCTCACAAAAATAATAGCGGTTATAATGCCCGGATTCGGAACATCTCAAAGAACTTATAAAAATGCACATGCATTAATAGGAGAATTGGGGGTTTCTGTGAGGGAAATATCCATTAAAGAAGCATGCCTTCAGCATTATAAAGATATAAGCCACGATATATATAATCATAATGTGGTTTATGAAAATGCCCAGGCCAGGGAAAGAACGCAAATTTTGATGGATATTGCCAACCAGGAAGGGGGACTTGTTGTAGGGACAGGGGATTTGTCCGAGCTGGCCTTGGGATGGTGCACCTACAATGGTGACCATATGTCAATGTACGGTGTAAATTCCGGAGTTCCCAAAACTTTGGTAAGATACATGGTAAAATGGTATGCTGATTATAAAACATCCGGTCAAATGCAAAAAATTCTCCTTGATATATGCCAGACACCCGTAAGCCCTGAACTGCTTCCTCCGGACAAGGAAGGAAATATAAGCCAGTTTACGGAGCAATCAGTGGGATCTTATGAACTTAATGATTTCTTCCTCTACAACATGATTAGAAACGGTTACGGCCCGGAAAAAATATATTATTTGGCAAAAATAGCCTTCAAGGACGAATATGACCAGGATTTGATCTATGAAACCTTAAAGAAATTCTATAAGAGATTTTTTACCCAGCAATTTAAGCGGTCCTGCATGCCTGATGGGGTAAAGGTCGGATCCGTATCCTTGTCACCGAGAGGAGACTGGAAGATGCCTTCCGATGCATCCTTTGAATTATGGATTAAAAAATGTGAAAATATTAAAAAATAATATTTTTGGATAAATCTGCATTTGACATAAAATAATAAGTACTGTATACTTATTTAGAGTAAATTATACAATCGCATGCAAGGCATGAGGAAAGTCCGAGCTCCATAGAGCAGGGTGCCGGGTAATACCCGGTGAGGGTGACCTCAAGGATAGTGCAACAGAAATATACCGCCCCGCACTCAATCTGTAAGAGACTATTTTTAATAAGATAAGAATATAGCCTTTTACAGATTGAGTGCGGGGTAAGGATGGAAAGGTGAGGTAAGAGCTCACCGGCAATCAGGCGACTGGTTGGCCCTGTAAACCCCACCCGGAGCAAGACCAAAAGAGGACCTTGGAGTGGCTGCTCGTCACGGTCCGAATGGTAGGTCGCTTGAGTTTGCCGGTAACGGCAAACCTAGATAGATGATTGTTTAATACAGAACTCGGCTTATGTATTTACTCACCAATTTAAATTTTAACTAAAACTAAGCAAAAAAATATATTTGCAAACATGGAGAAAACTGCCTTTTTAGGCAGTTTTTTATTTCTTGATTATACCTTATATATTTATGTCCATAAATTTGTAACACAATTATAGGCATTGAATAAAATATGTACAGGCAAAGAAAAAAGGGTGATTATATGTTTTGTAGAATATTACCATGGTTTTTACTTGGCGTTGGTTTCGGAAAGTGCAGCGAAAGACGGGAAATCTTAGGAGCCAGAGGCAGATTTGACCGCTGCTGTAGACGAAGGTAATAAATTAAGGGACCTGATTTGAATGGAGGGTCCCTTTACTTATTTTTACCTGCCATATCAGGAGCTTATTTATCTGCAATAAATTTTTTGGCAATTATTAATAGGGTTAAAAGTACTATACATGCTGCAAGAATCCAAATCGAAGGTATGGTCAAAAATTTAATTAAAATACTGTACATTAATGAGCCGGTCAGCCCCCCTATTTGTATGGTGAAGGACTTTACCGACAAGACTGAAGCCCTTATTTCATTTGGGGTTTCGGAATTAAGTATAACATCTTCCGGAATCGTAGCCATTCCAAACATGAAATAAATAGAAGAATAAAAGGCAATAAACAAGGGTATGTTTTTCTGCAGGGCAGTCATTATCAAAAAGAAAGCAATAAAGGCTCTTAAGGCCAGGTACATTTTCCTTAAACTGAATTTAAACTTGCTTATAGTCTTATGTGAAAGAAGGCTGCCCAACATAGCTGCCCCCAAATATAAAAATGCCATTAAACCTAAAAGACCGGTGGACCCGGCTTGGGGCAAGAGGGTTATAAAGTGAGGCTGCCAATAGGTTTCCAGGGCACTCAGAAAGAATCCTGTAGAAAAAACAGATATAAATAAAAAAATTATAGTAGTGTTTTTGTATATAAAAGCAGAGCTGTTTTTTACATGTTGCTTTATGGAAGGGTGTTCATTTTCAACTTCTGTCTTTTTTTCTGTTACAAAGAAAAGGGAAATAAATATAAGGGCAAGGGTTAAGAGTATCCTGACAATTATATTTAAGTCATAAGGGCCAGGGTCATTAAGAAATCTGTCTGCTATATCAGGAAAAAATCCTCCTGATAAAGCACCGGCAGAAAGTCCCAGGGCATCCAAAACCGAAAGCCTTGTTGAAATATTATGTAATTTATCCTTGCCGAAGTTATCTATATAGTAGTCAATAAAGAGAGCATCAAAGGAGCCTGAACCTAAAGCCCTTCCAAAACCGTAAAGGATCATTACTATACACAAAACAATAAACCCTTTGTTGGTCAATAAGAGTAAAAAACTTACCGTAAAAGTTGTAAGGGATAAGATAAAGGTTCTTTTACGGCCGAAAACATCAGCCACCACTCCGGAAGGGACTTCAAGCAAGATAACAGACAGGGCATAAAGGCCTAAAATTATTGATAAGTTACTTAAGGAGGCACCTTTATCAATTAAAGCTAAACTTAGAACGGGGGTCAAGAGGCCTGTCAAATATGAATTGAGAAACATAATCAAGGAATAAATATGCAGTTTCAAATTTCTACCTCCATAGGTAACTCTTGCAAATGGTAGTATAATTATAATCCAAATTAGTACCGGAGTCAAGTACAATTAACGTATGCCTTGCGTATTTGGCGGTCAATAAAACATGGTCTGCATTGAGATAAATACAAAAAAGACGCATTTATATGCGTCTCAAGCTGTTAAGAGGATTCGACTTTTTTCGACTGCACCCGTATATAATTATCTGTGCAATATGGGTGAAAGCTTCTTGTAAATCAAGATTACAATTGATGAAACTGTAATTCCTTTCAAGAGGTTGAAGGGTACCACAGCATAGAGTACAAAGGTTTTTAAATCGGTAATTGCCGGATTTAAAGCATTGCCCATATCGATGAAAGCCTGGAGCGGATAGCCGTAGATTTTTGAATACAAAGGAAGCAAGAGATAATAGTTGAGTAAAGCTCCCATTACAGCCAAGGTTATTGTTCCGGCAACCAGTCCCAGGATAGCAGTCTTAAAAGATTTATTCCTTTTATAAATGTAGCCTGCAGGTACAATGAATGAGCATCCTATCAAAAGATTAGCGAATTCTCCCACGCCGCCGGTATCTGTTCCGTTAACCACAAAGTTTATCAGGATCTTTACCAGTTCAATCATGGCCCCTGCTGCCGGACCTAAGGCAAAAGCTCCCAATAATACCGGTACTTCGCTGAAGTCCAGCTCATAAAAGCTTGGAGCAAACCATAGGGGAAACTCCAGCAGCATTAATACGGTTGCCACTGCTCCCAATATACCTACCTTTGTAATAACTTTTGTGTTAACCTTATGATTAACTGTTGCATCACTTTTCATATTTTCCTCCTTGTGTCAGCACAATTTTAAAGATTGTCAGAGGCATAAAAAATCCTCTGAAATCTTCAGAGGCATTGAAAGAATTTGCTCACAATTTTGTAAGTAATCTCTTCTCTCATCCAGACTATACTGTCGGTATTGGAATCTCACCAATTCAACCTTTCGGCTCGCGGACTTTACCGCCGGTCGGGAATTTCACCCTGCCCTGAAGATTTTACATGTTAATTATACCACTAAATAAATATTTGTAAACCCCTTTCTGTCATAAATTTTCAAATTATTAATATTATAGATTAAGAGGACAAGGCAGGTAAGTCATGGAAGCATTATTGAAATATTTTAATCAAAGGTTAAAGAATGTATTTTTTCTAAATAAAGGACTTTTGGATGAGGCTCTTGAAATCAGAATAAGGATAAACAATCCCCTTTTGATTAAAACCTTAAAAAAAGACTTATTTCCGGATAGGTCAACCCTAATCACGAAAAGAGATATAGACGAAATTTTAGGCTCTTTAACAAAAAATTCTATACATGCCTATGAAGACGAAATAAAGAAGGGCTATCTGACCCTTGAAGGGGGACACAGGGTAGGCCTGGGAGGGGATTGCATCTATGACAGGGATATATTGAAAGGATTTAAAAACATTAGCTCTCTCAATATAAGGATAGCAAGAGAATTTTTAGGATGCTCTGACAAAGTTCTTAGGTATCTCATAGGTCCCGACAAAGAAATCTATAATACCTTGCTGGTGGGACCGCCCTTATCGGGAAAAACAACCCTCATAAGGGATATAGCAAGAAATATGAGCAACGGCTTTAAATCACCTCCTTTTGACGGGTGCGATGTTACTTTAATAGATGAAAGGGGAGAAATCAGCGCTGTATATAATGGGATTCCTCAAATGAACATAGGAATAAGAACCGATGTATTGTCCTTCTGCAAAAAAAGTGACGGATTTTTCATGAGTATAAGGGCCCTTTCTCCAAGATTGGTAATTTGCGATGAATTAGGCTCGGCTCAAGATTTTGAAATCATTCAATATGCCCTGAAAAGCGGGGTTAAAATCATAGCAACGGCCCATGGCTTCGGTATAGAAGATATTAAAAGAAATATTTATTTAAAAAACATAATCGACAATAATTTTTTTGACAGAGCCTTAATTCTTGGCAAAGGCCCCTTAAGATTAAAAGAAGTATTTGATTTTCAAAGCAAAAAGGTGATTAGCAATGATATGGGTTAAATCTGCCTTATTTACCGGAACCGTTATAACCGTCAGGTACATATTCAGCCTTATAAACAGTGACGGGGACCAAAAGATAGACAAAATGAAAGAAATGATAGATTTCACGGAATATTTAAGGGTTTATTCCTGTGATATGAAGATGTCTTTTGAAGAAATCTATCAAAAATATAGTTTTAAAAGCTCCGAAACAAAAAAGCTGGTAAAGCTTATGCATGAATTTTTGAAAGAGAAAAGGAGCTCTCAGGAATTATTGGTTTACATAAATAAATTTATGTTAACCCCTGACCCTTTCAACATGTATTTTGCTGAAATCATTGATTACTACGGGTCTGCCTATTCGGACCTGTTAAATAAAAAGCTTAATTTAGCCCTTGAAGAGATGAAAAAGTCTTTGGATGAATACGCTGCCAGGCATAATGAGATAAAAGCATTGAACAACAGGATATCATTTCTTGCAGGTTGCTTGGCCGCAATCATTATTGTTTAGGAGGGAATATGGATCTGGAAATCATTTTGAAAGTGGGAGCAATAGGTCTTGTAGTAGCCGTATTTAATCAAATTTTAACCAAGACGGGAAGGGATGAGCAAGCCATGTTTGTCACCCTGGCCGGAGTAATTGTAGTAATGGCCTTGATAGTCAGTTTGATGAACGACCTGTTCACGGAGGTAAAATCTGTTTTTAATCTGTATTGATGAGGGATAAAGATGTTGCTTGGGAAAATTGTTCTTATAGCCCTTATAACTTTAATTTTGGGAATAACCATATCAAAATTCAATTCCGAATTCAAAGTTTACATAACGGTTATTTTCGGTCTTCTTGTTATTTTCATGCTATTTGCGGAGCTAAAAACCTATGTTGAAGAAATTGCCCGCCTCTTTGTGAGATATGAGATAAAAACCGAATATTTTAACACAATTTTAAAAATTGTAGGAATAGCATACATATGTGATTTCATTTCGCTTTTATGTAAGGACATGGAATATGAATCTGTCGGGAAAAAGGTTGAAATTGCAGGAAAATTGATAATACTCATATATTCGGTTGATATTATCAAGGTCTTTCTGGACCAGGTTTTGATATTGGTAAACGGGTGATAAAATGAAAAAAATAACTATCATAGTAATTGCTTCAATCCTTTTATTTGCACAGACCAACCCTGCCTCAGCCATGGATGAAGCAATGGAGGAAATACCCACTGAAACTTTGGAAAATTTTATATACAGCCAAAATTCATATTTCAAAGAAAGAAATATATTAATCCGGGATTTGATAAGAAATGCTTTCACAGGCAAGCTGGATTTAAGCTTAAAGGATTATCTGTCTTATGAATTAAAAAGGGAGCAGGGTTATTTCAAGGATATTTTAATGACCGCAATAAGTGTTTTTGTCATTTGTACGGCTCTCACCATAATCAATTATTTTACTGATGATTCCGATGGGAAAAGTGTTTCTGACATTGTTGTTTTGGCTTCCGTATTAATCATTTTTACCATTGTGCTGAGGGATGTGCTGAGGGTAAAAAGCATATTAAAAAACGACTTTAAGGATTTTAAAACCATTACGGAAGAAATCAATGCAATATTCATGGCGGCAATGCTCACTTTCGGCAAGCTTAGTCTGCTGCAGTTTTTTCAGTCCTCTTTGAATTATACAATAGGAATTGCCACCCAGTTCATATACACCTTCATCGATATAATGACAGTGATAATGACAGCCCTGATATTGACCAACAACATGAACAAGCTGATAAATGCCAAGCTGATGTACAAGGTCATAAAGAAAGGAACCCTGTTAATTTTATCCGCCTTCATTGTTATTGTAGTCATAAATTTTTCTGTACAAGGATATATATTATATAAAACGGATAATATTTTTATAAGTTCCATAAAGGCCATGTCCCCGTCCTCCCTTCCTCTTGTGGGAAATGCTGTTTCATCTTTTTTCGGGGTATTTTTGAAAAGCCTTTTGATGATAAAGGATGTTCTTGGACTTATAGTGATAGTTTTTATCCTGTCATCCTTCGGAGGCTCCATAATAAAGATTGGTATTGCATTTACGGTGTATAAGGTTTTGGGAGTATTGACAGAGCCTGTTAACGAAAATATATCCAGGCTCATTTATGAAATGGCCGATATTTTCTATATTTACCTCATATGTCTTATTACTCCCCTGGTAATCATAACGGTATACTACTCAGTATTAATAAATTATATGAATAACATATTGGGATAACCATGAAAGAAACGATTGTAAATACCATAGTTTTAATCTTGATTTTTAACTTGATAATGATAGTTTTTCCTGATGGGAAGACACAGAAGTTTTGCAGGATTTCAATCAAACTTTTAATCATGATTTTCATTTTGGATAATATATTTCTTAAGGGGAGCTTGAACGTAAATTTCCTGGAAAGCACGGAAGCTCCTGCTTATGAGAGGGAAGTAAACCTAAATTCTCCGGAAATCATTGATTTTTTAAATAAGGAAATTTTCGGAGGAGAAGAATTGGTTTCAGACATCATCCTAAGTTTCAACAAGGAGATGGAGGTAAGTGCTTCCATATACATAAGAAGGATGCTCGGTAATGATGAGACTCACATGCTAAAAGCAAGCCTGGCTGAAATTCTTCAGGTAAAAAGAGATAACATCCAAATAAACGGGGGAAAATATGAATAATTTTATTAAAATGCTGAAAGAAAACAAGAAATTAAGCTACGCAGTCAATATTTTCATCTTGCTGGTGATAATATCTTTAATACTTAAGCTTGATTTTTCAAAGTTTTCACAAGAGCCAGCCGCTAATCCGGCAAGGGAAGATAAAAGTGAATCCTATGTGCAATCCTTAGAAAAAAGAATTGAGGAAATACTTGAAAAAATTGAAGGGGTCTTAAGTGTGGATGTTATGATTTACACAAAAAATACTCCTGTTTTGGAACCGGTTTTTGATGAAAATACAAGTGTGGAAACAAATATAGAGTCCATGAACGATGGCAGCAAAAGAGAGGTGAACAGGGAGACAAAACAAAGCAAGGTTGTATTGGGAAGGGATAATTCGGTGATTGAACGATATTACCAATATCCCGAAATATCCGGTGTGCTCTTGGTGGTAAAATACAAGGGCGATAAAGACATATACGGGATTCTATTAAATTCCGTAAAAACCTTATTGGATATCAAATTGAATGATATTGAAATAATAGTATATTAACTAAGGGGGTAATTATGATAATGAGAAAAGAAACACTGGTATTTTTGGCATCTCTGGCAATAATATTCATTATAGGCTATATAAATATGAATTTGACGCCGGATAATGCATTTGATGATCTTGAAACAGGTATAGTGGAAACAACGGATTCAAATGGACATATAGCAGAAATTATTGAGGGTGGAGTCAATGAAATCGAATACGGGGAAATTCTGCCTGAAGAAGAGGACTATGAAATCTTAGGCGATATTACCGATTTATCCGGTGCTGAGGAAGCTTCCTCCCAGGGTGTTTTAGGTCTTCTGAATACCAGTTTTGCTAATTTCAAGCTCAACAAGGAAAAGGCAAATATGGATGTCCTGGATTATCTGGAGGAAAGCTTGAGCTCTCCTGCCATATCCGATGATACGAAGGCTCAGTTCGAGCAATTATTGCTCAAGAAGAATTCATTTATTGAAGCAGAACAGGGAATTGAGCTTATGCTTCAATCAAAGGGATATAATGAGTCGGTTGCCATAGTTGACGAAAGCATGGTTAAAGTTGTTACGAATGATACCATAGAGCAGGCGGATGCAACAATTATTTTGGATATTGTAGTATCGGAAACCAATTATACACCTTCTCAAATAAAAATTGTTAAATTCGATAATATTGATTTGTAATAATTTGCTACTTCTGCTATAATTATTTCAGGAGGTGCTATAATGGACAACGAAAAATTTGATTTCGGCCAGGTTAAAATATCCGATGATGTTGTGATAATAATCGCAGGTATTGCAGCAAGCCAGGTTAAAGGAGTCAGTACTGCCCGAACCGGAGTAGCCGACGGTATTACCAACTTATTTTCGAAAAATAATTATGCAAAGGGAATAAAAGTTGAAATAAATGAAGATACAGTAGTTGTGGACATTTTTATAAATGTTGAGTACGGCTATAGAATAAACCAGGTTGCCAAGGAAGTACAAGTTGCAATAAAGAAAGAGATAGAAACAATGACGGATTTGCAGGTGGCAGCCGTAAATGTCCATGTGCTTAATATTGTCCAGGATAAGGAAAAGGATAAAGACAAGGACAAGGATAAGGAAAAAGAACCTGTTGACATAGCATTGGAATAATTCAGGAAAAACAATCGATTGACAATGAGTAGGGGGACACACAATGTGTGCCCCCAAGCTTTGGTGTCAATTTATTTTAATTCAGGAGCAAGTATGAAACGTAAAGAAACAAGAGAAGAAGCCGTTAAAATTGCATACAGTATGGATATAAACAAAGAGTTCGACAAGAACAAGCTGGCAGGATACCTGGAGCATTTTGAGCTTGAAGACATGGATATGGATTATTTAAATAAAACAATTTCCGATATGGTTGATAATATGGAAAAAATAGACGAATACATTACCGACCATTCAAAGGATTGGAAGATATCCAGAATTGCCAAGGTTGATCTTGCCATCTTAAGAGTAGCCCTATCAGAAATACTGTATAATGAAACAATACCTGAAAGCGTATCAATCAATGAAGCAGTGGAAATAAGCAAGAAGTATTCAAACGAGGATTCACATAAATTCATTAACGGATTACTGGGATCCCTGGTAAGGTGTATAAAGAAATGACCTATATCCTTGGTATTGATACTAGTGCTTATACAACATCCATTGCCTTAATTGATGAAAAAACCGGAAAGATTCTTGCTGATGAAAGAAAAGTCCTTGAAGTAAAAGAAGGACAAAAAGGCTTAAGGCAGCAAGAAGCGGTATTTCAGCACTTAAAAAATTTACCGGAACTTTACTCATCCATCAAAGAAGACCTTTCAAAGATCCATGTTGTTTCAGTCAGCTCAAGGCCAAGAAATGTGGAAGGTTCTTATATGCCTGTATTTATGACGGGCAGAAATTTCGGAAGAGTTATTTCCCACACCTTGAAGAGCGAATTCATCGAATATTCACACCAGGAAAACCATATCGGGGCATCTTTAATCGATAATTATAAAAACATCGATGAATTCTTAGCAGTCCACATATCGGGAGGGACTACGGAATTTATATCCGCCCGTAAAATTTTCAGAGGTTTTGAAACAAAAATTGTCGGGGGGACAAAGGATATAACCTTTGGCCAACTCATAGACAGGCTGGGAACAAAGATGGGCTTTCCCTTTCCCTGCGGCAAATACATGGAAGAATATATCCGTGATAAAAAAGTCCAAAAGCTTTCAACCCCACGTCCGGGCAAGGGTCCCTGCATAAACTTATCAGGAATGGAAAATTACTTTGTGAACCTGCTTGAAAAACATGAAAAAGACGAAATTATAACTTCAATGTTTGAATACATCGGAGAATGCATAGTAAACATCCTGCACTCCTTGTCCGGTCTCGGCCTCAAAACCGTTATAATATCCGGCGGAGTTGCATCCAACAGTTACATAAGGAATTATATATTAAATTGCCTTAAGGTGTATGAAACCATATTTCCGTCCCCGAAAAATTCTTCCGATAATGCTTTAGGTCTTGCCTATTTGCCTATTATTGACAGGTGGTACAATGAAAATAAAGCCGATTAAGGTTTCTGTTTTAAATCAATACATAAAAAAATACTTAATGGGAAATTACATCCTTAACAATCTAAGGGTTGAAGGAGAAATAAGCAACATAAGAGTAAGCAAGACAGGCTATACTTATTTCTCCCTGTGCGACGAAAACTCCTGTATAAGCTGCATCGCTTTTTTTGCTGACACAATATCAAAAAACGGAGACAAAATAATTGCCGAAGGCGAGATTTCCGTATATGAAGCCAGGGGGACCTACCAGCTTATCGTTCGAAATATCGAAAGGTTAGGATTGGGCAAAATCCTTATGGATTTGGAAGTGTTGAAAGAACAGTTAAGGTCCCAGGGATATTTTGAACGAAAGAGGGAACTCCCTGCCTACCCTCACAAAATAGGCATAATCACTTCAAAATCGGGAGCAGCCATCAAGGATATACTAAAAACCTTCGAAAGCGTGAAAGCAAATATAGACATAACCCTTTACAATGCCTTGGTACAGGGAGAAAAGGCCAAGGAGAGCATTATTGCAGGCTTAAGGTATTTCAACAATACGGAAACCGAAGTAGTCCTTATTTCAAGAGGCGGGGGCAGTTTTGAAGATTTGAATGTATTCAATGATATGGAACTGGCCATGGAAGTATACAAATCAAAAGCAGTAGTCGTAACCGGCATAGGACACGAAACAGACAGGACCTTGACTGATTATGTAGCTGATGTTTATTGCCACACTCCAACGGCAGCAGCCGAAAGAATCATTAGTGGCTACAAGGATATTGAAGATAGGTTGATCAATCTTGTATTTGCTTTAAAAACAGGGACAAGCAATGCCATATCCTTAAAAAAAGCTGACCTTATATCAACAAAATACATATTGAAGAGCTCTTTACCCTTAGAGGATATTTATAAGGCGGAAAACATGCTTAAGGATTATAAAAACCTGATAAAGAATGAGAGCGAAAGGTATATTAATGAGTATTGTACCGAATTGAAAATAACGGGTGAAAAACTGAATTCATTTGATTACAAAAGGCAGCTTAAAAGAGGTTTTGCTTTAGTTTCAGACAAAGAAGGAAATTTAGTAAGAAACAAAGACCAGGTAAGAGCAAATGACGTCCTGCAGATAAGATTTGCAGACTTTAAGGTTCAGGCGGAAACAATGGAAGTGGAAGAGGTGTGATATGGAATACGAAAGCTTTGAAAGTGCTTTGGAAGAATTAAAAAAAATAGTCGGTATTTTTGAAAACAAAAAGGATCTCACTCTTGATGACCTTCTTGAATACTATGAAAAAGGCATGAAGGCCTATGCCTTTTGTATGAAAAAGCTTGACGACACGCAAAAAAAGATAAGAATTATCGATGAAAATATGTCCTAATGACCAAAACCCTCATCCTTTATATGGGGGATTTTAAAGTGCCAATAATTAATAAACAAAATTCTCATAATTATTAAAATTACCGATTGATATAAATGAAAACTTATGCTATAATTTTACTTAATTATCAAATAATTATATTTATATAAGAATATTTATGTAATTATCAAGGATTAAAATGAAAAACCACAGGCTTGACGTATATTTGCACGAGAAGGGTTACACAAACAGCAGGGAAAGGTCAAAGCAACTTATCATAAACAAACATGTATATGTAGATGATAAATTAATAACGAAACCCTCCTATCTCGTAAATGATGACGTTAAAATAAAAATTACCGGAGACCTTCATGTAAGCAGAGGTTATTTGAAAATCCAAAAAGCTATGGAGCTTTTTGATATAAGCCCTGAAAATAAAGTGGCGGTTGATGTGGGAGCTTCAACAGGAGGTTTTACGGAATATCTCTTAAAACATGGAGCAAAAAAGGTATACGCAATTGATGTAGGCAAGGATCAGCTTCATGAATCCTTAAAAAATGATTCCCGGGTCGTAAATCTGGAAAACACAAATTTCAGATACATGGACAGGTCTAAGATCATAGATGATATAGATCTTGTAACAGTTGACGTTTCATTTATTTCGCTCCAACATATTTTACCTAAAATTGTCGAAATAAGTAACAAAAACACAGATATTGTCGTATTAGTTAAACCGCAATTTGAAGCGGGAAAAGAAAACTTAGGAAAAAAAGGCATAGTTAAGGATAAAAAGGTTCATTTGGAGATTCTGAAAAATCTAAGCAATTATTGTAAATTAAATAATTTGAATTTGCTGAACATGGATTATTCCCCCATAAAAGGAGCAGAAGGAAACATAGAATATCTTGCTCACTTAAAAATTAGCGGAAGTCCAAGTGAAATCAATTTTCAAAACTTAATTAACAAGGCCTTTGAAATATTATAATAATTAAGAGGTGGCGAATGAAAAAGTATACCAGACAAACAAAAATTTTAGAACTGATTTCAAAAACCGAAATTGAAACTCAGGAAGAATTGGCAGAAGCCCTGAAAAATATGGGCATTGACGTTACACAAGCTACAATTTCAAGGGATATCAAAGAACTCAGGCTTGTTAAGGTGATGTCCAAGAGCGGCAAGTACAAATATGCTACTATAAGCCAAAGTCAGGAAGGAATAACGGACAGACTGAATAAAATATTTGAAAATTCCGTGGTTTCCATTGACAATGCTATGAACATGATTATTATAAAAACCATACCGGGAGCTGCTCAAATATGCGCGTCAGCCATTGACTACATGGGAATCGAAGAAGTTGTCGGAACCTTGGCAGGAGATGACAATGTTTTTGTAGCTGTAAGAAAAATGGAAGATGTTGACAGGGTTTTGCAGGAATTTAAAAAGCTGATAAGATAATGGTGATAATATGCTGCTTAGTTTAAATATAAAGAATTTTGCAGTATTCGAGGATGTATCCGTCAATTTTGAAGCAGGTTTTAACGTATTCACGGGTGAAACAGGATCCGGTAAATCCGTATTAATAAATGCCATTGAACTTATTTTAGGAGAAAGGTCATCGAGAGACCTGATAAGAAAAGGCAAAAAGTCCGCTTATATTGAAGGAATATTTGAAATCAGCGATAATGATAACCTTAAAAAAAGTTTGCAAAGTTTAAACATAGAGGTTGACAAGGATGACTTCCTGATAATATCCAGAGAACTCTTGCAAAACGGCAAAAGCATAAACATGATAAACGGGAGAGCTGTTCCACTCAATACAATCAAAGCATTGGGCAGCTCTTTAATAGATATTTATGGCCAGTTTGGCCATGAAAACCTCTTTAAAAAAGAAAATCATATAAAAATGCTTGACAGTTTGATTCAAAAGTACTTATCAGACGACTTTCGGACCTATGACCAGCTTTATGCAAAATATACCCGGCTTCTTGACGAAATAAACACCCTTAAACAAAAACTCATCAACAAGGATAAAAAAATTGAGCAGCTGAAATATGAAATAGATGAAATAGATGGGGCAAACCTTAAAGAATTTGAAGAAGAAGAGTTGCTGAAGAAACTTAAAAAACTTTCAAACATACAGGAAATTAAAAAGTCCCTGTATGAGGCTCTTTATATCCTCAACAACGACAATATAAACAATGTTTATGCCATTATCAATAAAATAAAAAGCTATGACGAAAAATTGGAAGAATTCCTTTCAAGGCTCGATGTTCAGTTGGAAGAATTGCAGCTTTTAACATATGACCTGCGAGCCTATTCGGATAACCTGGACCTTGATGAAAATGAACTTGAAAGCATTGAAAACAGAATGTCTCTTATTAACCGCCTAAAAAGGAAATACGGTTTTTCCATTGAAAAGATCATGGAATACAGGAAGGCCTCCTTTGAAGAATTGAATCTGCTTTTGGAAGCAGATTCAAAATTAAAGATATTAATAAGGGAAAAAGAAGAAACATATAAATTACTCAAGGAAAAAGCAGAAATAATATCGAAGAAAAGGAAAAATGCCGCAGAATACCTTGAAAAACAAATTTTGGTTGAATTAAGCGACTTGAACATGAAAAACATCGAATTCAAGGTAAAATTGGACAAAAAGGATTTATCCGGGGACGGGGCCGACAAGGTCGAGTTCTTAATTTCAACGAATGTGGGAAGCGACCTGAATTCCGTTCAGAAGATAGTTTCCGGAGGAGAAGCTTCAAGAATCATGCTGGCCTTTAAAAAAATAAAAAGCGACATGGGCCAAACCATGGTTTTTGATGAAATAGACATAGGAATAAGCGGCAAAACCGCCCAGATGACCGGTGTAAAAATGAATTATATAGCCAAAAACAATCAGGTTATATGTGTAACCCATTCTCCGCAAATAGCATCAATAGCAAAAAATCACTTTTTAATCGAAAAGAAAGTACTAGGCAATGAAACTTTCAGTACGGTTAAAAAATTGGACAAGGAAAACAAGATACGTGAGATTGCCAGATTGTTGAGCGGTATGAAAATAACCGACAAATCATTGAACAATGCTCTTGAATTGATAGAAATTAACAGTAAAATAAGTGAATAGAAGACCTGGTATAAGGAAAAATTAAGGATAAAACTTTTAGGAGAGGATTTATGAAAATTTTCTTAAAAAGAGTTTTATTCTTTATTTTTTTTATTGCGCTGTTAATGACTGCGGTTTTTTTTGGTTTCAACCTGAAAACCAATCCCTATAAGTTTGCAAAATATGACCAGGTTCTTGATGCTGAAGGCAAGTATGTGATACCCGGAGGCCAGACCATAGGTGTTGAATTAAAAACAGAGGGAGTATTGGTTGTAGGTCTGGCTGATATAGCCAATGCCGAAAACATATCAACATCCCCTGCAAAAATGGCCGGAATCCAGATAGGAGACAAAATATTGGAAATTGACTCCATATATATGGGTAGTACTGATGATATTTTAAAATATACCGAAAGCATGGGAATTAAAATATATGAATTCAAAATAGAGAGGGCGGGTAAGATAGTGTATTTGACAATTACTCCCGTTCAAAGATACGAGAGTGAGGAAATCAAATTCGGATTTTGGGCACGGGATAATATAGCCGGAATCGGAACAATTACCTTTGTTGATCCCAAAACCGGAACCTACAGCGCTATCGGACACGGCATTTCAGATTCGGAAACAGGGAAACTAATAGATATTGCATCAGGGACCATATCAAAAGCAAATATTACAAATATCAAGCTTGGCAAAAAAGGCGAACCCGGTGAAATCATAGGTTATATTTTAAAGGATGAAAAATGCCTTGGAACGGTTTCAAACAATACGAATTTTGGAATTTACGGTAAAATTAACAAGGACAGCATGGGGTATTTCAGCGGGGATTTAATGGAAGTAGGGAAAAAGGAAGAGCTGGCTTTAGGCCCGGCTTATATGATTTCCTGCGTAAACAATGAACTAAAAAAATACAGGATTGAAATATCAAGAATATTTTATCAGAACAAGCCTGATGAAAAAAGTTTTGTCCTTAAGATAACGGATGAAGAATTGCTCAAAATGACCAATGGCATAATACAAGGCATGAGCGGGAGCCCTATAATTCAAAACAATAAAATAGTGGGAGCTGTGACCCATGTCTTCATGAATGATCCATCCAAGGGCTATGGGATATATATAGAATGGATTCTTGATCAAATAAATACAAGTGATTGTAATTAAAAAATTATTACAGGCACCAAATTCTTAAAATTACTGACCTACCTTTAATTAAAAATATCCGCTCACGGTTTTGGACACGAGTGATTCGTGTCCTTTTGTCATCATATTCTTCGGGCTATAGCCCTGAAATATATTTTAGTTTATCGACAAATTTTTAGTATAAATATGGAAAAAATATATATAATAGATATAAAAACCATAATCTTACAAAAATTATTAGGGTGATTTATTTCCAAAAAAAAGGGTTTTTTGATTATTTTGCGTATTATATTTATAAAGATAATATTAGAATTATGAATTGGAGGTTTAAGATGCAAAAAAAAGTAAAAATTGTCATTGCTGATGATAACAAGGAATTCAGGTTAATTCTAAAGGATTTTCTTCTCAGCAAAAAGGTCTTCGATGTTGTTGATATGGCAGAAGACGGGTTAAAAGCATTGGATTCCGTCGAGAAACATGAACCTGACATTTTAATTTTAGACATAATTATGCCTCATTTGGATGGCTTGGGTGTTTTGGAAAGACTTCACAAGAGACAATTGGCCAAGTTTCCCAAGGTTATAGTTTTATCTGCCGTAGGTCATGATAAGGTTACCCAGAGGGCTATCAATATGGGAGTTGATTATTATATTGTCAAGCCATTCAATTTTGAATCCTTTGCCGAAAGATTGCTGCAAATATCCGAATTAGAAACTTCCAAGGTTCAAAACAAGGGTAAGGAAATCGTTTATAACGATAAGATGAACAATGAGCTGAGCCTGGAAGTTAAAATAACCGAAATCCTCCATGAAGTAGGCGTTCCTGCTCACATTAAGGGCTACCAGTATTTACGCACATCCATAACGGATGTTGTAAAAAATATTGACCTCTTAGGAGCTATAACAAAAGAGCTCTATCCAATGATAGCAGCAAAATATTCAACTACTCCAAGCAGGGTTGAAAGAGCCATACGCCATGCCATAGAAGTTGCCTGGACGAGAGGAAAAATAGAAACCATCAACAGCATTTTCGGTTATACTATTCATAACAACAAGGGTAAACCCACCAATTCAGAGTTCATAGCAATGATTGCAGATAAACTTCGTTTGGAGCAAAAGGTTTCATAAGAAGGCACCGGATGTTTATGTTCAAAATAGCTTGACAAAAACTTCCGTTGTTATTAAAATAAGTCCAACGATTAAAAATTGCAAGAATTAAAAGTGCAATTGTTTAATTACAGGAGGAAATGTTGAGCACTGAAATAACTGTAAAAAGCGAAAAAATTTTTGAAGGTAAAATAGTTAATTTACGGATTGATACTGTTGAACTGGAAAATCAAAAATACGCAAAAAGAGAAATAGTCGATCATAAAGCTGCCGTGTGTATTTTGGCCCTAAATAAGGATAAGGTGTTGCTGGTAAGACAATACAGGAAGGCAGTTGAAGACTTTATATACGAATTGCCTGCAGGTATCCTTAATATTGCCGAAGAGCCACATGATGGAGCTTTAAGAGAGTTAAAAGAAGAAACAGGCTACAGGGCAGGTAATATTGAATTACTCTATGAATTTTATACTTCTCCGGGTTTTACCAACGAAAAGGTATATTTATTCTTAGCTTCGGACCTGGTATATGAAGGAACGGATTTGGATGAAGACGAATGCATAGAAACAATGGAAATCAATAAAGAAGAAGCAAAAAAAATGATCGAAACAGGCAGGATAAACGACAGCAAGACCCTTATCGGCTTGATCCACTGGCTGCATTCGTAAAATATATAATAAAGAGAATTAAACTTCTTGTACAAGCATATATTATATAAAGCTTAACAAGAGGTTTTTTTTATTAAGAGCGGGCGGATTCCAAGGATGGGGGTTGTATATGAATAATACGGTTAAAAAACTGATACAATCTGAAACCAGGACTCTGGTTACCTTATTGGTAATATTTGCCGGAGCTTTGATTTTGTCGGCACTGATTTATTCCCTGGCGGGCAGGGGTACAATAGGGGCAATAAACTACTCCGGTATCAGCAATATGACCTTAATGCAAATTTTTTCCATGACTTTTAAAAGAAACATCCCTTATTTTTTGGCTGTTATTATCCTTACTTATCTGGGCCAGGATAAATTGACCAAAATTCTGTTTGCATTTATTTCGGTCTATTACGGCCTTTCTGTGATTTATATAATCAGGACCGTAGGATTGGATTTAAGGTATTTTTTACTTACCTTTACTGATTACTTAATATTTTTTCCGATTCTACTTTATTTTACATTTATTTCTAGTACAATATCAAAATATACAAAAAAAACAAAAAATATTGAGACTATTTCCCGTAAGTTTGATATAATAATAAGCGGGTATATTCAAATTTCTTTGTATTATTTAGTCATAGTGACAGCTTATTCTTTTATTTACTCCGCATATATATTAACCTTAAGCAGAATGTTGGTGAGATAATGGATCTGATGGCTTATAAGGAATATCTGACCCAAGGAAATTTTAGCGAGAACTCAGTCAAGTCATATATATATGATGTTAAAAATTTTGAAACCTATCTTCGTGATGAATATGGCCTTGACATAATTAAAACTAAAAAGGCACATATCCTGACCTATCTTGTGGCCATGCAAAAAAGCGGCAAAAGCTCGTCTACAATCATAAGGACTGTTTCAACCCTAAGAAACTTCTTTACTTTTTTAAAAAATGAAAAACTTATTGAGGACAACCCTGTCATAAACATCCGTAGTCCCAAACAAATAAAAAAGAAACCCCCCATTCTGACAGAAGAAGAGATAGGGGAGCTAATGATGCTACCTGACAAAAATACCTTTAAAGGAATCAGAGATTTGGCAATGCTGGAACTGATGTATTCTTCGGGGATAAATGTTTCAGAACTTATAAGCATAAAGATTGGACAAGTAAACTTAAGTGCAGGTATGATATTTATAAAGGGAGATAAGGAGAGGATAATTCCTCTCAGCAAATATGCAAATGAAGCAATCAGTATTTATTTAAACAACTTTAGAAAGAGTGAAGCAACCAATGATGATGAATACCTCTTTGTAAATATTACCGGTGAGCCCATATCAAGGCAGGGCATATGGAAAATGCTTAAATATTACAAGAGAAAAATGAATTTGAAGAAGGAATTATCTCCAATGGTTTTAAGATCTTCCTTTGCGGTACACTTGTTATCCCACGGGGCTGACCTCGGGACCCTTAAAGAATTAATGGGACTCAACAGCACGGGGGCCGCCCAGCATTATTTAAACAATGTTGAATATAAATCATTGGAAGTATTCAAGAAGACATTTCCGAGAAGCTAACCGGCAGGTAAGCACATGAATTATGTTAAAGTCATCGGGATAAAAACCGGTGTTTAAACTGCACCGTTATTGGTATAATGATATTAATGATATATGAATAAGCGGAGGGATTTAATATCCCTCAATTTAATCTTTTACAGGAGAGACGGATGATAAAAAGAATTATTTTGATAGTGCTGGACAGTGTCGGGGTTGGTGAACTCCCTGATGCAGCCCTCTATGGGGATGAAGGCAGCAACACCTTAAAAAACATCTACAAAAATGTTGAGAATTTTTCCCTGCCCAATTTGGAGCACCTGGGTATTTTAAACATAAAGGGATTGGAAGACATTAAAGGTTCAGAATCATTTTTGGGTTCTGTTGCTAAGTGCAATGAAAAATCAAAGGGGAAGGATACAACAACCGGTCACTGGGAAATCGCCGGCCTGATCTTGGACAAGCCCTTTCCTACCTATCCCCAGGGGTTTCCGGATGACTTGATTAAAGAATTTGAAAAAAGGACAGGAAGAAGAGTCATGGGAAACTATCCTGCTTCCGGAACCGAGATAATAAAGGAATTAGGCAAGAAACACATGGAAACCGGAAATTTGATAGTTTATACATCTGCCGACAGCGTATTTCAAATAGCTGCTCACGAAGAAGTGGTTCCTTTGGATGAACTCTATGATATTTGCAGGATTGCAAGAGATATGCTTAAAGGTCCCCATGGGGTGGGAAGAGTTATCGCAAGACCCTTCCTGGGGCAAGAAGGCAATTTTACAAGGACAGGCAACAGGAAAGATTTTTCTCTCGAGCCCTTCAGGGATACCATGCTGGATTATGTAAAAAACAGCGGCAGGGAAGTATTTGCCATAGGAAAAATAGAAGATATTTTTGCCAACAAGGGCATTACAAAATCTAATCATACCAAGAACAATGATGAAGGTATTAAGGCCACCATTCAGGCCATAAAGGAAGATTTTGAAGGATTAATCTTTACTAACTTAGTAGACTTCGACATGGTTTACGGCCATAGAAACGACATTTATGGATATGCCCATTCCCTTATGAGCTTTGACGATAAGCTTGCGGATATTATGGGATCCCTGAGAGATGATGATCTTTTGATAATAACCGCAGACCACGGGTGTGACCCCACAACGGCCAGCACAGATCATTCAAGGGAATACATTCCTTTGATCTTCTATGGTAAAAGAGTCAAGGCAAACAATAACCTGGGCATTCTTGACACTTATGCATGCATAGGGAAAACTGTACTGGATATTTTTGAAATCGAAAACGACCTTGAAGGAAAGAGTGTAAAAAATCAAATATTGAAATGAGAGAGTCTAAGTGACTGCTGCGTTTTAATGTATGAATCTGTAAAATATGGTTATTCTACATAAAAAGGAGGTACTTTTTTATGAAGAAATTTATAACCATATTTTTTGTGTTTATTTTATTGAATATGTCTGTTCTTCCCGCCTATGGCCTTGAACCTGGTGACCTGCAGTCCCGGTCCGCAATTTTGGTAAATGCGGATGACGGCCGGGTTTTATTTGAAAAAAACGCCCATGACAAGATGCAGCCTGCCAGCATAACAAAAATAATGCTCATGGTTTTGATTTCTGAAAGAATGAGAGATGGGCTGATAACACTTGACCAGGAAATGACCATATCGGAGAATGCCGCCAGTATGGGAGGAAGCCAAATTTATATGGAAGCCTATGAAGTACAGACCGTGGAAAACATGCTTAAAGCTATATCAATGAGGTCAGCCAACGATGCTTCGGTTGCCATGGCTGAGTTCATGTACGGGTCGGAAGAAAGCTGTGTTAAAGCAATGAATGAAAAGGCCAGGGAGTTAGGCATGAATGAAACTACTTTTACTAATGTAACTGGCTTGCCGGACCCCAACCACCTGACAACTGCATATGATATAGCCATTATGACCCGTGAACTCTTAAAGTATGACTATATGAACGAATACATGCTTACATGGATGGATTCCGTTTATGTAGGCAAAGAAAAGGATTCCGAACAGGTATTGGTTAATACCAACAGGCTGATAAACAATTATGATGGGCTGATAGCAGGCAAGACGGGTTATACAACCGAAGCAAAATACTGCTTGACGGCAGCAGCAAGAAGGAACGACACCACTTTGATTGCCGTGGTCCTGGGCTGCGACAACACCAAGATTCGTTTCAACGAGGTATCAAAGCTTCTGAATGAAGGATTTGCCAATTATAAAAACTTTGTTTTCCACAAGGCGGGAGAGGTGATCACTTCTACCCCGGTCTATTGCGGAAAAGAAGAGACGGTTAACATAACAGCAAAAGAAAACATCAACTATTTTACAGAAAGTAATTGCAAGCTTGAAGATTTTAATTTAGAATATGTAATAGATGAAAAACTGAAAGCTCCTTTGACCACCGATACAAGGATTGGAAGGGCAATATTGTCCAAGGATGGCCAAGTTTTGGGAGAATTTGAATTATACCCTGCATCAAATGTGGAAAAGGAAAATTTATTTAAATTTTATATAAAAAATTTTTTAAAAACCATCATAAGATAAGGAAGATTTGAGAATGGATTATTCCGTGAACATAAACGTGTTTCAGGGGCCTTTTGAACTCTTGTATCATCTCATAGAAAAAAAAGAAATAGACATTTACGACATACCTATATCTGAAATTACGGACCAGTACCTGGAATACCTGGAAGAGATGATGCAATTCAACATGAATGTGGCAAGCGAGTTCATATATATGGCAGCGACCCTCATTGAAATAAAATCCCAAATGTTATTGCCCCAAAAAGAAAAAGCGGAAGACCCAAGGCAGGAATTGGTTGCCCAATTGTTAGAATACAAGTTATTTAAGGATATATCGGAAGAATTGAAAAAATATGAAGAAGAAAGCAGCTTTTACATTTCAAAACCCAGGGAAGAAATGGCATTGACTTCAGACTCGAGGACTGAGCAGCTTTTTTTAAATGAAGTAACCGCATATGAGCTTTACAATATTTATCTGTCTTTAATAAAAAAACAAAACTTCAAAATAGACACGGAAGAAAAGTTTAAAGTATACAGGGAAAGTTACCGGGTCAAGGACTGCATGGAAGAGCTTATGAAAAAAATCAAAAAATTCGGTAAGATTTCCTTGTTTGATACATTCAAGGAAAAGCAAAGAATATCTAAGGAATATGTCATTACCTTGTTTTTAGCCGTATTGGAGCTTACTAACAACAGGGGAATGAAAATTTATCAGGATAGACAGTATGGAGATATAATAATTTGCCGGCAGGAGAAGAAATGAATCTGAAAAGTGTTTTGGAAAGCCTGATGTTTGCTTGGGGAGAACCCTTAAGCATCAATGAAATGTCAAAAATATTGGAAATACCGGCTAAAAGCCTGATTCCCGTCCTGGACGGAATGATTGAGGAATTCCGGGATAATAAAGACAGGGGCCTCCTGATACAAAAGTTTGGTAATTCCTATCAGCTTACTACCAAGAAAGAGAATTACGAATATATACAAAGCCTTTTGGAAAGTACCGTAAATAAGAGCTTATCAACCGCAGCAATGGAAACCCTGTCCATAATTGCCTACAAACAGCCGGTAACCAAGGTTGAAATTGAGAGAATACGCGGTGTTAAGTGCTCCCAGGTCATAAAGGGCCTTCTTGACAAGGGCTTGATAAAGGAAGCAGGAAGGCTTGATAAGCCGGGAAGACCCGTTATCTATTCAACTACGGATGAATTTTTGAGACATTTCGGTTTAAGCTCAATCAATGATTTACCTTCATTGGAAAATGACAAAGATATCAAAGAAGCCGAAATGGCATCATCATTATAAGGATAAGGCGGCCCGGGGTCGGCCGCCTGGCATAAATTGTAAAAGGCGCTATAAAAGGGTATACATAATGATTATAGTAATAATGGTTCTTGCGGGGGGACTGTTTTTTTTATATGTGAATTTCAAGTGCATGATTAAAATTAATATTACTTTTTCCTTCTTATGCATATGCTTTTGCATGATTCTTTTTAAAAAAAAGCATTTATATGAAAGGAAAATAAACTATAGCGGAGCCATAAAGGTACTTGGGAAATACAAGGCCCAGGAAGCAAGAAGCAAGGTTAAACACAAGTTAAAATATTTTAAACATATAAAAAGGGCACTTAAATTATTTTATGTTAAAGATATTTTCTTTTATCCCGAATGCATAAGGGGAAAAGAGTCCTTTGCTCTTGAATTTGTACTGGTAAACAGGATCTTTAAGAAATCCCTGCTCAACAGATAATCATGTTATAAATTTCTTTTTTAAGGGCATAATCATATTAATTTCCAAAAAGAAAGGGGATAACATGAGCAGGGACATAGAAAGCATAATTAAAACAACCTTGGAGAACATAAATAATTTGACTGAAAACGAAAAGCTTATCAGCAGTAAAATAACTTATGACAACACCAATTATTTGGCCATATCCAAGCTGAATATGAATTTTATCATAGGAGGAAGCGATATAGACAAAAAATTTCGCAATGTCGATTTAAAACCCTTTGCCGGAGCAGCATACGTCAACCTGCAGCTGAATCCGCAGATTCTTATTTATGAAACCCCGGATAATGATGTCAGGACCATCAATATTAACAATGAAACAACAGGAGGAGACTTAACATCATCCATCATGAACATCATGTCTTTCATAAAAGAAATAAGGGAGAAAAGGGATTGTGATTTTTAAAAGAACACTGATTTTATCAATAATATTTTTCTTGATTTTCAGCGGGATTATAAAAGCTGAAGCTATGCCGGAAATCTCGGCACAAGCCTATGTATTGATGGATGCAAAGTCGGGAAGAATTCTTAAATCTCACAATGCAAATACAAAGCTTCCAATTGCCAGCACAACCAAAATAATGACTGCTATACTTGCCCTTGAAACAATCGAAAACTTAAATCAAAAAATAGAAGTCCCTCCCGAATGTTGCGGCATAGAAGGCTCAAGTATATATTTACAACCTAAGCAAAGTGTGTCTGTTATAGATTTATTGTATGGTACCATGCTCAGGTCGGGAAATGACGCGGCTGCAGTTTTGGCTAAATTTGCAGGCAGAAATGATTCCGAAGGTTTCATAGCCATGATGAATAAAAAGGCAAAAGAATTGGGTGCCTTGAACACAAACTTTGTAAATGCCAGCGGATTACATGATGATAACCATTATTCAACAGCTTACGACCTGGCCCTTATAAGTGCCTATGCAATGAAAAATGACACATTCAAAAAAATCGCCGCCAGTGAAAAATACAGGGCTGAAAGCATGAACAATATATTTTACAACAAAAACAAGGTTGTTTATCAATACAAGTATGGTACCGGGATTAAAATAGGATACACAAAAGCAGCAGGCAGGTGCCTGGTTGCATCGGCAGAGAAGGATGGTACAGAAATCATAGCAGTACTTCTCAATGACAACAATTGGTTTAATGATGCCTATAAAATTTTCGACTGGGCATTTGAAAATTATAAAACCTACTCCATAGTTGAAAAGGGACAGTTTGTAAGGTATAGCCCGGGAAAAATTCCCATCTTTATCGATGATGGCTTTAGATGCGCCCTGACTGATAAAGAAATAGGACAAATCCGTTTTGAAGCTGACCTTGAGCCGGTCCATATGGTAAATGATTCGGAAGTCAGGATATGGGGTACTTACAACATATATCTTGGTGAAAACAAGCTGCATACCGGAAGGCTGATAAGCAAATAAAGCTCGCCATGCGGGTTTTATTTTTGCCTTACCCTAGTTGGTTATTGATTTACAAATCTGAAACCATATAATATAATGATGAATAATGATATTGAAACATTTGATAAAACTTAGTTCAGGGGGGATTTATGGCTCTGGAAAGACTACATAAATATCTGGCCAGGTGCGGAATAGCTTCAAGAAGAAAAGCCGAAGAATTAATACTGCAAGGGCAGGTAAAAGTTAACGGTATAGTTGTTAATGAGCTTGGAAGCAAGATTGATCCGGAACAAGATACAGTAACCATAAAGGGCAAAAAAGTAAATGAGAAAGAAAAATATACCTACATAAAACTGTATAAGCCTGAAGGCTATGTCACAACCGTAAAGGATCAGTTTAACAGGAAGACTGTAATGGATTTAATAAATATTAAAGAGAGAATTTTTCCCATAGGCCGGCTGGATTACAATACTTCAGGACTATTGCTCCTTACTGATGACGGCAACCTTGCAAATAAATTAATGCACCCCAAATACCGGATATACAAAACCTATGAAGCTGAAATCAGCGGCAGGGTAAGTAAAGATTCCCTGGATTTACTAAGAAGCGGAGTTATTATTGACGGCTATAAAACCGCTCCTGCCAGGGTAAAAATATTAAAGGAATTCCAAAACACTTCAATTGTACAAATAAGCATCCATGAGGGAAAAAACCGGCAGGTAAGAAAGATGTTTGAAACGGTTGGTCACAAGGTAATTAAATTAAAAAGAATATCCTTTGGAAATATTGACTTGAGCAATATGAAACCGGGAGAGTGGAAATATTTAACCCATCATGAAATCAAGTATTTAAAGGAGTAAGGATGGATAAGAAGTACGGTAAAATTGCAGAACTGGTACATTTTCTTATAAAAGGAAGTTACGAAGGGAAGGAAAATCTTAATTTCCTTGATTTAACCTGCGGAAATGGGAACGATACCTTATTTTTGAGTTCTTTAGCAGGTCCAAAGGGCCATGTGACCGGTCTTGACATCCAGGAGGAGGCTGTGGAGAGGACTAAAAATCTTCTTAAAGAAAAGAGCAAGTATAATAATTATACAATTATAAGAGACAGCCATGAATTTGCAGAAAAGTATATCAGGAATAAAATTGATGCAGCCGTGTATAACTTAGGATACCTGCCTAATTCCGATAAAAATATTGTAACACAAGCCCAAACAACCATACGGTCCATAAACTCCTTGCTTCCATATTTAAAGGATTCAGGCAGAATATATATTACTGCCTATATTACCCATGACAAGGGATATGAAATATATAAAATATCGGATTTCTTAAATTGCCTGGACAAGAGGCTCTTTAATGTAATTCACATTAACCTTGTTAATAAGGATAATAACCCTCCTGAATTATACATTATTGAACAAAACTTGTGATTTTGTGATTCCAACGCAGTCAGGTAACTCTGACTTGCATTTTATCAGTAAGTCTAATATATATTAACCATAAATAAATGATTCCCTGTGAAAAGGATGCAATAAATGAAATAAATCTTGCAAAATCAACATTTAAATGATATTTAACTTGCAAATTTTGCAAGATATGTTATAATGAATACATAGAATTAGGGTCTTAGCCCTCATGTATTCATTTTTTAATTACAATTAATGAATACATGGCAGTAGGAGGAATTTTTATGGATGATGAAAAGGTTCTTTTACAGAACATAAAGTGGTGCAAGGGATGCGGAATATGTGTCGGTTTTTGCCCTGCAAAAGTTTTAAAAATTAAGAATGGTAAATGTTTTGTTGCTTATAAAGATAAATGTATATTTTGCGGTCAGTGTGAACTCAGGTGTCCTGATAATGCCATATACATCGGAGGTAAGAAATGAATGACAAGGGATATAAATTAGTACAGGGGAACGAAGCTTGCGTTGAAGGAGCTTTAGCTGCAGGCATGAGATTTTTTGCCGGCTATCCCATAACCCCCTCAACGGAAATAGCAGAACTTTCTTCTCAAAGACTGCCCAAGTTAGGCGGGAAATTTATACAGATGGAAGATGAGCTTGCAAGCATGGCTGCCATCATAGGGGCATCACTTGCAGGTATGAAATCAATGACTGCAACCAGCGGACCCGGCTTTTCCCTTATGCAGGAAAATATAGGGTATGCAGCTATTGCAGAAATACCATGTGTTATTGTTAACGTTCAAAGAGGGGGACCCAGTACGGGACAACCTACATCTCCGGCCCAGGGGGATGTGATGCAGGCAAGGTGGGGAACCCATGGAGACCATCCGGCTATAGCCCTGACACCCAATTCCGTACAAGAAACTTTCGAATATACGGTCAAGGCATTTAATTTAGCTGAAAAATACAGGACTCCCGTCATTTTTCTGATGGATGAAATTGTGGGTCATATGCGAGAAAAAATGACATATAAAAACATTTCGGATTTGGAAGTAATAAACAGGAAAAAGCCTTCCTGCAAGCCGGAAGAATATGTGGCTTACAGGCCGGATGAAGATATGATACCTCCGATGGCATCCTTCGGTGAAGGCTACAGGTACCACGTAACGGGATTAACTCACGATGAAACTGGCTTTCCTACAAACTCCAACGAAATATCCGAAAGACTGATTAAAAGGATAGTTGATAAGGTAGAAAAGAACATCGATGATTTCTCATATTTTGAAGAATACAAGATGGAAGATGCGGAAATGGCCATAATAGCATACGGGGGAGTATCCAGATCGGCTAAGAGTGCCGTTGACCAACTTAGAAAACAAAATATTAAAGCCGGTATGTTCAGACCAATTACCATTTGGCCTTTCCTGGAAAAACAAGTACATAAGGTTTCCTTTCAGGTAAAAGAAATATATGTGGCGGAAATGAACCTGGGACAGTATTCATTGGAAGTTGAGAGGGCTGCATGCAAGAATTGCAAGGTTAGCAAAATTAACAAGGTAAACGGAGAATTAATAACTCCCGAAGAAATCATCGAAGCACTAGGAGGCAGGTATGAACTGTAGCGAAATAACAAAGAAATATTACAGGGTAAACAGGCTTCCCCACATATGGTGTCCCGGCTGCGGTCACGGAACTTTAACCAATACAGTGGTGAGGGCAATAGATAGGCTTGGCTTAAACAAAGATGAAGTGGTCATAGTATCAGGCATAGGGTGTTCCTCAAGAGCTCCCGGTTATTTGGATTTCAATACCCTGCATACAACCCACGGTCGTGCCTTGGCATTTGCAACAGGCATAAAACTTGCCAATCCCAAGCTTCATGTCATCGTAATCATGGGAGACGGGGACAGTTCGGCCATAGGCGGTAATCACCTCATTCATGCTGCAAGAAGAAACATAGATATTACAACAATAGTGTTCAATAACAACATTTATGGAATGACAGGCGGACAATTTTCACCTACCACACCCTATGGTGATTTGGCAACCACCGCTGCTTACGGTAATATTGACAAGCCCTTTGACCTTTGCAGTTTAGCCCAGGGGGCCGGAGCAACCTATGTTGGCAGGGCAACGGCTTATCATGCGGTTCTCATGCAAAGATTGATAGAAAAGGGAATTCAAAACAAAGGATTTTCTTTTATAGAAGGTTTGAGCCTCTGCCCTACTTATTACGGTAGAAAGAACAAAAAGGGCAACGCTTTCAAAATGCATACCTTTTTAAAAGAAAACTGCATTGATAAAAAGATAGTTGACAAGGACCCGGAAAAGGGCAAGAATAAGATCATAATAGGTGAATTTTACAACAATCCTCAACCTGAATACATTGAAAGCTATCAGGTAATCACTGACATGTTCCAAGGACGGGGGGAGAAAAATGGAGAAGTATGAAATAAGGTTAAGCGGTTCGGGTGGCCAGGGAGTCATCCTGGCATCCATAATCCTGGCAGATGCCGCAATTGAACAAGGTTTAAATGCTATTCAAACCCAGTCATACGGGCCGGAGGCAAGGGGCGGTTCCAGCAAGGCTGAGCTTATAATTAGCAGGGAAGAAATATCTTATCCTAAATTAAGAAAAGCAAACATACTCCTTTCCCTCACTCAAAATGCATATGACAAGTATATTGCATCTCTGGACAAGGATGGCATACTGATAGTTGATGAAGATATTAAATTATCCGGAAATTATCCGGTTAAAACTTACAGGCTTCCTATATTGAAAAATGCGGTTGAAAAATTTGAAACCGCCATGGTAGCCAACATAATTTCCGTCGGAGCTATCTATGAACTGATAGGAGAGGATGTTATCGATAAGGAAATAATGATTAGGTCCATAAGTGAAAGAGTTCCTCCTCCCACGATCCAAAAAAACTTAGAGGCATTTGAAGAAGGAATTAATTTGATAAGGGGTTATTATGAATAATAATTTAATAAGTATTATCAAAAATAACTTTCATAAATTCAGTAAAAGCCAAAAGCTAATCGCTCAATATATTATTGAGCATTATGACAAGGCTGCCTTCATGACGGCAGCAAAAATAGCCGAAAGGGTTGATGTGAGCGAATCTACCGTTGTGAGATTTGCAACTGCCTTAGGGTATTCCGGTTATCCCGAAATGCAGAAAGCCCTGCAGGTTTTAATAAAAAACAAGCTTACTGCCGTTCAGAGGATAGGACTTCAGGAGGATGTCGTAAACGATAATATAAAACTTCATAAAAAAATACTAAAAAGCGAAATGAACAATTTACGATATTTGTTTGAGCACTTTGACATGGAAGCCCTGGACAAGGCAACGGAACTTATATTAAAGGCAAACAGGGTGTATGTTTTGGGACTGAGAACATCATCAACCTTATCCAACTATTTAGGATTTTATTTGGATGTTATCTTAAATAATGTCAAGGTCTTAAACAACAGCGGGGTCAATTCCTTATATGAAGAAATAATAAGAATAAATGAAAATGATGTGCTTATTATAATAAGTTATCCTAGGTATTCAAGAACTACAATCGATGCTGCCAAATTCGTAAAGGAGCGTAAGACAAAAATAGTAGCAATCACGGACACCGAAGAATCCCCGGCATACGCCCTGGCAGATGTTTCTCTTTTGGCAATCAGCAATATAGTTTCCTTTGTCGACTCCCTGGTTGTACCTATGGCAATAATAAATAACCTAATAATCAATATAAGCCTGAGAGAAAAGGAAGAGATAGTAGAATATTATAATGTCCTGGAAAAACTTTGGGACAATAACAGCATATACCAAAACTTTTAAAGCTATGAGGATTAAGGGGGCGAGGATCTTGCCATTGGCAGGGTCCCCGTCCCCTTGTCATAAAATTTATGTTGTTATATTTTGCAATATATACTATAATGTTTAAGTGCCGAAAGACATTAAAATGTTCTCTTTCATGACGATTTTAGCCGGGAAAGGAAAATAAGATGATTATAGCAATAGATGGGCCTTCAGGAGCCGGAAAAAGCACTGTTGCAAAACTATTGAGCAAGGAACTGGGATTCGAATACATCGATACCGGGGCTATGTACAGAGCCCTTGCATATAAGGCATACAATCAGGGCATTGAAATAAACGAAAGCCAAATTGAAGAAATGCTAAAAACAACACATATAGATTACCATGATAACCAGATTTATTTAGATGGGAAAAATGTCGAAAATTTAATAAGAGAAGAAGCCATTTCCATAGCAGCTTCAAAAATATCCGCCTTAAAGGTTGTCAGAGAGAAAATGGTTGAACTCCAGCGAAGAATTGCAGCAAATAAAAATGCGGTTCTGGAAGGACGTGACATTGGTACCGTTGTATTTCCCGATGCAGACTACAAATTTTTCATAACGGCACCGGTGGAAGAAAGAGCCAGAAGGCGGTATGAGCAGTTGAAAGCAAGCAATATAGAGGCTGATTACGACAGTGTCCTAAGAGATATGAAAAGGCGGGACCAAAATGATTCAACAAGGGAGTATGCTCCCCTTAAAAAGGCTGAAGACGCTATACTAATAGACACCAGCAGGATGGAACTTAAGGATGTCGTAAAAGCAATTACCGGATATATCGGAGGAAATAATGTTTTATAAAATAGTGGTTTTTGTTTTAAAGATTTTGGTATTCTTAATCTTTGATTTTAAGGCATATAACAAGGAGAATTTAGACAAGACAGAGGGGGGCTTAATAGTTTGCGGAAACCACAGGACCATGGTTGACCCGGTCTTATTGGCCGTTTCCACAAGGCGGCAGATCCATTTCATGGGTAAGAAGGAATTGTTTGAAAGCAAATTCTGGGGCTTTATTTTCAGAAACTTGGGGGCTTTTCCAGTTGACAGGCAGGGAGTTTCCTTGTCGGCAATAAAAAACTCCCTTGATGTTTTGAATAAGGGAGGAGTTTTAGGCATCTACCCGGAAGGAACAAGGGTTAAGACCGGATATGACGAAAACAACGCAAAGGCAGGAATAGCCCTGATAGCTAATAAAGCCAATGTTAAAATACTTCCCGTATACTTGGAAGGAGACTATAAATTCAGGGGTAAATTAAGACTATATATCGGAAAAGAAAAAGATTACTTTGAAAATTACGGCGGCAAGCTTAGCACCGAAAAATATACGGAGATAGGAAAAGAGATATTAAGAGATATATATAATTTAAAAAATGAAGGTAAGCAATGAAAATATTAGTTTCTGATTACAACGGATTTTGCGGCGGCGTAAAGGCAGCCGTCCTGAAAGCAGATAAAATACTGACTGAAGAAAAAAAGCTCTACAGCTACGGAGAGATAATCCACAATAAGGATGTGGTTGACAGATTAAAAGAAAAGGGCATGGTTGTCGTGGATGACTTGCCTGAAAACAATGATGCCAAGCTTCTCATAAGAAGCCATGGTGTAGGTAAAGATTTCTATGAAGCCCTGGAAGAAAAAAACATTGAACCGGTAGATGCAACTTGTGTAAAAGTAAAAAAAATACATAAAATAGTTGAAGAATTCAAAAATAACGGTTACAATATAATTATTGTGGGTGATGAATCTCATCCTGAGGTCAAGGGAATAGCAGGCTGGTGCAGAAATGAAGCTCATATAATAAAAAGTCCTGAAGACCTGGAAAAGATAATAGACCCGGACAAAAAGTACTGCCTGGTATGTCAAACAACATTTAATTTGAATACTTTTGAAGAAATATTAAAGACTATCGAAAAAAACAATTATACCAATATTATTGTACATAATACAATATGTGATGCAACGAGGAAAAGACAAGAGGCTTGCCTGGCCCTGGCATCAAAATGCGATGTAATGCTGATAATCGGCGGGAAAAACAGTTCAAACACCAGGAAGCTGTATGAGTTAAGTAAGAACTTGTGTGAAAACACATTCTTGATACAAAATTATAAGGATCTTCCTTATAGTTATATTGAAAAAAATACAATTGTGGGAGTATCCGCAGGAGCTTCGACTCCTGACTGGGTAATTGAGGAGGTTATTTGTATGTTGGAAAACTTAAAGGACAACATGAATGAAATGAACGAAGAGGCAGAAAAGGCTGAAATTATGGAAGAAACTGAAGAAACAAACAAGGTGGAACCTGCAGAAGAAGCTGATAGGGAAGAATCAAAAGAAGAGCAAAAAGAAGAAGTAAAGGAAGCTGCAGAACCGGTTGCTGTTGACCCTGTAGAACCTGAAGCAGCTGAAAAACCCGACACCATGCATGATCTTCTTGAGAATTACGGCGGAGTAGCTGATATCAGAACCGGCGATAAGGTGAAAGGTACAGTAATATACGTAAGTCCTGATGCCGTTTCTGTTAACATCAATTATAAATCAGACGGAATAATTACAAAAGATGAGTTTTCCCTGAAGGATGTATCCGACTTAAGGAATGAAGTGAAAGAAGGAGATGAAATTGAAGCTCTTGTTGCAAAGATTTCTGACCAGGACGGAAATGTCCTTCTTACAAGAAAGCCATTGGAAGAGCAAAAAATCTGGGATGATTTGGAAGAGCTGAGAATCCGTGGAGAAATTGTTGAAGTTCCCATCGTTGAGGCTTCACAACACGGAATTTACGGAATCTTAAAAGGCATAAAAGGTTTTATTCCCAGAAATCAAATATCAGTAAAAAGAAATGTGGACCCATCGGAATATGTAGGTAAAAATATAAAGGTCCAGGTTTTGGAAACAAAGAATAAAAAAGGCAGAAGGCAATTGGTCTTAACATCCAGGGCCGTTGAAAAGATTGAAAAGGAAGCTAAAGAAAAGGAAGCATGGGAAAACATGCAAGAAGGAGAAATATACGAAGGAACAGTAAAGAATCTTCAGGATTACGGTGCCTTCGTGGAAGTAAACGGCATAGACGGTCTTCTTCACATCAATGAGATAGCATGGACAAGGATTAAACACCCGTCGGAAGTTTTAAAACCCGGCGACAAGATAAAGGTTAAGGTAAAAAGCATAGATAAGGAAAACCAGAAACTTTCCCTGAGCTATAAGGCAACTGTAAAAAGCCCATGGGCAAAATTCCTTGATAAATATCAAAAGGGAGATATCGTAACGGGAGTAGTAACCCGTATCGTTGACTTTGGAGCCTTTGTCAAGGTGGATGATGTTGAATGCCTCTTGCACATCAAAGATTTGGACTGGGCAAGAACTGAAAAGGTTACAGATGTTCTCCAGGAAGGACAGGAGGTTACTGCCAAAATACTCAGCATCACAAGGAAGGACAGGAAGGTGGCTCTTGGATTAAAGCAACTGACTGAGCATCCCTTTGATGCTTATGCCAAGACCCTGAATAAGGGGGATATTATACAGGTTGAAGTGACCCGCATACTCCTGGATGGAATACATGTAAATGCCAATGGCAACATTGACTGTTTCATACCGATTTCAAAAGTGTCTACTGAAAAATTAAGAACTCCAGCACAAGTTGTCAAGGTTGGAGAAATAAAAGAAGCAAAAGTTCAAGGCATAGATATGAAAGGTAAAAACCTGAACCTGACATTGATACTGGATGACAAGGGTGAAGATGACAATGACCATGTTTCATACAAACCTGAGGAAGTTAACTTCACCATAGGGGAATCAATCGGAGATGCACTTGAAGACTTGCTGAAATAGATTACTGAAATGTTAGGTCGCAAGATCTAACATTTTACTTTGAACTTTAGGAGGAATAATGCTTAAAGAATTTTTATTTGATGTGTGTACAAACCATTTTGTTTCCGGTTTTGAACACATAAACGGTCAAATATTAAAAAAATATTTTCACCCCTATACCGACTCCTTTGAAAAAGACAAGCTGGGGTCCTATATATTCAAAAAGTCGGGCCCAGGCAACAAAAAAATAATGCTGGCTGCCCATATTGATGAAATTGGTCTCATGATAACAAGAATACTGGATGGAGGCTTCTTAAGCTTCACAACGGTGGGAGGCTTTAATCCTGCCACCTTGGTAGCCCAGGAGGTTACTATACACGGCAGGAAAAGAGTTTATGGTGTAATAGGAATAAAACCGCCCCATGTAACAAGTGAAGAAGAAAGGAAAAAACCACATAAAATAAAGGACCTTTTTATAGACACGGGTTATTCCAAAGAAGAACTTGAAAAATTAGTTAAAATAGGAGATATAGCAACCTTAAACAGGGACCCCATATCACTTCAGGGAAGCCTGATAAGCGCCAAGGCATTTGATGACAGGGCTTGTGTAGCCGTAATGCTTGAAACCGCAAAAGAGCTGAACAAAATATCCCATAAGAGCAATATATATTTCACTGCAACAGCCCAGGAAGAAACCGGCACCAGGGGAGCTAAAACAAGCTCATATAAAATAAATCCGGATATAGGGATAGTATTGGATGTGGGTTTTGGAAAAACACCTGACATGCCTTCCGATTCTCCGGAATTAGGAAAGGGTCCCATACTTGCCTACGGGGGCAGGCTTAATCCAAAGCTAACTAGGAAATTTGCGGAAGTATGCAAGAAATACAACTACCCCCTTCAGCATGAGGCAATGCCGGCAAAAACAGGTACCGATACGGAAGCCCTCCAGGTATCCAGGGAGGGGATCCCCTGCATACTCTTGTCCATTCCCCTCCGATATATGCATACGTCAGTGGAGACCATTGATTTGTATGATGTGGAAATAACCGGAAAAGCAATAGCAAGATTTATAAATGAACTGGATAATTCTGATTTGGAGGAAATATTATGTTTTTGAAAGAATTGACCGAACTTTCCGGTGTATCGGGTTGTGAATATGAAGTAAGAAATTATATAAAAGATAAATTGGCCCTGATGGGGTGTGACTATTATGTCGACAAGCTTGGCAACATCATAGCCCACAACAAGGGCAGGAAGCAAAAAACCATAATGGTGGCCGCCCACATGGATGAGGTGGGACTTATAGTATCCAATATAGACTCCGATGGTTTCATAAAATTTCAAGCTGTAGGAGGAATTGACCCCAGGGTTTTAAATTCAAAAGCAGTTTATGTGGGAGATAAAAAGATACCCGGCATTATAGGTTCAAAAGCCATACATCTGATGACAAGCGATGAAAAAGAAAAGGCTATGCCCCTTGATAAAATGTATATAGATATTGGTACAAGCTCTAAAGCAGAAACGGAAAAACTGGTAAGTATAGGGGATTATGTTTCTTTTAACAGCAAGTATGTGGAATTTGGAAACAACTTGATAAAGGCCAAGGCCTTGGATGACAGGACAGGCTGCAGCTTCATTTTAGAGCTCTTAAGCATGAAATTGGATGCGGATTTTTATGGAGTCTTTACCGTTATGGAAGAGGTAGGGTTAAGAGGGGCCGAAACTGCTGCCTACCGGTTGGAGCCGGACTTAGGCATAGTGCTGGAAGGAACCGTATGTGCGGATATGCCCGAAGTAGATGAAGAAGACAAGTCAACCTTAATAGGCAAAGGGGCAGTCCTGTCATTAATGGACAATACTACCGTCTATGATATCGACCTGGTTAGATCTATTGCAAAGATTGCGGATGACAATAATATAATGTACCAGTACAGAAAATCGTCAGCCGGGGGCAATGATGCGGGGGCTATTCACAAAACAAAAAGCGGGGCTAAAACAGCTGCTATATCGGTACCTTGCAGGTATATTCACTCACCGGTATGCGTGGCAAGCAAAAATGATATTCAAAGCGTATTGGAGCTTACAAAATTAGTTATTCTTGAAAACCAGAAAGGGGAAGACCATGTTTAACAGTGAATTAATGAAAAAATTATCGGATTGTTTTGGTCCTTCGGGAAGGGAAAAAATGATTCGTGAATTGATAATTGATGAAATTAAGGACTATGCGGATGAAATAACCATAGACCCCCTGGGTAACCTTATTGCCAGGAAAAAAGGAGATGGCAAAAAAATCTTGTTTTCAGCCCATATGGACCAGATAGGCCTGATGGTGACCCATGTGGATGAAAAGGGATTCCTGCGATTTGCAAATGTAGGAGGCTTAAATGCCAAGGAACTCCCGGGACTCAGGATGGTATTTGCAGACGGCCATGAAGGGGTAATTTGCTGTGAAGAATTAAAAGAAAACGAAAAATTAACAACAAGCAAATTATTTTTAGATGTTGCTTCAACCGACAAAGAATTCATCAAGAAGAATTTCCGTATAGGGGATATGTGCGTTTTTAAATCGGACTATTATGAAACGGATGACTGTGTAATCTGCAAGGCGGCTGATGACAGGGTGGGCTGCTATATATTGATTGAAGCAATAAAGAACCATCCGTCAACAGACAATGATGTTTATTATGTATTTTCGGTACAGGAAGAAGTGGGCTGCCGGGGAGCTAAAACAGCCGGCTACAGCATAGATCCTGACATAGCAGTCGCAGTTGATGTAACGGCAACCGGCGATACTCCTGACGGGATAAAGATGGACGTTAAATTAGGCGGTGGAGCAGCAATTAAACTAAAGGACAATTCACTGATTACCCATCCTCTCGTAAAAGACCTTTTAACTGATTTAGCGGAAAAAAACAAGATTAAGTACCAGTATGAAATCTTAGAGTTCGGTGGAACGGATGCAGGCCCCATCCATACATCAAGAGAAGGAGTGCCCAGCGGGGTAATTTCCATTCCCACAAGAAACCTCCACACTTCAGGAGAAATATTTAATAAATCTGATGTTGAAGAATGTGTAAAACTATTGATAGCTGCAGCCGGAGAATAAGAAGATATTTTATTTAAGTGAATAAATAGCATAATATCACAAATTATGGGTAATAATATAATTTGTGATATTTATTTTTTGGAGGAAAAATATGAAGGTAGGTATACCGAAAGGATTGTTGTATTGCAAATACCATCCTTTTTTAGTTACCTTTTTCGGAGAGCTGGGAGCTGAGGTCATAGTATCGGAGGATACAAATAAAAACATCTTTGATGCGGGAATAAAGTATTGTGTGGATGATGCCTGCCTTCCAGTTAAAATCTTCCACGGCCATGTGAACTTCTTAAAGGATAAATGCGACCTGGTGGTAATCCCGAGAATTATGCAGCTGTGGAAAAACGAGTACATATGTCCCAAGTTTTGCGGACTGCCGGAAATGGTATTAAACAACTTAAATGGGCTTCCTCCTGCCATTACGGATCCTATTTACGCCACATCCTGGAAAAATCTATATTCCTGGGCCCAAAAATCGGGTAACCTCCTTGGAAAAAACAACCGTCAGATAAAAGTGGCCTTCAATAAGGCGATAGAAGCTCAAAAAAACCATAAAACAGGCATAGATGACGAAGGCTATGAAATAAAAATTGCCCTGACAGGCCATCCATACAATATCTATGATAAATTCTTAAACATGAATTTGGTTAAAAAAATAAACAACCTGGGCATGGGCATAAGAACAGCTGAATTTACGCAAGAGGACATCTTGGCCCGGGAAGCAGATAACTTGTACAAGAGACCCTTTTGGACCTTTGTCAGGGAAAATTACGGCTTTGCCTTGAATTCAGCAAAAGAAAAAAAAGTAGACGGAATAATCTATGTATCATCATTTAACTGCGGCACGGATTCGGTAATCATAGAGCTGATAAAAAACGGTCTGCCGGATTTTCCATTTTTGATTCTAAAGATTGACGAACATACCGGGGAAGCAGGAATCAATACAAGAATCGAAGCCTTCCGGGATATGCTGGAAAGGAGATTGTTCAATGAAAGCCACATTTCCACACTTGGGTAATGTATATTTAGGAGTTAAGGCACTTTTTGACGGCCTGGGAATCGATTACGTGATCCCTCCTCAAAACAGCGACCATGCTTTAAACATAGGGACAAGGCATTCTCCCGATGAAATATGTCTTCCATTTAAAATAATGATTGGCAACTACATGCAGGCTGTCGAAGAAGGGGCTGACACGGTTATACTTACAGGTAGCTGCGGTCCCTGCCGATTTGGCGAATACTGTGAGCTCCAGATGAATTTAATGAAAAGCCTGGGTTATGATCTTAAGTTCATTGTTTTGGATATGCCAAAGGACATAGGAATAAAAGAGCTTTTTAACAGGCTATCCATAATAGGGTCTTCAAGCAAAAAAAGCAGGTTACAAAAGTTAAGAGCAGTCAAAACAGCCGTTCAAATAATGCATTTGTTGGATGAAACGGAAGCCCTGGCCCATTATTTAGCAGGCTATGAAAGAAACAAGGGCCAATGTAAAAGTCTATTGCACCGGTGCAGAAGGGAAGCCATGAAATGTTCAGATCCTCAGGAAATGCTGTCTTTAATCAAAGAATACAAAAAAAGGATTGAATATGTGCCTGTGGATATAAACAAGGACCCGGTGAAAATAGCAATAATAGGTGAAATATATACTGTGATCGAGCCATATTCAAATTTTTGCATAGAAGATAAATTAATGGATTACGGAGTATCAACCAAAAGGGGTATGACTCCCAGCTGGTGGCTTAAAAACATGGCCTTGAGCCCGTTAAAAATAAATTCCCTTGATATTAAGAAGGCTTCCCGCAAATATTTATCCTTGGAAATAGGTGGTCATGCCAGAGAATGCATTGGTGAAGCAATCCTTTCATGGAAGGAAGGTTTTGACGGAGCCATACAGATTTATCCCTTAGGCTGCATGCCTGAAATTGTTTCAAAATCAATTCTGCCTGCTATTTCAAGAGATTATGACTTTCCTATAATGTCTTTGGTTGTGGATGATATGACGGGAGAGGCAGGCTTTATAACCAGACTTGAAGCCTTTATTGATTTGCTGGAAAGGAGGCGGGATAATGTACTATTTGGGAGTTGACGTAGGCTCGGTCAGTACGGACTTAGCTTTAGTCGATAAAAACCATAATTTAGTTGAAAAAATATATTTAAAAACAAGGGGAAATCCAATAAAAGCCATCCAGGAAGGGTTTAAAATACTGAAAGACAAATATGATGAACGGGAAATTACGGCTGCGGGAACCACAGGCAGCGGAAGGATGATTGCTTCTGCAATAATGGGAGCGGATGCGGTAAAAAACGAAATTACAGCCCATGCAAGGGCAGCCCTGGAATTTGACAAGGAAGTAAGAACCATAATTGAAATAGGAGGCCAGGATTCAAAGATAATTATCATAAACAAGGGGATAGTGACTGATTTTGCCATGAATACCGTCTGTGCAGCCGGTACCGGGTCATTCTTAGACAGGCAGGCCGAAAGGCTTGAAATACCCATAGAAGAATTCGGTGATTATGCTTTAAGGGCCGGTTCAACCGTCAGAATAGCAGGAAGGTGTGCCGTATTTGCCGAATCAGACATGATACATAAACAGCAGTTGGGATATGCCAAGGAAGAAACAATAAGAGGCTTGTGCGATGCCCTGGTCAGAAACTATTTAAACAACGTGGGCAAAGGAAAAACAATTCTTCCCAAGGTTTTGTTCCAGGGAGGTGTGGCAGCTAATAAGGGTATGAAGGCAGCCTTTGAAAAAGAGCTTGGCTTTGAAATATTTGTACCGGAGAATTACAGCATGATGGGGGCCATAGGTGCAGCCATCATTGCAGGTGACCAGGTAAAAAAGACGGGCAAGACAAAATTCAGAGGCTTCAAATTGGCCGAAAACAATATTTTTTCAAGAAGCTTTGACTGTGATGGTTGTCCCAACAGGTGTGAAGTGGTTAAAATCTATGAAAATGATAATATCTTGGGATATTTTGGGGACAGGTGTTCCAGGTGGACCGGTAAAACAAATGAAATCCTTGGTTTACGCTCAGGATGACATAAGGGCTTTGCAAATAAGACTAACCCTGTATTCTGGTATACAGGGTTTTTTATTATATATGCCTGATTATATATTGTAATTTGATCTTATATATTATACTATTGTTAAAGGGAGAATTCTTAAAGGCATATTAGGGAGAGTGTACATGTATAAGGATATGCCCCTGTGTGGCATAAGTAAGGGGATGGAGGAAGAAAAGAATGATAGATAAGGAAGAAGAAAAATTATATGAGCTATTAGACTCTCTGGGCATTAAGTATGTGAGGTATGAGCACAAGCCCGTCTATACGGTGGAAGAAGCCGACAATTTGGATATAGATATACCCGGGCAACACTGCAAAAATCTGTTTTTGAGGAATAAAAAAGGGAATATACATTACTTGGTTCTTGCAGATTCAAAAAAATATATAGATTTGAAAGCCTTGTCGAAAGAAATAGGATCCTCAGGCCTGTCCTTTGCTTCGGAAGAAAGATTAAAAAAGTACCTGGGATTAAAAACAGGTGCCGTCAGCCCCTTCGGACTCATAAATGATGTTGAAAAACAAGTGATAGTTTTGATAGACAAGGGCCTGACCGACAAAGATTTGGTGAATTTTCACCCCAATGTAAACACCGCAACCATCGGCCTTTCCTACAGGGATCTGGAAAAATTCATCAAATGGCACGGAAACAAATACGTTTACATAGACTAAATGAAGAAAAGGGTTTTAATTCTTGCCCATTAACAGTAAAGGGCCTCCTGCATAATATATATTAAAATATATGTTAGGAGGTTTTTATGCTTTCTGCAAGAGATTTTATCAGCATGTCCCTGGAACTGCATCTTTTCTTTTTAAGGATAATGAAAGAGCACTCCCTTTTTCTCCAGATGGCCTTTACGCTCATAGATGATGGTTATGCAAACAGGGCAAATGATTTTCGTATGGAATTTGACAGGCTGCTTAAGGAAGCAATCTACCTGTCAAACGGTGCCGTAAGTCAAGAAGTGCTTCAATCGGGGGAAGTAGTAACCCCATATACCCTTGATGCTGAAATAGCCACATCAGATTTCACGGGAATAAGGATTCCTACCCGGCTTACCGAAGAAGAATTCAGAATCATGGGCATGAATGAAATGCCTTTGAATCCCATGCTTGAAGAAAAAGTATATTATCTAAACGACAGGATAATTGAACTGACAAATGCTTTGATTCAGTTTAAGGCAAATATATTAAACAATGTACTGACCTGTAAAATGTTTACCTTGAATTATCCTTTGTTAATCGACCACATAGCAAGGGAAGCCAAGTTATACGTAAGAACAATACAGCGTTTGCAAAGGAGAGAAAGCATGGATGCGGTAAGAGAAGCAATGGAGCAGGAGGCCTTTTGGAATCAGATAATGGCCGAACACGCAAAATTCATAAGAGGACTCCTTGACCCCACCGAGGCAGAATTGTTTAATACCGCCAACATGTTTGGAAATACCTTTGACCAGCTTACCAGGGAAGCAAGAGAAGTGCAAAACCATCTTGAAAACTTACAAGGGGTTACCCGTAAAAGCCTGACTGCAACAAGGGATATACGAGAATTTAAAAGAGCAGGAACCGAAGGCATACTCCAGTGCAAGATCAAATCAATCATCATACCCTTGTTGGGAGACCATACCATAAGAGAAGCAAGCCATTATTTAAGATTATTGCAAAAATACTCTGCTATCTGACGAAAAATCCTCCACGTTGTAATTGCGGGGAGGATTTTTCTTTATAATTGGTTGAATTTGTATGAAAAGTAAATTATAATAAATGCATACAAAATATCGACGGAAGACTATTAAGATGAGGAGAAGATATGAGAGCATACAGAAAAGTTTTAACTTTCAATATTAAAAGCAGAAGAGCCTTCATTAATATTACTCCCCAAATAGAAGAATGCCTGAAGGAAAGCGGTATTAAAGAGGGTTTGCTCCTTTGCAATCCCATGCACATAACCTCCAGTGTCTTCATAAACGATGACGAATCCGGATTACACAGGGATTTTGAAGCTTTCTTGGAAAGGCTTGCCCCTGAAAAACCCTACAGTCAATATCATCATAACGGATTTGAAGACAATGCTGATGCTCATTTGAAGAGAACGATCATGGGAAGGGAAGTTGTGGTTGCCGTAACGGAAGGAAAGCTTGATTTCGGCACCTGGGAGCAGATATTTTACGGAGAATTTGACGGTATGAGGCCCAAGCGAGTATTGGTAAAAATAATAGGCGAATAAGAAGCATATAGGATGGTTTACATAAATAAATTTATGTAAACCTGTTGCGATAAAATGTCATGAGTAAAAATAAGAGGAAGCAGATGGGCAAATTAAGGGTAGAGAACATAGAAATAGACTTGGTAAGAAAGAACATTAAAAACATACATCTGACCGTTTATCCTCCAGACGGCAGGGTAAGGCTGGCTGTTCCCAGGCAAATGGATGATGAAGATGCACAAATCTTTGCTCTGTCAAAACTGCCATGGATAATAAAACAAAGAAAAAAATATACCACCCTTGAAAAACAGGAAAAAAATGAATATATAACGGGTGAAAGCAATTATTACCTGGGGCAGAAGTACTTGCTGAATGTTATGGTAACAAAAGGCAAGGAGTATGTGGAATTAAGGAACCAGGGCTATATGGACCTGTATGTGAGACCCACCAGCACCCCTGAAAAAAGAGAAAAAGTCTTATTTGAATGGTACAGACAAAAATTAAAAGAATTAGTGCCCTTCTACATAGAAAAATGGGAAAAGATAATAGGGGTAGAGGTAAAAGAATTCGGCATCAAGAGAATGAAAACCAGGTGGGGTACATGCAATACCCGTGATAAAAGAATATGGATAAATCTTGAACTTGCCAGGAAAGCTCCCCAATGCCTTGAATACATTATAGTACATGAGATGGTGCATCTATTGGAGAAACGCCACAACAAAGCCTTCAGGGATTATATGAATGAATTTTTGCCGGCCTGGAAGACCATTAAAAATGAGTTGAATGAAATTAATACCCAGTAAGGAGAGAACAAAATGGACTTATACAACATGTTATTAGCGAGATTACCTGATGAATTGACAGCCAGAATGGTCTATTACATGGTTGTGACCGGGGCTTTGCTTATAATCTGCGCTGTCCTTAATTTTATTATTAACCGCCTGGTCTTGAAGCTTATTTCAAAAATCATAAGAAGCAACAAGCTAAAATGGGATGATGTATTGCTGGAAACCAATGTATTTCAGAGAATTGCCCTGATAGTTCCTGGAGTTATATTTTATTCCTTTGCCTTGTTTTACAATGGTTTCAGTGGAACAGTGCAAAAGATAGCCGTCATTTATGTATTAATCATAATATCCCTGGTATTAAAATCAATTCTGGACGCAATAGACAAGATTTACAGGCAAAATCCGGTTTCAAAGGAAAGACCCATAAAGGGATTCCTGCAAATCTTGGAAATATGCGTCTATCTGGTAACAGGTATAGCCATAGTTTCAATTTTATTTGATAAAAATCCCATTTACCTTATAAGCGGTTTAGGTGCTGCCACAGCTGTGGTCTCATTCATATTTAAAGATTTGATTGTAGGCTTTGTATCCGGAATTCAGCTGACCTGGAATGATATGCTCCGAATAGGAGACTGGGTTGAAATGCCCAAATACGGGGCTGACGGTGAAGTATTGGAAATTACCTTGTATTCGGTCAAGATACAAAACTGGGATAAGACCATATCAACCATACCCACTTATGCCTTTATTACCGATTCCTTTAAAAATTGGAGAGGAATGAGGGATTACGGGGGTCGAAGGGTTAAAAGGTCCTTTTATATCGATATGACCTCCATAAAAATATGCTCCAAAGAGATGATTGAAAGATTTAAAAAAATAGACTACCTAAAAGACTATATAGAGGACCGGGTTAAGGAGATCGAAATCTACAACAAGGAAAACAGGGTCAACACCGACCTTCCCATTAACGGCAGGCAGCTGACCAATTTGGGAGTTTTCAGGGTTTATGTAACAAATTATTTGAAAAACAGGGTAGACCTGCTTAAGGGAAGCACTACCATGGTCAGGCAGTTAGCCCCCGGCGAAAACGGAATACCGATTGAACTATACCTTTTTATCGCAGATACAAGGTGGGTTAACTATGAATCCATCCAGGCGGACATTTTCGACCATATACTGGCCGTGGTGGATTTTTTTGACCTTAGACTATTTCAAAATCCAACGGGGTATGATATCAGGCAGTTGAAGAAAAATTAACTGATAGGCCCAAGACCCGACCGCCATTTTGAAGCATTCATGATAATTTTATTTTTGTTGCTTGCTTTATCTTCCAGTTTAAACAATATTCCTTCCTTGAAATATAAATCCTCAATAACCTTGCTCTTCCTGTTCCTCATATGTCATATTCAGCACTACATAACCGTATTTTTCCAGGTCTTTTATAAGCTTTCTTTTTGTTCATCCCGCAGAGTAGGACCCCACCGGATCCGGTGTCAGGTAAGATAGGGCCGGCCGGTTCACGGACAGGAATATTTTATATTGAAGAAAACATTGTGAAATGATATAATATTCAAGATGTTAAAAATGTTTAAATTAGAAAGTTGGAGAAAGATGAGCAACAGAAATTACGACATGATTACTGAAGATGTTAGAACAGACGGAGATAAAATAATAGAGTTAAAGAATTGTAACGAGCAATTTTTTATTTTGAAGGGCAGGAGAAAGAAATACCACATATTAACCTACGGCTGCCAGATGAATGAACATGACTCTGAAAAAATAGGAGGCATGCTTGCTTCTGTAGGATATGAAGAAACCGAGGATGAAAGAAGCGCAGATCTGGTAATCTTTAATACATGCTTGATTCGTGAAAACGCAGAACTTAGAGTCTTTGGAAAGTTAGGAGAAGTAAAAGGATTAAAGAAAAACAATCCTGATTTGCTGGTGGCAGTCTGCGGCTGCATGATGCAAAAACAAGAAATAAGGGAAAAGGTCTTAAAAAAATTCTCCTTTGTAGATATAATCTTTGGAACAAACACCATTCACGAGCTTCCCTTGTTGATTTACGATGCTGAAATCAACAAGAGAAAGAGTGTGGAAATCATCGACAATACCCGGGACATATATGAAAATATGCCCAAAAGGCGTAAATTTAAGCACAAGGCCCTGGTAAACATAACCTACGGCTGTGATAATTTCTGCACCTATTGTGTGGTACCATATGTCAGGGGCAGGGAAAAGTCAAGGGACCCGGATGATATAATAAGTGAAATCAAAGCTTTGGCAGAAGATGGTTGTAAAGAAGTGACCCTTTTGGGCCAAAATGTAAATTCTTACGGAAGCAAGCTGGACAAAAGGGTTACCTTTGCTGACCTTTTATATGAAATAAATCAAATTGACGGGATAGAGCGTATTCGCTTCATGACGTCTCATCCCAAGGATTTGACCGATGAATTGATAAAGGCCATAAAAGAATGCCACAAGGTATGCAAGCATATACACTTGCCTGTTCAGGCCGGAAGCAATGAGGTCCTTAAGCAGATGAACCGCAAGTACACAAGAGAACATTATTTAAGCTTGGTGGAAAAATTAAGATCGGCTGTACCTGATATTGCCATAACCACGGACATTATTGTGGGCTTTCCCGGTGAAACAGAGGAAGATTTCCAGGAGACCATAGATATTGTAAAGAAAGTTCAGTTTGATTCGGCCTTCACCTTCCTCTATTCCGTAAGGGAGGGAACTCTTGCTGCCAAAATGGATAACCAGGTGCCGGATGAGCTAAAACATGAACGCTTTGACAGGCTTTTGGATGTTTTGTACCCCATAATACTGGAAAAAAACAAAAAATGCACGGGCAAGGTCTTTCCCGTTTTGGTGGAGTCTGTGGAGAAAGGTAAATTGACAGGCAGGACAGGGCAATTTAAGCTGATTCATTTTGAAGGAAGCAGTGACCTTATTGGCCATATCGTAAATGTAAAAATAACTGAGGCAAAAACCTTCCATATGGAAGGAATCCTTGTTGAGTAAAAAGGGTTTAAACAATAAAGAAAAGGCTTGTGAGGGGGTTTAGAATGGCAAAATACACACCCATGATGGAGCAGTATTTTTCAATAAAAGACCAGTACCGGGACTGTATCCTTATGTTCAGGCTGGGAGATTTTTATGAAATGTTTTTCGACGATGCCATAACTGCTTCAAGGGTTTTGGAAATTGCACTTACGGGAAGGGACTGCGGCCAGGAAGAAAGAGCTCCCATGTGCGGGGTTCCCTATCATGCCGTTGACGGATATATTTCCAAGCTTATTGAAAACGGCTACAAGGTGGCAATCTGCGAGCAGCTTGAGGACCCTTCTCTTGCCAAAGGAATAGTAAAGCGCGATGTCATAAGAGTAATAACCCCGGGGACCATAATTGACCAGGGGATGCTGGATGCAAAAAGCAATAATTATTTGTGCTGCATTTACCTGGACAAGGGGTTCGGCATGTCCTATGCGGATATTTCAACAGGTGAGCTCTTTGTAACGGAGAATATATCCTTAAGTGATTTCCTGAAAAACAGGGTTAATGACCCCCTGATAGAAGAAATCAGCAAAATTTCACCTTCGGAGATTATTTCAAACCAGTTTACCGGTGACGAAAACCTGGATCCGAAGATATATATAAGAAATCCGCTGAACTTTGAAGACTGCAAGACCGCCATATTAAGGCATTTTAAAGTCATATCCCTGGATTCCTTGGGGCTGCAGGATAATTACCATGCAGTCATGTCATTGGGCATGCTTTTAAGATATTTGGACGAGACCCAAAAAACATCCCTTGATCATATAAATAAGCTTAAATTTTATACCCTTGGAGATTACATGCAGCTTGACTCCGGCACAAGGAAGAATTTGGAGCTCATTGAAACAATCAGAGGCAAAAAGGGACCGGGGACCTTGTACCATGTCATTGACAATACCATGACTGCCATGGGGGGGAGGCTTCTAAAAAAATGGATAGAAGAACCACTGAAGAACATTAAGCATATTAACCTTCGACTTGACGCAGTTGAAGAATTATATAAAAATGTAATGGTATCCAACAATATCAAGGAATACCTGAAGAGTGTCTATGATATTGAAAGGCTTCTCAGCAGGATCGTATACGGGAATTGCAACGGGAGGGACCTGAATGCATTGAAACAGTCTCTTTCAAACCTGCCCGACTTAAAAGCTGAATTATCAGGCCTGACTTCAAGGCTGTTCGCTGAAATTTATACAAATTTTGATGAGCTAAAGGATATTTTTGATTTAATAGATGAGGCAATCATTGATGATCCTCCTGTGTCAGTCAAAGAGGGAGGGATTATTAAGGCAGGCTACAATGAAGAGCTGGATGAATTAAAGGAAATAACCATAAACGGCAAGACTTGGATTTCAAACCTTCAGTCCAAGGAAAGGGAAGCAACGGGCATCAAGAATTTAAAAATCGGTTATAACAAAGTTTTTGGTTATTATCTTGAAGTAACAAAATCATACTTAAAGGATGTCCCCGACCATTACATACGAAAGCAAACCTTGGCAAACTGCGAAAGGTATGTGACCCCTGAGCTTAAGGAAATGGAAGCCAAGATATTAAATGCCGATGAACAAATCATGAAGTTGGAATATGAGTTGTTTTTGAAGGTAAGAGAATACATTAAGGGCCACGTCAGAAGGATTCAGGAAACGGCTTATGATATTGCTCTTATAGACGTCCTTAATTCACTTGCAATCGCAGCCGTAAAAAATAATTATGTGCGGCCGGAGATGAACAATAAGGGTTATATCAGCATTATTGACGGCAGGCACCCAGTTATTGAAAAAATAATAAAAAATGAGATGTTTGTTCCTAACGATACCTATATAGACAACAAGGAATACAGGATGTCAATCATTACCGGCCCCAATATGGCCGGAAAATCCACTTACATGAGGCAGGTTGCCTTAATTGCCCTTTTGGCTCACATAGGAAGCTTCGTACCTGCCAGGAAGGCTGAAATCTGCATCATAGATAAGATTTTCACCCGGGTGGGTGCATCCGATGACCTGTCCCAGGGTCAAAGCACCTTCATGGTGGAAATGAGCGAGGTTTCATATATACTTAAGAATGCTACTTCCGACAGCCTCTTGATATTGGATGAAATAGGAAGGGGTACAAGCACCTATGACGGCCTGAGCATAGCCTGGAGTGTTGTGGAATACATCACCAAAAAAATTAAGGCCAAAACCCTTTTTGCAACCCATTATCATGAATTGTCGGAACTTGAGAGCAAGCTCAAGAGCGTTAAAAACTACAAGATCTTGATAAAAGAAGAAAATGACAAAATTACTTTTTTGAGAAAAATCAAGGAAGGAAGCATTGACAGGTCCTACGGAATCCAGGTGGCTAATTTGGCCGGCCTTCCGGAAGAAGTTGTGGAAAGGGCCAAGGAAATACTGAAGCAGCTTGATGAAAGTGACATAAACAAGCCCTTTGCCAGGAGAAAAAACAGGGTGAACGATGCTTTCCAGGTTTCCCTCTTCGAACCGGACACCTCGGAAAAAGGTATAAATAAGGAATACAAAGAATTGGCTGAGAATATAAAGAGTATCGACATTGAAAATATAACACCCATGCAATCATTTAAACTCCTTTATGATATAATTGAAAGGGCTAAAAAGATTTAGCCTTAAGAGAGAAAGGAATTAAGGTCTATGACTCTGATACGTTTGTTGGACAATGAAACCATTAATAAAATAGCTGCCGGAGAAGTTATAGAAAGCCCTAAGTCCATAGTCAAGGAACTGGTGGAGAATTCAGTTGATGCCGGTGCGGATGAAATAACCATTGAAATAAAAAACGGAGGCAAGACCTTTATCCGGGTTAGCGATAACGGTAGGGGCATTGACAGGGACCAGGTTGAAAATGCCTTTAAAAGACACTGCACCAGCAAAATTTCTTCCTCCGAAGACTTGAATTCCCTTTTTACCCTGGGTTTTCGGGGTGAAGCCCTGGCAAGCATAGCCGCCGTGTCCAGGCTTGAAATCATAACCAGGACTCAGGATGATATTTACGGCCTTAAAATGACAATGGAAGGCGGTATAATAAATTCTAAGGAAGATATTGGCTGTCCCGTTGGAACAACGATTACGGTCACCGACCTCTTTTTCAATGTCCCTGCCAGGAAGAAATTCTTAAAAAGCGATATTTCAGAAAGTTCAAGCATAACAGACACGGTTATGGCCCTGGCTTTAAGCAGGGAGTATATTTCATTCAAATACATAAATAATAATAATATGGCCTTCAGAACTCCAAAAACAACGGATTTCATAAACACCATATCAAGCCTGTATGAAAAGGACCTTTATAACTCCCTATTAAGAGTTGATTACAAAAGCCATAATCTGAGCATTACAGGCTATACAACAGATTTAAACTATTACAGGGGTAACCGCAAACTCCAGCTTGTATTTGTAAACGGCAGGGTCATAAAGCACAAAAGGATTAATTATTTCATAGAAGCTGCCTATGAAACCCTCCTTCCAAAAGATAAACATCCTGCATGTTTTCTAAGGATAGACCTGGTTCCGTCTTTGGTTGATGTCAATGTTCATCCTGCCAAGACCGAAGTAAGGTTCCAAAACGAAGACCTGGTTTTAAATGAGGTTAAGAATGCAGTTTATTCAGCCCTTCATTCCACCAGCATAATGAAGGAAGTAAAAAAGGACCTGCTTATAAAAGAACCTTCAGAAAATACGGATAAGACTAAAATCTTTGACAAAACAGATAATTTAAAGATTAGTGAACTTGGCTTTACAAAGGGCAACATTTTTGAAGAACTAATAAAGGAAGAAAAGTACATACCTATTAAGGATGAGCCGAAAACTTATGAAAAACCAAAATTTGAGCAGGAAACTTTCATAATGACCGAAAGGGAGGAAAGCAGGCTTCCGGACCTTTCCCTGGTCGGGATAGTCATGGATACCTATATTATCTGCGAAAACTATGAAAAAACCCAAATGTTTATGATTGACCAGCATGCGGCCCATGAGAGAATTAATTATGAAAAGTTTTTAAAGCAATATAAAGCCAGGGAAATCTTAATTCAGGAAATAATACCGGAAGTGATAAATTTGTCTTATGATGATTACCATAGGGCAATGTCCGGTATTGAAATATTTAAGGATATGGGAATAACTGTTGAAAGCTTTGGAAACAATGCTGTGCTGATAACCTCCATCCCTGCCATATTCAAGGATTCAAGCTTAAAGGATGTATTCTACTCCATCCTGGATTCCTTAAAAGAGGCAGCAAAGCTAAGTTTAGACCTGGTTATGGATAGAATAATCAAAAATGCCTGCACCAAGTCTGTAAAATCGGGAGATAAGCTTCACAGGGACGAGGCCCTGGCCTTGTTAAAGGAACTGAAAAATACGGTTGACCCCTACACCTGTCCCCATGGAAGACCTGTGATAATTAAAATGACCAGGTATGAAATTGAGAAAATGTTTGGAAGAATCCAAGGTTAGGTAAGCTAATGAAGAAAATAATCGCACTGGTAGGCCCTACGGCTGTAGGCAAGACATATGTATCCATCGAACTTGCAAAAAAACTAAATACCGAAATTATCTCTGCAGATTCAATGCAGATCTACAAGGGTATGGACGTGGGAACCGCAAAAGTAACCGAGGATGAAAAACAAGGCATAATCCATCACATGATCGATATAGTCGAGCCTGACCAGGAGTATTCCGTTTCGGAATTCAAACGAGATGCTGAAAGAATAATGAAAAGGCTTTGGGCTGAAAATAAAATTCCACTGATAGTAGGGGGGAGCGGTCTTTACATAAATTCCCTCATATATGACCTGGACTTTGGCAAGGTGAAATCAAACAAAAAAATAAGGGAATATTATGCCTCTTTCTACAAGGAGCAAGGGGCTGATGCCTTGTACGAAAAATTAATGAAAATTGACCCTGCAGCTTGCGATAAGATACATAAAAACAATGTTAAAAGGATTATAAGGGCCTTGGAGGTATATGACATTACAGGAAGGAAATTTTCCGAATTAAATACAGACATAAGAAAACCGAGTAGCGGGTATGATTGCATCCTGATAGGGCTTTCCATGGAGAGGAAGCTTCTCTATGAAAGGATTAATCAAAGGGTGGATGAAATGCTTGAAAAGGGTCTTGTGGACGAGGTCAGGTCCCTCCTTAAAAAAGGTTACAGCAAGGATTTAGTGTCCATGAAGGGGATAGGATACAAGGAAATTATTGCCTATCTTGAAGGCAGCATGGAATATGATGAAGCAGTAAGTATTTTAAAACGAAATACAAGAAGGTTCGCAAAAAGACAGTTTACATGGTTTTTAAAGGATGATAATGTAAAATGGTTCAGTGTGGATAATATGGAAAAAATTGATGATACTATTAAAGACATTATAGATTATTTGAACATGAAGCTTAATTAAAGGAGGAAGGGGAATGGCAGGTATTATTAACTTACAGGATTCATTTTTAAATAGCGTGCGAAAGGACAGAACAAACATAACACTTTTTTTGAACAATGGCTACAAGTTGACAGGTCTAGTCACGGGTTTTGACAACTATGTCATTATCATTGAAACAGACAAGGGCCAGCAGATGATATACAAGCATGCAATAACATCAATAATGCCTTTAAAACGTGTAAAACTTAACATCAGTGAAACAGAGGAGCAATAATGTTTACAGGAGATGTATTGTGTAAACAGTTTGGCATCAGCGAAACTGTTTATAATTATGTAAATAAAATTGAAAGGGAAATAAAGGAAAAGCATTTTGAGAAAATCGATAATATAAGAGAAAAAAATCAATTCAAGGTCATTAAAGCCATGCAGGATCACAGGCTTGATTATACCCATTTTTACTGGAACACGGGATACGGCTACGGTGATCCGGGAAGGGAAAAGGTCGAAAAAATATATGCATCGGTATTTAATACCGAAGATGCCCTGGTGAGGCCTTCCATAGCATCCGGAACCCATGCCCTGTATTTGACCTTGTCAGGAATCCTTAAGCCAGGGGACGAAGTGATATCCATATCGGGAAGACCTTACGACACCCTGCTGACCGTGTTGGGAGAAGAGGGGAATGAGCCAAACAACCTGAAGGAAGCAGGTATAATATATAAGGAAATACCCCTCTACAAGAATGATATTGACTGGGAAGGGGCTCTAAGAGCGGTATCCTTGAAAACCAAGCTCCTGATGATCCAGCGGTCAACAGGCTACAGCTTCAGACCTGCCTTAACAATCAAAAAAATCAAGTTTGCCATAGAAAAAATAAGGGAAGTATATCCCAACATTTATATAATGGTTGATAATTGCTACGGAGAATTTGTTCATGAATTTGAGCCTTCGGACGTGGGTGCAGATGTGGTTGTGGGATCCCTGATTAAAAATCCGGGCGGGGGGATTGCCCTGTCAGGAGGTTACGTGGCAGGCAAAAAGCATATTATAGACAGAATAGCCAACCGCCTTACGGCTCCGGGACTTGGAAAAGAAATAGGATTAACCTTCGGAACAGGGAGAAATACCCTCCAGGGCTTGTTTTTCGCCCCTCACGTAGTGAGCGAAGCAGTAAAGGGAGCCCTCTTGTTCGGGGCAGTTTACTCTTCCTTGGGTTTTGAAATAACCCCAACTCTTGATGAAGAAAGAAGCGACATAATCCAGGCTATTAAATTCAACAACAAAGATATGGTAATTAAAATTTGTGAGGCTGTGCAGGCAGCATCCCCGGTAGACGGGCATGTATCCCCGGTACCATGGGATATGCCCGGTTACTCAGACCAGGTGATAATGGCTTCAGGAGCATTTGTTTCAGGTTCTTCCATAGAACTTAGCGCAGACGCTCCCATACGCCCCCCCTACATAGCTTACATCCAGGGAGGCCTTTTCTACGACCATGTAAAATTAAGCTTAATGCTCTCCCTTGAAAAGATGATGGAATTTGAAGAGATAAAGAACAAAATATTAAATTAATAAAATGAGATTCTTCCCTATCCCTCAGGTTGACACAAGAGCAGTAAATCAGCAATTTGTCATTGCTGAAAGTACAGTTCAGTGTCATTCTGAACGCAAGTGAAGAATCTCATTTTTATATTATATGTGATTAATATTCAATATTTTCTCACAACGGCCTTTACAACTCCCAAGATGTAAGGGTCTTTTATCAATATGGGGTCCATGGATGAATTCTGGGGCTGGAGCCTTATGTGGTCTTTTTCCCTGTAGAAGGTCTTGACCGTTGCTTCATCACCGATCAAGGCAACCACTATATCTCCGTTTTTTGCATTATGCTGGGAATTGACTATGACAAAATCTCCGTCCAAAATTCCCGCTTCTATCATGCTGTCGCCTTTTACCTTCAAGACATAGGATTCCTTATTGCCTACAAAATCAATAGAAATAGGCAGGGTGTCCTCAATGTTTTCAACCGCTAAAATAGGGGAGCCGGCGGTTACGGTTCCTATAACGGGCAAATTTATGATTTCTTTTTTAGGCATGTAGCTGCAAATATCGTCAACATCGATTAATTCCAAGGCCCTTCTTTTATTTGTTCCTTTCTTTATGTATCCTTTTTCTTCCAATGTATTTAAATGCGCATGTACGGATGAAGTAGAGCTTAAACCAACGGCTTTGCAGATTTCACGTATTGATGGGGGATAACCCCTTAAAGTCAATTCATCTTTTATATATTTAAGTATTTGTATTTGCTTATCGCTCAAGCCATCATAACCCATAATTCCACCTCTGGCGTTTTTCTATATTTTAACATAGTTTGACAAGTAAAGCAAACATTTGTTTGAAAAATTTTCAAAAAAATGTTGACAGCAAACAAATGTTCTGGTAATATGAAAACAGAAAATATGTTCGAGGTAACTTATGATAATATTAAAAAGATATAAGGTAACCGATATGAGAAAATTCAAAAGATTCATGTTCCTAACCGTTTTATTGTTCAGCATGATTTCTTTTACTTCAATATTAACATACAAGGCATATTCCAAGGACATTCAGAGATTCGACTACGTAAGCGTTCAACAAGGAGATACCCTTTGGTCCATAGCAAAACACTATTCAAGCGGCAAGGATATACGAGAAGTTATATATGAAATATCAAAGCTTAACAATATACATAACAGACCAATACGACCCGGGGACCTGATAAAAATACCCCTTAATTAAGCCCTGCAAATAAAACCCTTTATGTCATCCTTATATTAAGCCAAGGATCCCATAACAGGGATTTTTTTATGCCTCCTTGCAGTTTATATTTAGATATTTGTTGTAAAAATGCGGCTTATCAGCTAATATTAATTATGAGTATTAATATGATTATATTAAGGAGAAGCTATGGAAGAAATAAATAAAAAAGAATATGAAACCAAAGAAGAGCTATATAAGGATTTATGCAAGACTTTGACAGCCCTTATCAGGGATGAGGAGGACTGGCTGGCCAATTTGGCCAATTCATCAGCTCTATTGTGGATGATGCTGAAGGATATAAACTGGGCAGGATTTTACCTTTATAAAAACAATGAGCTTGTTTTAGGCCCATTTCAGGGCAAGCCCGCCTGCACCCGCATTGAACTTGGAAAAGGAGTCTGCGGCAAGGCAGCCCTTGCAAAAGAAACCATACTTGTTGAAAACGTTCATGAATTTCCGGGCTACATAGCATGTGATTCCCAATCAAATTCTGAAATTGTTGTTCCAATAATCAAGAATAATAAACTTATAGGAGTTTTGGACATAGACAGTCCAATATATTCAAGATTTGACGAGACAGATAAAAAGTATCTGGAAGAATTCGTCGATATTTTAAATAAATACATAACCTATCCCGATAAATTCATATAGTTTAACAAAAGGCATGATTTTTAATCATGCCTTAAGCTGCCGAAATGAGCTTTAGAATTACTCGTGGCCGAAACCGTGAGCGGATATTTTTATTATTTTATGGTAATAATATAAAGCTTTTGTGAATATTTTAAGGCATGATAAAAATCATGCCTCTAATCTTCGATAGTGTCGTTTAAGGGGTTTAGTTTTACTGCATCCCTGAGCTGGTCCTTTTTAATGTGGGTATAAATTTGGGTTGTTGAAATACTTTCATGTCCCAATATTTCCTGTAAGGCCCTGATATCCACATGACCGTATTGGTACATGAGGGTGGCTGCAGTATGGCGAAGCTTGTGGGGGGAATAACCTTTTCCGGATAAGCCCGCCTGGGTTAAATACTTATCCAACATGTGCTGGATGCCCTTTTGAGAGAACCTGGTCCTGCGGTTGCTTATAAAAAGGGCCTTTTCATGGCCTTTTTTCGGTTCCGGCCTCACTGCCAGGTAGTCTTCTAGGGCTTTTATGCATACATCATTTAAATATATGGTCCTTTCCTTGTTGCCTTTTCCGATTACAGTCAAGGTGTCTCCCTTAATCTTATCAAGGTCTATGCTTATGAGCTCCGACAATCGCAAACCGCAGTTTAAAAAGAGCATAATTATGGCATAATCACGTTTTTCGTTGGCTCCCGATATGGAAGACAATAAGCTTCTGGATTCATCCAAGGTTAAGGCAACCGGCAGCCGGCTTTTGCTTTTTGGTGTCTCCAGTTCCAGGGCCGGGTTCTCCGGTATGAGCTTTACGATGGAATGAAGGTATTTGAAGTATGACCTTAATGCTGACATCTTTCTGGCCTTGGTCCGGTTCGTATTGTTCCTTTCCCTGTCCGTATAGGCGATAAAAGAATGAAGATCCATTATTTTAACTCTTTTTATCACATCTAAGGTGACAGGGGAGATATCAATTTCTTCAAAATTTTCAATATGAGGACTTAATTTGAACCTCATTACGAGAAATCTGTAGAAGGTTCTAAGATCAAGAAAATATTGGTTTACGGTTTTATCAGCCCTGCCTTTAATAGCTATCATGTATTCCAGAAAATCACTCAGGGGGGGAGGGCATAGGTCATTATAATTTATGTACATGGTTGGCTCCTTCAAAACAAAAATGTCGCAAAATTCTTTAATAATTATTATATAGAAAAACTATGATAAAGACAAGCTAATTTTTTATCATTCTCAAGGCTTGGCCTGGAACCCTGTCTACGTAATAAATATCCTTAAAATCAAAAAAGTATATTGATACGTCTTGTCATTCCGGCATAAGCCAAAGTATTTTATGAGATTCTTCGACTTATAAGTCTCAGAATGACACTTCAAGATGTGATATGATAGTGATGAAGCATTTAAAGAATAGTCATCCTGAGCGCAAGCGAAGGATCTCATTAATCTATTGAGGTTATTATTTTAATAAAGCCTTAAGAATAAAACTAAATGGTTCATTACTATAAGAAAAGGCAAATAATTGACCTGTATGTCATTTTTATAAAATACGCCTAAAATTTAAAGGGTATAAATAGTCGCGCAACAAAAAATCTTTCGTTAAAACGCATTATAAAGCCTCGTTATAAGCCCGGGCAAGGGTCACCGGTCAAAATCATTTGCCTGGTTTTATAATGAACTCTAAAAGTCCGGGAGAACTTTCAGACAATATTCAAAAGACAAAAAGCATAATAAGAAGTTTATTATAATAAAGGTAAAAAATAATTTTTGGCATAGATAAATTATTAAGGAATTATTACATGAAATACAAATTTGTGAACTGATTATATGAAAGAAAAATTGTTCCAAAGATTAATAAACCAAAAGAAAGGTTGAAATTCCAAAATGAAGAGGTCTTCCAAAAATAAGCTGATTTTAGTTGTATTATGTCGCTAAATTACCATTTAGCGACATAAAATAAATATATCAGGATGCATGTTTTTTAAGCTTTTGTAATCAATTCCTGTCTCCCCCCTCACAATGCCTGGCACAGTATATCCTGGTAGCGAATAGATTGCAATTAAAAAGGAGTAAACAATTTTGTTTACTCCATATTTTCGAAACTTATTTTGCATATTCTGTAGCTCTTATTTCCCTGATTACATTTACTTTGATCTGACCCGGATATTCCATTTCTTCTTCTATCTTCTTGACAATATCCTTGGCTATAAGAACTATGCTGTCATCGGTTGTAACTTCAGGTTTTACCATTATTCTGACTTCTCGTCCGGCTTGTATTGCAAAAGACTTTTCTACCCCTTCGAATGAATTTGAAATTTCTTCAAGTTTCTCAAGCCTCTTTATATAAGTTTCCAAAGTTTCTCTTCTTGCTCCAGGTCTTGCAGCCGATATTGCATCCGCTGCTTGGACTAAGACAGCTTCTATTGTTTGGGGCTCCATATCCCCGTGATGGGCTGCTATGGCATGAACTACAGCCTTGCTTTCCTTGTATTTCTTGGCTAATTCTTCACCTATGGCTACGTGAGGTCCTTCAACTTCATGGTCCACTGCCTTTCCTATATCATGCAGCAAACCTGCCCGTTTTGCTACCTTTACGTCAGCTCCCAGCTCGGCAGCCATTATTCCTGCCAAATATGATACTTCGATGGAATGTTTCAGTACATTTTGGCCGTAACTTGTTCTGAATTTTAGCCTGCCCAGCAATTTAATCAATTCAGGGTGAAGACCGTGTACTCCGGTTTCAAGGGTTGCTTGTTCGCCTTCATCCTTTATTATCTGGTCAACTTCTTTTCTGGCCTTTTCCACCATTTCTTCTATTCTTGCAGGATGAATTCTTCCGTCAGCAATTAGTTTTTCCAGGGCTAATCTGGCAACTTCTCTTCTGATGGGGTCAAATCCGGAAATTACTACTGCTTCCGGTGTATCATCTATAATAATATCTATACCTGTCAGTTGTTCCAAGGCTCTGATGTTTCTGCCCTCTCTTCCGATTATTCTGCCCTTCATTTCGTCATTTGGCAGGTCAACGACAGATACAGTAGTTTCTGCTACATGGTCCGCAGAACATTTCTGAATTGCATATGTAATGATTTCACGTGCTCTTCTTTCTGCAGTTTCCTTTGCTTCTTTCTCGATCTCTTTAACCGCCATTGCTGCTTCTTGTTCTGCTTCTCTCTTTATGTTTGCAATCAGGATGTTTTTGGCTTCTTCCGTTGAAAGTCCGGAAATTCTCTCTAATTCCTCGATTTGTTGCTGATGAATGCCTTCCAATTGTTCTTGCTTCGTTTCGATTTCCTTCAGCTTTTTTTGAAGCATTTCATCTTTTTTCTCTACCGCAAGGCTTTTGGAATCCAGCATTTCTTCTTTTTTAATCAGTCTTTTTTCAGCTCTTTGAAGCTCGTTTCGTCTTTCCCTGTTTTCTCTTTCAAATTCATTTCTTAGCCGGTGAACTTCATCTCTTGCTTCAACAAGTATTTCACGTTTTTTTGTTTCGGCTTTTTGTTTTGCTTCTTCGATTATTCTTTTAGCTTCTGCTTCAGCACTACCTATCTTGCTTTCAGATATATTTTTACGGATTAAAAATCCTATAATTATACCTATAATTGCGCAGATAATACCGACAAATATTTCTTCGAACAATTCAGCACCTCCATATTAAATTTTCAAGCTGCGAAATTTATACATTTTTTCCTAATTTCAATTAAAAAAAATGTGTATCTTCTAAACTTGTAGTTTTATTTTATTGAATTAATAAGTTTTTTTAAAACTTATTTACAATTTATTTTATAATTAATTATAAATAATGTCAAGATTTAATAATTTTATAATTTACATAATGACTTAAACAGGAAAAAGGTTTACATAAATAAATTTATGTAAACCTTTTTGTATATAAAAAAGGCACCTTAGGTGCCCTTACAAATTTATTGTGTAAAATTTATTAATCTACTTCCAGTGGAAGTTCCTTATCGTCCGATACCAGTTTAATATCTCCTATTTCGAACTTTTCCAGTACCTTCTTTTCTATTGCTTCCATCAGGTCAGGATTTGATAAAAGATATTCCTTTGCATTCTCCCTTCCTTGTCCTATCCGGTTATTTTCGTAAGAATACCATGCCCCCGCCTTGGTTACAACTCCTGCTTCTACGGCCATATCCAGGATGCAGCCTTCCCTTGATATGCCCTTACCGTATATAATATCAAATTCTGCCTGTTTAAAGGGTGGCGCAACTTTGTTCTTGACAACCTTAACCCTGGTCCTGCTGCCATAAACGTCATCACCCTTTTTGATGGTTTCAATTCTTCTTACGTCTAATCTCATTGAGGCATAAAACTTTAAAGCCCGACCTCCGGTAGTTGTTTCGGGATTGCCGAACATTACGCCTATCTTTTCCCTGAGCTGGTTGATAAATATGGCTACCGTATTGGATTTGCTTATAGCTCCCGCTAATTTTCTTAAAGCCTGGGACATCAGTCTTGCCTGGAGCCCCATGTGTGAATCTCCCATTTCCCCGTCTATTTCAGCTTTGGGTACCAAGGCGGCAACAGAGTCAACAACTATAACATCAATGGCACCGCTTCTTACCAGGGCTTCTGCTATTTCAAGGGCTTGCTCCCCGGTATCAGGCTGGGATATGATAAGATCTTCGACCTTGACGCCTAAATTCTTGGCATAGGCTGGGTCAAGGGCATGCTCTGCGTCAATGAAGGCAGCTATTCCTCCTCGTTTTTGTGCTTCTGCTACTATATGTAATGCAACCGTCGTTTTGCCTGAAGATTCAGGCCCGAATATTTCAATGATTCTTCCTTTCGGTACCCCACCTATTCCGGTAGCTATATCAAGGGGCAGGGCTCCGGTTGGTATGGCCTCTATATTCAGTTTTGCATTCTCTCCAAGTTTCATTATAGAACCTTTACCAAATTGTTTTTCAATTTGAGCTATGGCAAGCTCAAGCGCCTTATCTTTTTCCATATCCGACTCCTTATAGAACATTTGTTCACTTATGATTATACATGAAACACTGTGACTTGTCAAACAATTAATTCTTTAAAACATTTCTGTTATCGTAAATATATACGGCTCCCGAGGTTATGGTCAGCAAGATGGTTATTGCTGTCAATGGTGTTATCAAAGAGCCCGTAAAAGCAAAATAACCCGTATAATTTAACAAAATAACAATAATCAAAATCATCTGAAAAACAGTTTTTATCTTACCCCATGCATTAGCAGCAATTACGATGCCTTTTGAAACAGCTAAGGTCCTGAATCCTGAAACCAAAAATTCCCTTGATATGATTACCACAACAATCCATGCCTTTAAATAACCGATCTCCACAAATGCTATAAATGCCGCCAATGTAAGAAGCTTATCGGCAAGAGGATCCATAAATTTCCCGAAATCAGTTATTAAACCGTCTCTTCTTGCTATGTGACCGTCAACGGCATCGGTGACAGCAGCCCCAACAAAGATTAAGAGAGGCAGGAACTTGAAAATTCCCCCGCTTATGCCTAAAAACAGCAAAAAGAAAGGTATTAAAAGCACTCTTATGAGAGTAAGCTTGTTTGGTAAATTAAGGCTCTTGAACCAATCAATAATCTTCATCTTCCACATCTCCCATCAAATCATATTCTAATGCGTCCTTAATCCTGACCTTGTAAATATTGCCCAAGGTTAAATCTCTATCGGATGTTACATAAACACAGCCGTCTATTTCAATCGAATCCATGTAGGTCCTGCCTGCATAGATATTGTCCCCTTCCTTTTCTTCGATTAATACATCGTAGGTCTTACCGATCTTCAATAAATTCTTTTGATAAGATATCTCCTGCTGGATTTCCATCAATTCATTATATCTTTGTTCCTTGATGTCTTCGTCAATTTGTCCCGGCAGCTTGTAGGCTGGTGTATCCTCTTCTCTTGAATACTTGAATATTCCCACCCTGTCAAGTTTGTATTCTTTCAGAAAATCTTTCAGCTCTTCGTGTTCATCCCGGGTTTCACCGGGAAAACCCGTTATCAGGGAGGTTCGGATTACCGCATCCTTTACTTCCCTTCGAATTTTTTGGATAAGAGACGTGATTTGGTCCCTGCTGGTCTTCCTGTTCATTCTTTTTAAGATTCTGTCATTGATGTGCTGGATGGGAATATCGAAATATTTGAGAAGCTTTTTATTGTGCTTGAATTCATGTATAAGTTCATCATATATATCTTCAGGATACAAATAATGAATTCTGATCCATTGTATTCCGTCAATTTGAGAAATCCCTCGAACAAGTTCATGGAGCTTTCTTTCACCGTATATGTCAATTCCATACTTGCTGGTGTCCTGGGCTATAAGTATTATTTCCTTTACGCCCTTCCCGGCAAGGGTCTCGGCTTCCCCTATCAAATTTTTGATTCTCCGGCTTTTAAACGGTCCTCTGAGCTTTGGAATCACGCAATAAGTACAATTATTGCTGCAGCCTTCAGCTATTTTTAAATAGGCATACCAGGTTTGAGTCAGGGTCTTCCTGGGCAGGTCACTATCTATATCAAGGTCTCCTTCCATAGAAACCAGCAATTTTTTGTTATTCTCGTATTCCTCAATGTAGCTGTCAATTTTTTCGAATCCTGCCGTACCGATTATTATGTCGATTTCTGCAATTTCCTTTGCCAGTTCTTCCCCGAATCTTTGGGACAGGCATCCGGTGACAATAATTTTTGCTTTTTTGTTAATCTTATTTTTTATATCTGCAGCAAATAATATTGCATTTATTGATTCTTCCTTGGCATCGTTTATGAAGGAACAGGTGTTTATTATGATGTAATCGGCCTTGTCGGCATACTCCGTTACCCTGTATCCTTTTTTTGTCAGGATGCCCAGCATGTTTTCCGAATCTACAAGATTTTTTGAGCATCCCAATGAATGCATGTATATTTTTTTCATTTATTCGTCGGTTCCTCTCATCTGGTCTAATTCTTCCTTTGTAATAAGGACTTTTCTTGGTTTGCTGCCCTCATGGCCCCCTACTATACCTCTCTTTTCCAGCTGGTCGATAATCCTGGCTGCCCTTGCATAGCCAACCTTGAATTTTCTTTGAATATAGGATACCGAGGCCTGGCCGTCATTTACCACCATATCGATAGCCTGCTCCAAGTATTCGTCTTCCTCGTCATCGGATGTCTGGCTTTCAATTTCTTTGATGATTTCGTTTTGCTTGGATGCTTTTATTTCAACTTGCTGGTCTTTTATAAAATCGACCACCCTTCTGATTTCATCGTCTGATATAAAGGTTCCTTGAATTCTGACAGGCTTGGGAAGGCCTATGGGGTAGTAAAGCATATCTCCTTTCCCAAGGAGTTTTTCAGCCCCACCCGTATCCAAAATGGTTCTTGAATCTATATGGGATGATACGGCAAAGGCAATTCTGGACGGGATATTTGCTTTTATAACACCCGTAATTACATCGACTGAAGGCCTTTGGGTTGCTATTACCAGGTGCATGCCGCAGGCTCTTGCAAGTTGGGCAATACGGGTTATGTATTCTTCCACCTCTGCTGAAGCCACCGCCATCAAATCTGCCAGCTCATCTATTATTATAACGATTTTGGGCATCTTGTCCTTGCCTTCTTTTGTCATTTTTTCATTGTAGGAGTCAATTTCCCTGACACCGTTTTGGGCAAAAATTTTATAGCGGTTGGTCATTTCCATGACGGCCCAGTTTAAAGCATTTGCTGCCTTTCTTGGGTCTGTGACCACCGGTATCAGCAAGTGAGGAATACCGTTATAGATGCTTAACTCAACAACCTTGGGGTCAATTAAAATCAGCTTCACCTCGTCAGGTCTTGCCTTAAACAAAATGCTCATTATGAGGGAATTTATGCACACGCTTTTGCCTGACCCGGTAGCCCCTGCTATCAATAAGTGGGGCATTTTGTCAATGCTTGCAATTATGTTCTTTCCTCCGATATCCTTTCCAATGGCAAAGGGCAGGTTGGTTTCAGCTGTTTTATACTCCCTGGATTCAATCAGGCTCCTTAAATATACGTTGGTTTTTGCCCGGTTGGGTACTTCTATCCCTATTGCCGACTTACCCGGTATTGGTGCTTCCATCCTTATTTCAGAGCTGGCAAGGGCCAGGGCCAAGTCATTTGACAAGGCAGTTATACGGCTTACCTTGATTCCGGGCGCAGGTTGTATTTCATACCTGGTAATAGTAGGGCCCTTGCTTATTTGAAGTATCTTGCAGGGTATATTGAAACTGTTCAGGGTATCGATAAGCTTTTCACCGTCTTTTTTCAAATCCTCCCTGTCACCCCTTGCCTGCTGAGGCAGAGGGTCAAGGAGCTTGACCGGCGGCAGAAGGTAATTATCAGATGCAGCATCCGTAATGGTGATTATATCATCGGTAATTTCCTTTTGCTCCGTTTTTTCTTTTGTTTCTTTTTCAGGTTCAATTTTTGGAGTTTCCGGTTTGATTTCAGTTTTTTCAATCTTTTCAGCTTTTTCGATATCATCAATTCTTAATTGGGTGATTTCAGCCTTTTTATTGTCCGTGGCAGGACCCATGTAATCATATATACGTACCTTCTCATCTTCCTGTCTCTTAGGAGCTTTTTCTTTTTTGCTTTTGCCTTCATCATCTTCCGTAAATATAAAATTGGATATGGCAGTAAGAATTTTCTTTATGTATTTTATAATTAATTTTATTAGACCTATGACGCTTTGATTCGTGAGAAGAACTAAAGATGAAAACATTAATGCTCCCAAAGCTATGTAAGTCCCGTTTTTCCCTATGAGCTTAACAAACAGGAAGGTGATTGCATTTCCAACGGCACCTCCACCCTTGCCCAATAAGCCCAGATCGGAAGAACTTGAAAGGAGTTCTTTAATGTCCTGGCTTGAAGCCATGAGGGCATATACGTCAGGATCAGATACCGCCTTGAATATGATGAAGCCCAGGAAAAAACCTATAAGAGCTGCAATTTGATTTGTGTCGTTCAATATGATTATATTTAAAAGTCTTAGAAGTCCAAGAGCCAAAATTAAATAGGGCAATACCATGGATCCTGCTCCAAAGGCCGAATGAGTAAACATATTTATGCTCTTGCCTATTATTCCCGTCTGTGCTTCCTTTTTGGTTACTATAATCAGGAATACTGCAAAAGACACAAGAAAAATACCGGTCAACTCTTTAATCAGAATATCTCTGCCGGATCTTTTGGAGCTTGTACCCTTTTTGACTGATTTATTTTTTTTGCCTGTTAAAGCTGAATTTTTATTATCCTTGCTTACTGTTGTTTTTGCCATTAAAAAATGTCCCCCTGGATAACTTTAACTGGTTTCATTATAACATAGGGCATGCAAGTTTAGCAACGGCAATTTATTTCCCTATTTTGTCGATTAACTCCCTTAATTTTGCCATGGCTTGGCTGAAGCCTCCTATTTCATCTATAAGTCCTATGCTCACAACCTCTTCCGCATTTAATACGGTTCCCACATCATTGGCTATCTCATCGGTCTTGTACATGTATTCCAAAAGGGCATCCTTGTCAACCCTGGAGTTCATAACTATAAAATCGGTAATCCTCTCCTGCATTTTTTGAAAATATCTGAAGGTCTGGGGCACTCCTATCACTAAGCCGTTGGTTCTTATGGGATGAATGGTCATGGTTCCGGTAGGGGCTATGAAAGAATAATCCGCCGAAACCGCCAGGGCTGTACCTATGCTGTGTCCCCCTCCCAATACTATGGAAACCGTAGGTTTTGTAATGCTTGCTACCAATTCGGATATAGCAAGGCCTGCTTCAACATCTCCACCCATAGTATTTAGCAATAATAGCAATCCCTTTATCTGAGGGTCCATCTCAGCCCCTATAATCATGGGAATTATGTGCTCATACTTGGTTGTTTTGCTTTGGGGAGGCAAGGCTGTATGCCCTTCAATTTCACCAATAATACTTATAAAGCAAATATCCTTTATAGGCTCAACCTGGGTGATGCTGCCCACCTGTTTAACATTTTCTATGGGTTGGCCGGTATCTTCATTATCACTCGGAGTTCCGCTGTATAAAAAAGGATTTGCGGGTTCGTTTTTGTATTGTGCCTGTTTTTCCTTTCCCTGGCTCTTCATTTCATTGAAAGGCGTCTGTATTGTTTGCTGGGGTATAAAAAGCTTATTGTCTTTCATTCTTCCTCCATAAAAAAATAATCAGGTATTCCTGATTATTCTTTGAAATTTTATTAATTTTATACATTCAAATGCTTGACTGATTAAGCTGACAATAATAAAGACTTAATCATTTTCAATAATTATCATGTCGCTTCCGATTTTTTTGATATTTTTCCACAATATTTCTTTTCTTTTAGGTTCTTTGAAAAAGGCAAATGGTGAATTGCTCCCTGATATAAAAGAGATTATTTCGCCTGTTTTTTCATCTATGACCAGGTCACAATCGCCAAAAATACCCAGGTTTTCACCCGTGTCTACATTTATGATCTCTTTGCTGTACAATTCGCTAAGCTTCATTTATATCCCCCCCATAATCTTTTATATTAACATATATTCCTCAATTAATTCCGGTATGCCCGAAACCTCCCTGTCCTCTTTCTGTTTGGTTAAGTTCTTCCACCAATTCAAATTTTACCTGCTCATGCTTCATGATTACCATTTGGGCAATCCTGTCCCCCTTGTTGATGATGAAATCTTCGCTTCCTAGGTTAATAAGTATTACCTTGATCTCTCCCCTGTAATCCGAATCAATGGTTCCTATGCCGTTTACAAGGCTGATGCCGTACTTGATTGCCAAACCGCTCCTTGCCCTGACTTGTGCCTCGTAGCCTTCAGGTATCTCAATATATAAACCTGTTGGGACCAAAGCCCTCTCCATGGGCTTTAAAACCAAGGGTTCATCAACATTGGCCTGGAGGTCTACTCCTGCAGACCCCTTAGTTTCATATTCCGGTATTTTAAAAGCATTCTTCTTTACTAACTTAACTATCATATTTTTCTCCTAGTACCTTATTGATTTTATCCTCAAGACAAGGATATTTATGCAAATTGCCCGTAAAAGCAATGCTTAAATCTTCAATTTTAAACAAGTCTTCCGCTACATTCAACACATCCCTGATTTCAACCTTGTTTATGGCATTGATGATATCATTGGGATGCAATATTTCGTTGTATAAAAGCTCTCTTCTGCCAATGGCCGACATCCTGCTTGATGTGCTCTCAAGGCTTAAGATGTAATTTCCTTTTATTTGTTGTTTTGCCCTGTGGAATTCTTCTTCAGTTATATTCCCCCTCTTGATGCCTGACATTTCCTTTAAAATGGTTCTTAAGGCATCTTCAACCTGATCATAGCCCATGCCTGCGTAAATACTGAATATTCCTGAATTTGAATAATTGGTAACGGATGAATAGATAGAATAAACTAATCCCCTTTTCTCCCTTACCTCCTGGAAAATTCTCGAGCTCATGGTGCCGCCGAACAAATTGTTTAAAACCAGCAAGGAATAATAATTTTTATCATGCCTTCCAAAGGTTTTGTTGCCTATGCACATGTGGATCTGCTCCAAATCCTTGTTGACACCTAATACTTTCCTTTGATAAGGAGAATCGATATGTAGCTTTTTTACTTCCTTCTTCTCCCAATCCTTGAAATTTTCTTCTATCAAATGAATGAATTCTTCCTCGGCAAAATTTCCTGCAATTGAAATAACAGTATTAGTAGGAGAATAATTTTCATTCATGTACTTTATTACTTTTTCATGGGTAAAAGTTCTCAGATTTTCTTCCGTACCAAGAATATTGTAAGCCATGGGACTGTCACTGAAGATGATTTCTGACAGTTTGTCATGGACCAGGTCCTCGGGTGAGTCTTCATACATTTTAATTTCTTCTATAACAACGGATATTTCCTTGTTGATTTCTTCCTGGGAAAAGAGGGAGTTAAAAAACATATCCGAAAGTATATCCACCGCTTCCCTGATGTTCTCATCCAGTACCTTGACGTAAAAACAGGTGCACTCCTTGCTTGTAAAAGCATTCAGCTGGCCGCCTATACTGTCGATTTCTTCGGCAATTTCATTTGCCTTCCTGTTTTTTGTTCCCTTGAAAAGCATGTGCTCAATAAAGTGGGATAAGCCGTTGGTTTCTTCATTTTCGTTATTTGAGCCTACATTTACCCATATACCTATGGATGCAGACCTTACATAATCGATTTTTTCCATAACAATTCTGATTCCGTTATCCAGTGTGTGCTTTTTTATCATCTTTCCTCCGGTTAAAATATTTAATGCATTTTATCAAGTTAAGATATTCTCCATGGGCATATCCGTCATTAAGGAGTTTTCTCCCACCATTTTAACTCTTGAGGTTCTGAATCTGCCCAGGATCAATAATATAATAATGATGGTTAAAAAAATTATAATCAAGACTTTTCTTACGAATTCCGCATTGCAAAAAAATTTCATAAATTTCCCCCTGATTATATGTATTATTCCCGGGGCCTATTTATGATAATTATTATAAGGACTTATACAAATTAATTGCATATGCCCTTTGCACTCTATATTAACAAATTTTATCACAAATTACAATAAAAAAAGGCCATATAAAGAAGACCTTTTTACATATACCTATGATATTGTTATTTATGCTTCAAAAAAATAAAAATCAAGGTCTTCGCCTCGATTTTCTTGTCTTTCCTGACATGTTTTATTTTTGATTTTTGGTCTGCTGCAATGCTGCCTTTCTTGAAAGCTTGATTTTGCCTTTATCGTCTATGTCGATAACTTTTACCAGCACTTCATCTCCCACTTTCAAGACTTCTTCAACCTTGCCCACTCTCTTGTTGTCTATTTGAGAAATATGAAGCAACCCGTCCTTGTTTTCGGTCAGTTGAACGAAAGCCCCGTAGGATTCTATCCTTACAACTTTACCTACTAAGATTTCATTTACTTCGATTTCTTTAACTATACCCTCGATTATTTTCTTGGCCTTGTATGCACTTTCAACATTTTCTGCGGCTATGGAAACAGTGCCGTCATCTTCTATATCAATTTTAACCCCTGTTTCTTCTATAATCTTATTTATAACCTTTCCGCCAGAACCAATAACATCTCTTATTTTTTCTGGGTCTATGGTCATTGTTATGATCTTCGGCGCATACTTGCTGACTTCATCTCTTGGCTTGTCAATGCATTGAAGCATCTTATCCAGGATGAACAACCTTCCTATACGGGCTTTTTCCAGGGCAACAGTCAGTATATCCTTGTCGATTCCATGTACCTTTATGTCCATTTGAATTGCGGTTATTCCTTCCTTGGTTCCGGCAACCTTAAAGTCCATGTCACCGAAGAAATCTTCCAGGCCTTGAATATCTGTAAGTATTACTACCTTGTCTCCATCTTTCATTAGTCCCATGGCAACTCCTGCAACTGGTGCCTTTATGGGAACTCCTGCATCCATCAGGGCTAAAGTTGAACCGCACACACTTGCCTGGGAGGTTGAACCATTTGAGCTTAATACCTCTGAAACAAGTCTTATGGTATAAGGAAATTCTTCTTCACTGGGTATAACCGGCTCCAAGGCTCTTTCAGCCAAAGCACCATGGCCTATTTCCCTTCTTCCCGGACCTCTCGACGGTTTTGTTTCACCAACTGAATAGGATGGGAAATTGTAGTGATGCATGTAACGTTTTGAAGTTTCTTCCGAAATTCCGTCCAAAGTCTGTTCATCGCTGGGTAATCCAAGGGTTGCAACAGTCAGAACCTGGGTCTGGCCCCTGGTGAAGAGTCCTGATCCGTGGGTTCTCGGCAGAAGGCCTACTTCACATGTAATCTTCCTGATTTCGTCTATTCCCCTGTTGTCGGGCCTGATACCCCTTTGAAGAATATTTTCTCTTACCTTTTCTTTAACCATATTGTACAAGGCTTCATCAATGTCTAATTCATTCTCGGGATATTTTTCCAGGAAAATCTCCTTGGCTTGAGCTTTAAAAGAATCGATTTTTTCCTGTCTGATAAGTTTGTCTTCTTCAATAATGGCTTCATCAATTATGGGAGCGGCATATTCCCTGATTTCTTTTTCAATATTTTCATCGCATTTAAAACAGGTGTATTCTGCCTTTTCTTTACCTACCTCATTTGTGATTTCTGTTATGAAGTCACATATCTTCTTGATTTCTTCATGGGCAAAGAGGATGGCATTCAGGAGAACTTCTTCCTTTACTTCCTTTGCTCCTGCTTCAACCATCATAATTGCTTCTTTTGTTCCGGATACGGTTAAATCAAGGGCTGATACTTCTCTTTGCTTGCTGTTGGGGTTGATTATGAATTCACCGTCCACAAGGCCAACATTAACGGAACCCGTAGGTCCCTCAAAGGGTATATCCGATATGGACAAGGCAATTGATGATCCTATCATTCCTGATATTTCAGGCGAACAGTCCTGGTCTACCGATAAAACTGTAACAGTAACCAAAACATCATTCCTGTATCCCTTGGGGAAAAGGGGTCTTAATGGTCTGTCTATCAGGCGTGATGTCAGTATTGCCTTTTCACTGGGTTTTCCTTCCCTTTTTATAAAACCGCCGGGTATTTTCCCTACTGAGTATAGTTTCTCCTCAAAATCCACGCTCAATGGGAAAAAGTCAATGCCTTGCCTTGGCTCCTTAGAAGCTGTCACGTTAGCCATGATTACGGTGTCACCGTATTGAACCAGGCAGGAGCCGTTAGCTAATTCTGCTATTTTGCCGATAGTTACTTTCAGTTCTCTTCCGGCAAGCATGTACTTAAATATTTTTTCTTCCATAGTACCTCCTTCAGTATAAAGTATAAAGCGGGTTCCCCCGCTTTACCGTTTTATCTTCTCAATCCTAATTTTGCTATAATGCTTCTGTATCTTTCAATGTCAGTTTCTTTTAAGTAGTTAAGGAAACCTCTTCTTCGTCCAACCATTTGTAAAAGACCTCTTCTTGAATGATGGTCCTTTTTGTTCTTCTGTAAATGCTCTGTAAGGTTATTGATTCTGTAGGTCAGCAAAGCTATCTGAACTTCCGGTGACCCGGTGTCATTCTCGTTGATCCTGTACTGCTCAATGATTTGTTTTTTGATTTCTTTATCCATTTTTTCCTCCAAATATAATTATTTCACCATAACCCAAGCAAAACGTTGAGGAGTCGTTTAACTTAGACTATGGAACTAATAAAGTCTATCATATTAATAGAATTTTGTAAATATTAATTTTTTAAAATTCCATTTTTTTCAGTTAACTTGCTTTGTCTATGAAGACAATGTCTTTAATCTCTTCTACTTCTTGGTTGAATATCAGATTTGCCCCCTTCTTGTTGGATACAATCTTTAGGAGGTATTCTCTTTCCCCCATCCTGACCATATATTTGCCGTCGGGAGGAACCAAGATGCTGCTTTTGTTGCTTACAAAGCCCATGTTTTTATCCAGGTTAAAATTTATTTCATCCATATCCATGGTATATTTGTTCATTAAAAGTTTGTTGGCTTCATGAATCTTGCCTTCATTCAGCAAGTTCCTTATGAGGGTTGAGCTTACCGCAATCCCGTTGTACTTTACGGGAAGAATTTCTTCCACCGAGTACCCGTATTTGTCCTGAAATTCTCTCAATGTGTTAATATTGCCCGCTGCCCTGTAGCCAAAGGTAAAATTGTAGCCTACTACAATGTTTTTGGCCTTGTAATCTTCAACCAGCAGCTTGATAAAATCTTCCGGTGAATATTTGGATACAGTTTCATTCAGTTCTATTTCCACAATTTCATCTGCCTGGTAAGATTTTAGTATTTCAAATTTCTTATTTGGGCTGTTTATGTATTTCATATTCATTGAAGATTTCTTAAGGTCATTTTTTACAAATTTAAAGGTAATTATTATACTTTTTTGACCTGTTTCATAGCTTAAATCTATCATTCTTCTAATAAGGACGTCATGTCCTATGTGTAGACCGTCAAAGTTGCCCAGGGCAACACAAGAACCGTTCATATTTGCCATTTCCTCACCTGCTATACAAGCATTTTGTCTATTTTTATCCTGCCATCCCTTGTTTTTCTTCCGATACCTATCAGTTTATCCCTGCAATATACATAAAATACATCGCTTTTTACCCTTAATCCTCCATCTACTTCATTACCGGCTGTCAATCTGTCGTAGTGTTTTGATTCTATACTTATTTTATCCAGCTTATAAACCTGGTCAAGGGGAATCAAGCATTCATCCAGCCTCCTGTTATCACCCATGAACTTAAGCTCTTCTAAGGTTATGGATTCATTTATGTGAAAACCATTTGATTCAGTTCTTATTAAAATTCCCATGTGGCCGTAAGTACCCAGGGCTTCTCCTATATCGTTGCAAAGAGTCCTTATGTAGGTTCCCTTGCTGCATCTGACTTTTAAAAGTGCCCTGGTACCCGTGAATTTAAGGAGTCTGATATCATAAACATGAATCTTCCTTCCTGCTTTTTCCACCTGTATGTTTTGCCTTGCATACTCGTATAACTTTTTTCCCTTTACTTTCAGAGCGGAATATGCCGGAGGAATCTGGGTTAGCTCTCCCCTAAATTTTTTTAAGACTTCCTTCAATTCATCGGGGCTTGCCGAAACCTTCTCCGATTGATTGGTAACTATGCCGTAGCTGTCCTGAGTATCGGTGCTTTGTCCCAAAATCAGTTCGCAAACATACTCCTTATTGCCCTTCATCAGGAATTCGCTTATTTTTGTAGCCTTGCCAACGCATACTACCAGGACTCCGGCAGCATTGGGATCAAGGGTGCCTGCATGGCCTGCCTTCTTAACATTTAAAATTTTTCTGACGCTGTTTACAACATCATGGGATGACATGCCTGTCGGTTTTAAAACATTAAGTATTCCTATCATGACTTCAAAAGATCTTTAAATTCCTCTAAGATAATTTTTTTTGTATTTTCAATGTTATCTTTAAGCTCAAAGCCTGCAGCCTTGGCATGGCCTCCGCCCTGGTACTTGAGAGAGATGGCGGAAACATCAATATCATTCTTTGATCTCAAACTTACCTTGGTACAATCGTCATATTCCTTGAGCACGCAGGATACTTCAATTTCCCTGATTTCTCTGATATATTCCACTACCCCGTCGACGTCTGCCATGTCCACATTGTTCCTTAATAAAATATCTTTCGTTATGGCAGTTATGCCTAATTTCTTGTCATAATAGAATTCAACATTGCTTACGCTTTCTAAAAATGCCTTCACTACATTGGCAGGTTTTGAATTGTAAACAAGGTTATCAATTTCAGACACGTTGACGCCCAAATCAATAAGCTCTGCAGCCTTTATATGAGTACGGCTGCTAGTATTTCTGTAAGAAAACTTTCCCGTATCCGTTAAAATGGCCACATATAACAAAACTGCCACTTCTTTGGTTATTTCCATTCCAGTAAGCTTCATAATATCATATAAAAGCTCTCCCGTGGAACTCATTTCCGGATCTATGATATTGATGTCCCCAAAGCCTGTATTGGTTTTGTGGTGGTCTATAACCACTCTTTTATTTGAATTCTTCAGGACATCCTCGAACTTACCCAGCCTTTTAGTATCGCTTGTGTCTAGGACGAACAAAAGGTCAAATTTTTCATTGTCATAGGCTTGTGCTATTATACTTTCGTCTGCAAAAGGCTTATAATTAAAAGGAATGGTACCGTCAATCATTACCCTTAAGTTTTTCTTTAAAGGCTTCAGAAACTTATACAGGGCCATTACCGACCCTATACAGTCTCCGTCCGGTGCCGTATGTCCGGCTATGCAAATTTTATCAGAAGTATTGATTAATTTAAGTATTTCCTTAACATCATTCTTCAGCATTATCTGTATTAACCTTCCTAACATTATCTTCTTCGATAACTTTGTCAATAAGCTTGCTTATGTGCAAACCTCTTTCGATTGAATCATCCCTCATAAAGATAAGTTCAGGAATAATTCTCATCTTTACCCTCTTGCCTATTTCTCTCTTAATAAAACCCTTGGCGCTTTCAAGAGCTATTAAGGTTGTATCGATATCCTTATAGTCCGAAACATATATTTTGGCAAATTTCAAATCTTCGGTCACTTGAACACCGGTTATGCTCATAAGCTCCGAAATTCGTGGGTCCTTTACATCACTTCTGATAATGTCGGACAAGGCTCTTTTTATTTCTTCCGATAACCTGTTATATCTTCTGCTTGCCATTTCTTACCCCTTCAATCCTATCTTTTTATTTCTTCCATGATATAGGCCTCTATTGCGTCGCCTTCCTTTATATCATTGTATTTTTCAATGCCGATTCCGCCTTCAAAGCCGCTTGCAAGTTCAGATACGTCATCCTTGAATCTTTTTAGGGATGCTATCTGGCCCTCATGAATCACTATATCATTGCGGAGAAGTCTTACCTTGGATTTTCTTGTTATTTTACCGCTTGTTACATATACCCCGGCAACAACCCCCACATTAGGTACCTTGAAGGTCTGCCTTACTTCAGCCCTGCCTAAGATTACTTCCTTATATATAGGTTTAAGCATACCCTTAACGGCAGATTCAATATCTTCGATAGCGTTGTAAATTATGTTGTAGGTACGAACATCCACATTTTCCTGTTTTGCCAGTTCCATGGCAGCTACGGAAGGTCTTACGTTAAATCCTATCACTATTGCATTTGAAGCAGAAGCAAGCAATATATCATTTTCGTTTATGCCTCCTACACCCCCGTGTATGGTATTTACCTTAACCTCATCCACGCTAAGCTTTTCCAGGGCTTGTTTAACTGCTTCGATTGACCCGCTCACATCTGCCTTAATGATTATATTTAAGTCTTTTACTTCACCCTTTTGTATTCTTTCGTACAAATCATCCAGGGATACTTTTGATGTAGCTTTTAGGCTTTCAAGATGTTTTTTGTCCTTGCGCTTTTCTGCTATGGTTTTTGCATCCTTTTCATTCTCCATTACCACCAGAACATCTCCTGCCTGGGGTACTTCAGAAAGTCCCAAAATTTCCACCGGAACGGAAGGTCCTGCCTGGTTAATTCTCTTGCCCTTTGAATTAAACATGGCTCTCACTTTTCCGTGAGTACTGCCCACCAATACGTAATCACCTTTTTTCAGGGTGCCTTTTTCAATCAAAACCGTAGCCACCGGTCCCCTGCCCTTGTCAAGCTTGGCTTCTATAATGGTACCCTTGGCATTTCTTTTGGGATTTGCTTTTAATTCCTGGACTTCCGCAACCAATAAAATCATTTCAAGCAATTCTTCAATACCCATGTGTTTTTTTGCCGATACGGGTACAAAGATGGTGTCTCCACCCCATTCTTCGGCTATTACGCCGTGTTCGGCCAGTTCCTGTTTTACCTTATCCGGGTTTGCGGTAGGTTTATCGATTTTATTAACTGCTACAATAATGGGAACACCTGCAGCCTTTGAATGGTTTATTGCTTCAATGGTCTGGGGCATAACTCCGTCATCTGCCGCTACTACAATTACGGCTATATCAGTAACCTTGGCTCCCCTGGCCCTCATTGCCGTAAATGCTTCATGGCCCGGTGTATCCAAAAAGGTTATTTTCTTACCGTTTATCTCAACCTGGGAAGCTCCTATATGCTGGGTAATTCCTCCCGCCTCCTGCTCTGTAACCGATGTGTGCCTGATTGCATCCAACAGAGAAGTCTTTCCGTGGTCTACATGCCCCATTACGGTTACAATTGGCGGTCTTGGCTCCAGGGACCCTTCATCATCCACATCGTCCTTAAAGAGGGATTCCTCTAAGTTTTGCAGTTCGTCAACAACTTCAATCTTGTTTACCTTTGCCCCTAATTCTTCAGCTATCAGGGATGCTGTGTCAAAGTCAATCTCCTGGTTCATGTTGGCCATAACTCCAAGCATGATCAATTTTGACATAACCACATTAATGGGTACCCCTAATTTGTCGGCAAATTCTCTTACAACGATGGAGTCCTCCATGCTTATTGTTTTGGTTTTGTGTTGTTTTGGCTCAGGACGGCTTGGCTGCTGGGGCTTATTTTGTTTTTGCTTATCCTTGCTGAAGCCTTTCTTGACTTCCTTCTTGGTATCCTTCTTGTCTTCTTCAATTAATGTTTTCGGCGGTACTTTCTTTGCCGGCCCATGCTTTTTAACGGGTGACAATAATTTCTTGTCAACCTTTTTCAGTTTTGCCTGGTTTAAATCTATTTTTTCATCAATCAAGGGCTCATCATCAATAATGACATTTTTGCTGCTCTTGACTACCTTTGTTTTTTTGCTGTTATTTAAAGTATTTAAAGCTTTTTTGAATCTTAGAACCTCTAAATCCGTCAGAGAACTCATGTGGTTTTTAACTTTAATTCCCAATTCCTTTTCCACCAGTTGGGCCAGTTCTTTGCTGTTCATTTCCAATTCTTTTGCAAGTTCATATATTCTCATGCAACCACCTCCGGTTTATACATTATTTATTAAATACGATGCTATGTTCTTGTCGGTAACCGACAGAACGCTCACTGGATTTTTCCCCAGACTTTTTCCCAAATTTTCTTTTTCCCCATACTCTATATATGGGCACCTGTACCTGTCACAAATGAATTTAATGTTTTTCTTAGTTTTTTCGGACGCATCCCCTGCGATTACAACTAAAAAACTTTTGTTATTCTCAACATCCGATTTTGTAAGATCGAAACCTATGGAAATTTTTCCACCCTTCCTTGCCAGACCAAGCATTGAATATATTTTATTCATTTTTCCCTATCTCTTCCCTCAGAGCTTCCAACACCTCTTCCGGTATATCTGTTTCTAATGCTTTTGACAAAGCCTTTGATTTTATTGCTTTATTCAGGCATTCAACATTTTTGCATATATAGGTTCCCCGGCCGTTCTTCTTTCCCGTTGAATCGAAAAAAATTTCATTTTCCTTGGTTTTTACGATCCTGCACAATTCTTTCTTTGGAAAGTGCTCCATACAACCGATGCATTTTCTCATAGGAATCTTTCTCTTTTTCATACTTCCTCCCCTTTTTGCTGGTTCAGTTGAGATTCGCTTATTATATCAATCTTCCATCCCGTAAGCTTGGCGGCAAGTCTAACATTTTGTCCTTCCTTTCCAATGGCCAGAGACAGCTGATTGTCAGGAACAACGGCTACTGCCGTTTTTTCTTTTTCATTGGCCGTAACCTTGATAATCTTGGCTGGCCCTAAGCTGTTGGCTATGAATTTTTCGGGATCTTTTTCATAAACTATGATATCAATTTTTTCCTGATTCAGTTCATCAATAATATTTTTAACCCTGGTGCCCTTGTTGCCTACACAGGAGCCTATGGGCTCAACATTGGGGTCGTGAGAAAAGACGGCAATTTTTGTCCTTGAGCCTGCTTCCCTTGCAATTGAGTATATTTCAATAATGCCGTCATGAATTTCAGGCACTTCAAGCTCAAACAATCTCTTAACCAGGTTGGGATGACTTCTGGACAAAAGGATATTGGCACCCTTGCTGGTGTTTTTAACTTCCAAAATAACGGTTTTTATCCTGTCTCCGGGCTTATATACCTCCCCGGGTATTTGCTCGTTTACTGATAATATACCCTCGATTTTTCCCAGGTCAACAAATATATTTCCCTTATTTTCTCTTTGTACGATACCTGTCAGTATATCCGATTCTCTTCCGTAGAATTCATTGTAAATCGATTCCCTTTCAGCCTCCCGGATCTTTTGCAGTATCACCTGCCTTGCTGTTTGAGCCGCTATGCGGCCGAAATCCTTCTTGGGCTTTATTTCGATTTTTACGATATCCCCTAATTCATATTTTGGATCTATCGTCCTTGCTTCCTCCAAAGAAATTTCCAAATTATTGTTTTCTACGCTTTCCACAACGGTCTTGGACTGGTAAAGCTTGTATTCCCCATTTTCCTTATCTATTTCAACACTGAAATTCGTAGCCTTGCCGAAATTTTTCTTGTATCCTGTTTCCAATGCGGTTCTTATGGCTTCCAAAACAACATCCTGGTCAATGCCCTTCTCTTTTTCAAGCTCTTTTAACGCATTCAAAATATCCTTGTTCATTTAAACCCCTCCACTAAAAATCCTCAATCACTCTATTAATCTTTGATATATCTTTAAGCTCAATAAGCAAGCTTTCTTCTCCTGCTTCAATAACTATACTGTTTTCTCTTTTTTCCTTCAATACACCAACCATTGACTTTTTACCCTCAAGAGGCTTGTAAAACTTGGCTTCAACTAAGTTTCCTATATTTCTTATATAGTCCTCTTCCCTCTTAAAGGGCCTTTCAAGCCCCGGTGAAGATACTTCCAAAAAGTACTGTTCTTCTATGGGGTCTGCTTCGTCAAGTTTTTTACTGAGAACCCTGCTCACATCAGCCGTATCATCCACACTTACCCCTCCCGGCTTATCTATGTAGATTCTTAAATATTTAAAGGGTCCCTCTTTCACATATTCAACATCAATCAGCTCCATATCCGTGGTCTTAAGTATATCCTCAGCCATTTTCCGAACAGAAGACAAGATGTTTTTCTTGTTCATATATATTCTCTCTCCTTCATGCTTATAAATATATTTTTAACGCTTTAAGCCCGAGTCATACATGTAGAAAGAGTGGGGTCACCCACTCTTTCCGTCAAAATTCATCTTTTTATTAGTATAACACAATTTTTTAAATAAATCAAATATTTTTTTAATCCAACCTGGTTCCAATAAACTTAAACGTTAAAAATCGATATTTGATTTGTTTCATCCATGTCTTTCAGACAGCCGTGTCTTTCTAAAACCTCAATAACAGTTTTAGATACCTTGGTCCTTTTTACTATATCTTCAATGGAAATAAATTTTCCGATTTCCCGTTCCGCCTTGATGCTTGCGGCAGCATTTGCTCCAAGGCCGGGAAGCCCCATGAGAGGAGGCAGAATTCCATCTTCCCTAAGCAAAAATTTCCTGTCGTCGGATTCATATAAATCAACCCTCGTAAACTTAAAGCCCCGCTTGTACATTTCGTAAGCAACTTCAAGAACCGTCTGCAAATTCTTTTCTTTTGCAGTTTTGTCGTTTCCCTTTTCTTCAAGGGCACGTATGGTGCTCAGTATATGGTTTTGTCCTTTTGTTACTATATCCGCGTCAAAATCGTCAACCTTGGTTGTAAAATAAGCAGCGTAAAAGGCTTCCGGGTAATGGACCTTAAAGTAGGCTATTTTTACAGACATGGTAACGTAAGCAACAGCATGGGCTTTAGGGAACATGTACTTTATCCTGTTGCAGGAATCTATGTACCACTGGGGAACCTTCTGTGCCTTCATGGCCTCCTCGTCTTCTTTCCGCAGCCCCTTACCCTTACGAACTCTTTCCATTATGTCAAAGGCCGTTTTTTTATCTACCCCCATTTGGATCAGGTAGGTCATTATGTCGTCACGGGTGGAAATGACTTCGCCGATTTCCGCATATCCCTGCCTTATTATTTCTTGGGCATTATTGACCCATACATCGGTCCCGTGAGAAAGCCCGCTTATTCTGACCAAATCTGAAAAAGATTTCGGCTTTGTGTCCAAGATCATCTGTCTTACGAAGGGAGTTCCGAATTCCGGTATTGCCAGGGTCCCGGTAGAGCAGTTTATTTCATCCAGGCTTACACCCAAGGCTTCAGGACTGGTAAATATACTCATTGTAGCCGGATCGTCCATTGGAATGGTCTCCTTGTCAACACCCGTCAAATCTTCCAGCATGCGTATGATACTTGGAGTATCATGCCCCAGGAGATCAAGCTTCAGGATTCTTCCGGAAATTGAATGGTAATCAAAGTGGGTGGTTATGGTGCCTGCATTTTCATTGTTTGCGGGATATTGGACAGGGGTGAAATCATGTATGTCCTTATTTCTTGGAACAATCATGATGCCGCCCGGATGCTGGCCTGAGGTCCGCTTGACTCCCAAACACCCCTGCACTAATCTTTCAATTTCTGCCTTTCTTTTTGTTATGCCCCTTTCTTCAAAATAGTTTTTAACAAAACCATAGGCGGTTTTATCTGCTATGGTGCTTATGGTGCCGGCCCTGAACACTTTTCCTTCCCCAAAGAGCTCTTCGGCATATTTCATGCAGACTCCCTGCTCCTCCCCGGCGAAATTCAAGTCTATATCGGGCTCCTTGTCCCCTTCGAAGCCTAAGAAGACTTCAAAAGGTATATCATGACCGTCCTTTCTTAAAGGCTTGCCGCAAACAGGACAGTCCTTGTCCGGCAAATCAAAACCTGAGCCGTAAGATCCGTCCACAAAGAATTCCGAATGCTTACAGCCGGGACATACATAGTGGGGCACTAAGGGGTTTACTTCAGTTATCCCTGCCATGGTTGCAGCGAAGGATGAGCCGACAGATCCCCTCGAACCCACTAAGTACCCGTCTTCATTTGATTTCTTCACCAATTTTTGGGCAATCATGTACATTACGGAATACCCGTTGCCAATAATTGAGTTAAGCTCCCTGTTAAGCCTGTTTTCAACCAATTCAGGCAGGTTTTCTCCATAAATGGATCTTGCCTTTTCAAAACATATATTTCTCAGTTCCAAATCAGATCCTTCAATAATGGGTGGAAAGGTCCCCTTTGGAATGGGAAGTATGGGTTCTATCATATCAGCCAGCAAATTTGTGTTTTTTACTACTACTTCATAAGCTTTTTCTTCCCCTAAATATGAAAATTCTTCCAACATTTCGTCGGTTGTTTTAAAATATAGGGGGGCCTGCTCTTCCGCATCTTCATACCCTTGTCCCGACATGAGTATTCTTCTGAAAATTTCATCTTCCGGCTTCAGGAAGTGGACATCCCCCGTAGCAACAATCATTTTACCTGCCTTTTCACCCAAATCTATGATTTTCTTGTTGATTTCCTTAAGATCTTCAACATTTTTCACTCTCTCGTTATTAACTAAAAACATGTTGTTATCCAGGGGCTGGATCTCCAGAAAATCATAAAATTCCACTATCTCATCTATTTTTTCCCTGTCATAGCCCTCTAAAAGGGCCCTGTAGAGCTCACCCGCCTCGCAGGCTGTTCCCAGTATCAAACCATCCCTGTACTTGCTTAAAATTGATTTTAAAAGCCTCGGTTTTTTATAAAAATTTTTCAGGTGTGAATCAGACACCATTTTATACAGGTTTTTAAGCCCGGTTAGGTTTTTTACCAGGATGTTTATATGGTAGGAGGGCTGCTTGACAATATCAATATCTTCCTTAAGAATATCATTTAATCTTGAGATATCAAATATTTCCCTTTCTTCCAACTTGCCGAGTAATATCAAAAATAGCTGGGCAGCTGCATTTGCATCATCCACTGCTCTATGGTGATTTAGAAGATTTATGTTTAGTTTTTTAACAAGGGTTGAAAGCTTATGGTTTTTGACATCCTTTATCAAAGCTTTTGACAGCTCTAAGGTATCAAGGCTTGATATTTCAAAATCCTCGATCTTAAGCTCTCTCATCTTTTCCCTGATAAAACCAAGGTCAAATTTTGCATTGTGGGCTACCAATACACTGTTTTTAGCAAAATTTAAAAATGCCTGCAAGGCTTCGTTAATTTCGGGTTGTCCCTCTAGCATGTCGTCAGTTATAGATGTTAATTCGATTATCCGCGAGGGAAGTTTTTTGTCTGTATGGACAAATGTAGAGAAGCTGTCAACAATTTTCCTGTTTGAAATTTTAACGGCTCCTATTTCGATTATATGGTCGGTTTTTGGATTCAAACCTGTTGTTTCTATATCAAATACCACAAAGTCTGAAGTTAAGGTAATATTATCGCAGTTGTCCACGATATCGACCAGGTCGTTAATAAGGTATCCTTCCATGCCGTATATTACTTTAAAGCTTTCATCTGAACAATCCATGGCTTCAGGATAGCCTTGCACGACCCCGTGGTCGGTTATGGCCAGTGCCTTATGGCCCCAAAGCTTTGCCTTTTCTGCATATTCCTTGAAACTGTTTATGCCGTCCATGGCGCTCATACCGGTATGGAGATGAAGCTCAACCCTTTTTTCTTTCGCCAGGTCCATCCTTTTGATTTCTTCACTTGTTTCCTGAAGGTCCTGGACCTTTACCGTTATTTCTTTTTCATAATCATCGTATTCCACTTTCCCGACTATTTGAAGGTACTTACCTCTTTTTATTCCCTCATCAGCAAAATCTTTCGGGCAAAAGAACTTGCAGGTTATTGAATCCGTGGCATCGGTAAGACCGATTGACAAGAGAAAGCTGCCGGTCTTTAACTCTCTTTTTTCTGCGTTTATAATCCTGCCCTTGATTTTGACAAGGCCTGAATCACTTGTTAATTCGGAAATTGAGGAAAAAGGCAAGGCAGCAAAATCAATTCTTTTTCTTGATCTCCGGCCATTAAATTTTTGAGAATCGGTGGAAGGTTTTTTAGTGGAAGAATTATTATTCTTGATAATTTCCAGACTCTTTTGCAGTTCCTCCTGCAAAATCCTTTGTGCTTTAACATCTGCCTCTTCTTTTGCTTCTTGAAGAATAGTATGTATTTTATAGGTTAATTTGTAATCCTCCATGATTTTCAACAGTTTTCTTTCTATCTTCTTGTCCGAAAGTTCCTTGAACAGGAGGATATTGTTTACGATAATTATGAATGAGTCATCTTCAAACTCAATTTTTATGTTGTCTCTTGCTTTTGCCAGTATGGTTGAAGCTTTTCCCATTATGTAATAAATATTTTCTTTTAATTTTTCGACAAGGTTCTGACTTTCCAGGTCCTTTAAATCGTATGTAACATGGATCTCAACATCCACAGCCTTGTTATAGTGGTCTTTAATTTCCTTCTCAAGATCCTCCAAGCTTTTAAAGTCAATAATCTCCTGGCATGATAAGTGAAAGGCGACAGTGTTTTTATTACTTATGACCTCAATCTTGTCCAAAACTAATTCATTAAGTCCCTTATCCTTAAATAATTTTTTAAAAAACATAAGCCTCTCCTTTTTGTTCTCCAAGACAGTATATCAAAGAAAAAATTTAAATACAATACGAAACATTATTTAACAAACATTTTTACATTATGACGTTTCGTATAATTACGATTCGTAAAAATGGTGAATTGACAAAGTAAGTGCAACTTTTTTAGTAAAAAAGATGGGGGATAGCATTTAGTAGGTAAAACTTTGCATCAAAAACTGACAAATTAGTGATTTAGAGTGTTTAATTTCAAAAAAACTGTG
>Ga0208695_1000094_pt1 | contig 122284 bp, 99 predicted proteins | sample AD_UKC111_MetaG_FD_184449 | JGI IMG/M metagenome (GOLD analysis project Ga0208695, IMG submission 184449) | Active sludge microbial communities of municipal wastewater-treating anaerobic digesters from Hong Kong - AD_UKC111_MetaG (SPAdes)... | ecosystem: Engineered > Bioreactor > Anaerobic >... | reverse complement strand
CTGCAGCAACTTATTCCGTAACAGTAACAGATGCCAATGGTTGTGAAGGCAGCGGTCAGGCCACGGTTTCCTTTCTCCCCCGTCCTGCACCTAATCCCATAAAACACGATTGATTCGATTAAAATAATATTTAACACAGAACAAGTTATCAACCTACTTTATACCGATTTTAGGTTTATTTATCAAATTTTACTTTTACAAAAGTTGTGAGCCCTTGCTATAAATTTTCTTATCAGGCCAATGAAACTTGTGTTTAAATGATTCTTGAACTATCCATCCCTTATAACGAGATCAATGTTTATATAGCTTTCACAATAAAAAAACTTCTTTTATTGAAAAAATTTTTCTGTAACTTTCAATAAAACAATTTAAATCTCGATTATAATTGAATTTCTTGTTCAATAGGGCTTTATTTTGAAAAGGAACGACATATTTGCAATAAGAAATTTTGGATATAAGTGCCAATGCATTAGATTTGCTAAACAATTTCAACCCTAAACGATAATAGGATATGGGTGTCAAAAATTTCATATTCAGAAACAAAACTATTTGCATGCTTGCACTTCTAAGTATTTTAACTGGATTTGAATCACAGCAGGAAATCCAGCATAAGACGGACAATTATGATCAATTTCCTTATTATGAAGGAAATGATTTGGAGATGACCTATAAGCCAGAAGGAACATTTTTCAGAGTATGGGCGCCGACGGCCGAATTGGTAGAGGTAAGAATCTATAAAGAATATGAAGACAAAGAATGTCAAATGGCAGTGAATATGGAGCAAGATGTTTCAGGCACTTGGAAAAAATATATAGAGGGTGATCTTCATCACAGATACTATACTTTTCGGATACGATATCAAGGAGATTGGTTAGAGGAGACGCCAGGAGTTTACGTAAAGGCAACGGGTGTGAATGGCAAGCGAGGTTTCATTTGTGATCCATCCGAAGCCGATCCAGAAGGATGGCAGGATGATAAGGGGCCTATATTGATATCTGCGGTAGATGCCGTGATTTATGAGCTACATTTGCGAGATATAAGCATTCATCCCAATTCTGGGATAAAAAACCGCGGAAAATATCTTGGCCTTACGGAGAAGGGAACAAAAAATATATGGGGGCAAGCCACAGGACTCGATCATTTAAAAGAGCTTGGTATCACTCATGTTCATTTACTTCCTGTATTCGATTTTCTTTCGATTGACGAAAGTCAGACTAACTCGCGACAGTACAACTGGGGTTACGATCCTCAGAATTACGATGTTCCTGAGGGTTCGTATGCCACTAATCCTTTCGATCCATTGAATCGCATCAATGAATTTAAACAAATGGTGAAAGCCTTACATGAGGCAGGCATTGGAGTCATTATGGATGTAGTATACAATCACACGGGTGAAACACAAAAATCTAATTTCAATCTGTTGGTTCCGGGATATTATTATCGCCATACGGCTAAAGGTGAATGGTCGAATGCAAGTGGTTGTGGTAATGAAACTGCCAGTGAAAGACCCATGATGAGGCGTTTTATATTAGAATCGGTAAAATATTGGGCCACAGAATATCATATTGATGGTTTTCGATTTGATTTAATGGGCATACATGACATAGAAACCATGAATTTAGTCAGACAAACCTTACATGCCATCAACCCTAATATCATTATCTATGGTGAAGGATGGACGGCTGGCGATAGCCCTTTGCCAGCCGAACAAAGAGCTTTGAAGGCTAATGTAGCACAAATGCCAGGGATAGCGGTTTTCTCGGATGAATTGCGTGATGCGGTGAAGGGCCCATGGTACAATAGTACAGAATCGGGTTTTATAGGTGGTATAGCCGGACTGGAAGAAAGCATAAAGTTTGGTATTGTGGCAGCTACTCAACATCCACAAATAGATTATCATCGTGTAAATTATTCAAAAGTTCCTTATGCGGCTCAACCCGAGCAGTGCGTTAATTATGTATCTTGTCACGATAATCATACACTCTGGGACAAAATACGTTTGACAGTAAAAAATGCTTCTGAAGAAGAATTAGTAAGAATGAACATGACTGCCAGTGCCATAGTGCTTACATCACAAGGAATACCTTTCCTGCATAATGGAGTTGAAATGATGCGTTCGAAAAAAGGAGTAGAAAACTCATTTAAATCGCCCGATAGCATCAACCAAATTGACTGGAATTGGAAATATTTATACGGCCGTGCAGTTAAATTTCATCAGCAACTCATTGAGCTTCGGAAACAACATCCTGCATTTAGAATGAGGACCACTAAAGAAATCTCAGAAAATCTTCATTTTTTACCCATCGCAAAACCATGCATTATAGCCTATACCTTGAATGGAAAGGCAGTGGGTGACAGCTGGCGAAAAATTCTGGTCATCTTCAATGGAAACCGACACCCCGAAAATATTACCATACCCGATGAACATTGGAAAATAATCGTAAATGGGGACCGATTTCTGCCCTCTCCTGTGCCCTATACAGAAAAAGGACATCTTACTTTACCCGCATCATCAGTCATTATACTTGCAGTTACTGAATAATACTCTTTATTATCTATGGAATACAAAAGATTAAAGCTCGTAAAAGAAGACCCATGGCTGGAGCCCGTTGAAAAAGAAGTTTTTGATCGTTATCAGCGTTATAAAAATCGTCTAAATGAGATAACCAGCTCATGGGGCAGCCTTGTAAAATTTGCCAATGCTCACAATTATCTGGGTATTCACTACAGCAAGAAAGACAAGGGATGGTATTACCGAGAATGGGCTCCACGTGCATTTGATCTTTATTTTATGGGCGACTTCAACAATTGGGACAGGTTTTCGCACCATTTAAAGAAGAAAGACAATGGAATATGGGAAATTTTTCTGCCTTATGATGGGTATAAAGATAAATTCGTTCATGGTAGTAGGGTGAAAGTTTTGGTTCATGGAAGAAATGGCTGGCATGAACGTATTCCAGTTTATATCAGACGAGTGGTTCAAGACCCTAACACTAAAGATTTTTCGGGGCAGTTGTGGTTTCCTCCTCATCCTTTCAATTGGGAAGGAGATAATTACAGAATTTTGGGTCAGGAAGCTCCCTATATTTATGAATGCCATATCGGGATGGCACAAGAGGAACCTCGGATAGGAACCTATCGTGAGTTCGCCGATAACATACTTCCACACATCAAGACTTGTGGATATAACATGATACAAATCATGGCCATAGCCGAACATCCCTATTATGGTTCGTTTGGATACCACGTGAGCAATTTCTTTGCGCCTTCTTCACGTTTTGGAACACCAGAGGACTTAAAATATTTGATTCACAAGGCGCATTTAATGGGCTTAGGTGTTATTATGGATATTGTGCATTCGCATACGGTGAAAAATTATAACGAAGGTTTGAATGATTTTGATGGTGAAGAAGGTTTATATACTCATGTTGGCCCCAGAGGTGATCATCCAGCATGGGACTCCAAACTATTCGATTATGGTAAAACCGAAGTACTTCAGTTTTTGCTTTCTAATATTGCTTACTGGATGAAGGAGTTTCACTTCGATGGATTTCGTTTTGATGGAGTAACCTCCATGATGTATTTTCATCATGGGTTTGTGGGTAATTGGACACGTGAATCGTATTTCTTGGATGGAGTAGAATGGGATGCTATTACCTATCTTCAATTAGCCAACACTCTTATTCATAAAATTAGAGCCGATGCTCTCACTATAGCAGAAGACGTGAGTGGGATGCCGGGAATTTGCAGCCCCATTATTCATGGAGGTATAGGTTTTGACTATCGTTTGGGGATGGGAATACCTGATTACTGGATAAAAATATTGAATGAGAAAAAGGATGAAGACTGGGATATGGGCGAACTTTACCATGCTATGCTTAATCGGAAGTTTGGAGTTAAGACCGTAGCTTACTGTGAATCACACGATCAGGCATTAGTAGGGGACAAAACCATAGCTTTTCGTTTAATGGATCAGGAAATGTACTGGCACATGAGCATTAATGACCCAAATCTCGTTATCGATCGCGGGATTGCTTTGCACAAGTTGATACGCATTTTTTCACTTTCTCTGGGTGGTGAGGCTTGGTTAAACTTCATGGGCAACGAGTTTGGGCATCCAGAATGGATAGACTTTCCCAGAGAAGGTAACCGCTGGAGTTATTGGTATGCACGTAGGCAATGGTCGCTGGCTTATAATCCCAATTTAAAATACAAGTTTTTATTGGCTTTCGATAAAGCCATGATACAATTAGCGAAGACCTATGATATTATGCGCTCGCCTTATCCTAATTTGCTAAACATCGATCAGCAACATAAAACTATTATTTTTGAACGTGCAGGACTTATCTTTGTCTTTAATTGGCATCCTACCTTAAGTATACCCGATTATGCCTTCCCTGTTCCCGAAACAGGCATTTATCGAATCATTCTTTGTAGTGATGATGAACAATTTGGTGGGCATCAAAGAGTGAATACACATATAGATTATCCAGCCATACCTGGCCCTGAGGGAACAGGCGTAGCTAAAATCTATAACATCAACCGCGCTCTCATCGTTCTTCAAAAAGCCTGATGAAAAAATATCAACCATCTTTAAATCGAAGACTTACGGAAGAGGATTTTAAAAATCTTTTTTTAAAAGAATTTGCTAATCTCAAGAATTATGCTCATTCTATAGTAAAAGAAAATGAAACCTCTTCAGATATTGTTCAGGAAGCCTTTTTAGCTTTATGGGAAAACCGCGAAAAATTTGAAAATGAACGCAATCCTAAACCTTATCTTATCACCATCATCCGCAATAAATCTATTAATTATTTGCGAAATCATAAAAAATATCACCCCGATCTCGAGGCTATTGAAGACTGGGAACAACATTTGACCGTACAATCTACTGATCAGTATACCCAAAAACAATTAAAGGCCAAAATACAAGAAACCTTAGATCATCTCCCTCCAAAATGCCGTGAAATTTTTATGATGAATAGACAGAAAGGCTTAAAATATAAAGATATTGCTTCTACATTGGGAATTTCGGTAAAAACTGTAGAAGCACAAATGGCTAAGGCTTTAAAAGCTTTTCATGATAATCTCGGCGAGTTTATCATGCTACTACTTGCATTTCTTATGAAAATTTTCTTTTAACTCAGTATAAGGGTAAATGAATGATTGTGTGTTTTATATAAAGGAGAATTAGACCATGGACGTTCCTGAAGATATTCTTGAATTAATTACCAGTTACTTATCGGGCGAATTGAACGAAGAAGGCATTCGCCGTCTTGTCAATTGGCTCAACGAATCAGCCGACAACAAGAAGCTTTTTTTAGAGTACAAAAAGGCATGGGAACTCCAAGCAAGCATTATGGAACCAGCTATTAAGCCGGAGGAAGAATGGGAAAATTTCAGAAGGAAGAATTTATCTGCCTTCATGAAAAATGAAGTCAAAGAAAAAAGAACAAATTCAAGGTTTGGTCAATCGTATTGGAGAATAGCCGCTTCATTGGCTCTGATCTTTATTTCGGCTTTAGCAGCTATCTACCTTTTCAGAAATCAGGAAGTTGAAATCTTACAAACTCAAGCCATAAAAGAAATTTTCACTTTACCTGATGGATCCATCATTACTTTAGCACCGAATAGCAAGGCAATTTATGATGGGTCTTATGGCAAAAAAGAAAGAAAAATTATGGTTACCGGATGGGCTTATATAAAAGTTGAAAAAAATGAGAATCTTCCTTTTAGGGCTTTGGCTGGAAATTTAGAAATATTGGTTAGTGGGACATCCTTTTATATTCAATCTTCAGCTACTAGCCAAGATGCCTTGGTAGTGCTCGAAAGCGGGAAAGTAAAAGCCTATCGCAAAGGGAATCCCTCTGATGCTATAGAATTGAAACCAGGTCAAGCAGCCTCATATATATCAAGCAAAGACATCTTTACCATTACCCATCCTGAACCCAATTATGCAGCATGGAATACGCTTCGATTTTATTTTAATAACACATCTCTTGAGGAAGTCGTTACTCTGATAGAGCGAGCTTATAGTATAAAAGTTAAACTATCATCCCCCGATATTGGGACATGCAGACTTACTGCAACTTTTGACAACCAAAGTCCTGAAGCCATACTCCAGGTGATTGCATCTGCACTTCACCTAAAACTCGAAGGAGGAAACACAGAATTCGTTCTAAAAGGAATGCCCTGTCAATCAAATAAATAATGGCAAAGAAGTGTAATGTAATCGCTGTATTAATTATACTATGGTATTTACCGGCCTTTTCGCAAGAAAATACTACTATCTATAAATATCGAGCTCGACAGATTCCATTGCAGCAAATCATCCATGATTTAGAAAACATTACAGGCTTGTATTTTGCGTATAGTCCCGAGCGTATTCCTCTAACAAAAAAAATTACTTGCAATGTCGCTACAAACCAATTAACAACACTTCTTGATGAGGTTCTGAAGAAAAATGGGATACAATGGGAAAACCTCAATGGGCAGATTGTACTAACCGGGACAATTGAACCAATAAAAGAACGAAAAATTGTTGTGAGTGGAATCATTACTGATTCAACGAGTGGGGTCTATATTCCTGGTGCTATTCTTACGACGGAATCAGGTAAAGAACTTGCCTATAGTAATTCGTACGGATATTTTTCACTTCAAATACCAATAGAAACAAAGCGTTTATTGGTAAGCTGTGTAGGCTATAAAACTCAACTATTGCAGATAAATCCCTTCAGTACAGAACTATTGCAAATAAAACTCCATCCTTTAGTGATAGAAATGGGGATTATAGAGGTTAAGGCTCCCCTTAAAGAGGAGAATAAAATAGGTAATGAAGTAAATATCAATCCATCCATTTGGGGAATGGGAGGACATAATGACATCATACAAGTCTTAAACAGTGTTCCAGGATTTCATCTATTTGGGGACGGGAGTACAAGGTTTTTTGTTCGTGGTGGAGAAAGCAATCAGAATATGATACTTATAGATGAAACTCCTATATATAATCCTTCTCATCTTTTTGGATTTTTTAATGCTTTGGCTCCGGAAGCCATAAGTGAAGTTAAAGCTTGGAAAGGTGATGCGCCAGCACGATATGGAGGAGGATTGGCATCCATCATCGATGTCCATGTTCGTGAAGGAAACATGTATAAAAATATCATTAGCGGAAATTTAGGACCTTACGCCTCATCCCTCACCATTGAAGGGCCTATTTTAAAGGAAAAAATGAGTTTTCTTATTTCAGGACGCAGATCGAATATGGAATGGTTGAAACCCTCCAACTATACACCAGCTTCATTCAATTTTTATTTTTTCGATCTCAATCTTAAACTTAATACCATATTGAATACACGAAACAGGTTGTACTTTACTTTTTACAGTGGTGAGGACAATATTTCGCAACTTACCGAATCATCAGTGAAAACTTACGGGATGAAGTGGAACAATTTAACCGGTAACATCCGTTGGAATTACATTCCCACCCATAAAATATTCTTGAATACAACTTTGGCTCGCAGCAAATACAATTATTTTTTATTTCTCGATTCCCGACATGATTCATACTGGAGGTCATCTATAGAAGGGGTGCATCTCAAATCTGACCTTACATGGTTTTTAAATTCTGACAATACTCTTCGTGCAGGTATTTCGCTCGAGAATCTCATTGCCGATCCTGGAAATATTCATCAATCGGAAATTGACAGCTCAAACTATACAAAATCATTTCCTTCTTACCGCTCTCTTTCTTGCCAACCCTACTTCGAGCATCAAACAGCCTTATTGGACAAAAAGCTGGTGATTAACTACGGATTTCGTATTCCTATATGGAGCGATTATGGTCCCTTTTACTTGCATTATTATAATCCCGATTATGAACCTTTTTATATTGATACTATAGAAAAAAATCAAATCTATTATACTCACTTAGGATTTGAACCTCGTATTCATATAAGTTTTCATCTAAGGCCTCAATGGAAGCTTATGTTGAATTATAGTAGAACTCTACAGTTTTTCCAGTCTCTTTCCAATTCTATCAGTCCTTTTTCCACTATAGAAAATTGGGTACCTGCTGGTCCTAATATTTCTCCACAAATCGCAGATCTATACTCTTTAGGCAGTGAAAATCATTTTTTACAAAATACTTATTCATTATTCATAGAAGCCTACTTGAAGTTAGCTCACAATCAGATTGATTATGAAGAACACGCCAATCTTTTGTACAATGCTTATCAGGAAGGCGAACTCCGTTTTGGGAAGGCAAAAGCTTATGGAATAGAGATTTGGTTGAAGAAAAACTCTGGCAAACTACTAGGGTGGTTAGGTTATACCTATAGTCGCGTAAGCCGCGAAACAAAAGACATTAACAACAATCAATCCTATTATCCATATTATGATCGTCCTCATCAGCTTCAGATTCGCTTAGCCTATCATCTTTCGCCTCGCTTCAATTTCAATGCCGCATGGTATTATATGACTGGGGGCAGAACCACCGTCCCTTCGGCATTTTACGACTATAACAACTTGATTATTCCGATTTATAATGAAAAGAATAATATGCGTTTACCCGATTATCATCGCTTAGATATAGCAGCAGAATTTCGCTTGAGTAGGCAGGGTTCTCGTTTTCGACAAATTCTGAGCCTCAGCATCTACAATATTTATAACCGCAACAACCCATTCCTGGTTAGTTTTAACAAAATAATGGATGATAATGGAAATTTTGTGGTTCCTGCAAATTTCGACCAAAAACAAACTATCATCCCAACACAATTATCGGTAGCTGGAATTATTCCTTCTATCAATTATAAATTTAGTTTTTGAGATGAAAAGATTTATTGTCTGTTTTCTAATTGCTGTTTTATTTTATGGCTGCGAAAAAGAAATTACGCCTAATTTATCTTCCGAAGCAAACATGAAAGTAGTCATCAATGCCATGTTTACTGACGAAACGAATGAAAATGAAGTCGAAATAAGATGGTCGATTCCTCAGCCGAATGATATCGCTTCACCTATTAATGATGCTCAGGTTATTTTAAGTTCATTTGATGAAGTTATTCTATTCGGATTAGATAGTTCGAAGCCTGGAACATATAGAGCAAAAACCAATTTAAGATTACAACAGGAATATACGCTTACAGTAAGTATAGATGGACAGATTTATTCGGCCAGAGCCGAGCTTGCTTCAGGTAAAGCATTTAATCCACCCACCTTCTCTTATTCGTCTGAGGAAAAATTATATTATTTGGACAAAGTAGCCAATCCATTCGATCCTTCCAATCCTGCGATATATCAATTGGAGGCCGACTGGTCAGAAGTTACAGGCTATACACAGCTTCCAAAAGAACAAACTCATGCTCTTTTCTATTTCTTTAGCCTTCAGACATTAGATGTAAGTCAACTTCTACCACCTCCATCCGAAAAGATTGGTTTTCCGGCCGGTACTATCATAGATATAAAACGCTTTGCTCTTAGTCAGGAACATGCTGAGTATTGGCGACAGGTATTGCTCGAAACGACCTGGGCTGGTGGCTTATTTGCCACCGAACCTGCAAATGTGATCTCAAATTTCAGTAATAATGCCGCTGGATGGTTCGGATTATGCGGCACTACACAGCTTTCCGTTATTGTCGGAGAAAAATAATTTGTTTTAAATAAGGGTAACTCCCAACTCAAGTGTATTTTTTATAGTAATAATTCAAACTTTCATTATCATGAAGCAGCAAAATCTCATACGATTTAATCTATTATTGGCGATTGCTATAGGTTTAGCAGCATGCAATAAAAATGAGCCAGTAGAACCAGAAATTGATACAGGCGAAGCTCAGCAACTCATCCTGGAAGACAACCTTTTTAAAGCCAATGTCAATGAAATTACTCTCGAAGCTGCCATCCTTGCTTTTGGCCCTTCTACCAAATCGGGAATGTTGGATAATTTATGCAATGTAAATATAGACTCCATAGCTCAGGTAGGTGATAGCACCTTCATTTACGCAACATTTAAGGGAGAAAATTGCAGTGGCACACGAACTCGGTATGGAAGAATGGTTATACATCGCAAAACTGCTACCAATTGGATTCAGGCAGGAACGAGTATAATCATAGAGGTAAAGGACTATTCCATTACAAATCTTGCTTCTAATAAAAATATGGTGTTGAATGGAAAAATTACTTCACAAAACGTAAGTGGTGGCAATATAGTCTTAGTCGGTTTGCAACAGCCATCCGTCATACATCGCAGCGAAGGTTACATGCACGCATTATTTCCTGACGGAAGCACAAGATTATGGCATCACGCTCGCCAACAAATCTATTCTCATTCTTTTAATAACCTCATCATTACTGAAGATGGAATTGGAGAGGTGGACGGTTATAAAAGGTTAATCTGCTGGGGTACTTTACGCAATGGACAAAAATTTTATAACCAAATTTCTGAACCCGTGATTCGTAAACGGGAATGCCACTTTAAACCTTTTTCTGGTATTCAAATGCATATCATGCCTCAAAATGAAATGACAGTTACTAGCACTTTTGGATTCAATGAAAACAATAAACCCGTAAATGCTGGGAAATGCCCCATGAGACTGCGTTTCCAATGGCAAAAACAAAATAAATCCGGAATATTATTCCTGCCTTTGGAATAATTCTTATAAAATTATTAAAAATAAACCATGTCTAACCCTAAAATTTATCTAAAATGAAAACACAAAAATTGATTTTCGGTATTATTACAGCCTTAGTATTTGCAGGAATATTCTCCTTAACGAGCTGCAATAAAGATGAAGATAATCCTGCCAACAATGACAATGAAACCAGTGCTACATTTGTTACGCTGAGTCAAGATGAAAACTCATTTGAGGAAGACATTGATGGGCTAACCGACGATGTCAATTCCTTTATGATGCAAGAACAGCTGAAATCAACAGAAGGCGGGCCATGCCATGCTACTTTAGATTCCATCAGAACCATCAATGACACTATTATCTATTACATTTCTTACAACGGTTTGAACTGCAACGGGAAAGTTCATCGTACAGGAAATTTAGAAATCAGAATTAAAGAGGGAACTTTTTGGGTACAACCCGGTGCAAGTATTCATGTGAAGGTCATCAATTACACCATAACCAGGCCAAAGACGGGAAAAACTACTGTATTGAATGGAGAAAAAACCCTGACTAACATAAGTGGTGGTCATGTAGGCCTTTTAGGAATCACTTATGACACGATTATTCATGAAATGACGGGTACTTTCCAGAAGACTTTCGATGACAATACTACCCGCACATGGAATATTGCCCGCAGGAAAACTTTTACAGGCACAGCCTCAGATATAAAAATATCAAACGAAGGTTTGGCATCGATAGGAGAATACACTTCGCTTGTATGCTGGGGAGAAAATCGTCAGGGCGATGATTTTTATACTCAGATTATTCAGCCCGTTGTATTAAAACAAAGCTGTGACTTCGACCCCGTTTCAGGCCAGAAAAAACATTTTATACCAACCAAGTCGGCTACTTCAACCATAACTTTTGGATATAACGACAACAATCAACCTATTGCCGAAGGAGAATGCCCCACCAAATATCGTTTGGATTGGGAACGCAATGGAAATTCCGGCACCGTTTATCTTTTCTTGCATTGAACAACGGCTAATCAACGAAGGGGTTGAAAAATAAAGGGATACAGTGTATCCCTTTATTTTTTTATCTATAAAACTTTATTGCGTAAAGCCCTTCAAAGTTTTCAGAATTTCAAGTTCCCTATCCGAATTTAATCTCAGTTCAACATTTTATCGTCGAAGATATGAAGGCAATTAACCTTGTCTTACCAATGAATTAGCTTTATGACATATTAATTGAATTAAATACTAAATATCTCGTAATCCATTGTTTTTAATTTTAGGTCAAACAATAAAATTTATAAGATTTACTGTCCTCAAAATAGCTTTTAAGAATTGTTTTCAGACTATTTGGCAGGGAATATATTTTCAAAATTATTTACGCCTAAATTGTATTGGCACAAATAAACGTTATGGGGTCTCATTAATCATCCAATAAATATCATTACCGTCGAAATGCAGGATAGATATTGGATAAGGCAAGGTATGAGGACACTTCGGCCTGAGATAGATCATTTTTCCAATTACTATACTGAATAGAAAATTTTAATAGATATTTGCGTTTGAATTCGCTTAAAGACAATAACATTGTTTACCAATCCATTAGAAAATATTTCGCCTATTGATGGCCGATATGCTTCGATAACGTGGCCGTTATCAGATTTTTTTAGCGAGCAGGCATTAATAAAATACCGAACAAGGGTTGAGATAGAATATTTCATTGCATTATGTCGAATACCCTTGCCTCAGCTAAAGAATTTTCCAAAATTTCGTTTTAACTCACTAAGAGAGGTTTATGAGAATTTTGATCAGAAAGATGCCGAACGCGTCAAGGAAATTGAAAAAACAACCAATCACGATGTGAAGGCGCTCGAATATTTTCTAAGAGAAGCTTTCGACAGCTTGGGTCTTGGAGAATACAAAGAGTTCATTCACTTTGGGCTTACTTCGCAAGATATCAATAATACTGCTTTACCTCTTGCATTAAAAGAAGCTATTTCGAAAGTCATCCAACCATCATTGATAGAAATATTATCTCAACTTCAGGTGATGGCTAAAAATTGGAAACAGATTCCCATGTTGGCTCATACACATGGCCAGCCTGCTTCACCTACTACTCTTGGCAAGGAAATTTACGTGTTTGCCGAAAGACTCGAAAAACAAATTAAACATCTTGATTATCAAATCATATCTGCAAAATTTGGAGGTGCTACAGGTAATTTGAATGCTCATAAAGTAGCTTATCCCGAAATTGATTGGATAACTTTTGCCAATAGTTTTATCAACGACATATTAGGTTTGGAACGTCAGCAAACTACCACACAAATAGAACATTATGACGATCTGGCCTCGCTTTTCGATAATTTTGCGCGCATCAACACTATTTTAATCGATTTATGCCGTGACTTATGGATGTATATTTCCTTGGGATATTTTTCCCAGAAAATCAAAGAACAGGAAGTTGGATCATCAACCATGCCCCATAAAATCAATCCTATAGATTTCGAGAATGCAGAAGGTAATCTGGGACTAGCTAATGCTTTATTTGAGCATTTAGCTCGTAAGCTACCCATTTCTCGGCTTCAACGCGACCTAACCGATTCGACGGTTACCCGCAACATAGGAGTTCCACTTGCGCATTCTCTAATTGCTTATCATTCCATTTTAAAAGGATGTAATAAAATATATCCCAATGAGTTGAAGCTAAATGAAGACCTCGAAGCAAACTGGGCTGTAGTAACGGAGGCCATTCAAACAATTTTGCGTCGCGAAGGCTATCCCAATGCTTATGAAGCCTTGAAGAAACTTAGTCGTACGGGACAGCCCATCAATAAACAAACCATTATTGATTTCATCGACTCACTGGATGTGGCTGAAAAGGTAAAGACTGAGCTACGTCAGATTACACCCCAAAATTACACAGGTATTATTTCATTGGAATGAAGGTTAGTGGTTTTACGATCATCAGAAATGCTATACTATTCGATTATCCTGTGATAGAGGCTATTCGGTCGATTTTGCCTCTTTGCGATGAATTTATAGTGAGTGTAGGAAATAGTGAGGATAAAACCCTCGAGTTGATTCAGCAAATCAATAATCCAAAAATCAAAATCTTTCAAAGTATATGGGATGATAAGCTACGCCATGGAGGTAAAGTTCTGGCTATTGAAACCAATAAAGCCTTACAGCAAATAAGTGCCGATACCGACTGGTGTTTTTACATTCAGGCCGATGAAATTTTGCATGAAGATTATCTCGAGACGGTTTACGAGAGCATGCAGAAAAATTTATTCGATAAAAGAGTGGAAGGACTATTATTTCATTATCTTCATTTTTATGGGTCTTACGATTATATTGGGGATTCGAGACGATGGTATAGAAACGAAGTAAGAATTATTAGAAACTCGCCTTTGGTTCACTCATTTCGTGATGCTCAGGGTTTTCGATGGAACAATCGAAAGATTCAGGTAAAACATTCGGGAGGCACAATTTTTCATTACGGTTGGGTAAGACCACCCCAAGTTCAAGCTAAACGGCAGAAAGCCTTCAACCAATTATGGCATGACGATGAATGGATAAAAGAAAATTTACCTAATAACGATGAATTCGATTATTCCAAGATAGATTCATTAGCCTTGTTCAAAGGACGCCATCCACAAGTCATGCAAGATCGCATCAACAGCATGAACTGGAAATTCGGTTTCGATCCAACCCAGAAGAAGTTTGGACTCAAGACAAGAATTTTACATTATGTAGAAATGACATTAGATTGGAGGCCATTCGAATATAGAAACTACCGTCTAATAAAGTAAAAAATTGATTTTTTTTTAACTTTGCACCGAGAATTTTAAATTTTGGACAATGGAGTTAAAAGACATTGTATCTATTGCTGGGAAACCCGGTCTATTTAAGGTAGTAAGCCAAACCAAGACGGGTGCTATTGTTGAATCATTAATTGATGGCAAACGTCAGCCCGTATTTATTCACGACCGTCTGAGCAGTCTTAACGATATTTCTGTTTTTACCACCGGAGAAGACCGTCCTTTGAGAAAAATTCTGCAAGCCATCAGAGAAAAGGAAAACGGAGGCCCGGCGCCAAGTCATAAATCAGACGAAACTACCCTTAAAAATTATTTTGCTTCTGTTGTCCCCGATTACGATAGCGAACGCGTCTATTTTTCTTCTATCAAAAAAATTATTTCATGGTATAATTTATTGCATGAAAAAGATTTGCTTGCTTTACTAGATGAAACCGAACCAAAGGATAATATAGATGAAAACTCTGAACCATCTGAAAATCCTCAAGAATAATTTTTTCTAAATCCGTCAAAAACAAAAAGACGGATTTTTTTGTGTTATTTTGTGCCTTACAAATAGCTGTAATTCCTAGAAATTTTTATGCCCAATAAATTCTTCCATGATTTCATTGTCACAAAAAACATTGAGCTGAATGTTTCTCACTTCATTTTGGAGTTACTCTGCCCCGAGCCATTACCCAAAATAAATCCAGGGCAATTTGTCGAAATTAAAGTAGAGCATTCACCTTCTACATTTTTAAGACGCCCTTTTAGCATCCATGAAGTAAATCTTCAAAACAACACTATCCAATTGCTTATTCAGAAAAAGGGAGAAGGAACACGTCAACTTTCGTATCTCAAGAAGGGCGACCGTTTAAACCTAATATATCCACTGGGCAATTCATTTCAAATTGTTCAACATGAAAAAGTGCTTCTGGTTGGAGGAGGCTGTGGGGTAGCCCCTTTATTATTTCTCGCCAGAATTCTGAAAGAAAATGGAAACGAGATCAAAATTCTGATAGGCGCTAAATCAAAAGATGACATACTCGAAAAGGAAATTTTTGAGAAACTGGGTAAGGTTTTCATTACTACCGAAGACGGAAGTGAAGGAACTCGAGGATTTGTGATACATCATGGCATTTGGCGACAAACTCCATTTATGTTCAGTAAAATATATACCTGTGGACCTGAACCGATGATGAAAGCCGTAGCAAGGCTTGCCCAAATACATCGAGTAGCATGTGAAGTTTCACTGGAACAAACTATGGCATGCGGCTTGGGTGCTTGTTTATGCTGCGTCGTCAATACGAAAAATGGAAACGTATGTACTTGTACGCAAGGGCCTGTGTTTTTAAGCGAAGAACTTACGGGATGGACCCATTAATGATAAATTATTAACTATGGCCAATTTAACTACACAAATACATCGTCTTAAGCTTCAAAATCCAGTAATGACAGCTTCGGGAACTTTTGGTTATGGGGAAGAATTTGCCGATTTCGTCGATCTGAATCGTTTGGGAGCAATCATAGTGAAAGGCACTACTTCCACAGAGCGTGAAGGAAATCCATATCCAAGAATGGCCGAGACTGCTTCGGGTATGCTTAATTCAGTGGGGCTTCAAAATAAAGGCATAGATTATTTTATTCATGATATTTGGCCGCGACTAAAAAAATATAAAATACCTTTTATTGTAAATGTTTCAGGAAGTACTATAGAAGAATATGTGGAGACAGCCGAAAAACTTAATTCCATTGAAGAATTGCCCGCTATAGAACTCAATATATCATGTCCCAACGTAAAAGAAGGAGGTATGGCATTTGGCACTTCATGTACGGCAGCAGCGAAGGTTACAAAGTCTGTGAGGGATATTTATCATAAGACGCTTATCGTAAAATTATCTCCTAATGTAACCGATATCACTGAGATTGCAAGAGCAGTTGAAGGAGCTGGAGCCGATGCAGTTTCATTAATTAATACTTTACTCGGAATGGCTATAGACGCTAACAGCCGTAAACCTGTGCTTTCCACGATAACTGGCGGGTTAAGTGGACCGGCCATTAAACCCATTGCCTTACGAATGGTTTGGCAAGTCTTTCAAGCCATAAAAATACCTGTCATCGGAATAGGTGGAATTATGAATGCCACGGATGCCATAGAATTCCTACTTGCTGGGGCTTCAGCCATAGAGGTTGGAACGGCCAACTTCATCGATCCTACAATAACATCTAAAATCATCGATGGAATAAATGATTATTGCGAAAGAAATCATTTTACAAGTGTGAAAGATTTAGTCGGTGCTTTGATTATTCCAGAACAAACGGTCGATATGAACATTAGTTAACATCCTCCCTATTGCATTTTTTTCAAGAGCAGATGAGGAAATTTTCTAAAATGCAGTATTTATGCAAATTATATAAAAGAGGGGAGAATTTTATCAAGTTCTATATTGATGGCTGCTTTGGATTAAGCTAAGAGTTCTAACATTTTGCTCCCTATTTCGGCAGGTGAATCTATTACATGTATGCCGCATTGGTTGAGTATGGCTTTTTTTGCACTGGCAGTATCGTCCTTACCGCCGATAATAGCGCCAGCATGGCCCATTGTTCTGCCTTTAGGAGCAGTAGAACCCGCAATAAATGCCAGTACTGGTTTTGTTCCGTGGTCCTTTATCCAGTAAGCTGCTTCTGCTTCCATAGTTCCTCCAATCTCTCCAATAATAACTATCCCTTTTGTCTCATCATCGTTCATCAATAGCTGAACAGCTTCCAAGATGCTTGTTCCCGGAATGGGATCGCCTCCAATGCCAATAGCTGTAGTTTGCCCTAATCCAACTTTAGTCAATTGATCAACGGCTTCGTAAGTTAAAGTTCCACTACGAGAAACTATCCCAACAACTCCTCTTTTATGGATAAAACCAGGCATAATACCAACCTTGGCTTCTTCGGGCGTAATCACCCCTGGGCAGTTCGGGCCAATGAGTCTGCAATCAAAGGCCTTCAAATATTCTTTCACCCTAATCATATCCTGTACAGGAATTCCTTCGGTTATGCAAACGATAAGATTAATTCCACCCTCAGCAGCTTCCATAATGGCATCGGCCGCAAAGGCAGGAGGTACAAAAATTACCGAAACATTTGCCGAAGTAGCTTTTATGGCTTCTTTTACAGTATTAAATATGGGGCGATTGAGATGATAATTTCCACCTTTGCCAGGAGTTACCCCTCCTACTACATTCGTTCCATATTCTATCATCTGCATTGCATGAAATGTGCCTTCGTTGCCCGTAAATCCTTGAACAATTACTCTTGAATTCTTGTCGACTAATACGCTCATAATTAAAATGTTATATGATTATTACCAAAGTTCATTCTCCTATTTTTTCAAATTTTATCATGTTTTTACTAATAAGTAAGAAATAATGAAAAGTAACATAGCATACAAACAATTTAAATGTAAAAAGTTTGGCCAAATTAAAAAAATTTAGATAATTAGTATTCACATTTAATTAACTTTACCGGATCATTTATTTTTATAAATCAGATGGAGAGTTTATGCTTGTAAAGACTTATGGTAGTGCGGTAGTTGGTGTAAATGCCCTGACGATAACCGTAGAGGTTGATATTGAAGCAGGAGTGAATTTTTTTCTGGTAGGCTTACCCGATAATGCTGTAAAGGAAAGCCAGCAAAGGATAGAAGCAGCTTTGTACAACAATGATTTAAAATATCCCGGCAAAAAGATTGTCATCAATATGGCGCCAGCTGATATTCGAAAAGAGGGATCGGCTTATGATCTCACACTGGCAATTGGGATATTGGCTGCAAGTGAACAGGTACGTAACGCTTTACTCGAGCAATATATTATCATGGGAGAGCTTTCATTGGATGGGGAATTAAAGCCCATTAAAGGAGCTTTAGTAATAGCCATTGAAGCTCGCAAACAAGGGTTCAAGGGTTTTATACTCCCAGCGGCCAATGCACGTGAGGCAGCTATTGTAAACGATCTTGAGATCATTGGTGCCGAGAGCCTCCGCCAAGTAGTAGATTTTTTAAATGGAAAGATTAAAATTGAACCTACAGTAATTAATACGCGTGAAGAATTCTATCAACGTTTGAATGAATACGAATATGATTTTGCTGATGTAAAAGGACAGGAAAATATAAAGAGGGCATTAGAAATAGCAGCGGCAGGCAGTCATAATGTAATTTTGATAGGACCGCCGGGATCAGGTAAAACCATGTTAGCTCGCCGGCTTCCTTCCATTCTTCCTCCTTTAAACTTACAAGAGGCGTTAGAGACCACGAAGATACATTCAGTAGCTGGACGTTTAGGACGTAATGCGTCTCTTATTTCAGTACGACCTTTCAGGGCTCCACACCATACTATTTCGGATGCCGGTTTAGTGGGTGGAGGCACTTTCCCCCAGCCTGGCGAAATCTCCTTGGCTCAAAATGGTGTATTGTTTCTGGATGAACTTCCAGAATTCAAGCGAAGCGTCCTTGAGGTAATGCGACAACCTATGGAAGACCGCTTAGTCACCATTTCCAGAGCCAAACATTCTGTAGAATATCCTGCAAGCTTTATGCTGGTTGCCGCTATGAATCCTTGTCCTTGTGGTTACTATAATCATCCTGATATTGCTTGTACTTGTGCACCGGGACAGGTACAGAAATACTTAAACAGAATCTCGGGACCTCTGCTCGATAGAATTGATATTCACGTTGAAGTAACACCTGTTCCTTTCAAAGACCTTGCTGGTCAGCGCGAAGGAGAAAAAAGTGCAGTCATCCGAAAACGTGTGGTGGCTGCCCGAAAAATTCAAGAAGAAAGATTCAAGAATTTTCCTAATATTTATTGCAATGCACAAATGACTTCAAAAATGATAAAGACTTTTTGTCCCATTCCATCCGAAGGTCAAACTATACTTCGCATTGCCATGGAAAAATTAGGCCTTTCGGCTCGGGCTTACGACCGCATACTCAAAGTTTCACGCACTATTGCCGATCTCGACGACAGCCCTCAAATAAAAACCGAACATTTAGCAGAAGCCATACACTACAGAAGCCTTGATAGAGAAAACTGGGGGAAATAACTTCGTGGCTGGGGCTTGGTGAATGGAGAATGGAGCATGGAGCATGGAGATTGGAGACTCGAAACTGAAAACTGAAAACTGGAAACTGAAAACTGGAAACTGAAAACTGAAAACTGGAAACTGAAAACTGGAAATTGGTTGTCGGTAGATTTTAAACTAAAAGATGGGCTACTTATTTCAGGCATTAAGAAGTTGAAAATGATTAACTTAATTTAGGGGCTGAAAGAATTTTTTACAGGGCTCTACTTTTCAAAAAACACGATCGAGCAGGTAAGGTGCATTACTCCCCTGCCCTCTCGTACCACCTGTCATGCTCTCGCAGAGGGTGGTTTATTCTAATGGAGTAATGCTTTGTACTCTTATGATAAGCTGTATAAAACAAGTTCGTAGAACCAGGCTGTGCCCATAGCCTATTGGGCTTGGAAAGAACCTGACTTACTGTAAACGGTTACGGTTGGTTTTGGAGCTCTTAGCAATCCATGGCTCTCTCATCCTCCGTTTGTCAGCCTTCTATCAGGTTTCTGTGCGTCAGTACGCTTTCTCTGCTCGTGACTTCTTTCAGATTTGCAGACAACCGCAACACCCGTTCGGCTGAGCTCACGGCCGAAGCCTTGCCATTCGCTATTATTTCCTTCTAACTCGGCATGTACATGAACTTTCATCTTGCCACTAGTAATGTATGCCCGACATACTAAAGACCAAACAGGTTTTGGAAACCTGTTTGGTCTAAGAAGATAATAAAATTGAAATGAGTTAATATCAAGCTCAGCGACTCAGACAAAAACAATATCTTGGATCATTTCTTCACCTAGTTGGCGATTGAGGTTACGAATAATTTTAGTTTTAGCAAATGAAAGTTCATTTCTTAATGCGGGAGAATCGAGCTGGATAAACAATATACCATTTTTAAGTCGAATATCTCGCGTACTTTTAGCGATGTGTCGACCCACAACACGAGCCCAAATTTGATGAATCTTTACTTGAGTTAATCCAGATTTCAGATTGTAGATTCGTAAAAGTTCTTCGATTACCTTTTTCAAAGGAGTAGCATCATCGTTTTGCATAGCATTCAAAATATTAACTTTTCAGTCATTTTATTTGATGATACTAGATAGACATCAAATTAGATTTAAAAATCAAAGTTTTTCGAAGACTCTAAAGCCCCATGGTTCAAGTTCAAGAGGTTCAGATGGAGAAATGTTGACCATGACATTTAAAAAAATTTCATTATACTTACCTTCGGCCTTTTTATCAGGGATAGAAAGCGTAAGAGGGCGATCACTCAAGTTAAGAACTATAAGTACTTTATTGTTTTTATGTTGGCGTAAAAAAACCATAGCATGAGTAGAATCAGAAGATTGAACAGGAATGATTCTGTCGTGGTCTTCGCCATGCCATAAAGCTGAGTTACGTTTTTTCAATTCGAAAAGGCTACGATAAAAGTCATGATTAGAATACTGAGCAAAGTGAATAGTATCTTTATCAAAGAATTTCAGGCGTTTTGCTGCAGGTTCTTCTTGTCCAGAATAAATGAGTGGCATACCTGGAACAGTAGCGGTTATAACTGCCATGGTCAGTGCCGCATCCCCAAAGAGTTCCTGTTCTGTCCCTGTCCATGAATTGATGTCGTGGTTAGAAGTAAAATTCATTTTGAAACTGCCTTGGGGATAATCGTTAGGATAATCTTCGATAAAGGAAAGAAGTTGATAAGCATTTATCTTACCCTGACGCAGTTGTACCATCTTATCAAGTAGGCGCCAGTTATAGCCTGCATTGAAAGCGTTAAACATCAAGGCGGAAGTATCTGCTTCGGCCAGCATAAATACGGGTTTAATGCTATCGAGAGCCTTTCGTGTATTTTCCCAGAAATCAACTGGAATAAGACCAGCCACATCGCAACGAAAACCGTCTATGGAAGTTTCTTTCAACCACCATTTCATAGTTTCTGTCATGTATTTTCGTAATTGCGGGTTTGAATAATCAAAGGCAATGACGTCGGTCCAGTCGTAAGGAGAGATAAAACTACCATCCGGTGCATGTTTGTACCATTCGGGATGTTCTTTGGCTAAAGAACAATCGAAAGCCGAATGATTGGCCACCCAATCGATAATAACATACATTCCTAGTTTATGAGCTTCATTAACCAAAGAACGGAAATCGTCGAAAGTACCAAATTCAGGATTAATAGCATAATAGTCTTTTATAGAATAATAACTTCCAAGTGACCCCTTTCGATTTGTATCGCCAATGGGATGAATAGGCATGATCCACAATATTTTCACACCCATTTCCTGTAAACGAGGCAAGTGTTCAGAAAAAGCATTAAAGGTACCTTCAGGAGTATATTGTCTAATATTCACTTCATAAATAGCAGCATCTTTTACCCACGAAGGTGCAGGTCTGGCTTTTTCAACACTTTTAGAACAAGAAGAAAGTACGAAAACTACAACTAAAGCCATCAATACCAGAATTGTATTTCTCATTTTCATTTTCATTTTATTTTCTTTTTATATGAAACAAATTTATGTTAGGTTTTCGATTTTAGAAATTTTCATGAGGGATTTCTTTGATTTTCCTTTACGAGAACCCATAACAAAGCCGAAACGAATAAAGATATGGCTGCTATTTGATAAATCAGTGTTTTATCAGCGGCTTTTTCGATATAATGACCAAGTACGAAACTTGTAACCAATTGAGGAAGGACCACTGAGAGATTAAAAATGCCCATAAAGAAACCCGTTTTGTTCTTGGCTACTTTTTCAGTCATAATGGCAAACGGCAAGCTCACAACGGCCGCCCAACCGAGGCTGAGTAAAATAAAAACAGCGTACATGGCTTGAGGCGAACGGATATAAAAGGCTATCAAGAAATAGCCTAACGACATAGTGAGCAAAGAAAGATAATGTGTTCTTACTCTTCCTATTTTCCGAGCCAAAGGTTCGAGTAAGAAAATAGGAAAAAGCGAGCCAACAGCATTCAGAATGAAAAACATCCAGCCTATAATTTGGCCGAGATATTCTTCATCATCCACATTAAAACGTTGTTCGAGAAAGGCAAAAGAATAGACAAACATGGTTTGTATGCCTAACCATGAAAAAGCATGGGCGAAATAAATTTTCAACAATTCGCCCCATTGTGTTTTGGTTGCTGATGCATTGTTTAATTGAGTATCGCCTGAGGCTTGCACAAGCTGTCGTGGTTCGGTGATAAAAAACAAGGGTATTATCGAAAACAACAATATAATCACAACGCCAACATAAATCAATACATAATTGCCAAAGAGGGCAGCCATAAGATAAGCCAAAGCGCCGAAGAAATTAGAAATTGCCTGCATCCAGGTATAACCTTTGGTACGTGGAGGCCCGTCGGGAGTCACATCGGCAATAATGGAACGAGTAGGATTAAAACTGATATTAATGCTCAGATCGAGAGTAAGTGCCACAGTGATAGCCACACCCATGATACTTTCAAAACCTAAGGTTTGACTGATTAAACCTATGTTAGGAAGAGCAAGAATAGCCATAGCTGCCAAAACCCCACCAATGATAATGAAAGGGCGTCTTCTCCCACCCCAAAACCAAACGCCATCGCTAATCAATCCTACTATGGGTTGTCCCAAAATACCAGCTATTGGTCCTGCAGCCCAGACTATCCCGATTTCCTCGATATTGAGTCCATATTTAGTGCGTAAAATCCAACTCAAAACCGCTATCTGCACGGAGAGACCAAATCCCATCGCAGTGGCCGGCAAACCCAATATTACATAAAAAATATTACTGAGTTTTTTTTGCATTGTTTTCATACTAGATATGTTTTAAGGTAATAGTTTAATAATTAATGCCTTATAAGGAGGTAAGGTCAAGGTTTCACCCCATGTAATTTCTTCGTTAGTAATGATTTCAAGCCCTCTATAATGTTGAGCCAGCATCTCGGCAAATCTATCAGTTTTAATAAGGGCTTCTTCATCACCATAATTTAAAATAACCCATACAGTATCATTTTGATTATAACGAAAATAGGAATAAACATCATTTTCGGGCAAGAAATGCCTTGTTTCTCCCGATTGTATTACTGGGGATGATTTTCGCCAATTAGCCAGTGTACTGATAGTTTCCCATGCTTTTTGTTGGAGTTTGTTTCGTCCTTTTGCTTCGAAGGCATTAACAGGATCATTTGGCCAGCCACCCATCATGTCTCTTCTTATAAGGCCATGTCCATCCGATTCCATCCCTTTCATTAATTGCTCTGTGCCATATGTAAGCTGTGGTATGCCTCTAAGCGTATACAGCATTACAAGTCCGAGGGTAAATTTTTGTAAATTTTCATCAGCAACGGAATAAAATCGGCTAAGGTCGTGGTTATCCAAGAAAATCATGTTATTACGAGGTTCAGAATATAAAAGATCTTGCGAAAGGCAATAGTAGATTCTTTCGATACCTTTGTCCCATCCCTTTTCTTTGTCGAGCATAGATTCTCTAATAGCAATGTAAAGAGGGAAGTCAGTCAGGAATTGAAGTGGCGACTTATAATTACCATCAGGTAGATCACTTTCCATCCAATAAGCATGCAAGGCCTTTTGTTCTACCCAAAGCTCACCGACAATACTAAAATCAGGGTATTCTTGTCTAATACGATTCACCCATCTCGCCATAAACTCCTTATCGGCATACTGATAAGTATCCATCCTAATACCATCGATTCCTGCATATTCAATCCACCATATACTATTTTGTATCAGATAATTAGCCAGAAGTGTATCATTCTGATTCAGATCGGGCATGTGACGATCGAACCAGCCATTGACCATTCTTTGGTAATCATATTGCGAATGATAAGGATCGGGAATAGTTGTGCTGCGAAAATTCGAACGAGTATATTCTGGCCATTGATGAATAAAGGAATATGATGGGAGATCACGCATCATCCAGTGTTGGTCGCCAAAATGATTAAAAACCATATCCATGATGATTTTCAATCCCTTTTGATGGGCTTGTTTGACCAAATGGACAAATTCTTCGTTTGAACCCAAACGTGGATCGACTTTATAAAGGTCGGTGATGGCGTAGCCATGATAAGAATATTGGGGTTGATTGTTTTCAAAAACAGGATTAAGCCAAATGGCGGTCATTCCAAGGTTTTTCAGATAATCGAGATGTTGTTCAATACCCGCTAAATCGCCACCATGACGCCCATTGGGGTTTTGCCGATCCACTTTTTCAATCATGGAATCTACATCGTCGTTGCTCAAATCACCATTTGCAAAACGATCGGGCATAAGCAAATAAATATTATCGGCCCATCCAAAGCCTTTGCGAACTGCCGAACCAACTTCACGTGCGTTAAAACGATACTGAATACTTATTTCTTCATTTCGGTCATTTTTTAAGATAAGTGAATAAATGCCAGGCGTCAAATCGGCACCCATCTTCAAACGAACAAAAAGGTAATTTGAGTTTTCAGTAGTTGCCGTATTAATAACTTTTAAGCTCGCAGTAGGAGAATAAACCTTACAATTACTCAAGTTTTCCCCATAAAGTAATATCTCTAAATTGGCATCTTGCATACCTACCCACCAAAAAGGCGGCTCAATTCTATGGATAGAAGGTCGTTGTGCTATGCTTATTAAGCACGAAAACAAAAGAAGGTTAATCAGAACGATTCTATGAGGAAAAAGAAATTTTCTTATCTTCATGTATTCAAAATTTTAAGAATGTTGCAATAAACCTTATCAACTCTATTGAGAATGCAGTTAGAATGTTTTTATTTATTGGGGCAAATCTAAAGCAAATATTCATAAAAAAATTTATTCTCTATACAATTACTATAAAAGAATTTATAAATTTTTAACAGAGAATTAAATTATATTTCTTTAGTTTATGGCCACATTCGATTTCTTAAAATTTGTCAATCCAAAACCTTAATAAAAGAAAAACAATTGGTTAGGAGACAAAGGGCTAACCACCCCATTTAATTTGAATTAGGAAAATGGATAGTGCAGACCAGAATCCACTTTAAAAAACGGGGCGGATCGGAAAAGCCATAAGAGTAGGACATAAAACGAAAACAACGATGAACACTTTTAAGTTTGGTGATTACTTTCATAATGATCGCCTCTATGTGGATGATCTTCCAAAAGGCGGGTAAGTCAGGTTGGGCTTCTATCATCTCTATTTACAACATTCTGATTTTACTCCAAATTGTGGGTAAACCTTGGTGGTGTTTACTACTTTTGCTTATTCCAGTAGTCGATATTGTTATATTGATTATTATACCATCAGCTTTCGCAGACATTTGAGAAGACTGCCGGGTTTACGGTAAGTTTAGTTCTATTGCCAATAATTTTCTTTCCAATTTTAGCATTCAGTGATGCAAAGTACATTGGGTTTAAAAAACCAGAGGTTACAGAAGCGAATATTTGAGGTTTAATCCTATTAATTTTTTAACTAGTTAAATCCAGACTAAAGTTTATGTGGGCACGGCTTTGCCGTGCCCACATAAACATCTAACTTCCTTTATGTATTCTTTGTAATTTTGCCACCCTTCTTCATAAGAAAACTAACATGCGAAAAACCTGTTGTCTTGCCATTATTCTCTTTGCCAGTATATTCCAATTATTTTCTCAGTTAAATGCCAATTTATCCATCGAAGAAATTGTTCGAGTTCTTTCTGCAGATTCACTCCAAGGCAGAAAACCCGGGGAAAGCGGTGCAAACAAAGCAGCTCGATATATACACGACCAATTTACACGCATAGGCTTGGTAATGAATGATAATGAAGGATATCAACCATTTCAATTCATCAACGATAGATTAGTTGGTCAGAATAATCATTTGCGTATTTTAAATTTTGAGGCAATTCATGGAGAAGATTTTACCCCAGCTTTATGGTCGGCTTCTCAAGCTGTGAAAGCCCCTATAAAATTTGCAGGTTATGGATTTAATATTGAACAAGACAGCATCCATCGCAATGATTACGAAGGAATAGATGTCAAAGGAAAAATTGTGGTCATTCAACAAGGCATACCTTCAAACGAAAAAAATAAAGAGATACTCGAAGATTTTGCTTCTGATCGTGATAAAGCCATTCTTGCCAGAGATTTAGGTGCAGCAGGTGTTATCTTAGTTTCACCAACCTCGGCCGACAATCAAGGCTTACCAGTTCAGCAATACGAACCTAACAGCTCAACCATTGATATTCCCGTAATATACGTTACTCAAGCAATAGCCGATAGTTTGGCAAAATTGGAATCCTATCATTCCAACCTTTCTTACTATCCGTTTCATTCATCTTCTCATCAAAAAAATGACAGCATCTTTTTACAAACGGAATTAATAGAACAAACCTCACTCACTTACAATGTATTAGGTATTTTGATGGGAAATAATGGCAATCTAAAAGATGAATATATTATCCTTGGTGCACATTATGATCATTTAGGGATGGGTGGCCAGGGCTCGGGTTCACGTATGCCCGATACGGTTGCTATACATCCCGGAGCCGATGATAATGCATCTGGGGTAGCAGGATTGTTATATACTGCTTCTATACTTGCAGCAGTAAAAGATTCCCTGAAACGCAGTATAATGTTCGTTGCTTTTAGTGCAGAAGAAATGGGGTTGCTTGGGTCGAAATATTTTACTGAACATTTACCTGTACCCCAAAACAATATTGTGGCCATGATTAATTTAGACATGATTGGCCGATTAGATACCCTCAACAACTCTATCTTTATAGGAGGAGTTGGGACTTCAGTTGAAAGTAAAGCTCTGGCTGACAGTTTATTAAAAAGCATTCATTTAAAGCCCATCTATTCTCAAGAAGGATTTGGACCCTCAGACCATTCTTCCTTTTACAATCTTCGCATACCCGTTTTATATATTCATACAGGAGTTCATGCAGATTATCACACGCCATTCGACAAAGCAGACCGAATCAATTATCATGGAATTGCCAAGATTAGCCAATTCATTTCACATTTGGTTTTAACTTTGGCCAATAGATCATCTCGACTTACTTTTCAGGAAGCTGGGCCAGCACAGGCTACTTCATATCGCAAGGGATTAAAGGTTACTCTTGGCATTATGCCGGATTTTGCTGATTCAAACATCAAGGGAGTTAAAGTGGCTAATGTTAGAGACAATGCACCAGCCGGACGCGCAGGAATGATGAAAAACGACGTCATTGTTGCCATAGACGGTAAAAGTGTAAGAGATATTTACGATTACATGAACCGTTTGAAGACTCTAAAACATGGAATGAGGGTCTCAATCGACATTATTAGAGAAAATCGACCAATGATTTTAATTGTGGAACTTTAAAAACCTTTATATCTATTAAAGATCAACAAATCAGCCATTAACCAATCTAGTAGACCTAATTCTCTGATGAATTGTGTGCAAACAGTTCACCAATAAATAATTAAAATAAGCCTCTTAGCTTGTGGGAAAGTTAAGTTAGTCCGATCAGAAATCTATTCATCAAGTATATATTGCAACGAGGTAGGAATTGCACCGAGTGGTTAAATCAAAACAAGCCCGAATATTGCCGCTTAGGTGAGATTTCATTCAATATTTCTCAAAAGCAATATTTCTCAAAAGAAAAAGATTTCTCATTTTGAGCTCAAAATAAAAACGGAAGAAAGCAGTTAGATTTTTAGTCTTCATGTCCACCTGAGCCATGGACGTGACCATGAGCCAATTCTTCAGGTGTTGCTGGTCTTACATCGAGAATGCTTCCTGTAAAATATAATCTCATTCCAGCCAAAGGATGGTTAAAATCCATTTTCACCGAGTTTTCGTCAATTTGCATTACTCTGCCTTCGAAACGATTACCATCTTGGTCCATTAAAGGGATGACATTATCGATAAAAAGCATTTGTTCCCCTTCTGGACTTTGGCGAAAAATGTTGATATCTACATCGAATATGGAATCCGGGTCGACAGGTCCATAGGCAGCATCATACGACAATGAAAAGGCATAAGAAGAACCCGGTTCGAGGCCGAGAATATTTTCTTCGAAAGCCGGAAGTAACTGACCATGTCCATAAATAAAAGTCAATGGATTTTCTTGTGTAGCAGTTTGAAGGATCTCGCCTTCGGCGTTATCGGCTTGTAGCGTATAAATTAAGCTAACCACCATGTCTTGAGCAATCTGCATAAATAAAGTGTGTATTAATTATCAAAAGAAGAATTAAACAATTGGGCTCTCTCAATTTTCCGAGCCATCAATAAAAACTGCACAAAGGTATGAATATTATTTTAATGAAGAACTTTATTTACAAGATTTGCAGCTTCTTGAAGCTCGATGGCTGTTAATACTTTGAGGCCACTTTTTTGGATTAATTCTGAAGCCTCTTTAGCGTTGGTACCTTGCAAACGAACGATGATAGGAACTTTTATTTGTCCAATATTTTTATAAGCATCTACAATACCTTGGGCTACTCTGTCGCAGCGGACTATCCCTCCAAAAATATTAATAAGTATAGCCTTCACGTTAGGATCTTTCAAGATGATGCGAAAGGCTTGTTCTACGCGTTTAGCATCAGCAGTACCTCCAACATCAAGAAAATTAGCTGGTGCTCCACCCGACATTTTAATCATATCCATCGTAGCCATTGCCAAACCTGCACCGTTAACCATACATCCAACATTTCCATCGAGTTTTATGTAATTCAGTTTATAATTACCGGCTTCAACCTCTATAGGGTCTTCCTCGTCGAGGTCGCGCATCTCAACAATATCTGGATGACGAAATAAGGCACTATTGTCGATAACAACCTTGGCATCAGCCGCAAAAATTTTCCCGTCAGAAGCTTTTATTACAGGGTTGATTTCGAATAAGGATGCATCGCTTCCCTGGTAAGCATGGTAAAGCGATTTAACAAAATGTAACATTTGTTTGTAGGCTTCGCCTGATAAGCCAAGATTAAAAGCAATACGCCGACATTGAAAATCCTGAATACCAACTCTCGGATCTATTTCCTCGGTAAAAATCTGTTCAGGAGTTTCTACGGCCACAGCCTCAATATCCATCCCTCCTCGTGGGGAATACATAAGCATGGTGCGGCCTCGCTGACGATTTAATAAAATGCTCATATAGAATTCCTGAATAGGCTCTTCTCCAGGATAATAAATATTCTGCTCGATTAATACTTTCCTAACCAATTTGCCTTCGGCCGAAGTCTGTGGAGTTATTAGCTTCATTCCTATCATCTGAGCGGCGTATGTCTCAACTTCCTCGAGTGACTTGGCAATTTTAACTCCCCCGCTTTTCCCTCTACCTCCAGCATGAATCTGAGCCTTAACAGCCCATCGCTGAGTTCCCGTTCTTTTTTCCATAATTTTTGCAGCTTCAACTGCTTCCTTCGCATTAAAAGCAACTATGCCTTCCGGAACACTTACACCATACTTCTTTAAAATAGATTTCCCCTGAAATTCATGAAGATTCATAAAGAAATTTTTTTCGTTTCAACGGTCAAAGATATGAATTAATCAATATCCAACATTTTACGCTACTACTTGTTCAACCCAAAATATAATTTTTTGAGAAAAATCATCGTTCTTTGCAAAACTTCATTCTCATTCAATGATGGTTAAAAAACTTACTTGCTTTATTCTTGCTTTAGCCTCCATAACAGGTGCGTTAGCGCAAAAACGAATAGAATTCGGTGGAAATTTAGGATTACAATTCGGAACAGTTACCATAGTTAATATTTCTCCCTCAGTTGGTTACTGGTTTACAAATTATTTAATGGGTGGCTTAGAGCTTACCTACCTCTATTCTCATGACTCGAGAGAAGGCGGTTATAAAGGTAGCACCTATGGAATAGATATTCTGGGGAAAGTTTATCCTTATCACAACTTCTACCTCGAAGCAAACTATTCGAATTTGAATACCGGTTTACCTTCCATAGGACCCGTGAAAGAAAGAATATGGACTAGGGCTTTTTTAATCGGTGGGGGTTACAGCCAGCAATTGAGTCAAAACGTGTTTCTCAACTTCAGTATTTTATGGGATGTTATAGGGGAAGAATGGTATCCATTTAATAACCCTCTCATCCGAGCTGGTATTGTTACCCGCCTCTAATTATCTTAAAAATTGCTAAAAAAATAATGATTAAAGTCTCTCTGTTTCAACAACTAAAATCCAGCACACAATAATATCATTAATGACTATAATTTTTTTCTTGACTAAGTTGATTTTTAAAAGCGAAAGGACGATAAAATGAAAACCCTGATGAAGGTCGAGAATATTCGTAAAAAATACGGGAATGTTGAAGTATTAAAAGGAATTGATTTCGAAGTATATCAAAAGGAAGTATTAGCCATAACAGGTCCCTCCGGGGCAGGAAAATCAACATTGCTTCACATTATGGGAACCATAGAAAAACCCGATGAGGGAAAAGTTTTTTATCAAAAGCTCGATTTATTCAAAATGAAAGAAAAACAACTTTCGGCTTTCCGAAATCAACAATTAGGATTTGTATTTCAGTTTCATCACTTGCTGTTTGAATTTACTGCCTTGGAGAATGTTTGTATTCCTGCTTTAATTGCTGGAAAAGACAAAAATATGGTTAAGAATAAAGCGGAGGAATGGTTAAATTATTTTGGTTTGTCAGACAGGATGCATCATAAACCTGCGGAACTATCAGGCGGAGAGCAGCAACGAGTGGCAGTAGCACGAGCCTTGATCAATGATCCTATACTCATTCTGGCCGATGAACCCTCAGGTAATCTCGATAGTAAAAATGCCGAAGAACTCCATCAATTGTTCTTCAAATTAAGAGAACAATTTGAAAAAACTTTCGTTATTGTAACCCACAATCCTTCACTCTCCAACTTATGTGATAGATGCCTTTTGATGAAAGACGGCAGTCTGCAATAAGGTAATTCTATCTCATTTTTACTTTTTAATAGTCATCATAAAAAACTCATAAACCTTTTTTATTTACAAATTCAATTTTTTACTCGTTGAAATCCCAAACTACTTCATCGATTAAGATAGGATTTTTTTCATTGTTTTTACAAAAGATATAGAAACAAATTCTGGCATAACGCACTGTGGCATTTTGCAATATTATCTCTTTCCAAATGGGAACAGGGCTATAAGACAATGGTTCATTTAATCCAATAGTAAAAAAATTTTTACCATCTTCAGAACCTTCAATTACAATACGTGTACAATCGTAATCTGGTGATTCTCCAGTAAAATAATGAATTTTTAAACTGTTCACGTTACGAATTACTCCAAAATTCACTTCTAATTCGATCTTTTCCCCAATCAAGTTCAAGTAATTATTCTCGTTTCCACTTGCATCCACCACACCGTCAAAGAGGCAAAACTTCCGTGAAATATTCAAACAGGGTTTTTTATCACAAAATATCTCAAAATCTTGTAGATTTTCAATTTTTATCAAGGTCAATTTTTTTATCGAAGTTTTTTTATTGGAAGATGATACAGCAAATGTCTGAAGAACAGCCGATTGATTAATTAAAAGTGGTTGTTTATACCTGATGAATCCACTATCATCTGCCGCATTGTAGGTTGAATAAAAAATTTCGTCTTTTGGATGATCAGCATTAAGTCTTAGTTCAATTGAGCGTGTGAAATAGAAAATCGAATCTAAAATAGTATCATTGGCAATAACGAAATAAACTCCATCAAACTGCAAACTATCCACTTCATTTGTACTTATAGCTTGGGCTTTTAGCAAGTCCCATGAAAGATCTGATAATAAAAAAATAAAAATTGCGCTTAAGATAAAATTTTTATAGCCTTTAAACATTAACGGCTGGTTCAGACTTTATAGAGAAAGTAAAATAAAAAATTGTTATTAGTGCTGCTATAGCGGTAGTAAGCAAGGCAACTGTAGCCCCAAATTTATACCAAAGAACTCCAGCCAATGAACTTGCCAGCATAGTAAAAACACTTTGGAAAGCAGTATAAGCGCCAATAGCTGTAGCTGTTTCAGTTTTTGGCGAAACATTGCTAATCCATGCCTTACTGATTCCTTCAGTAGCTGCGGCATAGATTCCATATATTATAAATAAGCCAAAAAATATAGAAAGCTTTGTATTGAACGCAAAACCAAAATAAACTAAGGCAAACATTAAAAGCCCAAAAACGAATATTCTTTTCAATCCGAGTTTATCGGCAATGATTCCTATAGGATATGAGGCAAAGGCATAGACTACATTGTAAAAAATATAAGTTCCTATTACCCATGTATCGTTTAGTCCGGCTTCTTTAATTTTTAAAAGTAGAAAAACGTCGGAACTATTGAAAAGAGTGAAGAATAATAAACCAGCCACAATCTTTTTATAAGTAATATTGCTTGTTTTAACATATTTGATAAATGAAAAAAATGACACCTTGTTATTAGTAGGTTTTTTAACCGTAGTCTTTTCTTTGATCAGAAAAGTTAATAATATGGCCAATAATCCAGGTATAAATGCAATATAAAAGAGGGTTTTATATTGATTGGGATAAAAATAAAGAAAAAGCAGTGCAAACAAAGGACCAATAGCCGCTCCAACTGTATCTAACGAACGATGAAACCCAAAAACTCTTCCTTTAGTTTCAGGTGTAGCCTCATCAGACAATAAAGCATCACGAGCTCCTGTACGAATACCTTTCCCCAGCCTGTCGAATGTTCGGGCAAAAAACACCCATAATGGGTAAACAAACATTGCCATCATTGGCTTGGATATCGCACTCAAACTATATCCAATCCTGATAAATGGAACTCTTTTCCCCTTTTCATCGGAAAGCTTCCCAAAATAACCCTTGCTCAAACCGGCTGTTGCTTCGGCCAAACCTTCCAATATCCCAATTAGTACAACCGTAAACCCTATGCTCTTTAAATAAATCGGCATTACCGGATAAAGCATCTCACTGGCAATGTCGGTAAATAAACTCACTAACGACAATATCCAGATAGTACGAGTTAAATATTTCATTGAAGGATCCCCATTTTTACGGCTAGCAAAAGTAGAAAAATTATTAGTGCAACATTCAGGATAAAACCTACAAATTCTATCATATACAAACGATTCTATAAGATTCATTTACAATCCCAAAAGGATATTCCCGAAAAAATAAAACTGAAGTTTACCTTTTATCTCAATCAATACGAAATATTTAATTCAAATAACATGTATTAAGTTTATTTGAATCTAATTTAATGATTACCAAGTATACGACCAATTTTTATTCAATTTGAAAATGTAAATGAAAGAGATATTCAAAAGCCTGAATCGCATATCGACTGAACGAATTGTTAATTTTGTCGAATTAAGAATTTCATCTATAAAACACCTTAAGTTGGATAATAAAAATGGCTGTTTAATTTGTGGAGAAGATTTGGTATACAATAATTTGCAGAAAAGAATCGAGTGTTTTTATTGTAAAAATACTTTCGAAACTAATGTTCTTTGCGTAAACCACCATTATGTTTGTGATGAATGCCACAGCATGCCAGCCTATTCAGCAATCGAAACATTTTGTTCGAAAAGCCTGTTGAAGAACCCACTCGAGATTGCTATTTTGTTGATGCATCATCCTTCTATCAAAATGCACGGCCCCGAACATCACTTTCTTGTAGCGGCATCATTGCTTACGGCTTACTATAATACCACAAATGAACCGACTAATAAGTCAGTTATGCTAAGCGAAGCTCAAAAAAGAGCTAAAAATATTTTAGGAGGTTTTTGTGGATATTATGGCAATTGTGGTGCTGCTGTGGGTACAGGCATTTTTATGAGCCTGATTACACATTCCACTCCTTTAGCCAAAGAGGAATGGAAGCTATGTAACTTGATGACCTCCAACAGTCTTCATTCGATTGCTCATGCTGGTGGCCCTCGCTGCTGTAAACGAAATACCTACTTAGCTATCATAGAAGCTTCTCGTTTTGTGAATGAAAATCTTCAAATTCCCCTCAAAACAGGAAAGCAGCTCCAATGTCCATTCTCCCAGTTGAATCGAGAGTGCAAAAAAGAAGAATGTAAGTTTTATAAGGGCTGTAGTATAGATACCTCTTTCGCTCAAAACGAATCATAGGATGCCAAAATTATATAAGAATGTAAAGAGTTTAAAAATGAGACAGAACGAAACGTCAGCCTTCATTCTAACTTTATCGACTCTCTATTTTTAGATCTAAACATTGGAAAAACCACAGTTCCGAGAGATTTTCTATTGTAAGGCTATAGTCATAGTTAAAAGTAAAGCAATAAAACCTCATTTAACTTAATTGATAAGAGAATGGATGATTCGTTTTATTTCTTTTTCTCTTATTACAAAATCATGATACAACGCAAATTGTGCTTTTGCTCTTTGCAAATTATGTTTTGAATGCCCTATTCGAAAATAAACATCTTCATTTAAGTAATCCGTAAGAAAACGCAAGCCAATGATGAAAGTCATATGAGCTGGGGCATGAGGTAGCCCATCAATTTCGTCATTAGTTAAAACATTTTTTAGATGAGGTAAATAGCCCTCACAATAAGCCTTCAATAAATTTGAATCGAATTGTATCAAACTAATATCAGGCTCGTCTTCTTCGAAAGGATTGGCTGTGGTTCGCAATGCATCGCCAAAATCGTGCAAATAACTACCAGGCATCACTGTATCCAAATCAATCATGCAAATTCCTTTTAAATGTTGATCAAATAATACATTATTGATTTTAGGATCATTATGGACGACTCTTCGAGGTGTTGCAGAATGATAAATCTTGTTAGAAAAGGCGATCTCGTCGATGCTAACAGAGGTAATGCTTTGAATCAAGTTACCAGCCTCACGCAAACGTTCGGGTTTAGCTTTCTTCATTGCCAAAATAAAATCATGCCATCTTACTTCGAGCTGATGAAAACCTGGTAAAATAATATGAAGCTCTTTCGATGGAAAATTCCTAAGTAAAAAATGAAACTTCCCCAATATCTTTCCCGCTTCGAAAGCCATTTCTGCCGATAAAGCCTTATCGTAAGTTACTGCATAGGGTATCATTTCCATTACTCTCCAATATTCTCCATGGTAGTCGGTATAATAAGAACCCCCATTGATGGTTTTAAAAAATCTGAGAGTAGAATTTTTAAATGTGGAACAATTTGTAATATAGCAGGTTACATGGAAAAGATTTTCCATAAGCGCATCAACATCAGGAAAAACCTTTTGGTTAATGCACTGAAAGATATAATTTCTTTCTAAAGTTTTTACGCAGAAAGTGTGGTGAATATGCCCCGAGCCGTGAGGCTGAGATTGCGATAAAGCCTCGTCTATTCCAAAAGCAACAAATACGTCATGGGGAATAACACTTAACCCCATAAAGGTTCCGGATAAAAACCTTGCTTCACTAATCGATGTAAATTTTCGATTACCTTAGGGCGATCTTCCTGATAAGTAATGCCAAACCATTGTTCGTTCACCTTAAGAATTTTAAATTGAGCCTTGCCAGTTGAGATAAGATGATCGGCTACCGAAGGAATATAAAATTCGGCACTCGTTGAACCATGATTCTCTTTCAAGAATTCGATGAAAAGCCGTTCGAAATCCTCAAAAATTTCAGGGAAAAATGCCCATGTATTCATTGAAACAATAGTATCTCCAGGTAAAAACACTAAATCTCCGTCAGAATTGGGATAGGCATAACCTCCATGTGTTTTATGAATTTGATGCGTCTCGACGATTTTCTTCAAATATCCATTCTCATCTATTTGGCAAACTCCCCTCGAAACCCCACCATAATCAGAAAGTGTTTTCGAAAGATAATAACCCGCGAGGGCATATTCTGGAATATCAGATTCTCGAGGTTTCGAGAAAAAATCAATAACCGCTTGATAAGCCCCAGGACCGTAAAAATCATCTGCATTGATGACGGCAAAAGGTTCATTGATTTTGTTTTTAGCCATCAAAACGGCATGTCCTGTACCCCAAGGTTTATTCCTTCCTTCTGGTACTGAATATCCCGAAGGCAAATATTCGAGTTCCTGATATACATAATCTATTTCTATTTTCCCTTTATATCTATTATCGAAAAACGCTATAAAATCTTTTTCAATTTGTTTACGGATAATAAAGATAACCTTCCCAAAACCTGCCCTCATAGCATCGAAAACACTGAAATCAATAATGGTTTCTCCATGTGGGCCAAGCGGATCGAGTTGTTTTAAACCACCATAGCGGCTTCCTATTCCTGCTGCAAGGACTAATAAAGTCGGTTTTGTTTTCATCACATTGGAATATTGAAAATGATGGTACGAAATTAATAAAAAATCTGTTACCAATCCTTGATTTTATGTAAACGCCAAGCATAAAGCCATATAATGAGATAACAAGGGATAAGAATAATATAAGCAAAGTTAGGGTGATATGCATCAGACAGCCAACCCCAAGCCAAGGGCAATAGAGCACCTCCAGCAATAGCCATAATCAACAAGGCCGAACCCGTTTTAATGAAACGACCCAGTCCGTGAAGTGCCAGAGGCCAAACCGCAGGCCAAACTAAAGCATTAGCCAATCCCAATAAAGCTACAAATATGATGGATACATAACCATCGGTAATCAGAATTAATATGCTGAAGACCAATCCCAATAAACCTGATGCCTGTAAAGCCTTTTCCTGAGATATATATTTTGGAATGAGTACAATACCTAAGATATAACCCACTATCATCGATAACATGGTATAGGTAGTAAAAACTTTGGCTACTTCCATTTTAATACCGAGCGACAAACCATACCTTATGATAGTGTCGCCTGCTATTACTTCAGCTCCTACATAAAAAAATAAAGTTATTACGCCTAATACCAGATTAGGAAATTGTAATATACTGGTCTTCTTCGAATTAATTGTTGTCGTTTCTTCATCTTCTTGTTCGGTTTCAATTTCTGGCAAGGGAGAAAACCGAATCATAAAGCCCATCAATACTAAGACTATTGTCATGATAATGTAAGGATTAATGACCCGACGAGCTAAACCATCGAGTGCAGCAATACGAGCCGAAGCATCCATATTGGCAATATTCTTTACAAATTCATCTCCATCATTTAAAATAAAATACGCAAGAATCAAGGGGGCTATGGCTCCAGCCAGTTTATTAGCGATTCCCATGATACTAATTCGGCTGGCAGCACTCTCCACAGGGCCAATGATGGTGATGTAAGGATTGGAAGCCGTTTGAAGCAAGGCCAATCCAGCACCCATAACAAATAAACCTGTTAAAAATATTCCATACGTACGCGTCATGGCCGCTGGAATAAATATTAGCGTTCCTATTGCCATTACCCATAATCCTACCATCATTCCGTTTCTAAAACCTGTCTTCTTCAATACCCACGACGAAGGTAAAGCCATGATGGTGTAAGAAATATAAAAACTGAATGTCACTAATAATGCTTGAAAGTCACTCAACTCACAAGCAATCTTTAAATAAGGAATCAAAATCCCATTGAGCCAAGTAACAAAGCCAAAAATAAAAAATAAAGCTCCTATTAAGCTTATGCTCAATAAATAACTCGACTTGCTCGATGCTTTAGCAGTAGATATTTCAGTCATTTTTATGAGGTTATAAAATTTATTTCTTGAAAATAGAAATAGGCCAAGGTCTTTTTTGTATAACAGAAAGGCTTCGATGAGGCAAATAACATATCTCTATAAAAATCAATCAATTCAGCATTTATTTCGACGAACTTGATTATACTTTTCATCCAATCACAATAAAAACGAAAAACTTGAGAAAAAACGAAGGTTATTCGCAATAATTTGTTGTATTTCAATAAGCTATTCTTGAAATTCAGATTCATGAGGTCATGATTCAAACCAGTTGGGTCTTTAATAGTAAAAGCACGAATGTTCAGAGAATTCGTATGGCTCAGATACATGCTATTATCTCTTTAAATATTGAAATTGAATTTCTTGGTTTTTTAATCTCCATCAATATAAAATGCTGCAATTTAAATAAGTTTTAAAAATGAGAAGAATACTATGTGAGAAACTTTTCAAAACCACGAAACTTTAATTTTTCAAGCCATTGTAAAAAATTATGATAGAATGATTTAAGGACAGATACCTCGAAAGATTTTCTGGAGCCTCAATAATTTTTATTTTTGCAAATATGCCAGGAAATTCGATTGGAAATTTTTTTCGATTGACTACATTTGGTGAGTCGCATGGTTCAGCCATAGGGGGGATTATAGATGGTTGCCCTGCGGGTATTGTATGGGATGAAAAATTTATACAAAGCGAGCTTAATCGGAGAAGACCAGGAACGAATCAAGCCTCTTCCCCACGCCAAGAACCTGACCAGATTGAAATAATATCAGGAATTTTTGAAGGGAAAACTTCGGGTCAACCTATCGCGTTCTTGATTCGCAACCTCGATCAAAAATCAGAAGATTACAAACAGTCTGAGCATTTAGTGCGGCCAGGACACGCTGATTATACGTGGAAACAACGATATGGACTTTTTGATCCCCGAGGTGGAGGAAGAGCTTCGGCCAGAGAAACTGCAGCTCGTGTTGCTGCAGGTGCTATAGCTAAATTGTACTTAAAAAAATTCGATGTATTCTTTTCTGCTTATGTTTCGGCCATTGGCCCCATTGAACTTCCTGAAACGGAAAAAACATGGCATTCACCTCAAGCCATAGACGCCGATCCATTGCGATGTCCTCACCGAGAAACATCGCTAAAAATGCAGGAACTTCTCGCAAAATCAATATCTGAAAGAGACACAGTGGGCGGCGTTGTAAGATGTTACATCAGAAATTGTCCACCAGGGCTTGGCAGCCCAGTGTTCAACAAATTGCAGTCAGCCCTTGCTTATGCCATGATGAGCATCCCGGCAGCCAAAGGTTTCGAGTATGGTGAGGGATTTTCCGCAGCACGAATGAAAGGCTCTGAACATAACGATGTTCCTGAGTGGAAAAATGGCAAAATCCACTTTCTCACTCATCATGCTGGCGGAATTTTAGGTGGTATAAGCACAGGAGATGACATCATATTCAACGTCGCATTCAAACCTGTTTCCAGTATAGGGCAACCGCAAACTACTATTTCTTACAAAGGTGAACCTGCGATTTGGCAGCCAGGTGGCCGCCATGATATTACTGTGGTGACAAGAGCAATACCTATTGTCGAAGCCATGGCTGCTCTGGTAATCGCTGACCAACTCATCGAATGGTTTTCACTCGGGAATCAATTCTCCAACAATCATTCTGCCTAAGTGTTTCACTATACATTATTGCGTCATAAAAAGATTTAAGAAAATACCATCATTATGAAAAAAACAGCTAAAATCATTCTGATCGTTTTAGTTTCCATCCTCACATTGCTTATAGTGCTTCCATATCTTTTTCGCGGTCAAATCAAAAAAGCAATCATAGAAAGTACAGCAAGCATGATAGATGCAAAACTCAATTTTGGGAAGGTTCAACTTTCATTGTTAAGAAATTTTCCTAATCTCACTGTAAACATCAATGAAGTGAGTTTATCGGGAATTAAAAATTTCGAAAAAGATACCTTAGCTTTTGTTGGAAAAGCCTCTGTTACCGTAGATATTTTCTCTGCTATTAAAGGTCAAGCGTATGAGATAAAATCCATAACTGTCCGACATCCACGAATCTACCTGAAGGTTTTACCCGATAGCTCGGCTAACTGGAACATTTATCACCCATCTGAAGATACCACCGCACCTCAAAACTTTACCCTTAAGTTAAAAAATATTGCTATAGAAAATGCTGAGGTGATTTATGACGACCGCTTGCTGAATACGATGGTCAAAGTAGAAGAAATGAATAATAAACTTTCGGGAGATTTAACTGCCGAAACTACTTCTTTAAAAACCCTCACCTTTATCAAAAGCCTTACTGTAGATTATGGCGGAGTACGATTCCTCAACAAAGCCGAATGTGATCTAAAAGCCGATATAGACGCTAACCTTAAGGACATGATTTTTACTTTGAAAGATAATGAAATAAGAATTAATCAATTGTATTTGGGAATCGATGGTAACGTACAGATGCTGGATGAAGGATATGGGCTCAACCTGTCTTTTTCGAGTCGTCAAACGAGCTTCAAAAATCTACTTTCTTTGGTTCCCTCTATTTATGCAAAAGATTTCGAAAAGTTAACGGCCACAGGAGAAATGAAATTTCAAGGCAAAATCAAAGGAAACTATACCGAAACTTCATTTCCGGCTTACGATATTGTGCTTGAGGTAATTAATGGTAAATTCCAATATCCAAGTTTACCTGCGGCTGTCGAAAATGTTGCCATTCATGCAGCTGTTAACAATCCAGATGGCCAACCCGATAACCTTAGCATACACCTTGACCATTTACATGTCGAAATGGCTCATAATCCAATAGATATGAGTTTTCTTCTCAAACATCCCATCAGCGATCCTTGGATTAAAGCCACAATCAATGGTAAACTCGACCTGGCCCAATTAAAAAACATCTATCCCCTTGGCATCGATATCAAAGGCCTCATCAATGCCGATATATCGCTTCAAGGTAATATCTCGACCCTCGAAAAAGGAAACTTCGAAAATTTCAATGCAAAAGGAAGTATTACCGTCAGCGACTTATTTTTACCCGATACTTCTACACACAATGATATTAGAATACCAACTGCACAACTCGACTTTTCACCGGCATATATAGAACTATCCAACTGTAATGTGAATATTGGATCTAACGATATAGCAGCTAATGGAAAAGTTTCTAACTATTTGGGTTATTTTCTTCGGAATACGGATTTGAAAGCCAGTTTGAATATCAAATCCAATCGCCTCAATTTAAACGACTTTATGACCGAGACTTCTCAAAAACCAACAGATACAATATCCATAGGAATAGTCGAAGTACCTAAACACATCGACTTTGTAGTGAATGCCAACCTCAAACAGATACTTTTTAAACAACTCGAAATGAACGATGTAAATGGTGCTATTCGAGTAAATAACCAACAGGCCATACTCGACAATCTCTCTTTAAAGACTCTTGGAGGGCTGATTGTTGTGAAAGGTTCTTACAATACGATTAATCCAATCCAACCGCGCGTAGAATTAAATCTTAAGATCGATAATATAAATATTCCAAACACGGTTTCTACATTAGTAACTGTTCAAAAAATTGCGCCATTGCTCGAAAATATACAAGGATTTGCAAATGCTTCGGTTAATTTAAAAACCAACCTAAATCCCGACATGATGCCCGATTTGAATACTATATCATCCAGCGGCAACATCAAGACAGGGAGTTTGAAAATATCGAACATTCCTGCATTACAAAAGCTCGATGAGATGCTCAAATTGAATCGTTTCAAACAATTAGAAACAGGTCCATTGTCATTGTCGTACCTCATCGAGAATGGAAAATTAAACATCAAACCTTTCGATATAAAATCGGGAAACCTTTTAGGCACTTTAGGAGGTAATATTATTATTGCCACTCAGGAGCTCGATATGGACTTTATTGTTCAAATGCCCAGAAGCGAATTTGGTAGTGAAGCCAATAGCGTCCTCGATGGGTTGGTAAAACAAGCCAATCAAAAAGGAGTTAAAATCAAACTCGGAGAAACCGTTACCCTTCATGCCAAGATAACAGGACAAGCCAATAATCCAAAAATAAGCACAAACCTTGTGGAAAGTTCTAAAAATTTAGCCAACGATTTAAAAAAGCAGGCTGAGGAAGAATTCAACCAAAAGAAAACCGAAATGGTGCAAAAAGCTCAAGCCGAATTAGAAGCACAAAAACAGGCTGCACAAACCAAAATACAACAGGAAGAAGCAAGCCTGAGACAAGAAGCCGAGCAAAAGAAAAAAGCGCTGGAAGAAGAGGCTAAACGCAAGGCTGACTCACTCGAGAAAAAAGGACAAGAGGCACTAAAAAAACGACTGAAAAAAGTTTTCTAAAGTATTCATGCCATCAACAAAAACTAAAGAAAATTTCCCAATCGTAATCAGTGCTTCACGCATGTGTGATTTACCTCGATGGTATCCACAATTTCTCATTACAGAAATAAGAAAACGCATAGAAAATGGTCAGAAAATTCACAGCCTCGTCATTTGGACTAAGCATCCCGCAGCTCTTCTAAACTCACCTCTTCTCGATGACTTAGTCGATTTGAAAAATTCTGGAGTTCAGCTTTATTTTCAGATCACCATCACTGGAATGGGAAATAAGGTTTGTGGTTATGACAAGCTTCAACGTCCTTGGAAACCAGAACCTAATGCACCCTCAAAAGAAGAAAGCTTGAGGATTTTGCCTCAAATTATTTCATTGGCGGGTCATCCTCAGCGCATTAGACTTCGCATAGATCCTATTTTGCAAGTAAATGACGGTAAACTAGAATATTACACAAATTACGAGGAATGTTTAGATACTGTCGAAAAATGTGCTTCCTTGGGCATTCATAACTATTCGTTTAGTTTGGTGGAGCCTGGCATTTATAAAAAAGTAGACCATCGTTTTCGGGAACTCGGGATAGAATTAATTATTTTCGAAGAAACGTTTAGGGCTAAAATAAAACAAAACTTCAACGAATTGGAGGAAAAACTTGGAGTTTCAATATCAGCATGTTGCGTAAAAGGATGGCCTGTTTCGTCTTGTATTGATGGTGAACTGCTTCAAAATTTACACCCCTCGAAATCAAAGGTATCACTTCGTCAGCCCCATTCCAGGCCTTTATGTGGATGCACGGCTTCTATTGACATTGGAGGCTGGCCACCTAAACTTTGTCCCACCGGATGCGACTATTGTTATGCCAGGCCACTTTACCATTCATATACTGATGATTAAGAAATGTACGATAATCCTTTTAGCTTTTCTGGCAAAATTCACGATAGCATTCCAAGATGGCTAAATACAGGTCATAATCGGAAGAATGCAGGATAAATTCATCGGATAAATGACAAAACTCCATAAATTTTTCTATGGTTTCTTGCTGAGTGATGCCAGTAAGTCTTTTGATTAAATCGTAGTTGTATCTCTGGCCAATAGTTTTGGTGCGTCTATCGTTTTCTTGCAAAATAGCTAATTTCCGCTTGCTTTTCGCTTCTCGGCTAAACATATTGTACAATGCCGTAATTGGACCATTCATCGTTACTCCAAAGCCACCCTGGGGAATATTATATCCCGTCATGATTTCCTTATCGAGATGTAAATCGGCTGGCTGGACCTCATCATCGGTCTTCAGGTTTTCGAAAGCATACTTAAATTCTTCCCATGTTTTTGGAAATGTAGTGATAACTACTTCTTTCAATTCATATATCTTGTCGAGAAGCACAATTTCGAGCCTATGGTCGTAAAGTAATGAAGATTCATTAAAAGAATAAACTCGGGTTGCATAACCTATATGACTGATAATGAGTGTGTCACCATATTTTAAAGACATGGAAAAACGCCCTGCCGAATCGCTTACTGTTCCTGTTAAATTGCGAAGTAAAATAACATGGGCATAAGCAATAGGCCGATGATCGAGGTTAACAATTTGCCCTTCGATGATAGTTTCTTGGGCTCTTACAAGGCCACTCGATAAGGCGATGAAAAATAAAAAAAGCAGCACCCTTTTCATGATGCTGCGAAATTATAACTTAATGAGCAACTTACATGTATTAAATGGTTAAAAAGTGTTAATATCCAAAAAAATTTCCTCAACAGTGATTCATAAAGTTATTTCGAGTCCGGTAATAAAATGAATACCTGCTTGTGGGAAATAACCATCCATTTTTCGGCGTTGATTCTCATAAATATAGCTATAAACCCAGGCATTAGATTCATACTGATGATCGAAAATATTGTTTAATACAAAGAAAAAATTCAAATGACGTATATAAGGGAGTGAAAGTGAATAATCTATCCGCAAATCGCTCACATAATAAGGATCAATCTTTCTTTCATCACTCGAGCTGTTGTCGATATATTGTTTCCCCACATATTTGGCCTGAAACATGAGTGAAAGGTTTTGAAGTGGCATATATTGGATATTTAAACCACCAATCACTGGAGGTGAAAATGAAATGTCGGTTTCTTTGTAAAAAATGCTCTCTTGTTCGCCTGTATCCCAATTATCTACAAATTCTGTTAGGTTTTTGATTTTATTTTGGCTAAGCGTCAAGTTGGCCATCAAGCGCAGAGAAGGCATAAGTTGCGCATCTGCCTGAAGCTCTATTCCAGCTCTATAACTATCTGGAACATTTATCATTATCGGGTCTCCTACATTGTTGATTTTGCCTGTCAATACTAATTGGTCTTTGTATTGCATCCAGTAGAAATTTGCTCCAAACTGAAAATTAGCACCAAACCATTCATATCCTAATTCGAGATCGTATAAACGTTCAGGCTGAGGTATATAGCCTTCATCTGCGTCACGATAATTATCACGCGAAGGTTCACGATTGGCTACAGCCAGCGAAAGGTAAAGCCTTTGTTTCTCATTGATGTTTACATTCATTCCAGCTTTGGGATTGAAAAAATTAAATAAATGGCTTTGATCGAGCCGTCGTTGATTATCATGTATACCTTCTATCTCGTAACCTACACGCCTATACTGCATATCGACAAACCATGAAAGATGTTTTCTCATCTCCCATGAAGCCTTTCCGTAGATGTTAAAGTCTTGTTTGATTCCTTCGTTACGATAAAAGTCGTTTTCGGGGAAGCTGGTCGAAGCATGTCTTGCCCAGATAATTCTTCCAAAATGCTGACCCTTGTAATAGTTATAGGCTCCTCCCAAAGTGAATTTCCATAAAGGATTTTTTTCATAAATCACCGAAAAAGTAGTCCCTGCGAAGTCATTATCGAGGTGTTTCCTGTCGATTAAATCGGTTTTACGAATAGTATCGTTTCCTATGATGACGTCAGGAAGAGCATATTTACTGTATTTGGCATCTTCTCTGAAAGATTCATAATATCCAAAACCATGGGTATAATGAGCTGCCAAGTTAAGGGTAACATTATTGGAAGGCGACAGGCTGTATATGAGCTGATAATGATCTTGCTGATAATCGTCGATCTGGTTTTTATAGTAGAGTGTATCACCATTTTCATCGGTGTAGAGGCCAGCTGGATTGAAAGTGCGCCATTTATCGAGTAATTCTGAAGGAACGCCTTCCCAAGCTTGATAAGTAATCTCTTTTCCTCCAATTACATTGATGCGTAGCAGACTTCTCTTGCCATAGTAACCTCCTGAGAGAAAAAAAGACTTCAAGTTAGCGCTGGCTCTATCAATATAACCATCAGAGGTGATACGACTAAGGCGTCCATCCAAAGCAAAGCCACTGGAAGATTTTCCTGTGCTAAAAGTGACGAAATTTCGCAAGGTATTGAAACTGCCTCCCGAAGCATGTATAAGGGTTTGAGGTTCATCTGAAATTTTAGTGCTCAGCAGATTGATACTTGCTCCGAAGGCTCCTGCTCCATTCACCGAGGTCCCCACTCCTCTTTGTATCTGTATGTTGTCGGTTGAGGAAGCAAAATCAGGTAAATCTACCCAGTAAACCTGCTGAGATTCTGGATCATTCAGTGGAATTCCGTTGACCATAACATTAATACGAGTCATATCTGTACCCCGGATTCTCAGGCTGGTATATCCAATCCCTGTTCCGGCATCAGAACTTGCTACGACAGAAGGACTCATTTGCAACACATAAGGTAAATCACGTCCTGAGTTCAATTTCCTTATCTCCTTCCGATGTAGCTCGCTAAAAGTAGTTGGAACCGAAATATCTACCCTTGTCGCTTTTACAATTACTTCTTCCTGCATTTGGGCCATAACTCGTAGTTCAATCTTTAAATGAAGGTTCCTGTCCAATTTTATAGTATCGAAATAAGACTCATAGCCCACATAACTAATTTTTAAAGGGTAATTACCAGCAGGGAGTTTTTTGATGGCAAAATATCCAGCGTCGTTGGTTACGGCGCCATAAGGAGAATTCAGTAAGATTACATTGGCTCCAGAGAGCCTTTGCCCGTTCGAGGCATCAGTAACCGTCCCATTCAGCATATACTGAGACATGGCCAAATAAGGGACAAGTGCCATGAAAATGAAAGTTAAACTTTTTTTGAACATCATAACTATGGTTTTAATTGTGCAACATTGTATTAAAACCATATAGGGGAAAAGGTCATGGATGAATTATAATTCCCTACGCCGGTATGATCCGGATCAGGTTCAAAGGGTATGATCTCAGCCCTGTTATTAACAGGACACCCCTATAAGGTATTTGTGACAAAATTAAAACATTTTATACTTTATCCAAAATGCATTAAGAAGAAATAATGTATTATTTTTGATAAAAAATGATTTGACAAAAGATGACAATAGTGATTATCAATGGGCCAAATCTAAACCTTTTGGGAAAACGACAACCTCACATCTATGGTTCGGAACGATTCGAGGATTATCTCCACCAACTCGAAGTAACTTATCCTTATATCGATTTCATTTATAGACAACATAACTTAGAGGGTGAAATCATCAACACATTGCATGAATTTGGATTTTCGGCCAAGGGAATCATATTGAACCCTGGTGGTTTTACACATACTTCGGTCGCCATAGCCGATGCTATACGTTCTATTTACTGCCCTGTGGTAGAAGTGCATATCAGCATGCTCTTTGGCCGTGAACCTTACAGACAAAAATCACTTTCCGCTTCGGCCTGCAAGGGGTTTATTTGTGGTTTTGGATTAGAAAGTTATCGACTTGCTGTGGAAAGCCTTATTCAAAAATAAAAATTGAATGAGATATTTCTCTTAGATAAATTATTCCATGGTTCGAAAGAAATCAATAAACAGTTGTATCTGTTCCTATCAGTTTTGCCCCGAAAGGAGATGTTCATAGAGAAACTCAGTCATCAAAGTATAGAGATGGTAAGTAGTATTGGGGCCTGTATAAATTCCATGATTACTATCGGGATAATACATCGTTTGAAAATGTTTATTGGCTTTAACCAGAGCCGAAATCATTTCTACAGAATTCTGAAAATGAACATTATCGTCGGCTGTACCATGTATCAAAAGGTAGTTTCCTTTAAGCCGATCAGCATAATGGATAGGAGAATTATCATCGTAGCCTTGGGGGTTCGACTGAGGTAATCCCATATAGCGTTCGGTGTAAATATTGTCGTAATATCTCCAATTGGTAACTGGAGCAACGGCTATGCCCGTAGAAAAATAATCAGAGCCTTTTGTCATACACAGTGATGACATAAATCCACCATAACTCCAACCAAATATTCCAATGCGTGTAGAATCGGCTATTCCAGAACGAACTAAGTATTTGGCGAGCTCTATCTGATCTTCGGTCTCATATTTTCCCAGTTGGCCATAAGTCATTTTTCTGAATTCTTCTCCTCTGAAACCAGTGCCACGATTATCTACCGAAACTACTACTATCCCATGTAAAGCCATCATCTGATACCACAATCTTCCACCCTCCCAATCATTGGATACGGTTTGCGATCCAGGCCCTCCATATAGATAAACCAATACAGGATAACGTTGTTGAGCATCGAAATGAGGAGGTTTTATCATCCATCCATCTATTGTAATCCCATAAGAAGTGGTAAAAGAAAAAAACTCTACAGGCTGAAGCTGATATTCAATAGCCTTTTCACTGAATCCTGCATTATTTTCGAGAATTCTGAGTTCTTTGCCTCTTGCATCACAAACTGATATAATGTAGGGGGTATTGGCATTCGACCATCTCTTTACAAAATAAGTATAATTAGGATTAAAGCTAGCTGTGTTTTTTCCTGGTTGACCCGCAATGATTTTAAGATGTCCCTTCAGATCAACCGTACAGATTTCACGGTTCAGCGGACTGCTGTATGCTGCGGAAAAATATACAAGCTTGCGCACGGCGTCATAACCAATGATATGATCTACTTCCCATTGGCCTAAGGTAAGTTGTTTGTTTATTTTTCCATCAGTAGAATGAAGATAAATATGGTTGTAGCCATTTTTTTGACTCGTAATAAAAAATTGAGTTCCATCCGGAGTAAAATTAAGATCGTCGGTAATTTCAATATAGTATTTGCTGTCTTCATTATAGATGATATTACCCTGCGCACTCGAAGGATCATAAAGAAGAATTTCTAAATGATTCTGCAAACGATTGAGGCGCTGAATGGCCAGCATACCCGAATTTCCAGCCCATTGCATTCGCGGCAAATATTGATCGTTCTCTGATCCTGTATCCAATTTTATGGCCTTCTTTTCTTTAATATGATAAACATAAACATCGACTATGGAGTTATCCTCGCCAGCCTTAGGATATTTGTAACAGTAATTCTCAGGATACAATTTCCCATATTTGGGGAAACAATATTGTTTTACCCGAGTTTCGTCGAATCGATAATATGCAATTTTGCTACCATCGGGCGACCAAAAAAAGCCTTTAGTAAATCCAAATTCTTCTTCATAAACCCAATCAGTTGTGCCATTGATGATTTCATTGATTTTTCCGTCGGTTGTCAAGGCTATCTCGCTTGCATCGTCCAAATTTTTAATATACAGATTGTTATCTCTTACAAATGCAACTTTGCTGCCATCGGGCGAAAATTCAGCTAAGCGCTGCGGACCCTTGTTAGACAATGTAATCAGCCTTTTTTGCTGAAGATCATAAATATAATATTCTGCATAAAAGGAATGTCTGTATATGGGTTCAATGGCAGTTGCAATCAGCATTTTTGTGCCGTCTTTACTAAGACTAAAATCTTCCATCGAAATTTTTTCGCCTTCTTCATTTTTCAATTCTTGAAGAGCTAAAAGATAACCGGCAGAGGCTCCAGTTTTGTAATCATAAATCTTTAAAGTGTCGTTTTCTCTTTTAAGATAGTGTTTTCCATCGCTCAGAGGAGTAATCCAGTAAGAACTTTTAGTTACCAAACTCCGGTCTTTAAAAATAGCATCAAGGGTAAGTTCTTTGGTTTGAGAATGTAAAGATTCCGATAAGGTAACCAAAACCATCAAAAACACCAGATAATAAAATTTTTTCATGATATTTGCATTTAAGAAATAAGTGAGTTCAAAATTATTGATTTTTTGAGGAATTTCTAGAAAGACAGATTATTTTCAATATTTCTTCATTAAAAAATAGTTTTTAATAAGGGCAATTGTGCAAAACATAAGCAGAGTATGACGAATGAAGATGAAAAGATAAAAACTGCAGCCGAATTCATTAAAAAGTCTAAATATTTAGTAAGCTTTACGGGTGCCGGAGTAAGTGTTGAAAGTGGAGTGCCTGCATTTAGAGGCGAAGGCGGCTTATGGACCCAATACGATCCAAAAGTCTTAGACATCGATTATTTTATGAAATATCCCGAAAAGAGTTGGCCTGTGATTATTGAAATATTTTATCAGTATATGGGTAAAGCTAAGCCCAATGCAGCTCATCTTATTCTGGCAAAATGGGAGAAAAAAAGCCTTCTCAAGAAGATTATTACACAAAATATCGACAATTTGCATTACGAAGCCGGGAATAGAAACATCGTTGAGTTTCATGGCAATACAAGAAATCTAATTTGCTTGAATTGTGGGAAAGTTTATAAAGTAGATAAAAAGCTACTCGAAAATATCCCTCCCAGATGTTCTGCCTGCCAATCCATACTAAAACCAGATTTTGTATTCTTTGGTGAAGCCATTCCTGTGGAAGCCTATTCCGATTCGATACAAGCCGCACAAAAATGTGATGTATTAATTGTTATCGGCACTACGGGTGAAGTAATGCCAGCCAATCTCATTCCTGAGCTAGCAAAAAATAATGGAGCAAGAGTTATCGAGATTAACCCCCGCATTTCTGAACACACCCAAGCAGTTACCGATGTTTTCCTCCCCATGAAGGCGACTGAAGCCATGATAGCACTAGATGAAGCCATTTATTCATCATCTGCAGAATAGAAATATGTCTTAGGTGCACCACAGCGAGGGCAAACCCAGTCATCGGGAAGTTCTTCGAAAGGCGTACCTGGTGCAATGCCATTCTCAGGATCACCTTTCTGAGGCCGATATATATACTCACACAATCCACATTTATAAATACCAGAATCCATATTACACCTCAAACTTTAAATCTCGAGCAAAAATATCGAATTTTGCATGTCGATACTCGTCATTAATTTAAGAAATTATGCATAGAACTGTTCAGACCCAATCTCTTTTTTGGTTTCTTGCCTTGTTATTATTGATTTCATGCACTCGCAAACCTCAAAAGACCATCATTACAGGTGAAGCTCAAGGAACATATTATCAGGTAACTTACATAGATGGCTCAAATAGGAATTTTAGCAAGGAAATAGATTCACTCTTGCGTACCTTAGACCATTCGGTGTCGTTATGGGACGATAGTAGCATCATTAGCAGGATCAACCGAAATGAAAAAGGTGTAAAACTCGATAGCATTTTCCGCGTTATATTTACAAAATCAATGGAAGTGGCTAAAAGAACTGAAGGAGCTTTCAATCCATGCGTAGGACCTTTGGTGAAGGCATGGGGATTTCATCGCAAGCAAGGAAAATTGCCTGATAGTGTTTTAATTGCTGAATTGTTGAAACATATCGATTACCGAAAGATCTGGTTGCGGGGCGATAGCATAGTGAAATCCGATACTAACATAGAACTCGATTTCAATGCCATAGCGCAAGGTTATTCGGCTGATCTGGTGGCTTCTTTTTTACAGAAAAAGGGGATTTCTTCCTATTTGGTTGATATTGGCGGAGAAGTAGTTGCAGGAGACATGAAACCAGATGGAAGTTTATGGAGAGTAGGGATTGAGAAACCCTCTGACAGTGCCAGTTCTGAAAGGGAAATCGAAACCGTGGTAGAAATAGCCAACAAAGCCATTGCTACTTCAGGAACATATAGGAAGTATCGTTTAGAAAATGGAAGACGATATTCGCATACCATTGATCCTCAAACGGGTTTTCCAGTTAATCATTCTTTATTAAGTGTAAGTGTTGTGGCTAATGATGGAATTACTGCCGATGCCTATGCCACTGCATTTATGGTAATGGGAGCCGAAAAAGCATGGCGATTTATAAGAGATAACAAAGATTTAGGATTAGAAGCCTATTTTATCCTTGACGACAACAAATCGAACTTCCGAATCATTCAAACCCCAGGTTTTGTGGATATGCTCTCAAAAACACAAGAAAAATAAATTGAGAGCTATTATTTTGCTAATTTATTCTGGCACGAACCTTCACCTCCACAAGAGCAACTAATGTTTTCCCCTGGCAACGACGAGGCGCATGTTTTCTTGAATTCGGATCCCTTAATAAAAAACATCTTGATGGCTATTCCAGCCACAGCAATGCCCACAAGTGCAATTGCAATTAAAATAAGTTTGAGTATCATCATTTTTCAAATTTAATCACCTTTATCATATTTATAACATATCAAGTTGAAAAATGTTGTCGATAAATTTCGGAAATTATAATTGAACCTGCAATGGCCACATTAAGAGATTCTGGACCATGTCTCAGATTGTGTTTGGCAATTGGAACGCCCACATTTTTGTGGATAAAAGGTCCATATTCAGGATGAATGCCTGATGCTTCGCTCCCTAATAAAAGAAGACCTCCCTTTGGAAAATCAGTTGTATAAATAGACTGACCATTCATTTGAGCTCCAAAAATTTTGATGTTCTTGGGAAGTGAAGCAAAAAACTCATCAAGGGGCAGATAATAAATATGAGTCCGAGCAATGGAGCCCATACTGGCTTGGACACATTTTGAATTGTATACATCCACAGTGTTGGAAGAACAAATAAAATAATGCATTCCGAACCAGTCGGCCGTGCGCAAAAGTGTGCCCAAATTTCCCGGATTGTTAATATCATCCAACACAATGCCCCATTCGTCTTCAAAGACTTCCACATTGAGTTTTGGAGGCGATGAAATGGGGAATAGAGCACAAACCGGCGAAACAGTTTTTAACTGTGAGATTCTTTCCATTTCTCTGATTGAAATGGCTTTTGCTTGGGGATGAGTAGTTAATTGGCCAGAATATGACTCTTCAAAATAAATCTCAATAGCCTTACATCCTGAACGAAGCAAATCATCGACTAATTTTTCTCCTTCAGCCAAAAATATGCCTTCTTGATAGCGAAAAGATTTCTCCTTAAGTTTTCGGATAAAAGAAATTTGTTGATGTGAAAGCATAGATAAAAATCCCGTCAAGGATTAAGCTTGACGGGACTAAATAGTGAAAGATATCTAAAATTATTCAGCAAAGACTTCAAATTGAATGGTGGCTTTGACTTCTTTCTGGAGATTTATAGTTGCCGTGTAGGTTCCGAGTTCTTTGATAGAATCACCATCGATGAAAATGCGTTTACGATCCACTTCGATGCTGTGTTGATTTTTAAGAACTTCGGCTATCTGTAATGCATTGACGGAACCATAAATTTTACCGCTACTCGAAGCTTTAGCGCCCACTCTGATGAGGAGGCCATCCAGTTTTTTAGCCAGCTCAAGGGCTTCGTTTTTAACCCTTTCCTGCTTAAAAGCTTTTTGTTTAAGATTTTCGGCTAATACCTTACGATTAGAAGGTGTGGCCATAATAGCATATCCTTTAGGGATAAGATAATTGAGGGCATAACCATTTTTTACGTTTACAATCTCATCGGTATATCCCAGCTTAGGTACATCTTGTATTAAAATGACTTCCATAGTGAATCCCTCCTTATTTGAGTAAATCAGCTACATAGGGAAGAAGTGCAAGATGACGTGCTCTTTTGATGGCTTGGGCCACTTTTCTTTGGTATTTCAAGGAAGTACCTGTGAGCCTTCGAGGCAAGATTTTCCCTTGTTCGTTGACGAATTTCAATAAAAACGACTCATCTTTATAATCGATATATTTTATACCGCTTTTTTTGAAACGGCAATATTTCTTCTTTTTGGTCTCAACCGCTATTGGAGTCAAATATTTGATTTCACTTTCACCTTGTGCCATAATGTTTATTTTTTAAGTTTCAATCATTTAATGTAGGAATATCATTCTTATTAGTACGCTTTTTCTCATTGTAAGCAATAGCGTGTTTATCGAGCAGTACCGTGAGAAAACGTATAATACGTTCATCACGTCGGTAGGCGGTTTCCAATTCATTAATCAGGCTTCCTTCGGCCTTAAATTCGAAAAGCTGATAAAATCCCGATGATTTCTTTTGAATTGGATAGGCAAGCTTTCGCAAACCCCAGTTTTCTTCGTGCACAATTTCAGCACCTTTTTCCACCAGTAAATCGTGGAATTTCTTTACCGTTTCCCTCATCTGATCATCAGATAAGACGGGAGTCATAATGAAAACGGTTTCGTACTGGTTCTTCATTTAATTGAAATTAAATTAATTAGGTTTAATAAATTTTTTATCAAATTGGATGGCAAAATTATAGAAATCTTACCAATTACACAAAGAAAATCTCAAAATTTAGCCTAAATTCTATACAGGTTAGAATTGAAAGCCTAAGTGGAACCAATGATTTCATTCAAAATAAAACGCCCAGCTTTCCCATCGCCAAAAATAGGAGGAAAATTTCGCGGATGATTCATCAAAAATTCCATACTCATCGATAAGATTTTTTCTTCGTTAGCATCGGCCAAAGCCGCTGCACCTGTTTCTACAATTTCTTTCCATTCCGTTTCGGCTCGAAGTATTACACAAGGTTTTCGATAAAAATAGGCTTCTTTTTGCACTCCTCCCGAATCAGTCAAAATGAGCGCTGCATTCTTTTCGAGAACCATCATGTCGAAAAAGGAAGCTGGAGGAATAATAAGAATATGAGATTGATTCTGAATATTTTTATAAGTCTCGGGTTGAAGTTTCGATTTCAAAACTTTCGAAGTCCTTGGGTGAATAGGCAGAACGATAGGTAATTGAGTATTTTGTGTTAGACGAATGAGTGAACTAAAGATGGCTTCAAGCCGCTGCGGCTGGTCTGTATTACTATCACGATGAATAGTCGTTAGTATGAATTTCTCAGGTGAAAGCCCATATTGTTGTAAAATCTGGCTGTTCGTTTCGGCCATATCAGCGAAATACAAGCAATTGTCATACATTACATCCCCACAATGATAAATCTTAGGATTATTGATGTGGTAAGGAGGTTGTGCATTGGGCAGAAATCCTTCACGAACAAGATTTTGAAAACCTGTAGAGGTAGGGCTGAAAAGCAAGGTGCTGCAATGATCGCAAACAATGCGATTGATTTCTTCGGGCATGAGTTTGTTGAATGATCTTAATCCTGCTTCAACGTGAACCACAGGGATATGAATCTTTACTCCCGCTATGGCTCCCGCCAATGTAGAATTGGTATCTCCATACAAAAGAACAAAATCGGGTTTTTCGTTAAGAAGAACATTTTCAATTTTTTCTATCATTCGGGCAGTTTGAATGCCATGCGAGGCAGAACCTACCCCTAAATTGTAATGTGGACTTGGAATTTGGAGCTGCTCAATGAAAATCTGCGACATGTTATCGTCATAGTGTTGGCCAGTGTGCACAATAATTTCTTGAATAGTTTCAGTAAAAAAATTCCTTATGGCTCTTGAAACAGCAGCAGCCTTTATAATTTGTGGTCTTGCCCCTATGATAGTTAAAATTTTTACCATGATTTTTCGATTATCCTATATTTTTTCACCTTTTAAGGGTAGGGTAAAATAAAATATTGAACCTTTCTCAACCACCGATTCTACCCAAATACGGCCTCCCATCATTTCGACGAGGTTTTTCGATATGGCTAATCCTAGTCCAGCACCTTCATATCTTCTGCTTAATCCATCATCAGCTTGTCGAAAACGCTCGAATATAATTTTCTGTTTATCTTTTTCAATTCCTACGCCTGAATCTGCCACAAAAAAAGTAACCTCCTTTTCTTTTGCTTCATACCCATACGAAATAAATCCTTGAAAAGTAAACTTAATAGCATTGATTACTAAATTTGTAATAATCTGCGATAATCTATATCCATCAACATACATTTTCAATTCATCTCGGGGATATACGCTGAGTTCAAGTTTTATGTGTTCTTTTTGCCTGAGTTTTAATTCATTTAAAAAATTATTGTAAAGATGATTTACAAGTTGCTTCACATTTATCCATTCATAATTCAGTTCAAGCTGCCCTGATTCAATTTTTGAGATATCGATGATATCGTTGATGAGGGCAAGTAAAATTTGAGAATTTAGGTTTACCAATTCATAATATTTATTTCTTTCTTCTTCAGAAGAATCAGGGTCATGCATCATTTCACTAAAGCCCATGATGGCATTCAAAGGTGTTCGAATTTCGTGGCTCATATTGGCCAAAAAAGCAGATTTCAGCCTATCTGATTCTTCGGCTTTTTCTTTAGCTATTTGTAACTCCCGCTTAGCTTGTTCTTTTTCTTGAAGTTCTCGGTTGAGTTCTACGGTTTTTTTAGCTATCTGTCTTTTAAGCTGAAAATTCCATACATAATAAAAACCTAATATGAAAGCTAAAATAAGTGTAATAGAAATTATTAAATACAGAATCTTGATTAAACGCTCCTTCGTTCTCCTCGTTTCGAAATATTTATCGACTATTTTATTATATACGCCGCTACGCTGTATATTGCTCAATCCTTTATTAAGATTATGAATAAGAAGAGTGTCGCCTTTTCTGGCAGCAAAACCATATTCTCGAGGAATGATTGTAATATGGGATGAACTTATATTTTTTAATTCGAGGGTTTGAATAATATAATTTCCAACGTCTTCGGGAACGATGGCTATATCACCTTGACCTTCTGAAAGCATTGTCAAACATTCCGTTGCATTAGGCATAAAAATAAATTCAATTGCTGAATTGATATTCCATAAGTACTCCATTAATACAATATGACGCATCAATAAAGCTTTACAGTGATGCGCATCTTTAATATCTCCAAGATTTTGAATTTTACTGTCTTTTCTAAAAAAGATACCATGAGAAATTATTTTATAGGGAGCCGAAAATTCATATAAAGTATCTCGGCCGGGATTCATATAAGCCCCGGCCAGCACATCAATTTGATGTGACAAAAGCTTTTGATTGATGTCTTCCCATTTGCCTCCGATGAAAATAGGAGTCAAACCCATTTCCTTAGCCACAGCTTTGGTTATTTCGATGTCGAATCCAGCAGGGTTTCCATCTTTATCACGGTATTCGAAAGGAGGATAGTTTATATCATATCCTACTCGTATAGATGATTGCCCAAAAGCCAATATAACTTCGTTGAATACAAGAAATAAAAAGATAAACCGATAAATACCGTAATTATGAAACATTCTCAAGTTGACTACGTAAGTCGAATATATGCTTTATTAATGAACGCTCAAAGATAAATATCATTTTTAGCAGAAAAAAATTTTATATGATTTTATATATTTTATGAACTTAAATTCTCTCAGAAAAGTCCTGGCTTTTTTTATAGATATTCAAGACGTGCTTTTTGAATAATTATCTGAAAAAAGACTCCCGGCCTAAAACTTTTCGCTAAAATGGCGTAATACGAGAAAATGAATTGATATTCAAGGGTCTATACTGCTCCGACAACGGCTCCTCCAATACATGCATACATGTTCTGCATGGAGGATGATTCTGAAAGAGAGACGGGGATGATGTGATGAACAGCCTTTTGAGCAATGGAGGTACAATTAATTTACAATCAGTGCATTGGGACACGACCTAATCGATGCTGTTCCGACCGCTTCCAATTACTACCTTTTCGGAAAGAGAATAACGAAATACAACAAGGAAAACGAAATGAATTTGTTAAAGCAGTATAGGCAGCAAATTACACGAAATTAATTTAAGCCATTTATTACGAAAAAACAGGAAAAATCAGGTTGTCGCTATGGTTTAAATATTACCTGACTGATTGTAAGATGGTTGAGTTTTTAAGAAATTTTATAATTTCAATAATTCCATCTAAACCCTTACCAAACGCATCAGTGGCTCAAAAGAGTAGAGAGCTGCCCTGCGGCCAGATGACTCTTCTTTCTGAATTAGATATCCTGCATCCAGTAACTTTTTGATGATATTTCCGGCAGTAGCGGTAGGTATTCCCGTATTTTTAACAAACTTATTGTTGCGAAAAACCGGATAGGTAAAAAGAAAATCCAAAATTTCCAGGTTCCATTTCGAAGCCAGTAGTGAGGCAAATTCCAGTTTCATTTCCTCATATAAATGATGAATCTCTTCGGCAATCTCTAAATTAGAAATGGCTTGGGCTTTTACAGCTTTCAGAAAAAAACGTATCCATTCATTCCAGTCGCCTGTTTTAGATACTTCTCGCATGGCTTCGATATACTCCTCTTTGTGCTGTTCAAAATAATCACTGATATAAAAATAGGGTCGTGATAATATCTTTTCTAACCATAAATACAACGTAATGAGCATTCTGCCTATACGCCCGTTTCCATCCTGAAAAGGGTGCAGTGCCTCAAATTCCAAATGCAAAATGGCTGTTTTGATGAGTGGAGGCAGGATACTTTCATTTGCAAAACGAAATAGAGCATCAAGACTTTCCTGTAAATGTTCGGGGCTGATAGGTATAAATTCAATCTTGCGACGGGTTTTATCTGCTAGATAATTTTGAGTTGTTCTAAAAGAACCGGGCGACTTGCTTGCGCCCCTTCCCGTATAGAGTAGTTGCTGATGCATCTGTCGAATGAAATTTGCCGTTAGCTTGTAACCCAATTCCAATGATTGTTGTGCACTCTTTAAGGCTCTCTGATACAGTACAATTTCGATGACATCTGATCTTGCCTGCATACTGACTGTTCCATCATCATCGGCTTCGTATTGCAGAATCTCGTCCATCGTACTTATGGTACCTTCAATTCTGGAAGATAACAAAACTTCCCTGTTTCGTAAGGGAGCAAGCAATATTTCGTTATTATGTAGATTTTTCAACATCTGATCATAACGTGCCAGCCTGTCGGTTGCCTCCAGTAATTCATCTATAAAAAGAGCATAGTCGATCTTTTCCGGAGGAAACTTGCCGTAATGATACGTAATGGCATTGCTCAAATCATAGTCCATCATAAAAAATTTAGTAAAGATTTTTAATTACAAAAATAAACAAAATTTTGTAATCAAAACAAGTTTATCCCATAAAATTCAAAAATATGAGGAGCTAATTAGCTTGTCTGCAAAATCTGTCATCAACGTAATTTGATTACAGGATTTCCTTTTATTATGTAATCTATTGCCATAGAAAATAAAAATTGTAATCAACTCTTTGAAGCTTTACAAAGATGATTTCGTCTCAATTTTAACGCTTTAAGAGGGTGGTGGATTTGGTATTTCGATAATTTAAATGATTGAATGATATAAGGATGGAGATTAGCATCTGAAAACCCGAGACTTGAGAATGGTAATTTGATGATTTAATGATGGAATAGTTAATAGGTGAAGGTTGAAAGTAATTAAGTAGAAAGTAAAAAGCGGAAAATGACGAGTATTTGCTTTCAAACCACCGAACTTTATGAACTTTATAAATTTGAACCCTCTCAGAAAAGTCCTGGCTTTTTTATAGATATTCAAGACGTGCTTTTTGAATAATTATCTAAAAAAAGACTCACGGCCTAAAACTTTTCGCTAAAAGGGCGTAATACGAGCAAATGAATTGATATTCAAAGGTCTATACCGCTCCGACAACGGCTCCTCCAATACATGCATACATATTCTGCCAGGAGGATGATTCTGAAAGAGAGACGGGGATGATGTGATGAACAGCCTTTTGAGCAATGGAGGTACAATTAATTTACAATCAGTGCATTGGGACACGACCTAATCGATGCTGTTCCGACCGCTTCCAATTACTACTTTTTTCGCAAGAGAATTGCGTAATACAACAGGGGAAACGAGGTGGATTTATTCAAGCCGTGCATCTACCATATATTCTGAGGCCAAATCTTCAACTTCAATGTAAGCTCAAAACAGTAATGCATGGACAGTAAGTTGATAATCAGCAATAAAACTTGATATTGAGAATCACTTTAATGAACAAATTTTCAATCGTCTCTCATCCGAATTATTTCAATATTCTTAAATTGATTCATCATCATTCTCTACATAACTATCAGGTTCGTCGTGCTTCTTTGCAGTGAGTACTTTGATAAAAAAATATACTGTAAAACAAGTTACTATTGCCCAAGTAGATATCATGAGAACTAAAGCCGAGGTATTCATAAGAATTAAATTTTATGATATTTTTTACGATTTCGATAAGCCAGATGTACCAAGATACTAAGTCCAATAAACAATGTTAAAAGAATAAATCGGGCAATTTTAATATATAAAATACGGTTAATTACTCTACCTTGCAGAATAGGTTGCCCAGCTTTCACAACATCACCCAGTTGAACGAGTATTTTTTGATGTTCCTTAAAGACGTAATTTTTCCCATATTCAGCGGTTTTTTCTTCGGGAGTAATCCGAATATAATTTTTCCCTCTCAAGGAATAAATAGAATCCACAATTCCAGAATTTTCGGAATAGAATACATCGGCCACATTTTGCTTATTGTAAAGAATGCCTTTATAAGTAATTTGCCCAAGAATGCTTTCGGGATGAAGTTCCCAACCTTTAAAGCTCAAGGATGACCAGTCGTCTTTAGCCGGACGAATAAGAGATGTAACGAAAACTATAATAAGAAGTATGGGTGTAACATATTTCAGAATATAGCGGAAAATACCAGGAAGTTTCATGTCGGCCCCCTTTAGAAATTCTTTCCATCCTTTATCGGCCCCAAAAAACCATGAAAACAGAATAGACTCAAACATGGCAAAGATGAACAGAGCAACCGTGCCAGCCCAATAGTCGAATTCATCGAAAACACCTTGTTGAAAAAATAACACAACCGGCAACCCTAAGGCTAGTGTAACTAAAGCAAAAGTGAGTGCTGCTTTCTTATTGCTGAATTTGAATTCATCTTTCAGAAATCCCACTATGGGTGTCCCCATTGCCAATGAAGAAGTAATACCGGCAAAAAAGAGTAACCCAAAAAAAGCCACCCCAGCTATGACGGAAAGAATACTTCCCCATTGTTCGAAAAGAAAGGGCATGGTACGAAAAGCCAAACCCAAACCTCCTAAACCTACGAGATCGACAACTTTGTCAACTCCCAAGTATCCAATTGAAATTGGAATAATAACCGAGCTACCTAAAACAATTTCGACAAATTCGTTCATAAATCCTGCCGACATGGCATTTACTGCAATATCGTCTCTTTCTCTCAAATAGGAAGCATAACATTGTATTGAACCCATACCTACCGAAAGTGTAAAAAAGATTTGTCCAGCAGCAGCCAGCCATACTTTTGGATTCGTTAATGAATCAAACTGTGGCGTCCACAAAAAAGAAAGCCCCACCATTCCATCATAAACCGCATTTTCACTTCCAGCTTTTAAAGTGATAGCCTTGATGGCCAAAAAAATTCCAAATACAATAAGCAGAGGCACACCAATCTTAGAAGCTTTTTCTACCCCTCCAGCTAAACCTCGACTCAATATCCAGGAATTGAGCGCTAAACATAATACATAGAATACTAAGGCTTCATAGGGAATACCAGTCGTTGAGTGTGCCACATCCGTATATCCATCAAAAAAATCTGCTACTTGGAACCTGCTCAGTTGATCAAATGTACCAATAATAGTGTGGAAAATATACGATATAGTCCAACTTTCAATATAACAATAATAAGCTGCAATGGCCAAATTGCTGAATAGACCAAAAACCCCAACATATTTCCAAATCGCCTTATTACTCATACTATGAAGAATAAAAGGGGTGGAATGATGTCCGAATTTTCCACCATACCTTCCCACTGACCACTCTATCATCAATAAGGGAAATCCTAATAATACAAGACAAACCAAATAGGGTATGATAAATGCTCCTCCACCATTTTGAACTGCTTGTACAGGAAAACGCAAAAAATTTCCAAACCCAACCGCATTCCCTGCCATGGCTAAAACAAGTCCTATCCTCGAACCCCAATGGTCTCCTTTGATATCGGCAGTCTTAAATTTTTCCCCCATCCTTTAAGATTTTAAGTTATTGATATAAAAACATTTACTTATAAAACCTGCTCCTTAGCCTTTGTAAAACAGATTTTCTTAATAGGCATATTTTGAGGGCTCTAAAATATAAAATATTCGAAAAACAATAATAATGAAAGAAAAATATCATTTAGCCAAAATAAGCGTGGAAGTAAGTTTAATTCTTAAAATTTCATCAAAGAATAAATAAATTCTTTAGAAATATGCCAAACATTGGGGGCCGAGTAGCCCTTCGGGCTACTCGGCCCCACATATCTCACATGACCAAATGAAGGAGCCTTCAATTGAAATAGCCTGTAATTGAGATTTTTAAAAGCCAAAAAACTAATACGCCGCTAACCTACATTAATGATTAGTGGTTTAATTTACACGGAACAGCTGCCACCTGGGAGAAAAATTCAGCATCATTTAATAATAAATGAATCAGCATATTACCAGCTAATATCTAAAGAAAAGCTCCTCCCTTCCCAATCAAAGGTAACTTGGTAGAGAAATGGCGAAATGCGTAAAATTTCTATCTCCTCCTTTTTCTCTTTTTGTTTAAAAGATAACGGCATTGACGTATCAGTATGTATCATCATTTTGATGTATCGTTTCTGAGGTTTTTTATCAAATCCATGATTTTCTGATACTAACCGAATGGCCAAGGCATGTTTTTTTTCATTGGACAAAAGATGAATGAGTTCGAAATGAGAACTATCGATAGAAAGAGCATCCTTTCCATCGTCTACAAAAAGAGTAAAATTTTCCTGATGTGGTTGATGAGCCAGAAAATAATGAATGATTAAAGTATCGGTAGCATATTCATCGGTGTTTTGTATGGGATGAATCATGGGAATAAAGCTTCCTCCTCGGGCAAAAAGAGGTAACTCTTGGATATGATTTTGAATCTTTATTTTTCGAGCACCCTTATAAACCTCTCCTGTCCACCAATTATACCATTTACCTTTGGGAAGCCAAAGTGTATGTTTTTGTTCATTTTTTTCAACCACAGGCGAAACCAATAACGAAGGTCCCCAGAAATAACTCCAAGTTTGTAAGTCATTTTCAGGTTGTTTTTGTTGATAAAAAACAGGGCGAGCCATAGGAATTCCTTGAGTTGAATTTTGGTAAGCCAGCGAATAGTTGTATGGCAAAAAAGAATAGCGCAAACGAATGAAATCTTTTACGATTTTTTGTGTTTCGGGGCTAAAAAATATGGGTTCGGAAGGTATCCCCGAACCATGGGGTCTTAAAACAGGTGAAAACGTACTCATCTGCATCCATCGGATATAGAGTTCTTCGTCTTTAACGCCTTGAGCAAATCCTCCGGCATCCGAATGAACATAAGCCACACCGCACATACTCATATTCAACAATATGGGTATTTGGGCCTTCAATCCGGCCCAACTACGCCCTACATCGCCCGTCCAAGGCAGTACACCAAATCGCTGTGAACCGGCAAAACCCGAACGGTTTAAATTAAATAAACGTTCATGTGGATAATACTTTCGATAATAATCATACAACATTTTGTCCCACAGATGCCCATAAGCATTGTGCAACAATTCAGAAGTTCCTCCATGATAAATTATTCCATCGGGATGATACTCCGGTTCGGCAAGATCGACCCACCAACCGGCTACTCCTTGTTTTTTGAGGGTATCATATTTCTTCCACATCCATTCACGGGCCTTGGGTGAAGTAATATCAATAATGCCACCTTCTCCAAAATAAAATTTGTCCAAAATAAAAGTTCTTCCTTCTTTATTTTTTCCGAGAATTCCGAGTCGATCAGCTTCTTCGAAAGTATGTGAACCTTTTACAATATAAGGTTCAGTAATTAATACCGTCTTTACGCCCATTTCACGAAACGAATTCATCATCTGAACGGGATTAGGCCAATTGGGTCTGTACCAATCGAGATTGCCAAGAGTGTGAAATAAGGAATCGCCAAACCAAAACAAATCGAGAATGATGGCATCGAGAGGATAACCATTTTGTATGGTGGCTCTAACGATGCTGTCGGTCTGAGTTTGAGTGCGATAAGCCATTCGGCTCATAAGGTGACCGAAGGCCCAGAGAGGAGGCAAAGGCTGTCGACCCGTGAGCAGGCTAAAGTTTTGGGTGATTTCCTGTATATTTTCACCTACTACCACATAAAAAGCCATCCTCCCTCCTCTGCTACCAAATCTTAGAATATTAGTATGAGTCTTACCTATATCGGCAAAGCCTTTTGCCGTATTATCGAAAAAAATGGCATAACCCGATCCCGTAATCAACAACGGAACACTGTAATTAAGCTGATCGGCCTCAAAACCATAACCATACCAAGGCTTGTTTTCTAATTTCAATATTCGGCCTTTCATATTCAAGGGAAGAGCTCGCATGCCTCCACCTGTAATAAATTCTTCATCCTCAATATCGAAACAAAAACCCCGATTCGAATCCTGAGAACTGAAATAACCTGAAAAAATTCCTGCTGGTCTGCCTCGATATGTAAAAACCATTCCGAAGGGTTGCTGACGAATCATCATTCTCCAATCTTCATTCACAAATTCTCTGTCCTTGACAATTCTCCATGACATATTTCGATCAGGAAGAACAACGCTTACCGAAGTATCTACCATAGGACATTCTTTACACTGAAAACTTACTTCCAAAATCCTGTCATTTTTTAGGACACATCGATATACGCCTTCCGTAGTAAGAATAAAAAGTTGATGACCATTACTATTCGATGATAAATATCTTTCCGCGTTCTGCCCAACAACATTAATATGGCATAATAATAAAACCAACTGACTGATACAGTTAAATATACAAAAAACCTGTTTCATTCGATCCGATAGTTAAAACTTCGCTTTAAAAACTGAGCTAAAATAAGGATTAATTTTTGGGAAGATCTCCCTAACTGCAATCTTTACGCCAGTTTCCCACAGCTCCTCGGCGCTCGCTTCTACTAAATTAAACTATCTATTATTTTATCTATAGTAGACTTAACAAACAGATAATTCGTACTGAAGCTATCGGTTTCAAGAATAATTTTAGAGCCGAAACCAGAGATTTTTATGGAATAGAACAAGAATGACTACGTGTTAAAATCTAATCAATTAAGGAAATCTTAATTGAAAAACAGATCCTTTGTGGGGTTCTGAAATCAAATGAAGCGAACCCCCCAAGAGTTGTGCAAAATGAAAAGCAATGTACAATCCCATACCTGCTCCTTTTTTTATATGTCCTGTTTCCATTTCAGCTATCCTGAAATCATCGAAAATAACATTCTTATCTTGATCAAAAATTCCTGGGCCTGTGTCTCTTACTTCAATTAAATAATATGGTTCATCAAAGCCAAAATATAGACTAATGCACCCCTCCGATGTAAATTTAAAGGCATTTTCCAGTAAGTTCGTTACAACCTTTTTTAATAGTTGTACATCCCCATGCCATTGTTTTTTATCAATAGGCAAATCATCAATGAGTTGAAATTGAAGATTAGGATAAGTTTGCTGGTAGTGTTTAGCTTCAATTATCAATTCGTGCATGATTTCCTGAAAATGATTAAGCCGCTTATAGACCTTTACTTCTCCCGTTTCAATGAGAGACACATCGAGTAATTTGTCAAAAAAAGCCAGAAGTTCTTCACCACTTGTAGAAATATGTTTCAAATGCTCTATTTGTTGAGCCGAAAGTTGCTCCGTTTGGCTCAGTAAATCGGAAAATCCTAAAATCGAATTCAAAGGAGTACGAATCTCATGCGAAATGTTTTGCAGAAAGATAGATTTCAATCGGTCAGACGATTCGGCTTTTGCGCGCGCTTCATCCAACTCTCTCATTTGTTGCGAAATATGTTTACGATACATCCGAGTAATGAAGTATATTAACAAACCCGAAAGTATGACGTATAACCAACCTTTATAGGTTTGCAGTCGAGTTAAAAAAGCCACATCCGAAGCAAAACTGGCAAGAATTCTGTCACTGAAAACTATCCATAATCCTCCTATCACAATATAAATTAACAGCAACCGATTCTCAAAATTTCTGAATATCTTTTTAATTTGAAGAGACATGATAAGAATATATTAGAAGCAAATGATGGATAAAATATGAAATATAATTAAACACAAAATTTAAGCCGAAAAGCATGATCCATCGTGAAATAAACAATGCGGTCATTTTTATTGATAGTATAATGCAGCCTAAAAGAAGAGCACGAGTTTTAAGAATGTAAAAATATGAAATTCGAAAGTATGGTTTAATAAATCCCCTATACGATTATCTCTAAAATTTATGATTTTGAATTTAGATAAGAAGGATGTTATGAAAAAAAGAAAAACAAAATACCTTTGCCAAAAATGAAGAATGTCACTTATTAAAAGCATATCAGGGATCAGAGGAACCATTGGAGGCAGGCCTAACGAGGGGTTAACCCCACTTGATATCATCAAATTTTGCTCGGCTTATGTGCAAATGATAGCCAAAGATAAAGGGAAAAATCGTCCAGTCGTGGTAGTAGGACGCGACGCACGTTCTTCAGGTTCTATCATCAATCAAATCGTTTGTGCAACGCTTCAATCTATGGGAGCCGATGTTATAGATTTAGGGCTCACTACCACACCTACCACCGAGATAGCAGTCACAGCGTTACAAGCCGATGGTGGAATCATTATTACCGCCAGTCATAATCCATCAAACTGGAACGCTTTGAAGTTATTAAACCGACAAGGAGAATTTATTTCGGCCCACGAAGGAGAAGAAATACTAAGAATCTCGGAAGAAGAATCATTCATATATGCCGAACTGGTCAATATTGGCCAATATTCACAAAACGACGAAATGTTGTCTTTTCACATTCGTCGCATTTTGGGACTTCCCTTAGTGGATGTGGAAGCCATTAGCAGGGCAAATTTCAAGATTGTAGTAGATGCGGTCAATTCCTCAGGTGGAATAGCCATTCCATCATTATTAAGAGCTCTTGAGGTAAAGGAAATCATCTGCTTAAACTGTACACCCGACGGTAATTTTGCACATAATCCCGAACCTTTGCCTCAACACTTGGGTGAGATTTCTGAGGCAGTAAAAAAACATTCTGCTCATTTAGGCATTGTAGTCGATCCCGACGTAGATCGTCTGGCTTTTGTCTGCGAAAACGGAGAAATGTTCGGCGAAGAATATACACTGGTGGCTGTAGCCGATTATGTTCTTCAGCACAAAGGAGGTAATACTGTTTCGAATCTTTCCTCCACCAGAGCCTTAAAGGTGATTACCCAAAAGGCAGGTTACGAATATTTTGCCTCGGCTGTTGGTGAAGTCAATGTAGTAGAAATGATGAAAAAAACTCAAGCGGTCATTGGAGGCGAAGGTAACGGCGGAGTCATCTATCCCGAACTACATTACGGACGTGATGCCTTAGTAGGTGTTGCTCTATTTTTGAGCCATCTGGCACACACAGGGCTTACAGCTTCTAACTTGCGTAAAACCTACCCCAACTTTTTTATGTCGAAAAATAAAATCGATTTACCCCCAAACACCGATATTCGCTCTATTCTTGAGAAAATTTCCGAAAAATATTCTTCCTTCCCACAAAATAAAGAAGATGGCCTCAAAATAGAATTTCCCGACGAATGGGTTCATCTGAGACGCTCTAATACCGAACCTATTATTAGAATATATGCCGAGAGTACCTTGCCTACTAAAGCCGATGAACTCGTTAGAAGATTCATTTCCGAAATCGAACAATTCATAAGAAATAGTACTACAAATAACTAACTCATGCCATTCTAATAAATCTATCGAAAATAAATACTATCCCATACGATGTTCTAACTAATCGAAATTATTTATTGAGCCATGCCCAAAAAGAAAAAGCATAAACCAACCAAATCGAAAAAACTAACTATCAAGTTGGGTACTTCTCAAATGGAAATGCTCAAGAATTTTTGTACTCATCATCAAACTACACCCAACAAAGTAATCAAGCAAAGCCTGATGGCTTATCTCAATAATTGTAAACCTGATGATTTAAAGTCTATAGAAGAAGTTGATCCTCGTCAGCTCGATATTTTTTCTATGCTCGATAATAGCTGAGAAAACCTTAGTTCTTGTTATTCAACGGCATTTCGTAAGAAGTCCGGTTCATGATAGATCGTCCGAGGGTCAATTCGTCAGTATATTCTAACTCTTCGCCTATAGCAATGCCGCGAGCTATAGTTGTAAAAGTATCCACAAAAGGTTTTAGTTTCTTGTAAAGATAAAAACAAGTCGTATCCCCTTCCATATTAGCTGGCAACGCAAATATGACCTCTTTTATTTTTCCTGATTCGGCTTTGGCCAACAAAGGTGCCAAGGTAAGATCAGATGGACCTTTGCCTTCAAAAGGTGATATAATTCCCCCTAACACATGATAAATTCCTCTATATTGTGCTGTGTTTTCAATAGCCATTACATCACGAGCCGATTCAACAATACACACTAAACTGTTATCGCGAAAGCTATCGGAACAAATTCTGCATACTGCCTCATCGCTAATGTTGTGGCATTGCTCGCAATAACGAATATTTTCTCTCAATCGAATGAGGGCCTCACCCAGAGTTCGGGTAAAAGCCTGAGGTTGATCGAGCAAAAACAAACATAATCGCAAAGCAGTTTTACGACCTATACCCGGCAATTTCGAAAGTTCATTTACTGCGATTTCTAAATACTTCGAAGGATAGTTTTCCAAAATTTTATTTCGTTTGAAATGCAAAATTATCCGAAATTTGCGTTAACATAATCGGAATATTTAAAACAAAGCTATTAAAATACCCTTTCATTATTTATTAATGATATTGTAATGAAACTACTTAGAAAGGTTGTTTTTACTTTTCAGCTAATTCTTTTCCTTCTTTCCTCTATCATAAGTTTATCACAGGGAATCAACCAGATAGATGCTCAAGGTAGGAAACAGGGAGTATGGAAGAAGTCATACGAAAACGGTCAGATCCGTTATGAGGGAAATTTCAAGAACGATCAGCCTGTAGGTGAATTCCGATATTATCACCCCAATGGAAAGTTAAAAGCCATCATTAGACATACCAACGATGGCCATTCTTCGGCAGCCGAGCTATATAACGAGAATGGGATACTCGTAGCCAAAGGTTTCTTTTACGACGAACATAAAGACAAAACATGGGAATATTTCAACGAGAAAAACGGGAAACTCATTTCTATCGAAAACTATCAACAAGGCATTCCTCACGGGGATTGGATTGTTTATTTTAAAGAAGATACTGTCGTAACTGAAATCTTCACCTTCGTCCATGGACAGAAAGAAGGCCCATGGAAACAGTTTTTCCCTGATGGAAAATTAAAACTCGATGCCAGCTATTTACATCATCAGCTGGAAGGTCCATACACTTTATATTCTCCCGAAGGCAAGGAACTTGTTCATGGTAACTACCAGAACGGGAAAAAGATAGGAGAATGGAAATTTTTTACCGACGACGGAAAATTAAAACGTATTGAATGGTATGATGCAGATGAAAAGATAAAAGAAGAAATACTCATACCCGAAGAACCTATCAAGGATGTTCCATTGGATCCCGCTCTTGACCCTGAAAATCAACAACAATATCCATGAAAATTCATATCCATCTTCCTCACTTTAAGATAATACCTTTAGCTTGATGGCTTCGATAAATTTCTTTTTAAAATATCAAAGAGCATCAATACATTGAAAACCGAGGAACAGGAAGCTTAAAAAAAAATTTTAGAAAAAATGATTATACCATCACAGGAAATTTATAAATTTGTCATTTGTTGTGCAAACAAAGATTTTCATTTCGGAGTAAACACAAAATATTCATATCCATGAAATTCATCATTTCGAGTACAAATCTTTTAAAGAGTCTGCAAACCATTAGCGGAGTAGTAGTATCGAGCAATACTTTACCTATTTTGGAATATTTTCTTTTCGAGGCTATAGATAATGAATTAAAAATTACGGCCAGCGATCAGGAGACAACAATGAGTATTACGGTTACTCCAACTATGATGGAAGAGGGAGGAGCAATTGCCATTCCTTCGAAGATTCTTCTCGACACTTTGAAAACTTACCATGATACTCCCTTAACTTTTATTACCGATCCTTTAACGTTTGCCATAGAGATTGTAGCTGATAATGCCAAATTTAAACTTTCGGGACAGGATCCTGAAGATTTTCCCAAGATGCCGGCTCTGACAAATCCTGCAAGTGTAAACATAAAAGGAGAAATTTTGGTCAGAGGTATATCAAAAACCATTTTTGGGACAGGAACCGATGAACTTCGGCCTGAAATGACAGGCGTTTTCTTCGAATTTACCGAAGAAAAAGCTACATTGGTTAGTACCGATGCCCATAGAATCATTCGTTACAGGCGTCCCGACGTGCAATCCTCCGAAACCATGTCGTTTATTATGCCTAAAAAACCCCTCACTCAGCTGAAAAATACAGTACCTATAGACGATACTTACGTTCTAATCGAATACAACGTGCAAAATGTCAGATTTACTTTCAACAACGTAGTACTGACTTCTACACTCATCGAAGGCAGATTTCCCAATTATGAAGCCGTTATACCTCGAGATAATCCCAACAAACTCATCATCGACCGTGTTGCTTTGATGACTTCTATTCGAAGAGTTTCTCTCTTTGGCAATCAAAGCACCCATCTAATTCGTTTTAAAATCGCAGGACAAGTTATTTCTTTAAGTGCCGAAGATTATGACTTCCAGAATGAAGCCTCTGAAGTTCTGCCTTGTGCCTACGATGGTGAAGACATCGAAATTGGATTCAACTCTAAGTTTCTGCTCGAAATGCTCTCCAACATCGATGCACCCAACGTTAGAATCGAAATGTCCACTCCAAACCGCGCAGGCCTCCTCATTCCCGAAACCGACGAGAATGATGCTGAAGATTTACTGATGTTGATTATGCCCGTTATGATGTAAAAATTTGAGCCTCTCTCCCATCAGCATAACAAACTGCTGAATTCTTCGGCCCCTTATCCTAAAACGATAAGGGGTTTTTTATATTTCTACAAGTTTTTAAGACAGGCTAAGGCAATTTCCATCATACCCGTAAATGCAGTAAGTCTTTCTTGAGCAGTAGCACGCTCACCCGTAACCAATTGATCGCTTACCGTCAAAATCGACAAGGCTTTACAATGATAACGTGCCGCCAAAGTATAAAGCGCACTGGTTTCCATCTCCACTCCTAAAACTCCATGCTGACGCCAAATCTCATATTCCTTCTGCAAATCATCCACAAAAAAAGAATCCGTCGTAAACACACTCCCCACTTTTACTTCATACTCTAATGCCTTTCCAAAATCATAAGCCATTTTCAATAATTCGAAATCGGGGTGTGGAGCATACTCCCGCCCTCCAAAAATCAAGTTATTGATACGACTATCGGTACTTGCAGTAATGGCCAAAATTGTATCTCCTAATTTCAGTTCGGGTTGAATGGCCCCACAGGTACCAATACGAATTAAATTCTTGCACCCGTATGTCTGTATAAGCTCCGTAACATATATGCTGATTGAAGGAACTCCCATCCCTGTTCCCTGTATCGAAATCATTTTCCCATCAACATAACCGGTATATCCCAACATCCCTCTGATTTGATTATGGCAAACAGGATTCTCGAAATATTTCTCGGCTAAGAATTTAGCCCTTAAAGGATCACCGGGTAATAAAATACTCTCGGCAATCTCACCTACCCTTGCATCCAAATGTATTCCCATAATATCTTCATTGATTTGATTAACAATTCGATTTTTACTTCATCAAAATTTTATCTGTACTCTATAAAATTATTTCTTGTTTTTATTTTCTATCCATTTTCGAGCATTGACGAATGCTATCATCCACGGGCTTACCTCATCATTCTTCCTGTTGTGGGGATAATAACCCCATTGCCATGGAAAAATGGAACGTTCGAGATGAGGCATTATAGCCAGATGACGCCCATCTTCTGATACTACTGCTGCAGCATCATACATCGAGCCATTCGGATTGCCAGGGAAAAAGTTATACGAATATTTGGCGGCTATCTGATAACAATTTTCTTCGTAAGGAAAATAAAAACGCCCCTCGGCATGTGCCACCCATATCCCTAATTCAGAACCTTCTAATGAACTCAACATTACCGAATGATTTTCAGGGATCCTGACAGTTAAAAAAGTTGACTCGAACTTTTGAGATTCATTGGGCAGCATTTCAAACCTTTGTTCATGCCCCGGATAAATGAGATTCAATTCTGCCATCAACTGGCAACCATTGCAAACGCCAAGTGAAAGAGTATCATGTCGACGATAAAAACGCTCGAGCGAAGCCCTGGCTTTGGAATTGTATAAAAAAGCACCTGCCCAACCCTTGGCCGAACCCAATACATCACTGTTGGAAAATCCTCCCACAAATACAATCATCTGCACCTCATCAAGGGTTTCGCGACCACTCACTAGATCAGTAACATGAACATCCTTTACATCGAAACCGGCCAACCAAAGTGCATACGCCATCTCACGCTCCCCATTCGAACCCTTTTCACGTATTATCGCAGCCTTTATGCCTGATGTGGATTTTCGCCTGGAATCTATACCTAAATCATACATACGTCCCGTAAAATCGTTAGGAAACTTCATTTTTCTTTCCATACGAGCATAATTTTCGAATCTTTCTTTGGCTTTTCCATTCCCGCTCTGAAGCCTATCAAGCAAATAAGAAGAATAAAACCATTTGTTTCGAAGCTCATCGATATCCATTACATATTCATGATGGCCATGCAGCATCCTCATTTCCCTCTTGGGATCAAGTTGGCCAATAATAGCCCAACACAATGAATTTCTATCGAGAATCTCTACGACTTCGGGAAGTTTATCGGTTTGAACTACTACTGCAGGTTTCTCACTAAATAAAAGACGAATCAGATCGGGTTCGCCCATTGCATCGAGTTGAAGCCTACTTCCCACATCTGGCTGACTAAAATGCATTTCGAGCAAGGTGACGATCAAGCCTCCAGCCGAAACATCATGACCCGCAATAATATAGTTTTGTTCAACCAGTTGCTGAACCGCATGAAAAGCGCGTACAAAATATGCTGCATCCTTCACATCAGGCGGGGTTTCACCAACAGAATTTAATATCTGCGCAAATATGCTACCACCCAAATGAAATTCTCCACTACTAAAATCAATATAAATAAGATAAGAAGGATAAACAGTTTGAATGACAGGCGAAACTACATTGCGAATGTTGCTAACCTCAGCAGCAGCTGAAATGATAACCGTACCTGGCGACAGCACCTTACTGCCATCAGGATATTTTTGCGTCATGCTAAGAGAATCCTTTCCCGTAGGTATATTGATTCCCAGAGCTATGGTAAACTGGCTCACTGCTTCTACGGCGCGATACAGGCGGGCAAACTCTCCATCGTTGTAACAAGGCCACATCCAATTGGCCGATAGTGAGACCCCTTTCAAGCCATAAGCTAAAGGAGCCCAAACCAAATTAGTCAACGCTTCTGCTACTGATAGTCGAGAAGCAGCCTCAGGTTCAATGAGCCCTACGGCAGGTGCATGGCCAATAGCAGTCGCAATGCCCGTAATACCGTCATAATCCAAGGCTACAACACCCAAATTATTCAAAGGAAGCTGTAATGGTCCAGCCGTTTGTTGATGCGCAATGCGACCCGTTACTGAACGATCTACCTTATTGGTTAGCCAGTCTTTACAAGCTACAGCTTCACATTGTAAAACTTGCACCAGATACTCATGCCACAAAGAAGGATTATATACAAGAAATTCACTTTCATCAGGCTTGCTTTTATCTTCTAAAACTAAACGAGGGGGTTTGCCGAAAAGATATTCTAGCCTCAAATCGATGGGGCGCTGATGATTGCGAGAGTCCTCCACAATAAAGCATTCATTGCCTGTAATATGTCCAACCTCGTACATGGGTGCCCTTTCTCTCTGAGCAACTTTCTCTAAAAATTCAATATCTTTTTGCTTCATCAAAAGACCCATGCGTTCTTGAGATTCATTCCCTATGATTTCCTTTGCCGATAAAGTAGGATCACCTAAAGGAAGTTTATCGAGATAAATTATTCCACCTTCATCGTCCACTAATTCCGAAAGTGCATTGAGGTGGCCTCCGGCACCGTGGTCATGAACCGAGACGACAGGGTTGTCACTTTGTTCGCACATGGCCCTTAGCGCATTGGCAACCCGTTTTTGCATTTCAGGATTCGATCTCTGAATGGCATTCAATTCGATAGAATTCTCATAACGGCCAGTATCTACGCTCGACACAGCCCCACCACCCATTCCAATTCTATAGTTATCGCCTCCCATCACCACAATTTTATCTCCCGGCTCAGGATGTTTCTTCTGCGAATGGGCTGCATTTGCATATCCAACACCTCCGGCAAGCATTATTACTTTATCGTAACCATAAATAATATTGCCGGTTTGATGTTCGAACGTAAGCAAAGACCCACAAATCAACGGCTGGCCAAATTTATTCCCATAATCGCTCGCACCATTCGATGCTTTAATAAGTATCTGAGCCGGTGCGTGATACAACCATTTTCGTTCGGACATGTAGGATTCCCACGGCCGCTGAGGCGCCGTACGTGGATAGGAAGTCATATAAACAGCAGTCCCTGCCAAAGGAATACTGCCCTGTCCTCCTGCCATTCGGTCTCTTATCTCGCCTCCACTGCCCGTTGCTGCACCATTAAATGGCTCTACTGTGGTCGGAAAATTATGCGTTTCGGCTTTGAGCGAAATAACCGAGGCTATAGGACTGAGCACAAAATAATCAGGAAGGGTAGGATTTTTAGGTGAAAATTGTAAAATCTGAGGACCCGATAAAAAGGCCACGTTATCTTTATAAGCCGAAATGACTCGATTGGGATTTTTTTGTGTGGTGGCTTTGATTAGTTCAAATAAAGTATAAGGTTTCCTTTGGCCATCAATGATAAAACTACCATTAAATATCTTATGACGACAATGCTCGGAATTTACCTGCGAAAAACCAAACACTTCACTATCGGTCAATTTTCGTCCCATTGATCGACTAATTTCTTCGAGATATTCGATTTCCTCTTTACGAAGTGCAAGTCCTGCCTTTTCGTTATAAGCTGCAATATCTTCGATAAACTCAACAGGCGCAGGCAAACGATCCATTCGGAAAATATCCTGATGAAGATTTTCATAAATTGACTCGAGCATACGATCATAATCATCACCCGACTTCATCGTTCTGAACTCTTCTAAGCGAAGGATACCCGAAATTCCCATAATCTGAGTGATTTCAACGGCATTCGTACTAAATGGCGTAATCATCTCACGCCTTGGCCCTATAAACCTTCCTTCTAAACTACCTTCTTCAATCCATTCTGCTTCATGAAAAAGCCATCTGAGTTTATCTATATCTTCTGGTAGAAGAGCGCTTAAGCATTCTATTACATAAACTTTTGCAGCATCCTTCGATCGAAAAATGAATATCATTGTAAGCCTTGATTGATATTTTAAACTCGCTTGCGAATCTTTTATCGGCAAAGATAATGACCTTTTTCTACCCCATGTTTTTAAGAATCTTTTCATCATCTACTGTTTTCCCATCGTATTTACTATCTTTATTTCAACACTTTAGAAGCAGTCTTAAGCTTATATCCCAGATTTTGTTTACTTTTGATTTATATTTTTCGATGGCTTATGAATAACCCAAGAAAATTGAAAACCCTTCAATACGAAGAAATTGAAAAAATATTGGAAAGCATTGATAAAAAACTCATTTTCGAAAAAACCAATATTATACCCGATAGTGAAGATCTCTACGAAAAACTGAAAGAATATGTGGCTTACGAAGATATTAGTCGACAAGCGGTCTTGGGAATCGATATTTTTAAATACAGTTCTTACGGCGTACAGGAACAAACCTTAATCCCATTTTTGTTTAAAACCATGTATCGCATGACGGTTGACCTTTGTCTTACAGATCACCGCTTCATATTTCAGAAGTACGATAGAGAATATTTCGAAAAACATTTCATCAGCACAGGTGACGGAGGCTATATTTTGTTCGATACACCCTTACATGCATTGATTTTTGCCATCAATTTTGCACTTGTGCTTCGTATTTACAATGCTTACCACCTTTATCCCAAACTGAGAAAAATTCTGGGAGGAGTGTCGATGCGATATGCCATTACCCTCGATAAGATTTACTTGTTCGAAAACAACTTTTATGGTCGTGGCATTATTAATTGTGCTCGCATACTCATGAAAGATGACCTCAATCGCTGTCTCATCGATGAGAATGTTCATCGCTGGTTTACTATCAATATGGAAGGCGTAGAAAATCTTCAGGTCATTACTATCAATGAAATTGCAAATATCTACGATTATAGAACTTATGACACTTCTTTACTTGAGACTTCAACCGATGAGATTTTTCAGCACGACGTTACACGACGCTATGGCATCATCAATGCTGACATATTAAAAATAGGAAAAATTTCTTCCAAGGAAACCGACCTTTCTATTTACAACCTTCATCTGCAGGTTACTTTAAATATTTCGAGCGCTGGTGAACCTCATCAGAAAAAAACCATCACCTTTAGCCTGGGAAATTTGAATACCGCCGGAATTTAAACCGTTTTCCGAAAAATTAGCTTATTTTGATGCATGTCGAAAATTTCAATCTATAGTCAAATTTAAACCCCAACTCACTTATTTGTTCTCAGTTTCTTGCAAAGAAGGAGAAAGTTCGTAAGACTCAAGCTGTTGGGGACTCTGTTTGGATAGAAAACTATTTATTCGACTGAGACTACGCGAAAAAGCTGTCTGACTAAATTGTGTAGTTTGTTTTCTCACTTCGCTTGGATTCTGTTTATAGAGGGCAAGCCATTGAACGAGCTTAGCCTGATATTCTCTAAGGTTTTCCGTAGTTTGAGTCTCAATTTCCTTCGAAATTTGAGGAATGAGCCTAGTATAATTTGTTTCAATTTTATCACTATAGGTTTTGAAACTTAAATATGCATGAGCTAAAGGTATGTCATTCAGTGAAAGTGGTTCAAAATGTAATTTTTGTGCATCTTTCAATTTTCGCGATTGCATATTTTCAGGGGCCGCCAGCATTCCACAAAATAAAGGCGTAAACGATTGTGTACAAGGCCTATAAGGAGCCAGCCAGAGTACACAGCCAAAATCAACAGGGTAACCGCTCTGAAGCTGGGCAACGAAACCATAACGCGTATGCTCTGCACAAATGGAGTTGGAACCTTCATAATGCGGGTGCCAACTCCCTTCAGCTTCTTCCTTTTCTTTTATGGCTTCTTCCTGTTGATGTGCTCCTAATAAATCCATCAGGCTTTCTACACTGATTCTTCCCTTGGGATAAATCGCCCATGGAAATTCATCTTCCATAGCAAAAGTCTGTCCTGATAATTGATTCAAGGCATACCACATTCGCATGACATTTACAGGATGATTCTGGTTTTCGGCTTTGCCATAAGCTTTCCGAAAATTAAAATCTCCGTCTTTAGCCCTATCATACCATCCCCTTTCTTCAGCATATCGGATAAGATCGGGACTGGCGATCACATTTTCCACATCATTCAAATCAACCTCGGTTATGGTATAATAATTTGGAATGATAGCCAGAGCATCATCGGGAATACGTTTAGCTACATAATGTTTACCATAAACCACCGAGAGCATCCATGCCTCGTTGGGATCGGCAATGCAATAGGTACGACCCGAAGAATTATATCCTTTCTCATCTATCAATTTAGCACCAATTTCAACGGCTTCTCTGGCAGTATGAGCCTGACTTGCCATGGCATTTCGTAATTCCCATGTAATGCCACCATCGGTCAAGATAGGCTTATCTTCGCGTGAAGCACAAGCATTCGATGCAATCACCACACCATACTCATTCATGTAAGCATCGGAAAAATGCATTCCTGGCATCTCGAGCCAAAGATATTTGCATTGATTCTTGCCATAGTAATTGGCCGGCACTAAATAAATATTAAAATAAACCTCACCGTAATCGTCTTCGTTATGTGCTAACAACACCGACCCATCTACTGTAATATTCCGCCCAACCATCACCGAAAAGCATTCGAATCTATCCTGTGCTCTGGCACCCAACGAAAATGCCAAACAAGCAACCATCCATAAACACCATATCCTCATCTTCATTTTCATTGAATTTATCATTAATGTATTGATAAGCAATTTTCTCGCAATTCTCAAAAATAAACTAAATCCGTAATATATGGGAAAATAATATTTAAAATGTTGTAAATGAATATTTTGAAATAATTTTCTTTCTCCAGTAAATCCATCTATCCTTGCTCAAAAGTAAGGATTTTCTTTCCCCTTATCGAGGATTGGTTGAAACACAGCTAAAAAGAATGAACATTATGCTCAATTCCAATGCTCTTAGCTTCTATTTCAGGCGGTAGGCACATTTTAACAAGTTGTGGGCATAAATAGAATTTGATATGAAATCACTTTAACCTTAAAACTAGCTTCCTATTAGCTAAACATTTTAAATTCTCACCTAAATTTTTTAGCAAATTGGTTTAGATTTTAATTGATTATTGATGAATATGAGTAAAAATTCATGTTTTTTCTTGATATTCAAGAATATTTATTCATTCGTTTATACATATCTAATTGATATTCAATTTATTTGAATTTCACGAAATGATTAAGGATTATAGGGTATGAAATGCTATTCGTAAAAACTTTTTCACTGAATGATAATGAATTAGAGCATAATATAGAAATATTTAGTTATTTTTTTGGAAAGTTTCATAAATACCCTTACTTTTGCGTAAGAATGAAACTGAATCATAAGATTTTGTTTTCATTGGTTTGTAAATTGTTTTTGGTTAAAGTTTGGAGAGACGGGGGAGCATTCCCCCGTTTTCCGTTTTTTTATGGAACCTCATTAATAGTTGTTGGTTTAAAATAAAAAATGAGGGCAGCGAGCATTTCACTAACTACCCTCGAATTTTTAAAGTTACCTTTATTTCAGGCTTAATTGCTTGTTTCGTTACGGAATATAATTCCTTCCAAATTGGCATCGGCCACGATGGTGAGGTCTTTATCAACATCACCGGCGAGGATTTTTTTCGATAGCACGTTCAGAACCTCGCGCTGCATAGCTCTTTTAATAGGTCGAGCACCAAACTGGGCATCAAAACCAGCCTTTGCAATGTATTCGACAGCCTTGTCGGTATATTTCAACTGTATTTCGTTGGCTGCCAGTGTTGTGGACAAACGCTCAAACTGTAGTCTCACAATCTGAATAACTTCATCAAAGGTCAAGGGTTTAAACATGATGATTTCGTCCACCCTATTAAGAAATTCAGGCCGAATTGTTTTTTTAAGCAAATCCATCACTTCATCACGGGTTTGTTCTAAAACCTTAGGATCAATCTGCTTGGCATTTTCAGGTATGCGTTCCTGAATCAGATGCGACCCTATATTAGAAGTCATGATGATGATGGTATTTTTGAAATTGGCTGTACGTCCTTTATTATCGGTGAGTCGGCCATCGTCGAGCACCTGCAGGAGGATATTGAATACATCAGGATGTGCTTTTTCGATTTCATCGAGCAGGATGACGGAATAAGGTTTGCGGCGCACGGCTTCGGTAAGCTGGCCACTTTCTTCGTAACCTACATATCCTGGTGGAGCACCAATCAAGCGCGAAACCGAGTGTCGTTCCTGATATTCCGACATATCTATTCTAATCATGTTATTCTCGTCGTTGAACAGAAATTCGGCTAAAGCTCTAGCTAATTCGGTCTTTCCTACACCAGTAGTTCCCAGAAATATAAATGAACCGACCGGTCGTTTGGGATCCTGCAGTCCAGCACGGCTGCGTCGAATAGCATCGGCTACCGCACTAATGGCTTCATCCTGTCCTACTATGCGTTTATGCAAATATTCTTCGAGATGAAGCAGTTTTTCACGCTCACTCTGCAGCATACGGCTTACCGGTATGCCCGTCCATTTGCTAACCACTTCAGCTACTTCTTCGGCACTTACTTCTTCATTAATCATGGGTTTATCACCCTGTATCTCTGCCAGCTTTTTTCTCAGTTGTTCGATTTGTTGCTCAGCATCACGCATCTTACCATATCTGAGTTCGGCCACTCTGCCATAGTTTCCTTCTCTTTCAGCCTGTTCAGCAGCAATTCTATAATCTTCTATCTCTTTCTTCTTTTGCTGAATCTGGTCAATCAAATTTTTCTCCGATTGCCATTTGGCTCTCAGTACATTACGTTCTTCAGAAAGATTGGCAATTTCATGATTGAGCTGCTCGAGCTTCTCTTTATCACCTTCACGTTTAATAGCTTCTCTTTCAATCTCAAGCTGACGAATCCGACGCTCCACGGTTTCCAATTCCTCGGGCAATGAATTGATTTCGAGCCTCAATTTTGCAGCGGCTTCATCAATCAGGTCGATGGCCTTATCGGGCAAAAAACGATCGGTGATATAACGTTGAGACAACTCCACCGCAGCTATGATGGCTTCATCTTTTATTCTGACTTTATGATGATTTTCGTAACGTTCTCTTAAACCTCTAAGAATGGAAATAGTCGAATCGGCATCGGGTTCATCTATCATCACGGTCTGGAAACGACGTTCCAAAGCCTTATCCTTTTCGAAATATTTTTGATATTCTTTTAAAGTAGTGGCGCCAATTGCTCGCAATTCGCCACGTGCAAGAGCAGGTTTCATAATATTTGCAGCATCCATGGCACCTTCGCCTCCGCCAGCTCCTACTAAAGTATGAATCTCATCGATGAATAAAATGATTTCTCCATCCGAACTTGTAACTTCTTTAATGACAGCCTTTAAACGATCTTCGAATTCTCCCTTGTATTTAGCACCGGCTATCAAGGCACCCATGTCGAGAGAATAAATCTGCTTGGTCTTCAGATTTTCGGGCACATCTCCATTGATAATTCTAAAAGCCAATCCTTCAACTATGGCAGTTTTTCCAACCCCAGGTTCTCCTATCAAAATAGGATTGTTTTTTGTGCGTCGCGAAAGAATCTGCAATACACGCCTTATTTCTTCATCACGTCCAATGACGGGATCAAGCTTCCCCTTTCGTGCCATTTCATTCAAATTAATAGCATAACGATTCAAGGCATTGTAATTCTCATCCGAAGTCATGCTGTCAACCTTCGAGCCTTTGCGCATCTGTTGAATAGCTTCTTCGAGGTCTTTACGAGCAACACCCTGAGATTTCAATATAGAGGCTACAGCATCATTACCAGCTACCAGCGATAGCAAAAGATGTTCAATGGCCACATACTCATCCCCCATTTCACGAGCAATGGTAATACCTCTCTGTAACATCTGACTACTTTCACGCGATAGCAATAACTCCCCTCCACTTACCCTCGGATAGGTTTCTAGCAATTTTTGTCCTTCCCTTAATATAAAGGCGGGATTCGCTCCTACTTTTTTCAACAAAAATGGTGTAACCTGTTCGTCTTTTTCGAGCAGAGCCACCAAAAAATGTCCAGTTTCTATCTGCCCATGCTGTTTTTCTTGTGCCAACAACTGGGCTTCCTGGATAATTTCTTGAGATTTAACAGTAAAATTATTAAGATTCATATCTTGAACTCCTTCCAAATTTTCTAATATTCTCTTGCTCTACTCAATTGGCTTGCCACTCTTGCTTTATAAACAAATTATCTCAATTTATGTCAAATTGTCTTAAAAATTTATCCTTCTTTTTTATAAAATAAGACAAAATGTCATTTACTGTAAAATTTATAGGGCAACGCTTTTAAAGGAAGGAAAATACAATCTTAAAAATGGCGTCTATCAATAATTCATCTAAAATAAATTTGTTGCATATCAACTTTCTAAGTCGAAATTTTCTCGAGGAGTTGATGAATTTGGTTTAAAAGAAAATTCTATCCAAAAGATTGTTCAAAATCAATCTCTATCGTAAAGTTGTGTTAAATCGAGCAGTTTATTTAAAATTCGCTCATTATAATCTGATGTTTTAAAACGCCATTGCCAGTTATTGGATGATGTTCCAGGAGTATTCATTCGGGCTGTATAATCGAGTTCGAGGATATCCTGCATGGGAGCTATAGCAATATAAGCAACAGAACTCCAGGCTAATCGAATAAATTTCCATACGGTATTTTCGTTTCCTCCTGATAAATAACGCAAAATTCCATATTTGGACTCATTATCCAGTTCATTGTACCAGCCAAGAGTAGTATTGTTGTCGTGAGTACCCGTGTAGCAAATACAATTATAAGTTGTGTAGTTGTGAGGGAGATATTCGTTGTTTTTCATTGGTGAAAAGGCAAATTGCAGCACTTTCATCCCCGGAAATTGGAAATGGTCTCTTAGATCTTCAACATCAGGAGTTATAACTCCAAGATCCTCGGCAATAATAGGCAAAGTGCCAAGCTCTTGTTGTACAGTCTCGAAAAGCTCTACGCCAGGTGCATCTATCCATTCCCCATTGATAGCAGTGGTTTCTCCGAAAGGAACCGCCCAATAAGCCGCAAATCCACGGAAATGATCGATTCGTATCAGATCATAAAGTGAAAGAGCTGATTTTATTCTATCTAACCACCAAGCGAAACCGGTTTGCTTTAAATATTCCCAATCGTATAGCGGATTTCCCCATAATTGTCCTGTTTCACTAAAATAATCGGGTGGAACCCCCGCAACAAAAGTAGGATTACGGTTTTCGTCGAATTGAAAAACTTCGGGATGCGACCATGCATCGGCACTGTCGTGCGCAATAAAAATGGGTATATCTCCAATGATATTAATCTCATTTTGATTCGCATAAGTCTTCAGGGCCTTCCATTGCTCAAAAAACACAAATTGCAAGAATTTCCAAAACTCAATTTCTGTTTGATGAGATAGGATAAATTCATCCAAAGCATTCCGATCTCGCATTTTATAAGGTTCATCCCACAGATGCCATGGCCTTCCTCCATGAAAAGATTTCAATTCCATAAAGATGGCATAATCGTCGAGCCATGATTGATTCTCAGCACAAAAATTGCTAAAGACCATATTCTCATCGGATGAAGCCAATTTTTTAAATCCTCTAAAAGCTTCCTGTAATGTTTTGAATTTGAATTCAATGACGGGTCCAAAATCAACGTAATTGTCATTTCCAGGTGCATTATCGAGTTCTGATGCGTTGAGCCATCCTTTTTCAACAAGTTTTTCAAAGTCGATAAGCAAAGGATTTCCGGCAAAAGTTGAAAAACTCTGATAAGGTGAATCCCCATAACCGGTTGGGCCCAAAGGAAGAATTTGCCAGATTTTTTGCTTGGCCTTTACCAAAAAATCAACAAAATTAAAAGCATTCCTACCTAAAGTTCCTATGCCATAAGGCCCTGGCAATGAGGTAATATGTAATAAAATGCCACTTTTTCTTTCTATCTTCATGATTTAATGTTTAAGAAAACCTTTATTATATATACGATTCGAGTATCTCTGTCGATTTTAAATTGAAAAACGACCTATCACTTAAAATTTATCTTTAACCAAAAACCAATCTTTTTTGTTTACGTAAAAGAACGGGGTCGTCCTTATCATCCACAAAAATAACGGAAATGGCAGCAATCAACAGGCAAATGCCAGCCATTACCAAAGCGTATATAGCTTGGGAATCGTAGATTCGCTTAACGATAGGGCCACCCACAATTCCATTGATGATCTGTGGAATTGTGATAAAGAAATTGAAGATTCCCATATAAACACCCATTTTTTGAGCTGGAAGTGAACCGGCCAGAATCGAATAAGGCATGCTCAAAATGCTTCCCCATGCCACACCTATTCCAACCATAGGAAGGAGCAACCACTGTGGTGAAGGAACAAAATAAATGGAAATCAATCCAATGCCTCCCAAGATTAAAGAAATAGAATGCGTAAGCTTACGGCCAATTTTACCTGCAATAGACGGAATAATGAAAGCATATAATGCAGAAACAGCATTATAAACTCCGAAACAGATTCCAACCCAGTTTCCAGCATTCTGATATGTTACAGATGAGCGATCGTCAATGGCTGCACCGTAAATATGCACGGCCACTGCAGGCGTAGTAAATACCCACATCGAGAATAAAGCAAACCAAGAAAAGAACTGAACTAAACCTAATTGTTTCATTGTGCGCGGAATATGAGCAAAATCCCGAAAAATCTCCATCAATCCTCCTTTACTTTCTTGCTCGACAGGAGTATCCGAAAATTGTCGTAATTGTTCAGGTGAATATTCTTTAGTACGTAAAACAGTCCACAGCACACATGTGATAAAGACTGCAGCTCCTACATAAAACGAAAAGACAACATTATCAGGCACTTGGCCTTCTGGAGCGGTTTTTGAAATGCCAAACCATTCGGCGAAAATATAAGGAAGCCATGAACCCACTACAGCTCCTATACCAATTAAAGCAGTTTGAATGGAAAAGCCGAGAGTTCGCTGCTCAGAAGGCAACATATCTGCCACGAGTGCTCTAAATGGTTCCATTGCTACATTGGTAGAAGCATCCAAAATCATAAGAATACCAGCACCAATAAACATGGGAGGAATGACACTGGTCAAAAGTTCGGCATTGGGCATGAAAACAAGAGCTAACGAGGCAAGTATGGCTCCGGCAAGAAAATAAGGACGTCGACGACCCAGCTTACACCACGTCTTGTCGCTGTAATGCCCAATAATAGGTTGCACTATCATTCCCGTAAGAGGAGCGGCTATCCAAAACCACGACAAATGCTCCACATCGGCTCCAAAAGTCTGTAAAATTCGACTGGCATTCGCATTTTGCAAGGCAAAACCAAACTGAATACCTAAAAAGCCCACACTCATATTCCAAATCTGCCAGAAACTTAACGTGGGCTTGGAATATTGTTTTGTCTGTAATGAACTCATTATTAGAAATTTTTTAGTCGTATTTTGAAAAAAGCAGAATCCCGATAAAACCGCAAATGTAAAAAAATTAGATAAAAGGGAATGGGTAATGGGGAATGGTGAGTAAAAAGTTTGAAAGTTCATAAAGTTCAAAGTTGAAAAGTTTATAAAGTTTATAAAGTTGGAAAGTAGCATAGGGGATGGATAATGGGTGATGGTGAGTAAAAAGTTTGAAAGTTCATAAAGTTTATAAAGATGGAAAGTAGCATAGAGGATGGAGGATGGGTGATGGGTGATGAAGAATGGAGGATGGGGAATGGGTGATGGTGAGTAAAAAGTTTGAAAGTTCATAAAGTTCAAAGTTTGAAAGTTGAAAAGTTTATAAAATTGGATAGTAGCATAGGGGATGGAGAATGGGTGATGGGTGATGAGTGATGGGTGATGGGGAATGGGGGATGGAGTTTCAGTTATCAGTTGTTAATAGTAAGTTATTAGTTATCAGTTTATAATCTACGTAAATCTGCATTTTTAAATCGGCGGAAATCAGCGAGAAAAAATTGTTCTCGCAGATGTACGCAGATTTCGTCGCCGATAGTCGCAGAAAAAAATCAGCGGAAATCAGCGAGAAAAAGTAGTTCTCGCAGATGTACGCTGAAAATTGGGAATGGGGGTTAGTGCATGGAGGTAGGGGAATAGGGTCTTGTCAGTTGTAAGTTGCTTGCTGTATTTCAGGCGAAGGTATTAGGCTTAAATACTAATGAATATAGAAAATGCCATATCTTTGCCAATTATAACTAATGACGAAATAATAATTTAAACCATGGATAATCAAATAGAAAAAACACGTTGCCTGATTATAGGTTCGGGGCCAGCGGGATATACAGCAGCCATTTATGCATCTCGAGCCGACTTACGACCAGTGCTCTATCAAGGGAATCAACCAGGAGGACAACTCACCATTACTACTGAAGTCGATAATTTCCCGGGTTATCCCAACGGCGTAAACGGTCCAGAAATGATGGAAGATTTAAAGAAGCAAGCCGAACGTTTTGGAACCGATGTTCGTTGGGGAAGTATAGAAGCCGTTGATTTTTCACATCGTCCTTTTCGATGCAAGGTTGATGATGGTAAGATAATAGAAGCAGAAACCGTTATTGTGGCTACTGGAGCTTCGGCCAAATGGATAGGTATTCCGAGCGAACAGGAATATATGGGCGCTGGAGTTTCGGGCTGTGCCACCTGCGATGGTTATTTTTATCGTGGGAAGGTGGTAGCCGTCGTTGGCGGAGGCGATACTGCCTGCGAAGAAGCCACTTATCTTTCAAAACTAGCCTCAAAGGTCTATTTGATTCATCGTCGTAACGAACTAAGAGCATCTAAAGCCATGCAAAATAAGGTGATGAATACTAAAAATATCGAAATCCTCTGGGATAGTATAGTAGATGAGATTGTAGGCGAAAAAGAAGGATTTATGAAATCGGTGAATGGCATCATTATTAAAAATATAAAAACCAATGAAAAAATGAAACTCGCTCTGGATGGAGTATTTATTGCTATTGGACATAGACCTAATTCTGAAATTTTCGTTGGCCAGCTTGAGATGGATGAGGCCGGCTATATCAAAACCGTTCCAGGAACTACACTTACTAATGTAGAAGGCGTTTTTGCCGCTGGCGATGTTCAAGATCATTATTACCGTCAGGCTATTACTGCTGCGGGAACGGGAGCAATGGCAGCTATTGAAGCCGAACGCTTCCTTTCGAGTATCTAAGTTTTTAACCTAAAGTTTCGCTAAAAATTGACTTAAATATAGGGTTCAACAATCAAACCTTATCTCCGAAAAATCTTTTGCTTCAATTTCTCTTCCTTCTGAATCTTTCCTACCAAATTTCTTACAGAAAAAAGAGCAATTTGCCGTAGCGCAATTTTTTGAACTTCTAAAAACAATAACTCGCTCACATCATCATCAGGCCTCATTTGATCAAAATTCTCAATCGAACATAAAAATACGTTATCGAGAGTATAATATAACAAGTCATTGTAAAAATATTGGTTAGGTAGCGAAAACAAATACTCGAAATATTGGACAACTAAACCTGTTTCTTCCTCTACTTCACGAATGAGAGCTTCTTCCGATGTTTCATTGATATCGACAAAACCACCCGGAAGGTCAAGCATAGCCGCTCCAGGATCATATTTTCTTTTGCTAAAAAGAATTTCACCTTTGGAATTCGGAATAATGGCCATCACGGCAGGAGCTGGATTATAAAACCATTCTAAACCACATACCGGACATTTCATCGATTTAATGCTGACGGATGTAAATCCATTTTCTCCACAACGCGGACAATATTTAAAGACTACAAAAGGATGTTCTGATGGAAGCTGCATTTTGTTTTTCGGTAGATTTTAAAGATTTAAACAGATTTTTTATTCCTGTACTCAGTGGGAGCACAACCATAGCAACGGTTGAATAAATCATAAAAATAAGTTCGGCTATTGAATCCCACCTGATCGATAATCTCGCTTACCGTAAGATGTGTACTTACGAGCAATAATGCGGCTTTCTCCAACCTGCGGCGATTGACCAGTTCATGCGGACTTACACCTGTCAGTGACTTGCACTTGGCATAAAGCGACGACTTGCTGATGGCCATCTTGTCGGCAATAAATTCAGCCGTCAAATGTTGATCATCAAGGTTCTCATCGATTAAAGTGATAATCTTGTGCAAAAACGGATCGGGTATCTGACCAAAGGCTGCCAGACTATTACACGATTCTCCTATATTCTCCCTTAGCTTTCTGCGCATCTCGAGCAATTTCCCGATTCTTACCTTTAAATGCCTGGGATGAAAAGGCTTGGGGATGTATGAATCAGCTCCCGCCTCAAGGCCACTGATACGATCCTCTATTTCAGTACGTGCCGTGAGTAAGATGATGGGTAAATGACTGATGTCGAAATCCTGACGTATGGCTTTGCATAATTCTATGCCATCCATTTCGGGCATCATCACGTCCGAAACAATCAATTCAGGAAGCCATCTATGAATCATTTCCAAGGCTTCTCTTCCATTTTGCGCAGTGATAATACGATAATCATCCTTTATCACATCTACAATCACATTCATCACTTCCGGCTCATCTTCCACAATCAAAATCAAAGGCTTCCGCCCTGAGGTATTGGTTAGTGAAACTTTTCCCGGTTCTTGATTCTCATTCTTATCTAAATCTTGCGTAACTAAAACTTCAGTAGATGATTCTTCATTGAAAACATTCTCTTTGGATGGTATGTAAAAAATGATTCTTGCCCCTCTACCCGTCTTGTTTTCAGCACGTATACTGCCGCCCAATAGATCGATCATGCTACGCGTAACGGCTAGTCCTAATCCCGACGAATAAAATGCCGGATAATTCTTCATAGTTGTAGGATTATTCAAAGCAAATGGCTCAAACACCATCGAAATACGCGCTGGATCGAATCCTTCGCCTTCATCTTCTACCATAAACTTCACCCCATCCCCTTCTCCATCAATATAAATATTCACCTCGCCATCTTCTCGATTATACTTGGTTGCATTCGAAATTACATTGGTAAGAATGCTCTGAAGCTTTTCTCTATCCGTAAAAAACGACGAAATAAGTTCTCCCCTGTGTATCTTGAATTTGATGCCTCTTTGCACGGCCAGAGTTTCTATGTCACTCACAACTTCTTCAGTTATTTCAATGGGATCGACCTTGCTAATATTGAGTTGTTCCTTTCCTTTTTCCAGTTTCCTGAATTGAATAATCTCGCTGATTAATTTCTGCAATTTCAAATTACTCCGATAAATTCCCAGAAGTTTCTCCCTAAATTTAGTTTCCTTTAATTCGTCGAGCAATTGATGAGTTTGCGCATTGATTACCGTAAGTGGTGTCCTAAATTCATGCGCTATTTCCGTAAAAAACTCTAACTTGTAATTCTGTAGCTCAAGCTCTTTTTGCTTTTCCATTTTCTGAAGCACGAGCCGATGCTTGCGTATGGCCTTACGACGAAATATCCATAAGATGATTCCTTGCGTGCTAAGCAAAATGACAAAATAAAGCACAAAAGCCCAGGTAGTAATCCAGAAAGGAGGTGCAATATGAATATTAATCTCCTTGTACCCAGGAGCCCATTGGCCATTTTCATCACTCACCCGCAGTTGCAAAATATAATCACCAGGCTGTAAATTCGAAAGCACTAAACCATTTTTGCCGGACTGTATCAACCATTCCTTATCATCAGGAAGCAAACGATACGAAATGCTATGATTACGATTTCCAAAACTATTAATAGCCACTACATCAAACGTAAGCGTATTCTGATGATGCTTGAGCCTTAGTGATTTTATCAGATTTGCACGAAATGGCAAAATTTTACCATCTGGTTGCTGTAATTGATTGTTGATGTATAAGGCATTGATGGCCAATGGAGGAAAACTCGAAGTAAGCTGTATATCCTCAGTACGAAATCTATCTATACCTCTTGTGCCTCCCGCATAATAAACCCGACTGCTTGTATCATAATATCCAGCTCCATCAGTATATTCTTCGTTGATCAATCCATCTTCTTGGCCAAAAAACCTTACCTTTTTCCTTTCCTTATCTATAACTACAATACCATCCGAAGTAGTCAACAATAAATTATCCTCAGGGTCGGCTTGTATGGAATGAATGATGCAACCGATAACACGATATTTAAAATTTGGATATTCTGTTTGAGCCCTATTTTCTTCTGGATCGAGGGAAAATAAACCTCCGCTTGTGCCAATCCACACTATACCCTTCGCATCTACAAATAAAGAAATAACATCATCATTTTGAATAATATCGGGCCGGGTACGAATGGAATAAACCGACTCTACACGCTTGGTTACCGCATTATAACGAATAACCCCTTTACCTCTAACCCCTATCCATAAAATTCCTGGACGACTTTGTGCTAAAGCATATACAATCTGTTTTTGTATCTCACCCTCAGTAGTTTTCTCGAGTTCCACCTGCTTTAACCCGTAGATTTTATCAGGATGATGAGGATCATAAGAAATTTCGATAACTCCAAAACCACTTGTTCCAGCAAAAACATTTCCATGCCCATCATCTATCATCTTGTAAATGCTGGCATAAGAACTCAACTTAGGAGGAATGTCGGGAATAAATAAGGGATGAATATGTGTTTTCGAAGCATTCAATACACCGATTCCTGTTCCGTCTGTACCCAGCCATATACTCCCATCAGGCCGTTTGAGCATAGAAAGCAGAGAATTATTACTCATTCCTTTCTGCGTATCGAATGATGCTTTAGTATGCCCATCCATACCAATTATATCCAACCCACCTCCCTTCGTCCCTATTAATAATAATTGACCATCGCGCAAAATACTTCTTACGATAGGATACGATAATCGTGTAGCAGGAATGGGTTCATTGGAAATACATTTTGGCAGAATAGCGAAGGCTCCGTTGCCGTCGGTTCCCAACCAAAGCCCACCTCCTTCAGGTTCATAGATTTCGAGAATACGCGAAGTAAACAATCCTTCACCTGCATAATCTCTCGATTTATATATTTCACGAAAAATTCTTTTAGAAAGATCGAGTCGATAGAGATTTCCTAGTTCTGTGCCTGCCCAAATTTCTTCATCCTCATGTGAAGTTGCAAAATGAGTAATATAATCGCCCGGAATGCTCAGCTGCCATGTTTCCCCATTCTTCAGACTCATCATCAATGCTGGTGAATTGCGTTGCACAAGAAGAAAAAATTCATCCCCTCCCTGCGTAAATAGAAAGGTGGCTACCAAAGGAGCATTTGTATGAAATCTACTAATAAGATGCAGACGCTCTTTTTGCAAACGCCATACTTTCCCATCGGTTGTTAACAAAACCAAACCATTGGCCGAGCCTTGAATACTCACAAGACTCTTCAGTACGCCCAAAGTATCCCGAATATCTTCCCTCAGCTCAAAATTTTTTACCTCCGATACATATTGATATAATCCTCTTCCTTTCACCGAAACAAAAAGAACAGAATCATACATCAGCGTCATACTGAGGTCAGTTTCATAATTAAGGTTACCGGGTATATTATCAAAATAAGCTTTAAATTCATCCTCACGATTATTATATCTCGAAATTCCTTTATTAGTAAGCAGCCATAAACCACCTTCCTTTAGAGGGAATATCTTACGAATGACATGGTTATGAATAGAATGTGGCGAACTGCCAGGTAAATAACTTACTATATGGTTACCATCCCAGCGATTAAGGCCATTCCATGTTCCAAGCCATAGATAACCTTCCGAATCCATGATAATACTATTGACTGCTCCATTTGACAAGCCTCCATTCTTGGCCAGATTCAATACAGGTACATTAGTTCTTTGGGCAAGGCATAATTCACAAAAACCTATCATGAGTGCCCAAGTAATCAGTAGGCAACAAACTTTTATACCCGACAGCTTCCGAGCTTTATATTTTATTTGAATGTTCTTCCACATGGCAACCAACAAAGTTAAAGATATTTTAAGATACCCTCCATCCTCTAACTTCCATTCACCACCCCCCATCCCCTTTCCCACTTTTTAACTTTATAAACTTTATGAACTTTCAAACTTTATAAACTTTATGAACTTTCAAACTTTATAACTTTATGAACTTTCAAACTTTATAACTTTATGAACTTTATAACTTTATGAACTTTATGAACTTTATGAACTTTATGAACTTTCGAACTTTCTACTCCCCATTCTCCAACCCCCATTCTCTGCGATATCTGCGAGAACAATTTCTTTCTCGCTGATTTACGCAGATTTAAAAACGCAGATTTACGCTGATATTCTCTGCGACTATCTGCTAGGGTTCATTTCTGCGATATCTGCGAGAACTATTCTTTCTCGCTGATTTACGCCGATATAAAAACGCAGATTTACGTTGATTATCAACTTATAACTAATAACTTAGTATTAACAACTGATAACTAAAACTTCATCACCCATCCCCCATCACCCATTCCCCATCACCCATCCCCTATGCCACTTTCCAACTTTATAAACTTTATGAACTTTCAAACTTTATGAACTTTCAAACTTTCTACTCCCCGTTCCCCATCCCCCAATTTTATTACTTTTGTCCTCAAAATAATTATTCACCAAAATGATGTTCCCACGCATTGGTTTTGGTTACGACGTTCATCGTTTGGCTTCAGGTTATGAGTTTTGGTTGGGCGGTATAAAACTCGACTTTCCACTGGGGGCAGTAGGTCATTCCGACGCCGATGTACTCCTTCATGCCATCTGCGACGCTTTGCTTGGTGCTGCCGCCCTTCACGATATTGGCTACCACTTCCCCGATAATGATCCCCAATATAAAGGCATCTCTTCCCTTTTGCTTTTGGAAAAAGTTGCCAAACTCCTCCAACATCACGAATATCAGATCGGCAATATCGACTCCACTGTGATTCTCCAGCAACCTAAAATTGCCCCCTATATCCCTCAGATGCAGCAAAATATAGCTCAAACCCTCCAAATTCCTTCCTCTTCCATATCTATTAAAGCAACTACTTCAGAAGGACTCGGGTTCGAAGGCCGACAAGAAGGCATCTCCGCCTTTGCCATAGCACTCATATTTTCTAAAACATTAAATATCAGTGATCCCACTGAAGAAAATAAAAATTATTGAAAAATTTAACAAATTTTAACATCAAAAATTTGCAAGATTCGAAATCTTTGAGTAATTTTGTTACTCAATACTGCAAGCAGCTTTTTCATCCTAATGAACTCATAATTGAATGGATAACTTGTTAAGATGGTATGCGGTTTACACTCGTTCCAGGTTCGAGAAAAAATCAGCTTTTCTGTTAAATGAACAAGGCATAGAAGCTTATGTGCCTTTAAGGCGTGTGCTGAGGCAATGGAGCGACCGTCGCAAGCTCGTTCTTGAACCGGTTATCCGTTCGTATGTTTTCGTAAAAACCAATAATGCGCTTTACGAGAAAGTGTTAGGCATCGAAGGTGTTGTACGTTATATCTATTTCGGAGGCAAACCTGCCTCTATCCCTGATTATCAGATAGAAACCTTAAAGACAATGGTCGGCACCGACCTCGAGATAGAATGTACTCCCGATTGTTTGAAGCCTGGCATGCATGTCATCGTTACCGAAGGTCCCTTAGCTGGAATGGAAGGAGAGCTGGTGCAGTTTCGAGGAAAGCAGAAAGTAGCCGTTCGTATCCAAGCCATTCAACAAGTGGTGATGGTGACGATTGCGCCTCAAATGCTGAAACCGATGAAAGAAAATGATTGGGAACTGATGATTAGAGATTGGTGATTGGTGATTGGTGATTGGTGATTAAGGATTGGAGAATAGATTAGGGTGAAGAATTTCTCCTAATAAATTTAAGGGAATAGGTCATATGACAAAAGCGCTCATGGGACTGAAAGGGCGAAGCTGTAGAAAAAAGTAAAAAGTAGAAAGTAAAAAGTAGAAAGTAGAAAATTGAACTTTATGAACTTTATAAACTTTATGACTTTCAAACTTTCTACTCCCCATCCCCCATCACCCATCCCTTTTCACTATTACTGAACAATATTTCACTAATTTGTTCAACATAATTGAACAATATTGATTATGCTTTCTAAAGACGAAATCAAACAGATTCTCGCCGACCAACATGCGGCTATTCTTGCTAAACAAATTGGAATAAAACGTACCCTTCTATCTCAAATAGAAAAGACAATCCCACTTCCCCAAGTAATTGTCATTACAGGAATGCGCCGTGTTGGCAAATCTACGCTCATGCGTCAAATCATTCATCAGTATTATAAGGATGAAGGCTTTTACTATATCAATTTTGAAGATGAGCGTCTGTTCAATTTCAAAGCCGAAGATTTTAATTTCCTCTATGAAGCCCTCATTGAACTCTACGGCGAACAAAAAACTTTCTTCATAGATGAAATCCAGAACATAGAACATTTCGAAAATTTTGTTCGTCGTTTTTACGACTCTAATTTTAAATTCTTCATTACCGGCTCAAGCGCCCGCCTCCTGAGTATGGAGCTCGGTACTAAACTCACTGGCCGGCATTTCGATATAGTCGTACGTCCTTTCTCTTTCCACGAATACCTCTCTTTGAAAAAGGTAACGGTAGATAAAGAAATGCTGTATAATACCGTCGAACGAACCAAAATCAAATCTCATTTCCGGAATTATTTATTCAACGGAGGCATGCCCGAATATCTTCTCTATAATGAACCGGAGATACTCGCACACATCTACGAAGATATCGTTATCAAAGATATTGCAGTCCGATATGGAGTAGCCAATCTTTCCGAAATGCGCGATATTTATCTTTACCTCATTACGAATGTCGGCAATAAATTCAGTTATAATAAACTTAAGACAATCAGCAATGTGGGTAGCATTTCTACTATTAAAAACTACCTGCAATATCTCTGCGAAACCTATTTTCTTCAAATAATCAATAAGTTCGATTACAGCCTTAAAAAGCAGATTGTAAATGAAAAAAAGGCTTACTTGGTGGATAACGGCTTCTTTAAAGTTCTTTCTACAAAAATAACTCAAGACGTTGGTTGGTTGCTCGAAAATTTGGTATGTAATGTACTGATTCCCAATCAGCAGCTATATTATTTCAACGATAAATATGAATGTGATTTCGTTATTCAAGAGGATCATAAAACATTCGCGGCTGTACAAGTTACTACCGAAATAAATGAGGCTAACGAAAAACACGAATATAATGGACTGTTGAATGCATTGAAAACTTTTGAACTCAATGAAGGACTCATTCTCACTTTCGATCAGGAATCAAACATAAGGCTCGACAATAAGACTCTACATATCAAACCTGTTTGGAAGTGGATACTGGAAACAGAAGCAGATGTAAGGTGATAGGTGATTGGGAATCGATAATAGGTAATCGATGATAGGTGATTGGGGATGAGAGAATGGAAGAAACAATATTATCTTACAAGGATTTGGAGGTTGCGAGGGTTCCTTTCCGCGAATATCTGCGAGAACGATTTCTTTCTCGCTGATTTACGCTGATTATCAACTGATAACTAATAACTTAGTATTAACAACTGATAACTGAAACCCCATCACCCATTCCCCATCACCCATCCTCTATCACCCATCACCCATCCTCTATCACCCATCACCCATCCTCTATCACCCATCACCCAACCACTATGCCACTTTCCAACTTTATAAACTTTCTGACTTTCAAACTTTCTACTCACCATCCCCCATCACCCATTCCCCATCACCCATTCCCCAACCACTATGATTGGCCCACTGCTCACAAACAAAACACGTCTTAAGCTTCTTTTGAAGTTCTTTCTCAACCCAAGCAATACGGGCTATCTCCGTTCCCTTTCCGAAGAGTTCGGTGAAAGTACTAATGCTATACGTGTGGAACTCAACCGTTTTGAAGAAGCTGGCATACTCGAATCCTCCGTCGAAGGCAATAAGAAAATCTATAAAGCCAATCCTCATCATCCACTTTTCCCAGATATCTCGAGCATAGTACGTAAATATGTTGGCCTCGATACACTTGCCGAAGAAGTACTCACAGAACTAGGCGATATTAAAGAAGTTTACCTCACCGGAAAATTAGCCCAAGGACTCGATTCAGATGAGATTCATCTCTTTATCGTCGGTTCTAAAATCGATCAGTCTTTCCTCGACCGCCTCATCCAAAAAGCTCAGCAGCTGCTCGAAAGAAAGATTTTTTATCTGATGGCTTCTCCCAATAACGCCGAAAGCATCCTTAAAGAAACACCCAATGCCCTGCTAATCTACAAGACGGAAACATCGGAGGAGAGTGATTAGTGAATGAAGATTGGTGATTGGAAACTGAAAAGTGAAAAGTTTATAAAGTAAAAAGTAGAAAGTGGAAAGTGAAAAGGGAAAAGTGAAAAGTAGAAAGTGAAAAGTAGAAAGTGAAAAGTAGAAAGTGAAAAGTAAAAAGTATAAAGTAGAAAGTGGAAAGTGAAAAGGGAAAAGTGAAAAGTAGAAAGTGAAAAGTAGAAAGTGAAAAGTAGAAAGTGAAAAGTAAAAAGTATAAAGTAGAAAGTGGAAAATTGAACTTTATAAACTTTATGAACTTTCAAACTTTTTACTCCCCATCCACCATCCTCTGCGACTATCTGCGAGAGTTTTTTCTGCGAATATCTGCGAGAACGATTTCTTTCTCGCTGATTTACGCTGATTATCAACTGATAACTAATAACTTACTATTAACAACTGATAACTGAAACTCCATCACCCATCACCCATCCCCATCCTCTATGCTACTTTCCAACTTTATGAACTTTATGAACTTTATAAACTTTATGAACTTTCAACTTTTTATAAATCAATGATAATGCAAACCAATGAGCAACTTCCCGAAACTTTCGAAAAATATTTCTGGGATTGTAATTTTAATGAATTATCACTCGATAAATATAAAAAATTTATAGTCGAACGAATACTTAATTATGGTGACATGGAAGCCGTAAGGTATATCTTGAAGAAAGTCAATAAAACGGAATTAAAAAATATTATTTTTAATAGTAAGAATTTAAATAACAAAACAAAAAATTTTTGGAAAATCATGCTAAATGAGTAATGATTTGAATTTAAACATATTACCATCATCTCAGCTCGATTTATTCGAATTGCTCTCGAATACAGACTTTATAAGCGATTTTTATCTTGCAGGCGGCACAGGATTGGCTTTACAAATAGGACATCGTCAATCAATAGATTTTGATTTTTTTATACCTTATGATTTCGATACGAGCCAGATTATTCAATCTATACTATCATTGGGTCATTTCGAATTGCAAAATGAAGAAAAAAATACCATCAATGGAATTTTGAATCATGTCCGCATATCTTTCTTGGGTTACAAGTATAGCGTCATAAATCCATTCATATATCATAGAAAAATAAAAATTGCCCATGAATTAGATATTGCTGCAATGAAACTGTCAGCTATTTCAGGCAGAGGGAATAAAAAAGATTTTATAGATTTATATTTTATCCTTAAAAAATATTCGTTAGATACTATTTTAAGATGTTATGAAACAAAATATGGGAAAAGTCTTTCTAATGAATATCATTTAATCAAATCACTCCTTTATTTTGAAGATGCCGAAGAACAGGCAATGCCCAAAATGATCGAAAAGATTGAATGGGAAAGAGTAAAAGCAGACATCGTCAAGAAAGTTAAAGAAAGCAGGCTGCTTTGATTGAAAAAATGAGATTGGTGGTTGGAGATTGGAGACTGAAAACTGGAAAGTAGAAAGTAGAAAGTAGAAAGTAGAAAGTGGAAAGTAGAAAGTGAAAAGTGGAAAGTAGAAAGTAGAAAGTAGAAAGTGGAAAGTGAAAAGTGGAAAGTGAAAAGTGGAAAGTGAAAAGTGGAAAGTGAAAAGTGGAATTTTATGAACTTTCCAACTTTATAAACTTTATGAACTTTATGAACTTTCAAACTTTTTACTCACCATTCCCCATCACCCATCTTCCATTCTCTGCGACTATCTGCGAAGGTTTTTTCTGCGAATATCTGCGAGAACTATTCTTTCTCGCTGATTTACGCAGATTTAAAAACGCAGATTTATGCTGATATTTTCTGCGAATCTCTGCGAGGGTTTTTTCTGCGAATATCTGCGAGAACAATTTCTTTCTCGCTGATTAATGCAGATTTAAAAACGCAGATTTACGCTGATATTTTCTGCGAATATCTGCGAGAGCTTTTTCTGCGAATATCTGCGAGAACAATTTCTTTCTCGCTGATTTATGCAGATTTAAAAACGCAGATTTACGCTGATTATCAACTGATAACTAATAACTTAGTATTGACAACCGAAAACTGAAACTCCATCACACATTCTCCATCACCCATTCTCCATCACCCATCCTCTATCCTCTATGCTACTTTCGAACTTTATGAACTTTATGAACTTTTGAACTTTTTACTCTCTATTCCCCATCACCCATCCCCCATCACCCATCCCCTATGCTACTTTCCAACTTTATAAACTTTATGAACTTTCAAATTTTTTACTCCCCGTCCCCCATTCCCCAATATAACTTCAGATGAAAATATTAATCACAGGTACCGCCGGATTCATTGGCTTTCACCTTGCCAAACGGCTGCTGGAAAGAGGCGATGAAGTGGTCGGTATCGACAACATCAACGATTACTACGACGTCAATCTCAAATATGCCCGCCTGGCCGAAACGGGAATTTCACGCGAAGCCGAAAAATGGCACACGACTGTGCAAAGCACGAAATATCCGAGCTACATGTTCGTACGGATGAATCTCGAAGACCGCGATGCATTGATGGCGCTTTTCGAAAAGGAAAAGTTCGATAACGTGTGCAACCTGGCTGCACAAGCGGGTGTGCGCTACAGTCTGGAAAACCCATACACCTATATCGACAGCAACATTGTAGGGTTCGTCAACATCCTTGAAGCCTGTCGCCACCATGCGATCCGGCACTTGGTGTATGCCAGTTCCTCCAGTGTTTACGGTAACAACACCAAGATGCCCCTTAGCACCAGCGATAACGTCGATCATCCCATCAGTCTTTATGCCGCCACCAAAAAAAGCAACGAGCTCATGGCGCATACTTATAGCCATTTGTTCGGTCTGCCGACCACGGGGCTGCGCTTTTTCACCGTATACGGCCCATGGGGCCGTCCTGATATGGCACTATTCTTATTCACAAAAGCCATTATTAATGATGAGTCGGTTAAAATATTTAACTACGGCAATATGACTCGTGATTTCACTTATATAGACGATATAATAGAAGGAGTAGTGCGAGTGATAGATAAACCACCTTTAGCATCAGCACACACTAAACCAGATCCTTCATCAAGCAATATAGCCCCATACAAAATCTATAACATAGGAAATTCTAATCCTGTCAAACTAATGGATTATATAGAATATTTAGAAAAATTGCTTGGCAAAAAGGCAAATAAGGAATTTTTGCCCATACAGCCGGGGGATGTACCCCGCACCGAAGCCGACGTGACCGATTTGGTGAGAGACTTGGGATACAAGCCATCTACGCCGGTAAAAACAGGCATCGAAAAGTTTACGGCTTGGTACAAAACTTATTTCGGCATCGAAAAGGTAGAAAATAGTAAATTAACGAACTCAAATTATGAATAGCACAAAAGTACTAGTTACGGGGGCGGATGGTTTTATCGGGTCGCATCTTACCGAAATGTTGTTGGAAAAAGGCTACTGGGTAAAAGCACTGGCTTATTATAATTCGTTTAACGATTGGGGCTGGTTGGAGGACATTCATCATCCTCGGCTGGAAGTGGTAACGGGAGACGTTAGAGATCCGCATTTGTGCAAACACATCACAAAAGATATTGACATTATCTTCCATCTTGCAGCGCTTATTGCTATTCCTTATTCCTACATTGCACCGGACAGTTATGTGGATACCAATATCAAGGGAACACTCAATATCTGTCAGGCAGCCAAGGCAAATGGTGTTGGCAGAGTAATCATAACCTCAACATCGGAAGTTTACGGTACTGCTCAATATGTACCGATTGACGAAAAGCATCCCAAACAACCGCAATCGCCCTATTCGGCCACAAAAATCGGTGCAGATGCCATAGCCATGAGTTTTTTCAATGCCTTCGAACTTCCGGTTGTTATTGCCCGACCGTTTAACACGTATGGCCCCCGCCAATCGGCAAGAGCCATCATCCCTACTATTATTACGCAAATAGCAAACGGGAAAAAAGAGATTCAAGTGGGTGATCTTACTCCTACCCGCGATTTTAATTACGTAAAAGATACCTGTAAGGGTTTTGTAGAATTAGCAACGTGCGATAAAGCCATCGGTGAGGAAGTAAATATCGCCGGCAATCAGGAAATTTCCATGCGCGACACGTTGCAATTGATTGCTAAAATCATGAACGCTGATGTTGCCTTTGAGGAAGACAAGCAACGCCTCCGCCCAAAGAACTCCGAAGTGTTCCGTTTACGTGGCGACAACACCAAAATAAAACAATTAACCGGCTTTACCCCTTCCTACTCGTTGGAAGACGGCTTGCGGGAAACGGTAACATGGTTTCTCAATAAAGAGAATCTGAAAAAATATAAATACGAGATATACAATGTATAAAGATATTATAGCTTTTATACATGACTTATATGGCACACAGGAAACCGTCCCTTTACATGCACCGACATTTAAGGGTAACGAAAAAAAATACCTGAACGAATGTATCGATACCACTTTCGTTTCCAGCGTAGGGAAGTTCGTAGATCGATTTGAAGAAATGATGAAAGAATATACCGGAGCCAAAAAAGCTGTTGTATGTGTGAATGGTACAAATGCACTGCATATGGCATTGCTATTAGTAGGGGTTGAAAGAAACGACGAAGTGATAACCCAGGCTCTGACATTTATCGCTACTTGTAACGCTATCAGTTATATTGGTGCATATCCTGTTTTTGTTGATGTAGATAAAGACACCATGGGGCTTTCGCCTGTTGCTCTTGAGGCTTGGTTAAAAGAAAATGCCGAAATTAAAGGAGATACCTGTTTCAACAAACGAACTGGAAGAAGAATTAAAGCATGTGTTCCTATGCATACTTTCGGCCATCCCGTTCACCTGGATAAATTGATGGAAGTTTGCAATCAATACTATTTGGAAATGGTGGAAGATGCTGCAGAGAGTATAGGCAGTTTATATAAAGGTAAACACACGGGAACATTCGGAAAAATTGGAATCCTCAGTTTTAACGGCAACAAAACCATTACCACAGGAGGTGGAGGAATGCTGCTTTTTCAGGACGAAGAGCTTGGCAAATTGGCCAAACACCTGTCCACCCAAGCCAAAGTTCCCCATCGTTGGGAATTTGTGCATGATCATATCGGATATAATTACCGCATGCCCAATATCAATGCAGCATTGGGTTGTGCGCAAATGGAACAGTTGGATAATTTTTTGGCTAACAAACGGGAAACAGCAGAAAAATATAACGCTTTTTTTGAAAATTATCCCAATATAACTTTTTTCACCGAACCCGAAAATTGTCGATCCAACTATTGGTTAAATGCAATTATCTTGAAGGATAAAAAGAATCAACAGGAATTTCTACAATATAGCAACGATAATGGCGTCATGACACGCCCGATTTGGGAATTGATGAATAGATTGCCGATGTTCAAAGATTGCGAAAACGACGGTTTAGCCAATACCCAATGGTTTGCCGATAGAGTGATAAATATTCCTAGCAGTGTAAGACAGTAAATGGAAAATAAAAATCTCATATTAGTAGGCGGAGGGGGGCATTGCAAATCAGTGATTGATGTTGCCGAAAGTGCCGGATATACCATTAAGGGGATTCTGGATTTACCGGAAAAGGTAGGAGAAAAAATTCTCGGATATCCGATCATCGGGAATGATGAAGATATATCAGATTTTGTTCATGAAGTTTTATTTTTAGTTACTGTTGGTCAAATAAAAGATGCTTCTTTACGAATAAATTTGCACCAAAAGATTGTAAATGCCGGTGGCAAATTAGCTACTGTAATTGCTGCTACTGCTCATGTATCCAACTATGCAAAAATTGGAGAAGGAACAGTTGTTATGCATCAAGCCATGGTTAATGCGGATGCTGTGATAGGAAAAAGCTGCATAATTAATACTTTTGCCAATATTGAACACGATGTCGTCGTAGGAGATTATTGCCATATATCCACGGGGGCAATAATAAATGGTAATTGCAAGATAGGTCGCGGTACTTTTTTTGGAAGTCAATCGGTAATGGTTAATGGCTTGGAAATTGCAGAAGAGTGTGTCATAGGTGCCGGCTCTGTGGTTAGCAAAGACTTGAAACAAAAAGGAATATATTCGGGAAATCCTGCCTTATTAAAAATAAAATTATAACGAATGGAACACGTGATAATCATAGCAGAAGCAGGCGTTAATCACAATGGAAGCACTGAAAATGCTTTCAGACTTGTTGATGCTGCCGCAGATGCAGGTGCAGACTATATAAAATTTCAAACATTCAAAGCTGAAAAGACTGTTTCTATTTCAGCAAAAAAAGCCGATTATCAAATTCAAAATTCACAGAATTCAGGAGAAAGTCAATTGGAAATGCTGAAAAAACTCGAGTTGACTCAAGAACAACACGAACAAATAATAGATTATTGTAAAAAAAGGAATATTAATTTCTTCTCTACCGCTTTTGATCTCGATTCATTGGAATATCTTGCGAGCATTGGATTAGATATTGTTAAAATTCCTTCCGGGGAAATCACCAACTTACCCTATCTTCGAAAAGCTGCCACTCTTTTCCGAAAAGTGATTCTTTCCACGGGGATGGCGACAGTATCGGAAATAAAAGATGCTGTTTCAGTTTTCACAAATGCAGGAGTTCATAAAGAAAATATCACTATTCTGCATTGCAATACGGAATATCCAACACACATGGAAGATGTCAATTTAAAGGCGATGCTTCATATTCAGCATGAATTTGGTACTAAGGTTGGTTATTCCGATCACACATTGGGGATTGAAGTCCCCATTGCTGCTGTTGCTTTGGGTGCCACTGTGATCGAAAAACATTTTACTTTAGATAAAAGCATGGAAGGCCCCGATCATAAAGCATCGTTGGAACCCGGTGAATTGAAGGCAATGGTTTCCGCAATCCGGAATATTGAAAAGGCATTATCTGGAAGCGGACTTAAGGAAGTCTCGCCATCAGAACAAAAGAATATTGCAATTGCCCGCAAAAGCATTGTCGCAATAAAGAAAATACATCAAGGCGAAATTTTCTCCGAAGAAAATATTGGTGCGAAACGGCCCGGAACAGGGATATCGCCCATGCAATGGGATGAAGTGATCGGGAAGACAGCGGTGCGTGATTATGAGGAAGACGAACTGATAACGATTGAATAATGAAGATCTGCATTGCAACAGGCACCAGAGCTGAGTACGGATTACTAAAACCCCTGATTGAAAAGATCAGTGCCGAAGATGAATTCACATTACAACTCCTCGTTACGGGCGCCCATTTGTCCCCTGAATTTGGTCTTACCTATCGACAGATTGAATCTGATGGGTATAGAATCGATGTAAAAGTGGAAATGCTGCTTTCGTCAGACACAGCGGAGGGAATTACCAAATCCATGGGATTGGGAATGATTGGTTATGCCGATGCATTCAAACAATTATCTCCCGATTTACTGGTTATTTTGGGTGATCGGTATGAGATGCTGGCTGTAGCATCCACCGCTCTTATTTTTCGTATACCCATTGCGCACATTCATGGAGGTGAATTGACGGAAGGCGCATACGACGATGCTATCCGTCATGCCATCACCAAAATGAGTGCACTGCATTTTACCTCTACTGAAGTATATCGTCAGCGAGTTATACAGCTTGGAGAGCAGCCTGAAAGAGTTTATAACGTAGGTGCCATTGGTTTAGATAACATCCGATCTTTACAACTTCTTTCCAGAGATGAATTAGAGAAAGAATTAAATATCACATTTAATCGGTTTAATTATTTGGTGGGATTCCATCCGGAGACATTATCCCATCAATCTGTTGAAGTACAGTTCAATGAATTGCTTCAAGCTATTGATATGCAAACCGATAGTTTTTTTATTTTTACTAAATCTAATGCCGATACTAACGGCCGCATCATCAACCAAATGATGGAAACCTATGTAAATAAACACCCGGAGAAATCCGTATTATTTACTTCTTTAGGAACGTTACGTTACCTTTCTGTGATGACTCAGGTCACGGCTGTTTTAGGTAACAGCTCTAGTGGTATTGTTGAAGCTCCATCAATTCCAACAGCCACGATAAATATCGGAGACAGACAAAAAGGAAGGATTCAAGCAGAAAGTATCATCAATTGCAATGCTAATAAAGAAGAAATTGTCAGTGCTTTCCAAAAAGTAAAGAGTGAAGAGTTCAGGAAGAAAATCGAGAATGTTATTAATCCTTATGGAAATGGCACAGCTTCAAACCAAATCATGAAAATATTCAAGACCCTTTCACCTGAAAGACTAAGCCGCAAAACATTTTACGATATACAATGATAATAGATTTTCAACGATATATTTTGCCTGACTCGGCCACAATCAAAGATGCGTTGATTGCATTAGACAGAAACTCAGACGATATTCTTACATTAATTATCGTCAGTCAGGAAGGGAAAATGGTGGGTTCACTTACCGACGGGGATGTACGCCGCGGACTAATCCAAGGAAAACAATTGACAGATAGCGTGAAAGATATTATGCATACTCCCTTTAGATTTATTTCGGATGAAAAAAAGGAGGTATCACTCATCAAAGAATACAAGGAGAAGGGTATCAAACTGCTTCCGTATCTTAGTAAAGAGGGTAAAATTGAGAAAGTATATGCATTGAATAAGATTTCATCTATACTTCCTATTGATGCGGTGATCATGGCGGGTGGCAAAGGTGAGCGATTGCGACCTTTGACATTAACCACACCTAAACCATTATTGAAGGTAGGAGATAAATGCATTATTGACTATAACGTAGATGCACTGATAAGTTATGGATTGGAAAATATCAATGTTACAGTTAATTATTTAGGTGAACAATTAGAAGAGCATTATAAGGAAAGAAGGCAACATGTTCAGGTAAAATGCGTTCGGGAACCAAAATTCCTGGGTACTATGGGTTCCGTGAAATTTGTGGATTCATTTGTTAACGACACCGTTTTGGTGATGAATTCCGACCTGTTCACCAATATTGATTACGAAGATTTTTATTTGCATTTCCTGGACAACGATGCCGATATGTCAGTCGCGGCGGTTCCATATTCCGTGAATGTACCCTACGGCATTTTTGAATTGGCAGGGAGAGATATTCATGGTGTTAAGGAGAAACCTACTTATAATTACTATGCGAATGCCGGGATATATTTAATTAAGAAAAAATTATTGGATCTTGTTCCTGATAATGTTTTTTATAATGCAACTGACTTTATAAAAATGCTTATCGCAAAAAATCATAAAGTTATCAGATATCCTTTAACCGGTTATTGGATTGATATTGGTAAACCGGAAGATTATCAGAAAGCACAGGAATTGGTCAAACATTTATAAATAAATATGAAGATATTATACATTATTCCTGCCAGGGGAGGAAGCAAGGGAATTCCACATAAAAATATAAAACCTTTAAATGGTAAACCTTTAATATATTATACTATTGATGTGGCTCGACAACTGACTTCTGACGAAAATATTTGTGTTTCTTCGGATGATGCAGAAATTATTCAAGCTGTAGAAGATTATGGTTTAAAGGTTCCATTCAAACGCCCGGATCATTTATCTACAGATACAGCCACAACCAACGATGTTTTACTTCATGCATTAAATTTCTATCAATCTAAAGGTATAAATTATGAAGTCATTATTTTGCTGCAACCGACATCACCCCTGAGGACTGTTCAGCATGTAAGAGAAGCGATGGATTTATATGATAATAAACTAGATATGGTGGTTTCGGTAAAAAAATCTCATGCTGCTTCAGTACTATGTTTTGAAAATGATAACGGTTATCTTGAATTTTGTTTTAATAAATCTGGTTCAAGAAGACAAGACTTTTCGTCATATTACGAGTATAATGGGGCAATTTATATAATTAATGTTGAACGGTTAAAAGAAAAAGGGTTGAGTAGCTTTACTAAAAAAAAGAAGTATGTTATGGATGAACTAACGTCATTTGACATAGATATTCCATTAGATTTGATTATCGTTGAATCAATTTTGAAAATGAAAAACAGTAATTTAAATGTATAATATAGCAATCGTTGGTTCTGGTCAACTTGGTAGCCGCCATTTACAGGGTATCAAGACGGCAAGTTTAGAGTTGTCAATTGAGGTAGTAGATTCTAACTTAGAATCGTTAAAGAACGCAGAGAATCGTTATAATGAAGTTGGAGATAATCAATATAAAAAAGACGTAAGTTTTTTATCATCACTTGATGATTTAAGTAACGAATTGGATTTAGTTATCATTGCGACAGGTTCAGCTCCACGATTCGCAATTACTAACGAGCTAATCAAAAAAAAGAATGTAAGAAATATTGTATTTGAAAAGGTACTTTTTCAAAATGAAAAATATTACCATGATGTTAATAATTTGCTCAATAGTAATAATATAAGAGCATGGGTTAATTGTCCAAGGAGAATGTATGATTATTATAATACAATAAGAGAGGCATTCAGCAAAGAGGACAAAATAATATTGAATGTATCAGGAGGCGATTGGGGGCTCGGGTGCAATTCAATACATTTTATTGATATTATTTCCTACTTAACAGGACAAACAGAATATTCTTTACTGACAAATGGCTTGAATAAAAAAATATATGCAAGCAAAAGATCAGGGTATGTTGAATTTTGTGGTATTCTAACCGGTTTCACCAAAAGAGGCGATATATTTAATTTTATTTCACAAGAGAATTCTTCTACAACACCAATAGTATCAATCGTTACTCAGAATCAAAAATTTATCATTGATGAAGTAAAAGGCTATATGGCTTCATTTAGTGATAACAATTGGAAATCACAAATAATACAAGTTCCATATCAAAGTCAACTAACAGGTAATGTAGTCGAGGCTATTTTGTTAAATAAAGATATCAAATTGACTAAATATGAAGATTCAATGAAATTACATTTGCCATTGATATCATCATTGTTAGATTTCTATAATGCAATTACGGGAAATGATTCAATCAATTGCCCTATTACTTAAAAATACAATCGGGGATATATGAATAAAATATGGTTGGTCGGTACAGGAAATATTGCCATAGAATATGCAAAAGTTCTTAAAAATCTGAATGTTGAATACATTGCAATAGGCAGAGGTAAAACGAATGTTGATAAATTTATTGCTGCTACACAGCATGATGCAATTGAAGGTGGATTAGAAAATTTTCTCAAGCTTAGTCCGGAAATCCCGTCTCATGCAATAGTAACAGTAAATGTTGAGTCTCTATCATTAACGGCGACTATGCTGTTAAAATACGGAATTAAAACTATTCTATTAGAGAAACCAGGGGTCTGTAATCCTTCTGAAATTTACGATTTGGTTCAATTAACACGAGAAAAAAACGCAAACGTATTGCTTGCATACAATCGTCGTTTCTATGCTTCCACATTGAAAGCACAGGAAATTATTAAAGAAGATGGAGGAGTAACTTCATTTGTATTTGAATTTACAGAGTGGGCACATAGAATATCACCTGTTTTTGACGGAGGGAAACGTTTTCAATATTGGTTCCTGGCAAACTCATCACATGTAGTTGATTTGGCTTTTTATCTTGGAGGTAAACCTGTTGAAATGTCCAGCTTTACTTCAGGTAGCATTGAGTGGCATCCGAATGCGTCAGTCTTTTCTGGTGCAGGAAAAACGAACAAGGGCGCTTTATTTAGTTACCATGCAAATTGGAAAGCACCGGGACGATGGTTTGTTGAGATATGCACAAATAAACATCGTTTGTATTTTAAGCCCATGGAAGCTTTACAGATACAGAAAATTGGTAGTGTAGAATTAAATCCTGTTGTATTAAATGATGATTTAGACAGGTTGTTCAAGCCTGGACTCTATCTCCAAGTCAAATGTTTTTTGGATAATGAATTGAGTCGTTTCTGTACTCTTGATGAGCAACAACACATGATAGATAACTACTATTTAAAGATTAGTAATTATAAATAAAACATTTTGACCAATATTCAATTATTAATAATAAGTTTTTTGTTGATATTTTTTAAATTCTGATATATGAAAGTACTAATTTTAGCTGGCGGCTTAGGTTCACGCTTATCCGAAGAGACCACCACTAAACCAAAACCGATGGTGGAAATCGGAGGAAAACCCATCATTTGGCATATCATGAAGATATATTCGCATTACGGATTCAACGAATTTATTATTTTATGCGGATATAAAGGTTACATGATAAAAGAATATTTTGCCAATTATTACCGGCACATGGCAGATATGACCATTGATTTGGCGAATAACGTAACCCGATATCATTCCAATCACGCCGAGCCATGGAAAGTTACGTTGCTGGATACCGGTGAAAATACCATGACAGGAGGCAGAATAAAACGAGCCGGCCCTTATATCGGAAATGAAACTTTTATGCTGACCTATGGTGACGGCGTAGCCGATATCGATATTATAAAATTATTGGCATTCCACAAAAGCCATAAAAAAAGTATCACGATGACATCGGTGCAGCCCGAAGGCAGGTTCGGAGCCCTGAATATAGATGCGGACAATCAGCAAGTGCTCGAATTTCGCGAAAAGCCAAAAGGAGACGGTGCATGGATAAACGGCGGTTTTTTTGTATGTGAACCAAACGTGCTGGATTACATCGAGGGAGACAATACCATATTCGAAAAAGAACCGCTGGAAAATCTGGCAGAAGATGGAGAATTATACACTTACAAACATTCCGGTTTTTGGAAACCCATGGATACTTTAAGGGATAAAACCCAACTGGAAGATATGATTAAGAAAGGAACAGCACCTTGGATAAAATGGTAACATGGCAGAGATGAACAAGAATTTGTTTGATGGAATCTATAGCGGTAAAAAAGTACTAATTACAGGACATACCGGATTTAAAGGATCCTGGTTGAGTCTCCTATTGCATAAATTAGGGGCCAATGTATATGGATATGCCTTAGAGCCACCCACTACTCCTTCCTTGTTTGAAGAAGCGAAAATTGGAGAATTGATTACATCATATATTGGTGATGTGCGTGATTTGGACCAGTTATCCCATGTATTTGACCAGGTAAAACCGGAAATTGTGATCCATATGGCAGCACAGCCATTGGTAAGAGATTCCTATAAAATCCCTGTAGAAACGTATGCTATCAACGTGATGGGTACCGTTAACGTGTTGGAAGCCTGTCGGCGGACCCGCAGTGTAAAAGTGATTATAAACGTAACCACAGACAAGTGTTACGAAAACAAAGAATGGCACTGGGGTTATCGGGAAAATGAACCTATGGGTGGATATGACCCTTACTCCAATAGCAAAGGTTGTTCTGAGTTGGTAACCTCATCCTACAGAAACTCATTTTTCAACCCTAAAGATTACAATGAGCATGGGGTAGCTATAGCATCCGCCAGAGCCGGAAATGTAATAGGTGGAGGTGATTGGGCAGGAGATCGCTTAATCCCGGATTTTATCCGTGCAATTTCACAAAACCGGAAAGTTGTTATCCGCAGTCCTTACGCCATCCGTCCCTGGCAACATGTTCTTGAGCCGTTAAACGGATATCTGATTCTTGCTGCAAAATTATTTTCAGAGGGTCCTAAATACGATGGAGGATGGAATTTTGGGCCGGATGATAAAGATGCAAAAAACGTTGAATGGATTACCCGTACCTTATGCAATTTATGGGGCAATGGTGCTTCGTATGCTGTGGATACAAATCCTCAACCTCATGAAGCCAACTATTTAAAACTCGACTGTTCAAAAGCAAAAGCAGAGTTAGGTTGGGAACCAAGATGGAATATTCATAAAACACTTGAAAGTATCGTAGAATGGAATAAGGTATATCTGAGAGGAGAGAATGTCAGAAAAATCACCGAAAATCAAATAGAAGAATATTATTCATAAATCAGAAACTACATTTACTATATAATTATGGCAGATCACAAACAACTACGGAAAGAAATCTTAGAGAAAACCAAAGAATTTTATCAGGCTCGATTTGGAGAGAATAATTATTCGCCGGGAAAATCCAGGGTAAACTACGCAGGACGAGTGTTTGATGAACAGGAGCTGATGAATGCAGTTGATGCATCTCTCGATTTCTGGTTAACAGAAGGACGATATTCAGAACAGTTTTCCGAAAAAATTGCAGATTACCTGGGTGTTGATAATGTTTTACTGACCGTATCGGGATCATCTGCCAACTTATTGGCATTTGCGTCACTTACTTCTGAGAAACTGGGTGATAAACGACTCAAGCCGGGCGATGAAGTGATTTCAGTAGCTGCAGGATTTCCCGCAACCGTAACACCAATTATACAGTATGGTTTGGTTCCCGTGTTTGTGGATGTGGATCAGGAGACCTATAATATCAATATTGAGCAAGCCAAAAAGGCTATTACAGACAAAACCAGATGTATCTTTATAGCGCATACATTGGGAAATCCTTTCGACCTGGATGCAATTATGGAGATAGCGAAAGAACATAATCTTTGGGTGATCGAAGATAATTGTGATGCTTTTGGCAGTAAATATAAAGGTAAATATACCGGTACTTTCGGGCATCTTTCAACTATTTCCTTTTACCCGGCACATCACATCACCACCGGCGAAGGAGGTGCGGTAATCACCAATGATGCACAATTGGCCCGTATTGTCAGATCTTTCAGGGATTGGGGACGCGACTGCTACTGCATGGGAGGTGAAAATAACACCTGTGGAAAACGGTTTTCGCAGCAGTTTGGTAATCTGCCTTTTGGTTATGATCATAAATATGTATATTCAGAAATCGGATACAATCTGAAAATGACCGATATTCAGGCTGCCATTGGATCAGCCCAAATGGATAAACTTGAAATTTTTGGAGAAAAACGCAAAGAAAATTTCAGGAAACATTACCGTATATTTTCAAAATATCCACAGTTTTTCAGTTTGCCAAAGGCAACCGAAGGAGCTGATCCCTCCTGGTTTGCCTTTATCGTAACGGTTAAAGAAAGTGCACCTTTTAAACGTGACGAAATAACAAACTATTTAAATAGTAAACTCATAGAAACAAGAAACTTGTTTGCCGGTAATATGACCAAACAGCCGGCATTTGTCGATAAGAAATGGCGTATTGCCGATAATCTGGATGTGACAGATCGTATTATGAACAACACATTCTTTCTTGGAACTTATCCCGGATTGACCGATGAGATGTTTTCGTATATCGAAAAAACGGTTGATGAATTTGTTACTTCATTTTAAGCGAGCCCGACAATGATCGTAAAAAAATACAAAGCTACAGTTGAAAAAATTGAAAATGTAATTGAAGGAGTATATACCGTTACTTTCTCAAGTAATGGCAGAAAATTTCAATATTCTCCCGGACAATTTTTGCATATAGCTATTGATAGTGAATATGATGGGATTGGGCAATGGCCTGATTCCCGTTGTTTTAGTATGCAAACTTCACCCAACGAAGATAATATAAAAATCACGTATGCCATAAAAGGTGATTTTACCAAACGAATGAAAGAGGTTCTTAAACAAGGTGTGAAAGTGTGGTTAAAGTTACCTTATGGCGATCTGTTTACGCGACTTCATGATAAAAATCATACGGTTTTCATTTCCGGTGGTACAGGTATAACCCCATTCTTGTCTCTTTTTACAGATTCTTCTTTTGTTGATTATCAAAATCCTGTATTATATGCAGGATACCGGAATAAAAATTTCAATATTTACGAAAAAGAATTGGCAAAAGCATCTATTATCAATTCTATGTTTAAAATAAACAATGTATATGAAGACGAAGCGGGAATGCTGAACATTGAAAAGATCTACAAAGAAAATGGGAATACACCAAGTTATTTTATTTCAGGCCCGCCTGTGATGATCAAACTTTTTAAACAACAATTATTGGCTTTTGGCATCTCAGAAAGCAATATATATACAGATGAATGGGAATAAATTATAGAAAGTCTTTTTCATGGAAATAAAAACAACAGAATTTGAGGGTTTACTGGTTTTACAAAATAGACCTGTAACTGATGATAGAGGTTTGTTCCTTAAATTGTTCAATTACGACTTTTTTAGAAATTCAAAACTTGATACAGATTTCAAGGAATTTTATTACTCTACTTCCAATAAAAATGTAATAAGAGGGATGCATTTTCAAGTTCCGCCCTATCATCATGCAAAATTAGTATATGTAAGTCATGGAAGAATTTTAGATGTAGTGATTGATTTAAGAAGAAGTTCCGCAACATATAAAAAACATTTTGCAATTGAGCTAAATGATATAAATGGAAAATATTTATATATTCCTGTAGGTTTTGCACATGGTTTTCTTTCATTGGCAAATGAGACTATAGTAAATTATGCACAGACATCGTGTTATTCCAAAGAACATGATAGTGGCATTTTATTTAACTCTTTCGAATTTGAATGGGAAATAGATAATCCAATCATCTCTGATAGAGATTTATCTTTCGTAGAATTGAATAATTTTGAATCACCATTTTGATGAGAATATTAGTAACAGGATCAACAGGGTATGTGGGATCAAATTTAGTCCCTTTATTGGCAGCTAAAAATCAAATTTTGGAGATAACTCGGAATCTTGAGAAGTCACATAAATTATTTGGCAGCACTACTCGTAAATATCTTTTAAATAATGATCAGAATTCCTTAGTTGAGGAAGTGAGAGAATTTAATCCTCAAATAGTAATTCACCTTGCAGCAAAATTAGGATCATCTGATGAATATAACGAAGCTATAAATTATCTAGATGCTAATATTTACTTTTTGACTAGGATATTAGATGCAATTAAAGGATGTAATATTAAGTTATTTATCAATACAGGAACTTTTGCTGAAAAATTTAGCCAAGATGGATTTTCTTATCCCGCATATTTTTATGCGGCTACAAAAACAGCCTCCAGATCTTTAGTTGATTATTATAGTCAGTTATGTTCTTTTAAACAAATCACAGTGGTACCTTTTTCGATTTATGGTAAAAAAGATTCAAACAAAAAGATTATAGACATAATTATTGATTCATTAGATAGTAATGATCCTGTTCCATTAACACCAGGCAATCAAATTTTGGATTTTATACATATTGATGATGTTTTACGGGGCTATATGAAAATTATTGAAAATTTAGATTTGCTTCCAAACAAATCAAATATTGAATTGGGAACAGGAAAAGGACATTCACTTAAAGAACTGGCAAGTATAATTGAAGTAATAAGCAACAAAAAAACAAATATAATTTGGGGGGCAAAATCATACAGACCTCTTGATCCGATGGTCTCAATTGCAAATATGAATTATGTCAATGAATTAATTGAATGGTCTGCACAAATCCCCTTATCGGACGGTATAAAATTATACCTCAAACACCATATAAAATGATTTCAGTATTAGGAGGAGGAATTGCTGGTATATCAGCAGCATATCATTTAAATTTACGCAGTATCTCTAATATATTATATGAACAAAATAATGAATGGGGAGGGCTTTGTAATAATTTTACTATAGGAAATGGTTTTTTATTTGACTATTTCGTTCATCTTTCATTTACTCAAAATGAATATGTAAAAGAACTTTTTTCACAATCAACTCCTTATATTAAACATTATCCTGAATCCGTGAATTATTACAAAGGATTATGGCTAAAACATCCAGCACAAAATAATTTAGCTCCCCTTTCTTCTGACGAAAAAGTAAAAATTATTTTGGATTTTCTTAAAAGGCCTGATATTCATAATCCTCTAAATTATGAGGAATGGCTTTTAGCACAATTCGGTGAATATTTTGCAAGAAATTTCCCTATTAAGTACACCTTAAAATATTGGACGACTGAAGCTAATCATTTAACTACAGATTGGGTCGAAAATCGTTTCAGTTTGCCACCAATAGAAGATTTATTAAAAGGTGCTTTTGAAGAACAAAAAGAAAACTTTTATTATGCCAAAGAAATGAGGTATCCTGAAAAGGGTGGATATAAATCCTTTCTTAATTATATGGCAAAAGATGTAAATATTCAACTTAATAAGAAAGCTACTCTAATAGATTTAAAAAGTAAGAAGATTGAATTTTCTGATGGCTCATCATCTTATTATGAGAAATTAATATCTTCAATACCTTTACCAGAACTGATCAATATTATCAAAGATGTTCCGGAAAAAGTAAAAGTTGCAGCATCAAAACTACACGTTACTTCCGGACAATTAGTTTCGTTAGGATTTAATCGTCCTGACGTATCTCCTAAAATATGGTTTTATATTTATGATGAAGAAATTGAACCAGCACGTGCATTTTCTCCCTCAATAAAGTCTCCTAATAATGTACCTCAAAACAAAAGTTCATTACAATTTGAGACATATTACTCTAAGTTAAGACCAAAACGAATGAGTGGAGATAATTTAATTGAACATATTATTGAAAAAGGAGAAATAATGAAACTCTGGTCAAAAAATGATATTGAAGTATCTGATTATAGAGAAGTGGCATACGCTAATGTGATATTTGATTTTGAAAGGAGCAAAAATTTGGCTATAGTAAATTCATTCCTTAAGGAAAGAGAAATTTATACATGTGGGCGATTTGGCGAATGGGAATATTTTTGGAGTGATCAGAGTTTAATGAGTGGGAAAGAAGTTGCAGATAAATTATCGAATAAATATGAATGATTTTACACTAATAGTACCTACCCATAATCGTCATCATTATCTAAAAAGATCGATTGAATATTTTAAGGAATTGAATGCAAGGGTTATTTACTGTGATTCATCTCAAGTAAAGTATTCAGGAGTTCTACCTTCAAATATTGAATATCTACACACACCCAATTTAAAGTTTGCAGAGAAGATTTTAAACGCAATATCGGTTGTTAATACGAGTAAAATAGCACTATGTGCGGATGATGACTTCATTCTACTCGAATCCTTATCTAAGGGAGATGAATTCTTAAAAAATCACTTCGAATATTCTACTGTTGTAGGTCAATATGCTGGTTTCAAAAAAGATTTTGACGGTATTTTTTTTGAAATGTATAAATGGTATGATTCGGATAAGAATATTAATGGAGATGCTATAAACAACGCTAAAACTTTTTTTTCAGATTACCATCAGATTTTATGGTCAATGTACAGGAAAGAGGTAATTAAATCTGCTTTTGAAGTAATTGTAAAATCAGAGTTTAAAAATGAAAATTTTATTGAACTTACTATTGGGGCATGTGCTTGTTTAAAAGGTGGAATAAAAATATTCAATGATCTTTGGGGCGTAAGAGAAGTAAACGATGATGACCATTGGGCTGTTCTTCATTTACCTTTAAGTATAGCTCCAAAGAAAATGCTTATAGAAGATTCTTCTCATTTCAAGAAATCTATGGATGCAATTGCCTTTGATGGTTATTCTGATATTGTATTGGATACCTATTTAAAGAATCAATTGAAACATTCTAGTTCGATTATAAGAAAATTAAAAAATATTTTTCCTAATTCAATTAAAAAAATTATTAAGAAAAATCTTTACAAAAAAAATGAAATTATAAACCCAATTGGCAATAAAAATAGATCCCAACTTGAGAAAATTAGTCATATTCTATTAAATCATTTTTAGTTATTGATCTGAAGTTTACTTTTTGTAAGTACACAGACTACAATTGGAACAAATTTGATAATGAAAAGAATTACTTCAACTTTAAAACAAGTATTTAAAAATCCAGCAATTTTATATGTATTAAGTCGATATGGAACTTATATCATCCAATTTGTTAATTCTCTTTTCATTGCTGTTTACTTAGGCCCTTATTACTTAGGTATTTGGGGTTTTATCAATTTAGTATTAGGTTATATTAATCAATTCAATTTAGGTATTCCTTATTCATTAAATGTAATTATTTCTGTGAATAAGGATAAAGAAGAATATGTAAAAACAGTGATAAATAATAGTCTAACAATGATGGCAGGTCTGTGTATCTTTATCCTGTTATTAATTGTCTTGAGTTTTATATTTGGTATCAATATTGGAGAAAAATTCGAATTCACTACGTTTGTAATACCTGTTTTCATTATTGCAGTAGCTACTCATTTTAATAGTCTATTATCTAATGTATTCAGAGTATTCGGCGAGATATTTGCTATTACCGTAAATCAGTCTTTATTCACAATATTAACTTTCCTTGTGGTTTTTTTTTTCAAAGGCAAAGATTTACTGTGGGCAATTATTTTTGTAAATATTGTGTCAGTCCTAATATCATTAATTTTATTTCTTTATCGGACTCCCATAAAATTAAAATTTTCATTTGATATCAAGTTTATTAAATACATTCAACAAAAAGGCTGGCATTTGTTTATATACAATTCTTCTTTTGCATTTATTTTGATTACAACAAAATCATTCATTAGTGAAAGCTATAGTGTAGAGGAATATGGGTATTTTACTTTTTCATTTTCATTGGCAAATGCGATATTACTTTTATTGAATTCGATATCATATCTGGTAACACCAAAAATAACCCATCGTTTTGCAAATTCAGATTTGAATCATATAAAAAATATACTAAAAGAAGTTAGATCTTCATACATATCTCTTTCTCATCTACTCATTCATTTTGTAATAATGATATTCCCTTTGTTTCTTATTTTATTTCCTCAATACAATCATGTGAATTACTTGTTCAAAGTTACTGCTTTGACAGTAGTACTTACTACAAATTTATTTGGTTATAATAATTTACTTGCGGCTAGAGGAAAGGAAAAGATTCTGTCTCATCTTGCATTCTCCATTTTGATATTGAACATATTACTGGCGTTTGGATTTATTTCAGGTTTAAAAGTTCAATTTGATTATGTAATGTTTCCAACAATGATAGCTTATTTTATATTTGCATTCTTATTAGCTTTTTACGGAAGAAAGGTGTTACGACTTCCTATTACATTAATAGAAATAGTAAAGGACATTTTTCCTTGGAGGATGGCTTTACCATTTATTTTTAGTATACTGCTTATTATGCTTGCTGCACCTGATATTTATTTTACTATTCCATTTGTTGTTTATATGCTTCTTAATTTAAATGATTTAAAAGGAATTAAAGATTTAGGAATTAAATTAATTAAGAATCCTAACTTTATAAACATTTAATTTCACCTATGAAAAAGAAGAGTTGTTACATTGTAACTAAACCCATTCAATATGTAAATGCAACCAATATTGAAGATAACAACGACAAAGTTTGCTACATTACAAATACATTTTCTAATGCGGATAAATTTGCTTTAGACATGGAGAATCGATCAAAATATTGGGATAAGATTTTTTTTGCAGAATCAAAGCATAAAGCTTTGTTTAATATATTAAGACATAAATCAGAGTATTCTATAATATATTTAGATTCCGATATGGGGATACTTCTGAGATTTTTATTAGTTTTATTGTATCCTGTAGATATTTATGTTTATGAAGAAGGATTAGCTTCATACGCTTCAGAGTTAAGACAACCAGAGGGAAAAGGAATAAATTTCTTTAAATTCTTCATTGATTTCTTTTTTGGGAAGAATTGGTCTGGAGGTTCATTCAGAACTAAAGGTATATATCTTTATCATCCAGAAGTCTTCAAATCAATTGTTAATACGAATAAAAAAAAACAAATACTTTCATTCAAACAACCTCTTATAAATCATGTTAATTCCTTGGACGATATTAAAATATATTATTCTATGGAAAAAATTGACAATTGGAGAGGTAAGAATATATTATTATATTTAACTTCTTGGACAATAAATCCCGAATATGAGGATATTTACAATTTATATCCGGATTATATAAAGGTAATTAAACTTCATCCTCATATAGATAAGAACTCAATTTCTACTAATCTGCATCAATTTGATTATTACCCAGATAGCACCATGCCTGCGGAAATATTAATATCTATTTTTATTGAAATAGCAGATACATTAGTAATAATACATGAAGGTTCGGCTGCAATGCTTAACTTTGTCTCTGATAAAAAGATAATTGAATATAATATTGCAAGTACTAGTTATAAAGAACTGTATATGAATATTAAGAAGGAATTTCAACGGGAAATTTGACTTTAATTAATTTTAAAAATAAAAACGACTAAATTTTATATTAAAACCTCCAATTTCCTATGTCTAATAAAACAAACAATAATATTTTAAATGTTATTTTATTTATTTGTGTATCTATACTAACTTTAAGGGTTATAACATTCATCGATATTTCTGCAACATTATATTATGTAGCTCTTTCTATCTTATTTTTTATAGTTATTTCGTATGTGTTGATATATGGCATCAGAGTTGATAAAAACACTTTATTATTTTTAATTATAGCTTTTATTTCTATACTATTGAATGTTATACCTTCTAAATTTTCACCTTATGCTCGTTATCTGGCATTTCTGATGATGATAATAACTTTTGGACCTTTATTTAAAAGCAAACCCTTATATGATTTTAATAAGAGGATAATTTATATTTTTATATTTTTATTTTTCTTAATAGTTTTATTGTCAATTCCATTATTAGGTAGTCAAGTATATTTTGCAGGTATTACAGAACAGTCAATGGTCTTAGCCCCAATTTCTGCTATTTGTATTATTTATTTAGTATCAAATAAACAACAATTTTGGAAAAACAGTAGGATTATAAAAAAAATAATATACCTGCTTTTAGTATTAGCAAGTTTAGTAATTATAATCGCAACTGCATCCAGATCTGCAATTATAGGATGTTTAATTAGTATTCTGTTTTATTTTCTTGTGACAAGTAAGAATTTATCGAAATTAATAAAATCTCTCGTTGTTTTTATCATTATTATAGGACTTTCATATCCAATATGGCGTAATCAAATGGATGGTATATTGTTGAAATTTGAGATGCAAGATAATATGGGTGGAAATAATTCTAGAACGGCGATGTGGAACTCAAGAATAACTGAATTTAAATATAGTCCAATTATTGGGATAGGTTTTTCAAATGTTTTAAAAGAATCTGCTGGATATAGATCTGAAATTGACTCAATTGAGCTAGGATCTTCTTGGCTTGGATTATTATCCCAAATGGGTGTAGTCGGTTTTATTAGTTTTTTTATGTTGTTTTTTTCTATATTCTTAAATCTATGGAAAATTAAAACAAACGATAGTACAAAATATTTTCTTTTGTCATTATTGATTTTTTTTGGTGTACATATGATATTTGAAGGTTATATATTAGCTGCAGGAAGTATACTGAGCATATTTTTTTGGTTGATATTGGGTTTTTCAAACAACTATATATTTATTAACAAAAAAAACGGCAATAGTAAAAATATATAAGTCAACTCTAAAAAAGTCGTTGACTTATATTTTGTTGTTTTAATTTCGTTTATAATATAACATAAACCAACGAAATGAATAAACTTCTCCAAATAAACTCCGTAGTAAACTCCGGCTCCACAGGTCGCATTGCTGAGGAGATAGGGCAAACAGCCATTGCGGCTGGTTGGGAGAGTTATATTGCCTACGGCAGATACGCCCGTACAAGTCAATCGGAATTGATAAGGATTGGGAGTGATTGGGATATCAGGATGCATGGCTTACAAACGCGGTTGTTTGACAGGCATGGGCTCGCTTCAACAGCTGCAACCAGGGAGCTTGTGGAGCAAATAAAAAAGATAAAGCCGGATATCATCCATCTGCATAACATACATGGTTACTACATCAACATCGAAATACTTTTTCGATATTTAAAGGATGCAAATATTCCTGTTGTATGGACTTTGCATGACTGCTGGCCAATAACAGGACACTGTGCTCATTTTACTTTCGTGGGCTGTGATAAATGGAAAACGCAGTGTTTCAGTTGTCCTCAAAAAAAAGATTACCCCGGTAGCTATTTTTTAGACAGATCAAAACAAAACTATACACAGAAGAGGAATTTGTTCACATCAGTACATGATATCACAATAGTTCCTGTTTCCAATTGGTTAGCCGATATTGTAAAACAATCATACTTAAAAGATTATCCTATTCGGATTATAAATAACGGTATCGATGTGAATGTCTTTTCACCTCAAGGTAGAGATGGCATTAGGCTAAAGTATGGATTAGTTGACAAATTTATTCTGCTTGGAGTGGCAACAGAATGGGAGAGAAGAAAAGGATTGCATGATTTCATCGAACTAAGTAAAACACTGAAGGATGATGAAATAATAGTACTTGTCGGACTAAAAGATGATCAAATTAAGACACTTCCTGAGAATATCATTGGGATTACTCGCACCGAAAGTACACAGGAATTGGCAGAGTTTTATTCGTCTGCGGATGTTGTGATGAATATCTCTTATGAGGAAACTTTTGGTTTGACAACAGTTGAGGGTTTTGCCTGTGGTACACCCGGAATAGTTTATAATACTACTGCAAGTCCGGAATTAGTTGATGACTCGACCGGTTTAATTGTTGATCCCGGTGATATAAAGGGTCTTGTAAAAGCTATAACACAAATCAAAGAAAAAGGGAAACAATCTTACTCAGAAGCTTGTGTGAAACGTGCACATCGTCTTTACAGGAAAGAGGATCGCTACAGGGAGTATATTGAGCTATATGAGGAACTACTGAACAAATAGGGCTCTGAGAGTTTTTCATTGTCTTTTAATATTAAAATAAAGATATAATTAAAATTATATGTCACTATTTACAAACAAAATCTTGCTTATCACCGGTGGCACTGGCTCATTCGGTAATGCTGTGCTGAAACGTTTTTTGGATACTGATATCAAAGAGATCCGCATATTCAGTCGCGACGAAAAGAAGCAGGACGATATGCGTCATCAATATCAGAATCCGAAAATCAAATTCTATATCGGCGACGTGCGGGATAGGCGTTCAGTGGATACTGCGATGCGGGGTGTGGATTATGTTTTTCACGCTGCTGCATTGAAACAGGTGCCCTCGTGTGAGTTTTTCCCGATGCAGGCGGTGCGTACGAACGTGATTGGCACAGAGAATGTGCTGGATTCGGCTGTAGACTTCGGTGTGAAGAATGTGGTGGTGCTGAGTACCGACAAGGCGGCATACCCGATCAATGCAATGGGGATAAGTAAGGCGATGATGGAGAAGGTGGCGATTGCTAAAGCTCGTTCTTTAGGGAATGACGCCACAACAACAATTTGCTGTACCCGCTACGGAAACGTGATGGCCAGCCGCGGTTCGGTGATTCCGCTTTGGATAGATCAGATTAAATCGGGAAAACCTATCACTATAACCGATCCCAATATGACGCGCTTTATGATGACGCTCGATGATGCGGTGGATCTGGTTCTGTATGCTTTTGAAAACGGGGTGAATGGCGATTTGTTTGTGCAAAAAGCACCGGCAGCCACACTGATGGTGTTGGCTACGGCATTGAAAGAGCTGTATCGTGCCGATAACGAAATCAAAATTATCGGCACCCGTCACGGCGAAAAACTGTACGAAACGCTGGTAACCCGTGAGGAAATGTTTCGTGCGCAAGACATGGGGAATTATTACCGTATCCCCATAGATGACCGCGATTTGAATTACGACAAATATTTTGTGGAAGGAGTAGAGGATATAACGAAAGTGGAAGAATATCATTCGCACAATACCCATCGACTGGATGTGAAAGAGATGAAGCAACTGTTGCTGAAATTGCCTGAAGTCAAAAGCGACATCGAGGCATTGGAACAACAAATTCACAGCCTATGAATATCTTGATTACGGGCGCCAAAGGATTTATCGGCAAAAACCTGATAGCGCAGCTCAACAACATCAAAGAAGGAAAAGCCAAAGAGGAAAGGATTCCTGCAGATTTGATCATTTTTGCATACGATGTTGATTCCAATCTGGAATCGTTGGACGAATATTGCCAAAAGGCTGATTTCGTTTTTCACTTGGCGGGAGTGAATCGACCGAAAGAGCAGTCAGAATTCATGGAAGGGAACTTCGGATTTACTTCTGTTCTATTGGATACATTAAAGAAATACGGTAATACATGCCCTGTTATGCTCGCATCGTCCATTCAGGCCGAGCTGGATAATCCTTACGGTGTTTCAAAAAAGTCGAGTGAAGAACTGCTGTTCCGCTACGCCGAAGAAACTGAAGCGAAGGTGTATGTGTACCGGTTCCCGAATGTTTTCGGCAAATGGTGCCGACCGAATTACAACAGTGCCGTAGCTACTTTTTGCTACAACATTGCTCGCTACATGCCGATACAGGTCAATGATCCCAACGTGATGATGACACTGATTTATATCGATGATGTGGTGGACGAATTGATTTCGGCACTGGCAGGCAATCCCATGAGAGAAGGGAAGTATTGCAAAGTGCCAATAGAATATAAGATTTCGCTGGGCGAAATAGTCGAATTGATTTATTCGTTTCGTGAAAGTCGCCGAAATTTCCAGGTGCCTGATCTGTCGGATGCTTTCACGAAGAAGCTCTATTCAACCTACCTGAGCTATTTGCCGGAGAATCAATTCTCCTATCCTCTCAAAATGAATGTAGATGAAAGAGGTTCCTTTACCGAATTTCTGAAATCGTCCGATCGGGGTCAAGTGTCGGTGAATATTTCCAAACCGGGCATTATTAAAGGAAACCACTGGCATCATACCAAGAACGAAAAATTTCTTGTGGTGAGTGGCAACGGGGTGATCCGTTTCCGGAAAATCGACGAAGAAAAGGTATATGAATATTACGTGTCAGGCGATAAATTGGAAGTGGTGGATATCCCTGTAGGTTATACGCATAATATCGAAAATTTAGGTGATAGCGACATGGTTACCATCATGTGGGCAAACGAGCCTTTCGATCCCGAGAAGCCGGATACGTTCTTTTTGAAAGTGTGAAAAATGTTGATTTGTTGATGCGTTGATACGTTGATACGAAAGAAAATGTTGATGCGTTGATTCGTTTATTCGCAGAAAATCAATAAATTTTGGAATT
>Ga0208695_1000093_pt1 | contig 122684 bp, 127 predicted proteins | sample AD_UKC111_MetaG_FD_184449 | JGI IMG/M metagenome (GOLD analysis project Ga0208695, IMG submission 184449) | Active sludge microbial communities of municipal wastewater-treating anaerobic digesters from Hong Kong - AD_UKC111_MetaG (SPAdes)... | ecosystem: Engineered > Bioreactor > Anaerobic >... | reverse complement strand
GGCGCTTCGGTGACGCAGATTCCATCTCGGCACGGACCACACTAGAGTCCACTTTAGATGCCGGATATACGACTGCAGGCGCTTCCCACAAAGCCAACATATCAATCTGTCTCTTGCGCTTGGGGGGGAGTCCATATAGGATGGCTTAGGCATAATTTGATTAGATAGTATAAATTGTCAGATAAATATAAAAATAATCAATTTTGTCCCAGTTGTTTTCGAAGGTTTCTTTTGAGGTCATGCTAATTGCATAACTAGCATATGATCCATCTGCCATGTCATGGGAGCGTTTGAAAGTACCTTCTTTACCATTTTTCGGAGACCAGCCGCAACATTCGAAAACAAGTTTTCCCATGCCATATTTTTCAATTAATACTGATTCTGCACTTTTAGCGAATTGTCCGGGAATTTTATACACTGAGGTGCATAACTTCTGAGAAGGAGTGGGTGTTTCACTTTTGAAGAGTTCTGCATGAGGAATATGGATACGGTATAACTTCATCAGATCACTGCGCAGTGTGTTCTCGTTTGTTCAATAGACGGAGCGGTGTACAAGAAACACAATGACAGAACTATCAATGCAAAGAACTTACTCGTGCTAACCATAGAGATGCCTAACGGTTGAACTAAGGGGCCACATCAATCGCGAAGCGATTGATTGGTCCGCTTGAGTGAGTAGTTAGGCGAACCATTTTGGAAGAACCAAAAGAGTACCCAATCCAGCCTCAAGCGCAATGCCACCGATGTTCTTGATGTCGCCGTTGCGGTCAACGAGTGCCGAGTAGACACGCCCAACAGCTGCACCTAGCCACGCAACTCCCGCGACCATGAACACCATCTCGGCCTGCGCGACGATGCATGCGACACCGAGTGCGAGGAACAGGCCGCCGTACGTTGCGCGTATCTCTGATCGTCCATTCAGACCGACTGGAGAGATGCTCACGAAGGCGGCTGCCTTGTAAGGCAGAAAGAGTCCGAGCAAGCCGAGAACAGTAGTCGCGACCGAACCAATGTTTGCAGGGATGAGAACGGGATCCATAGGTCTCCTGCCGCCTAACGCCCGAAGTAAGCCGCGCCGCAAAGCGGCGTCGGCTTGAATGAATGGTTAGGCTGATCTGTAAGCTTAGCAAATAACATCTGAGAATGAGGCTTGCCATGACTCACTTCTTTCGGCAAAGCTCTACGAGTATTCCGGGCCGTGCAGGACCATTAAGTTCGTCAATCACAGCCTGAGGATATTCCTTGCGCCATTCACCCCACCATTGATGTAATTTGCGATCCCACACTCGCCAACCTTTAGTTGGCTCTGATTTTGCGACGTAACGGTAACGAGGCTTTCCCATTAGCTTCCTAACCTCCAAGATGAGACATGGGGGTAGCTGTCTTTATGGCCTTGTTAGGCTCATTTTTCAAAGGTTTGCTATAACCGGCGAGCAGAGGTGGCGTGAAGCGTCGTCGCTCTTGCGATTCTGGATTGATGGCGTTGTTGTGCATCACTTGGCTAGCTGTGTACAGATGATAGGTATTGCAAACCCTTCACCCTTTACAAACCCCACTTTGTCGCCGGCATCTACAGCAACAATAAAATCAGCAGAGCTTGAATTGATACCTGTCCACTTCAACTTTGTGCCAGACACAAGAATATGTTTTCCTTCTTTCAGAACTTTACCTTTCCCTTCCCAACAACCAGAGTAGGCACAAACAGACAAGGACCCACCGGTAGTGATGTGTATATCAAACGGCGTAAAACCATCAGAGGTTTTACATATATTTGAAGTGCAACGAATTTCCAGATCATTGTTGCGACAATTCCAAGACGATGAGAATGCGAATGTGGAAATTAACGCAAGAATAGTACCGATCAGTAGCCGCATGAATGATTCCTAGAGCGAAGGGTTAGGGGTTATCGCGCACCTGCATGAGCGCAAAACCCAGCAGATTGAGACCGCGCCAGAGGTTTGGGTTGTTCGCCTTCTCATCCTCTTGAGCGAGACCGATGCCCCAGATTTTGTCCACGGGGCTTGCCTCTACGAGGACTCGGGAGCCAGTTTGCTTCAGGAACAGACCCAACTCGCGGTTCTGATCGAACTTGGCCTTGTTGGCGCGAGTGACGATGGAAAATCTGTGCTCCAACCAAGTATTTTCATCGAAGCCACGAACCCGGCGCCCGAGCGCTTTGGCTGCACCTGGGTTTGGCGCTTGAAGGACCATTTCTCTGATTGCTTGATCGCCGAACAGCGCAGCCTTCTCCGCCATCATGAAATGTTCTGCCGTTGGATAACGCTGGCCTTCAATGACGAACGGAGCGCCGTACCACTGGCTAAAGCAGGAGTCGGTTACGCCGCTCTTGCTAGCCTGATGACCCCAGAAGAACACGAACTTCAGCTTCTCGCCAGCATTGAAGCGAGAGCGAAGGTCTTCCAGGAACAGTGCGTCGCGTACGGATCGTTTCATAACGCCTAACGCGTAAATTCAGCCGCCCCCGAGGAGCGCAGCGGCGAAGGACCCGGCAAGCGACGCCTGCCGGCGGTCGGCTGCAACGCCGGGTTAGTCAGAAGACGGTGAGGTAAGTTGACGAGAGCGCGCATGGCGATTGGCGGAGACGACAATATGAGCAAGGCTAAACACGAGGGCGAATAGGTTCACTGCCAGAACGCCGTCCCCCGGTGAGGGACCGATATGCTCGCATTGAACTCGGACCTCAACGCCCAACTTCCCCTGGGAGAGAAGAACGCGAAGGATTGAACAAAGTAGAAGACCGCCCCGAGGGCGAGCCCAGTTACAGGAAGCCGGAACATTAGGCCAGCGGCAATGATGCCCAATATCGGTAAACGGAGAGCCAAGAGGAGCAGGAGCGGCTCACGAACCCCGCCCCCGAGGAGGGCGAAGGTCATGAAAAGGAACTCCATTGCGGCGTTAACCAGAAGCACAGCCAGTAGTACCTTTTCGCTACGCATGAAGCGCCCAGGTCGGCGCACCGGATCTGCGAGGGGCGTCGACGGGGTTTCGTACGGGTTCCGCGTGTCCATGTCTGCCTAACGTTCGAGTTCAGCGGATGGCAAAAAAGCGCAGCTTTTTGACAGTCCGCTGGAACGATTTGTTGGGCGTTACGTTACTTTGTTGAAGTGCATGAATTGCATTTGGCTTTGATCAATAAGCCCGAAGAACTCACCACAAACCGGGATGCTCATGACTTTCTCTGCTGCCTGTTTCGCTGACGCGAGGTCTTTCCAGCAAACGATGTCAATAAATTGACCATCCTCGGATTCGCCGAACTCCCTTGAGATAAAGCCTGGCATCGAGGACAGGACAGGTGTGACTGCCAACGCTGCCGATTGCAGTTGTTCTGGCGTGATTCCGGTCTTGGCGCGGAACACAACCACTTCGATTGCTTGCTTCATTTCTCACTCCGTTCGTAGTCATCTAATTGAATAAGCAGAGACGTCCTTTCGTCCCTTGATATCTCTTTCCAGTCTCGGTCAGTCAGCGCACCTTCGATGGCCCATAGTAGGTTCAGACTTGGCTTACAACCCGCCGCCTTTACAGCGATGTAAGCCGAAACTGACCCCATGTCGCGTAGCTGTTCCTCTGAACGAATACCAGCGGACAAGAGCATCTGCGATGACGCTTCTCCAAGATTACGAAGTTTTCTAAACAAACCGCCCCCAACTGTAGATGCAGCCTACTGACATCGTCATGGCAGTAGGGACGCTTGTGACGCCCAACAAGCAGTATACACCTGAACAGGTGTATACTTATTGAGTAAAGGTGTATAAAAATTTAAATCCATTAAAATTTCCTTTTATTTCAAACTCATTTAAGAGATATGACATCCCGTAATACACCGCCCCCGAAATTGCTGGATCAAATACGAAATAAGCTGCGTCTGAAGCATTATTCTATACGCACTGAAGTGCAGTATCTACAGTGGGTTAAGCGTTTTATTTTGTTCCATGATAAAAAGCACCCGCTGGACTTGGGGGCGGCGCAGGTAGAAGCGTTTTTGACGCATCTTGCGGTAGAGGGCAATGTAGCGGCTTCGACACAAAATCAAGCGCTCTCGGCGCTTTTGTTTTTGTATCGCGAGGTGTTGGCGGTGGATTTACCTTGGTTACAGGATGTGGTGCGTGCCAAAACGCCGCAGCGTTTGCCTGTGGTGCTGTCGCAGCGGGAGGTAGCGCAGGTGCTATCACGCATGGATGGAACACATGGCTTAATGGCTCAGTTGCTGTATGGCACGGGAATGCGGCTGATGGAGTGTGTGCGGTTGCGCGTGAAGGATGTGGATTTTGAGCGCTTTGAGCTGTTGATACGCGATGGTAAAGCTGCCAAGGACCGTGTGACCATGCTACCGAAAAAGCCTCCACAGTCTGGCCTAAGCTGCCGTGCAATTGCCCTCTCTTTCATTCCAAACCCTAATCAGAAATTTGGGTGTAACCCTTCTAGCACACAGCTGGGTTAAGAGTAGGAAGTAGAGACTGAAAGAACAGCTAGAAGATACGTGAGGATTAGGTGCAGATTCTATACGGTTTTAGAGGGTAAAAGACGCCTAGTAATGGCGTCTCTCCTTAGTGTAGCTAGGGTAATGGTGGCGGAGAAGGCGGGATTCGAACCCGCGGTAGGTTTTACCCTACGCACGCTTTCCAGGCGTGTGACTTAAACCACTCATCCACCTCTCCTCGCTGCTTATTATATGCGAGTTGGAATATATAGTTTTCTGAAAAGCAGAAATTTTTATTGAATTTCTTTTAATTGCTCCAGAATAGCCGGGTTTTCGAGGGTGGAAATATCTTGTGTGATGCTTTCCCCTTTAGCTAAAGACCGTAATAAACGGCGCATGATTTTCCCCGAGCGGGTTTTGGGTAAATTGTCACCGAAGCGAATATCTTTGGGTTTGGCGATGGGTCCTATTTGGGTACTCACCCAGTCTCGCAGGATGCGTGCAAGTTCTTTGGCTTGTTCACCAGTGGGGCGGGTGCGTTTGAGAACTACAAAGGCAACAATAGCTTCTCCCGTTAATTCATCGGGGCGGCTTACCACAGCAGCTTCTGCCACAAGTTCATGATGGGAGACTAGTGCAGATTCAATCTCCATGGTGCCCAGGCGGTGACCCGAAACATTTAAAACGTCGTCAATTCTCCCCATAATGGTAAAGTAACGGGTTTTTTTGTCTCGAACTGCTCCGTCTCCGGCCAGGTAGAGTTTTCCTCCTAGGTCTGCAGGGAAATATCCGTTTGCAAAACGTTTGGGGTCATTCCAGATGGTTCTTGCCATGGAAGGCCATGGCCGTTTAATAACCAGTAGGCCGCCCTGACCATCGGGAACTTCAGTGCCTGTTTCATCTACTACGGCTGCCATGATGCCGGGCAGGGGCAATGTGCAGGAGCCAGGCACCAGCGGGGTGGCCCCGGGTAGGGGAGTGATGAGGTGGCCCCCCGTTTCGGTTTGCCAAAAGGTGTCCACAACGGGGCAGCGGCTATTTCCAACATTGTGGTAGTACCAGATCCAGGCTTCAGGATTAATGGGTTCGCCCACTGACCCCAGCAAACGCAAGCTGGTGAGGTCAAAGTTTTTAGGATGCGCAGAGGGATTACTTTCAGAGGCTTTGATCAGGGAGCGAATTGCGGTCGGGGCGGTATAAAAAATGCTGCATCGGTGATGCGCGATCATTTCCCAAAAACGACCTGCGTGAGGATAGGTAGGAACCCCTTCAAAAATGATTTGAGTAGCACCGGCAGCGGTTGGGCCATAACAAACATAGCTGTGTCCCGTAATCCAGCCAATATCAGCAGTACACCAAAATACGTCAGAAGGCTTTAAGTCAAAAGTCCATTTCATGGTTAGGGCGGCCCAGAGCAGATAACCTGCTGTGCTGTGCTGAATACCTTTGGGTTTCCCAGTGGAACCAGAGGTGTAGAGAATAAAAAGAGGGTGTTCGCTGCTGACCCATTCAGGTTCGCAGCTGCTGGCTTGGTTTTGCATGATTTCATGCATCCAGAGATCACGTCCCTTCTTAAAAGCCACGGGATTGCCTGTGCGTTGAAAGACGATGACGTGGCGCACACTGTCACAATGACCCAGTTGCAGGGCTTCATCGACGATGGTTTTGATAGGCAGGGTTTTTCCACCTCGCACTTGTTCGTCTGCGGTAATAATGGCTACAGCTCCAACATCAACAATACGCTCGTGAACGCTTTTGGCTGAAAATCCGCCAAACACAACGGAATGGATAGCACCAATACGTGCACAGGCTTGCATGGCTATCACCCCCTCAACAGAGTTGGGAATATAAATCAGCACTCTATCCCCTTTTTTGATCCCGAGTTTTTTGAGTGCATTGGCAAACTGGCATACGCGGGCATGTAATTGCGCGTAAGTGGTGTGGCTGACCTGGCCGTCGTCCGCTTCAAAAATAATGGCAGTCTTGTTAGCGTTGCCATTAAAGAGGTTTTTGTCCAGGCAGTTGTAAGAAGCGTTAAGAAGCCCATCTTCAAACCATTTGTAGTACGGGGCCTGGCTTTCATCTAGAACTTGTGTAAAAGGATGTTTCCAGAGAAGATATTGTCTGGAAACATCTGCCCAAAAACCCTCATAATCACTCTGCGCATACGCGCAAAGGGCGTTATAAGCTTGCATACCTCTAATAGCGGCGGCAGCTTTAAAGTTTTCAGGGGGTTCAAAAACGCGATTTTCCTGCGCTACGGATTCAATGGCACTCATCGTTAGCAGCCTCCATCCCATCGTTTGAATGTTTTTATTGCCGTATACAGTCTTACATGGACTGCACCTCTTAATCAATAGTAATTTGATTTCTAAATCTTTGTGTCGTTGTCGCCTTATTTTGTTAGTGCACCTGTCTTGGGCTTGGCGTCTAGATACAAATGATTTAGAAATTGGAAAAAAGAGTTAATGTGAATGTCGCATAGGTTTTTGAGCGCCCCTGCTGGGGTGTCTGTAGCAAATCGAAGCGCATTTTTGGCTTGTGGATGCAGCTGCCTAGAGCGGACTATGTCTTTTGTGAAGGTAGCCTTCAGAGGGGAGATGCTGGCCCATAACACAGATGCCTAACGTTTACTTTGCGTCAACATGGCTAATTGTGCAAAGGCAGCTAGTACTTCTGGATCAGCAGCATAAAACATGGTGAGAAAGCCGTTTTGAGTGCGTACTACCATGCGTGGGGCAAATAACCAGGAAAGGTAAGGAATATAAATAAATTTCGCCTTCGTGATTTCCGCAATCCGGACATGTTTATCTGCTAACCAGGTTTGTGAGATCTCTGTAGCACTAATACGGGTGCGGCTTACCATTAAGTAATAATAAAACAAGACAATCATTGCCAGGATGGTTGTCAAAGCCAGTTTGACGGTAAGTGAAGCCGTATGAATCTGGGGGTTTTCAATAACGCGTGCCCCCCAAACGATCAATGAGAGCATGACTAAGCTGGCCATAGATTTGAAGGCGCGGGAAAATGCTGGGCCACAAACGGGTTGCCCCAGTTTAAACTGCAAACCAGGGTTACCGAGCGTTTGTGCGATCTGCAAAGAGTCTTCGGGTTTCATAACATGCGGCTAGTTTTCAAAAGAGCGATAGCCAGTTGGTTTTATTTGCTTTTTTGGGTCTCTTTTTCAATCTGATGCTTCAATGCTTCTGCCGGATCTTCTGGAGTCGCACTCGGTTCACGAGGGGCAGCATCAGGTTTGGAATTATTTTTAGGTACTTGTTCAGGTAAATTAAATAATTCATTAATATTTTGGTCCTGTGGTTTGTAATCATTGACTTCAGGTATCTCAATTTTGACCTTATCCACATCAATTTTTTCATGCTTGCCGAGCCCTGCGCTCACTAATCCCGGCATTGCAATGACTAACCCCACCATTAAAATTTGGATGCAAACAAACGGCACAGCACCCCAATAAATCTGACCGGTCGTGACTGGCGCAATCATTTTTCCGGTGATTTTGTCTTTGTATTCATTAAGGGGGGCCACGCTGCGCAGATAAAACAGAGCGAACCCAAAGGGTGGATGCATAAAACTGGTTTGCATATTAATGCCGAGTAATACACCAAACCAGATCAAATCAATTCCCAGTTTGTCGGCCACCGGTCCAATTAAAGGCACAATGATGAAAGAAAGCTCAAAAAAGTCTAGAAAGAAGGCCAAAACAAACACCAGAATATTGACCACAATTAAAAAGCCAATTTGACCCCCGGGCAGACTGCTAAGCAAATGTTCTACCCATTTAGGTCCGTCTACCCCTTGAAATGTCAGGCTAAAAACGGTAGAACCAATCAAGATAAACACTACAAAACAAGATAATTTTGCTGTGGTATTCATGGCTTGTTTAAGTAACTTCCAGTCAAGCCGTTTACGTACTAATGCCATGATCAAAGCGCCTAGTGCACCCATGGCTCCACCCTCAGTAGGGGTGGCAATACCCAAAAAGATGGTTCCTAATACTAAGAAAATTAATAGTAAAGGCGGGATCAATACAAAAGTTACCTGTTCAGCTATTTTTGAAAGTAGATTGAGCTTAAACACTTTGTTAGCTAATGCCAGCATAAACGCCAAAATTACGGTCACTGACATGGACATAACAATTTGCTCATCTAAAGGTGCGGTAGTTTTTTCTTTGCCTGTCATTGTTGAAACGATATTTTCATAGTTCCAGCCAAACCAGACCGCTAAAGTGATGGCGATTACTAGCAAAATTAGTAATGAGGGCAAACCACTTGTGCCATTTTCTTCCCGGATGGTGCGGGCCTCTTTAGGTAGAGCTGGAACCCAGGCAGGTTTGAAAAGAGCGAGCATGAGAATGTAGCCTGCGTACAGTCCTGTGAGCACAAACCCTGGAATAAAAGCGCCTTTGTACATATCACCCACCGATTGACCTAACTGATCAGCCATGATGATCAGTACTAATGAGGGCGGAATAATTTGTGCGAGGGTGCCGGAAGCTGCGATCACTCCTGAGGCTACACGACGGTCATAACCATAGCGCAACATGATCGGCAAGGAGATTAAACCCATCGAAATGACCGATGCGGCTACTACGCCCGTAGTTGCGGCTAGCATGGCCCCGACGAAAATCACAGCAAACGCCAGTCCCCCGCGCACAGGACCAAAGATCTGCCCAATGGTATCGAGTAAATCTTCCGCCATGCCTGAGCGCTCTAGTATCAAACCCATGAAGGTAAAAAATGGAATGGCTAAAAGGGTATCGTTTTGCTGAATACCATGAATGCGCAAGGGCAAAGCCTGGAACAGCGAGGCGGGCAAGATGCCTAGTTCAATCCCCACAAAACCGAAAAACATACCACAGGCAGCCAGCCCAAAGGCTACAGGAAAACCAAATAAAAGGAACACAATCAAGGCCACAAACATAATGGGGGCCATGTTATCAATTAGGAACTGTGTCACTTGTGCTTCTCCTGAGCAGTTTTATTTTCTGTAGCTTTCAGAATGGCTTCTGCCAGCTCTTCTTCTGCCGTTTTTTCTGTTTTCTTGAGGGTTGGGTCTTCAATCAAACCCTTCAGAAATGCAAAGCGTTTGATTAGTTCAGATACTCCCTGGATTAAAAGCAGCCCAAACCCTAGAGGAATAAGCGCATAGACGGGCCACCGAATCAATCCTCCTGCATTGGAAGACATTTCATTGGTTACAAACACTTTGACAAAAAGAGGCCAGGATAAGCTGATAATTAAAAGACAGAAGGGAATCAAGAAAAAGACCAAACCGATAATATCGATCCAGATTTGCTTGGTTTTGGATAAACGCCCTGAAATAACGTCAATGCGCACATGTTCTTTGTGCAGCAGGGTATAGCCCGCGTTTAATAGAAATACTGCGGCGAACAAATACCATTGAATTTCCAGAAAGGCATTTGAACTGGTATTAAAAGTCTTGCGTATTACCGCGTTAATAGCGCTGATCAGCACCGCTAGAAGAATGAGCCAATAGACTCCTTTACCCAAACGTTCGCTAAATTCGTCAATAACTCTTGAAAGCCCCAATAGAGAATTCACTTTGCCTCCCCCCGTTTTTAACTAAGTTATCTTAATTTATCTCATTGTGCCGCTAGCGTTAATATTTCCACAGAAAGTTCATTAATTTTCACTTAAACGTTGGCGCCAGGAGGCAATTTGCTGGCGTACTTGTGCAGTAGCGGTGCCTCCCGGATGCGCGCGCGCAGCAACGGACCCTTCAAGAGTTAAAACTTCAAACACGGTGTCATTGACTTCTGGAATAAGCTCTTGCAGCTGTGACAAGGTGAGTTCAGCCAGATCAATATTTAATGTGCTGGCAGTCTTAACAGCATTAGCTACGGCTTCATGGGCATCGCGAAAGGCCATTCCCCGCTTGACCAGCCAATCAGCCAGATCGGTCGCTGTAGCAAAGCCTTTCAGGGCTGCAAGCCTCATCTTCTCAGGCTGAGGAGTAATACCAGGCACCATTTCTGTAAAAATCCGCAGGGTGTCTAAAACCGTATCGGCAGTGTCAAATAAGGGTTCTTTGTCTTCCTGATTATCCTTGTTGTAAGCAAGGGGTTGGCTTTTCATCAAGGTTAAGAGTGCGATGAGATGGCCATTAACGCGGCCGGTTTTACCTCTAGCCAGCTCTGGAACATCGGGGTTTTTCTTTTGCGGCATGATAGAAGAACCTGTACAAAAACGGTCTGCTATATCGATAAAACCAAAGGACGGGCTCATCCAGAGCACTAACTCTTCTGATAACCGAGAAATATGCGTCATTACCAGAGCAGCAGCGGCGGTAAATTCAATTGCAAAATCCCGATCACTAACCGCATCCAATGAATTGGCACAGATACCTTCAAAACCCAGAGTTTGGGCTACCTGCTGACGGTCAATGGGAAAACTGGTTCCTGCCAGAGCAGCCGCTCCCAAAGGTAACTGATTAACGCGCTTGCGTACCTCTTGCATACGTGTGACATCGCGGCCAAACATTTCCACATAGGCTAACAGATGATGACCAAAGCTTACTGGTTGAGCAACCTGTAAATGGGTAAAGCCAGGCATGATAAGGTTTGCGTGTAAAGAGGCAAGATCTAACAAAGCAGTTTGCAGGCGAGTCAAAGCAAAAGTACATTCATCAATCGTATCGCGTAACCACAGGCGAATATCGGTAGCTACCTGATCATTGCGAGACCGCGCGGTATGTAGCCGTTTTCCAGCTATTCCGATGAGGGCGGTAAGACGGGCTTCAATATTCAAATGCACATCTTCTAGTTCGATTTTCCATTCAAATTGTCCAGTTTCAATTTCTTCTTTTATTTGGCTCATCCCTTTTTGTATGGCGATCCAATCTTCTTGGCTAATAATATCTTGAGCCGCTAGCATCTGAGCATGGGCCAATGAAGCTGCAATATCATATAAAGCAAGGCGTTTATCAAAAAGCACACTAGCGGTATAACGTTGCACAATGGCTGAAACTGGTTCCGAAAACCGGGCTGACCATGCTGAAGACTTTTTTGCAAGCTGGGAAGACATATTAGAAAGACCTGTAAGTGAAAAATAAGCCAATAAATATCAATTCAAAAAAACTAGACTCGCAGTTTAACCAAGGGGTTGCCTCAGAAGCACGCTTTTCTGAGGTGATTCCGGATGTTTGTAACGCCGGAATTGCCACCCGTTTGTTAATTGCGATGCTGATTGCCTTGCTTGTATTGAACTTGCCGGAAAGCACAGGTTTATATGATTTTGCAAGCACATTATTTTCTCGTAGTGCAGTGGTGGCCCCTGCGGGTCTGCTAATTTTGGCAGCAAGCTGCGCTTTGCGTCCGCTGATATTGCGTGAATCCTACAAAATTCAATGGCTCATATTAATTCTTTTATCGGGTTGTATTACCACACTCTGTGAAGTAGTCGTTGTATTTGTTAGTCAGCAACCGCGTAGCCCCTGGCAACTTTTTACAAGCGCTATTGTTGGGATATCTGCAAGCTGCGCGCTAGCACAAATATTACGCTGGCGCGCACAATCACGGGGTCCAGCGCTTGTACAGGCCCGTATAGCTGCCTTATCAGCACACATCAGGCCCCATTTTTTCTTTAATGCGCTCAATGCCGTATTAGGTGTTATTCGCAGCAACCCTAAACAAGCAGAGGTCATGATTGAAGATCTGTCCGAGTTATTTCGCAGTTTGGTAACAGGCAAGACGCTGGTAAGCCTAGGGCAGGAGGTGCAATTGGCACAAAAATATCTTGCTATTGAACAGATGCGCTTAGGTGACAGATTGCAAATTCAATGGGAACAGTCAGAAGATCTGCAAGATTGCGTTGTACCGCAATTATTGCTGCAACCCTTGGTTGAAAACGCGGTTCGTCATGGTGTAGAGCCTTCGGTAGATTCGCATCCTGTTCGTGTACTTATTCACAAACAGGGCAGACAACTGGTGCTTAGGGTGGAAAATCATCTACCCGGCGTCAGTGCGGCTCAAGGGCATCAAATGGCCTTGGATAATATCCGGGAGCGTTTGATGCTACTGTTTGACTTAGAGGCTAGTGTTCAAGTGAGCCAAACCGATGGGTTGTATAAAGTTGAAGTGCGTATTCCTTTACAGCGGTGGAGCAGTATTTAATGATAAATCTTCTTATTGTGGATGATGAGCCTCTAGCACGCTTGCGGCTTATACAGCTATTGAGTGACGTTGCTGAACAAATACCCCATACTGTTATAGGAGAAGCGGCTAGTGCTGGGGAGTGCCTGCGTTACTTAAGCGCACAACATGTGGATTGTGTATTGCTGGATATTCAGATGCCGGGCCAAACGGGAGTAGCGTTTGCACATGAGCTTAAGACGCATGCCTACAAATTAGCTTATATGCCGAAAATAATTTTTATAACGGCTTATGAGCAGCATGCTTTACAGGCATTTGATGTAGCAGCAGTGGATTACTTAGTGAAACCTGTGCGGGCTGCACGTCTTATAGAAGCTTTAAAGCGTGTCCCCCTTCAAGAGCGGCAAGAGGATGATGCCAGTATTACTGTGAGCGAACGAGGGAGAATTGTCCGGATAGCCTTGCGTGATATTTTGTATTTGAAAGCAGAACTTAAATATGTCACCATTCGGACGCGTGAGCGGGAGTTTGTTTCTGAACAGACTTTAACGAATCTTGAAAATCGCTATCCCTCTCACTTCATCCGGGTACATCGCAATGCACTAGTTTCTCGTAATGCCTTAACTGCGCTTGAACGTAGCCATCATCGGAGTGAAGAGAAAGATCCCGAGGTTCAGTGGCAAGTAGTCTTGCGAGGCACGGAGGAGCGCCTGGAGGTAAGCCGACGGCAGTTGGCCCAAGTCAAGGCCTTATTGAAGCAGGCATGAGCTTAGACCAAGATCATTTGCTAAGTGTTCTTGACCTTGCTGTCTGCACGGGCACAACGCCTATGCGTCGTTTTACCTTTTCCTCCTTTATTGTTCTGCTAGTGGGTATTCCAAACCGTCTTATTCCTGACCCCGCTGTGTTAGCTAATCCTGCTTAAAAGCCGCTTCATGCTACACTATAAAAATTGAAAGGGGGTGATTAATTTGCCTATCGTACGCCTTAAAGATAATGAACCGTTTGAAGTTGCCCTGCGTCGTTTTAAACGGACTATTGAAAAAACGGGCCTTCTAACCGATCTGCGTGCGCGTGAGTTTTACGAAAAGCCAACCGCTGAACGTAAACGCAAGAAGGCAGCGGCTGTGAAACGTCATTACAAACGGATCCGTAGCCTCTCCCTGCCTAAAAAGATGTATTAATGCTACGGTCTTAAAGACCTGCATGATTGCACATCCTTCTAACCCGTATCAGCGCAGAGTTGATACGGGTTTCTTGTTTTTGTAACTCTCTTTGTAACCTTCTTTGGAGTAGAGCATGTCTTTAAAAGAGCAGATTACCGATGATATGAAAGCTGCCATGCGGGCCAAGGACGCTGATAAATTGCTGGCTATTCGTATGTTGACCGCCGCTATTAAGCAAAAAGAAGTAGATGAACGTATTGAACTTACTGATGCACAGGTTATTGCTATCGTTGAAAAGTTAATCAAGCAGCGTAAAGATTCTGTAGCGGCCTATGAAGCTGCTCAGCGGCAAGATTTGGCGGATAAGGAACAAGCGGAAATTGCAGTGTTATCCGTTTATTTACCCGCTCAACTATCGGAAAATGAAATCCAGACTGTTATTGCCGCGGCGATTGCGCAAACAGGAGCTTCAGGCCCCCAGGATATGGGAAAGCTAATGGCTGTACTTAAGCCCCAGTTAGCTGGAAAAGCGGACATGGCTAAGGTTTCTATCTTAGTTAAAAAAGCGCTAAGCAGCTGAGCTTCAAATTTTTAACGCACACTGCACTTAATTTCGTTAAAGCACTAAGGTCATAGTTACTTTGATTTGCCTCTCTAGAGCATGGTCTTAGGCTTTGTGCCGGGACGCCTCGGATCAGAAATCAAACAAGAGTGCTGGAGTATTGCTACCTATTATGTTTCATAGCCGCTATTTAGTGTTTTGGACAAGCTGCCTGCTAACAGTCTTTGCCTTGGTCGGCTTGGGCTGGTTTGGCCCTGCCCCAGGGATCATTCTTTTGCTTTTGATTAGCGTTCCCTTGGGTGCTGTGGGTCTTATTGATCTGAGTCAGACACGGCAGGCCATTCGTCGCAATTATCCTATTTTGGCTTGGTTTCGTTATCTGTTTGAATTAATTCGTCCCGAAATCCGGCAATATTTATTGGAAGATGACACCGAAGCCAGACCTTTTTCACGAAATCAGCGTAGTGTGGTTTATCAACGCGCCAAGCAGCAGATAGACAAGCGGCCGTTTGGCACGCAAATAAATGTTTACGAAATGGGATATGAATGGATGAACCATTCGATTGCTCCCGCCAAAGTGACGGGTTATGACTTCCGGATTGTTATTGGACAGGTTGATGGCAAAAACAAACCTGGGGTTCAGCAGGCTTACAGCGCTTCAGTATTTAATATTTCAGCCATGAGTTTTGGAGCATTGTCGGCCAACGCTATTCTTTCCTTGAATCAGGGGGCAAAAAAGGGTGGCTTTGCCCATGATACCGGAGAAGGTAGTATCAGTACCTACCATCGGGAATATGGCGGTGATTTAATTTGGGAAATTGGTAGCGGTTATTTTGGCTGCCGCAATGCAGATGGTTCATTCTCAGAAGAAAAATTCATCCACAATGCCTTGGATCCTCAGGTAAAAATGATTGAGATCAAACTCTCTCAAGGCGCAAAGCCGGGTCAAGGAGGCATATTACCTGGCCCAAAAGTTACCCCAGAAATTGCAGCAGCGCGCGGGGTGGAAGCGTGGGCCGATTGCATCTCTCCAGCGTCGCACAGTGCTTTTTCAACCCCTATAGAATTTATGCGATTTATTGAGCGCTTGCGTGGACTCTCAGGGGGAAAGCCCACTGGCTTTAAGCTTGCAATTGGCCATCCCTGGGAGTTTTTTGCTATCGTCAAGGCCATGCTGGAAACCGGTATTACGCCGGACTTTATTGTAGTAGATGGTGGAGAAGGAGGGACGGGGGCTGCTCCGGTAGAGTTTACCGATCATGTTGGAACACCCATGCAAGAGGCCTTGCTACTTGTTCATAACACCCTGGTAGGCACCAATCTGCGGGATCAAATTCGGATTGGAGCCTCGGGAAAAATCATTACTGCCTTTGATCTTGCGCGCACCTTAGCGGTAGGGGCAGACTGGTGTAACAGTGCACGGGGGTTTATGTTTGCACTAGGTTGTATACAAGCACAGAGTTGTCATACCGGTACTTGTCCTACCGGGGTGGCAACACAAGATCTAAAACGTCAGCAAGCTTTGGTTGTGCCCAATAAAGCAGAACGGGTGTATAACTTTCATAAAAATACCCTAAAGGCTTTGGCGGAGTTGTTAGCGGCAGCGGGGGTCTCTCATCCTGATGAGTTAGGCCCCCATCATGTAGTGCAGCGGGTAGGTCACAACAAGGTGCATTTACTTGCCAAGCTGCTGCCTTATGTGCAAGTAGGGTCGGTTCTAGCGGGCACGACTGGACTGAATGTATACGAAATGTACTGGCCTATGGCTCAAGCCCATAGTTTTAGCCCAAAGGCCGACCTGCAAAGTTTAAGCTTGGTTTAATTGATGAGAAAGAAGCTTTGCAAAGCTGAAAATAAATTCTGCAGTCCGAAACGAAACGACAGAATTGCAAAAGCCAAGTTAATCACCGAAACTTTGTGTATTTCGGTGATTAGCTTCACCTGCTCTGTAGTGGGGAAATTACATATGCTCGATCATCACCTGCCCAAATCCTGAGCAGGAAACTTGAGTAGCCCCTTCCATCAGGCGAGCAAAATCATAGGTTACTTTTTTACTGAGAATAGCTTTTTGCATAGAACTAATAATCAGATCCGCGGCCTCTTTCCAGCCCATATGGCGCAGCATCATTTCTGCAGATAAAATCTCTGAGCCAGGGTTAACGTAATCTTTACCGGCATATTTAGGCGCTGTTCCGTGCGTGGCTTCAAACATCGCCACCGTGTCAGATAAGTTAGCCCCCGGAGCAATTCCAATCCCTCCTACTTGTGCTGCAAGAGCATCCGAAATATAGTCCCCATTTAAGTTCAGCGTGGCAATTACAGAGTATTCAGCAGGGCGTAACAGAATCTGCTGCAAGAAAGCATCGGCGATTACATCTTTGATAATGATTTCTTTGCCTGTTTTTGGATTACTGAATTTGCACCAGGGGCCCCCATCAATTAGCTGTGCGCCAAATTCTTTTTGCGCCAAGGCATAACCCCAGTCACGAAAGCCGCCTTCGGTGTACTTCATAATGTTGCCCTTATGCACCAGGGTTACACTGGACCGGTCGTTATCAATAGCGTATTGAATCGCTTTACGTACTAAGCGTTCGGTGCCTTCACTAGAGACAGGCTTAACACCAATACCAGAGGATTGGGGGAAGCGGATTTTTTTCACTCCCATTTCTTCCTGCAAAAACTTAATGATTTTTTTTGCCTTTTCACTCCCCGCTTCAAATTCGATTCCCGCGTAAATATCCTCCGAATTCTCGCGGAAAATCACCATATTGGTTTTTTGGGGTTCTTTAACAGGGCTTGGAACACCAGTGAAATACTGGATGGGCCGCAAGCACACGTAAAGGTCAAGTTCCTGGCGTAGGGCAACATTTAAACTGCGAATTCCCCCCCCCACAGGGGTAGTCAGCGGTCCTTTGATAGAGACCACATACTCCCGCAACACTTGCAAGGTTTCTTCAGGCAACCAGATATCAGGACCATACACCTTGGTGGATTTTTCACCCGCATAGATTTCCATCCAATGAATTTTCTTTTTGCCACCGTAAGATTTTGCTACTGCAGCATCAACCACCTTAATCATGACCGGGGTGATATCCAGCCCTGTGCCATCCCCTTCAATAAAAGGAATAATAGGGTTATCAGGGACGTTCAGGGATTGATCGGCGTTGACAGTAATTTTTGCACCGTCTTTAGGTACGGTGATGTGCTGGTACATGTGAATGGTTTCCTTATTTTCCTGCAAATAATAAAATTTTAAAAAATGAAGTTATGGCACATTATCTCGTATCTGTGCTTAGCATTCTAGAGTTTAGCTTTGCTAAAGATAAAACAAGGGCAATTCAAATAATTGAACATGCCTCATCAAAAGGCAGGCGAGGGCTGCGTGGAAAAAGCTGGCTAGCGTCTCCGTATCCCAAATTACATATAAAATTAGCCTTAGTTTGTGTGCCCGCAAAAAATAGGGATTCAACCTTGCTGGCATCAAAACCACTCATAGGCCCCACATCCAGACCCACTGCCCGTGCTGCGAGTATGAAGTACCCTCCCTGCAAACTACTGTTGCGAAAAGCCGTAGCCTCAATGAGCGACTGCTTATCGATGAACCAGTTTTTAGCATTTGTATGAGGAAACAATTGTGGTAATTTTTCATAAAATGTTAGGTCCATCCCAATAATTGCCGTTACAGGAGCGTTGCGGGTTTTTTCAATATTGCCAGGGTCCATGCAGCTTAAAAGCTTAGCTTTTTGTTCAGCACTACGGACAAATACAATGCGGGCTGGAGAACAATTAGCACTCGTAGGACCCCATTTCATGAGTTCATAAATTTCAGCTAATTGGGTATTGCTCACTGGTTTATCTAGCCACCCGTTATGAGTACGGGCTTGAGTAAAGAGAGTAGAGAGAGCATGGGTATCTAACATAATAAAAACTCTATAAGAATTGTTGTAAGGTCTTGCTAGCATAGCAAGTCTTTTAAAAAATTACAGGAAAAAGGATGTGTATTAAACCCTTAACCACGGTAGGTGTTTTTGTAGCGAGTATGAATTTTTTCAGTGTGTCTGCTGCAGAAAATCCTACTAAGAATAATTCAAAACCTATCCCTATGTCTTTAAGTCAAAAGAGTACAAACTCGAAAGGAAATTCTATGATTCATACCACGCCCAGTGGACTAAAAATTGAGGAGATAATTGTAGGAACGGGGGCTCAAGCTGTTATAGGTGGGGAGGTGACTGTACACTACACTGGCTGGTTATTACAGGGCGATAAGCGAGGGGCCAAGTTCGATTCCAGCGTGGATCGCAAGGAGCCTTTTAAGTTTCCTTTAGGAGCCGGACGGGTTATTAAGGGATGGGATGAGGGGGTAGCAGGGATGAAAGTAGGGGGTAAACGTGTGTTAACAATTCCCCCCGAATTGGGTTATGGTGCTCGCGGGGCAGGAGGAGTCATTCCACCTAATGCAACACTAGTATTTGAAGTAGAACTGCTTGGCGTTTGAAAAATAATCTACTTAAAAACTTTGCCATAGCTACTCTTCTCTGTATTAATCTAATCCAGAGAAGAGCAGCATAAAACTCTTTAATTGTTTTACCCGCTACGCCGGCTTAAAGTTGAAATTCTACGTTATTAAATACTGGAATATGTCAACATTTTTTACGCTAGCAGTTTTCTTAGATTTAAGAAATTTTTATAAATAACTGAGCATTTATTTGTTCACTCCTTGCTGTACCTATCTGCTTAATCTTTCCGTCAATTTCTATTGATGCAGGCTAAGCTCTAACAAATTTCTGAAACCTTTTTAATTTATTCCTCTCTCTGAAAAGAGATAAGCCGATAGCAGTCGGCAGTCTAACCTCTTAATACCTATCTTTATAAGCAACCGGCTCCTTATTTACTGAAGTAAAAACTTAACGAGGAAAAAGCCCCGTTGCAAGCAGAGCATGTCTTTGAAAAAGAAAAGACTCTTCTCGGCAGTGTGCGAGTTGATAAGTGACCGCAGAGCAACTTTCTACAGGAGAACATATGAACAATTTTGTAGAAGAATTTTTGAATCAACTATCCAAACTTTGGTTTGCTCTTGGCTATTCATCCCTGTCCTTGTTAGCTTTATTGCTAGTGGCAGCCCCAGCAATAGCTCAGCTATTGCATCGCAATTTACGTATTCCAACTTACACCGCATTTGTTGCTGCGGGTATTGTGGTTGCAGCAATATTGAGCTCATTTAATCAAATAAATTTGCATACACAACTTTTGCCTTTACTTGAAGCTATCATTATGGTGATGCTCTTTGAAGTAGGTCAACGAGTATCTTTTAGTTGGCTCAAACGTAATCCGGCGTTGTTACTGACTAGCTTGATTGAATATATTGCGACTTTCTTGGCTACCTTTATGTTGCTATGGAAGATATTTTCAATCGAACCGTTTTCTGCTGCTTTGGTGGCAGCAGTTGCAAGTTCTAGCTCCCCCATCGTTATTTCCAGTGTAGCCCAATTGTTACGCGCACGTGGGCAGGTAACCGAACGTGCAATTTTGTTTTCTACCCTTTCTACCATTTATTCCGTTCTCGTCTTACAGATAGTCTTGACTGGTGTTTTGGCTACAGACGGTACTGATATGGGGGCCATTTTTATACCTCTGTATCAATTGTGCGGCTCCTTTTTATTGGGTTTACTAGGCGCTTTAGTATTGCTGGGAGCAATGCGCATTGCAGTGCTGCGTGGGCCTCTACAAGTGGTAGTAGTTATTGGTGTTTGCATGTTGTTGTTTGCAATCACTCAGTTTTTTAACTTGTCTCCCTTACTGTCAGCCTTAGCATTGGGCACATTAACAAGAGTACTAGATCGCCAGCGCACGGTTGCAAGATTTGAGTGGTCTGATGCAGGTGTGATCTTAGCTATTATTTTTTATGTGCTTAGTGGAGCATCTTTAACCTGGCAAGTGAGTTTTGCAGCATTAGGCGTAGCAGCTTTGCTCGTAATAGTACGTAATAGTATAAAAATAGGTGTACATAGCTTGTTGGCTAATCAAACCTCTCTAAGTATGCGCAGCGGTGTTTTAATAGGTTGTGCGCTTACCCCAATGTCTGGGCTATCCTTAATGCTGGCAAGCAATATGGCATTTACTTATCCGAATCTGGGGGAAGCTGCCTCTTATGCGATTGGACTTTCCTTTTTATTAACACTATTGGGTCCGGCTGCTACTGAAATTACTTTGAGCCTTGCCGGGGAACCTACCAGAAGGAGAGCTCTATGAGTCACCCATTGGACTTTACCCCTTCTGAATCCCTTACGCTGGGTATAGAGTTAGAGTTACAGCTAATTGACAGGCGTGACGGTAATCTAACACGCGCCGCTTCGGATCTGTTGCATATTATTGAAAAACAGCGGCCAGACCTAGATATCAAGCTTGAGATTACTGAAAGCATGATTGAAGTAGCGACCCATATTCACACGACCCACAGCGGAACATTAGGTGAGTTACGCACGCTGGTGAAAGTGCTGCGTCAGGCGGCCGATCGTTTAAATATTGGTGTGTGCGGAGGCGGGGCCCATCCTTTTCAGCATTGGCATGAACGGCAAATTGCCGACAAACCTCGGTTTCGCCATGTAGCAGGCTTATATGGGTATTTAGCCAAACAATTTACCGTATTTGGACAGCATGTCCATATTGGTTGCCCAGATGGCGATAAAGCAATCCATTTACTACATGGATTATCACGCTATGTACCCCAATTCATTGCTTTGGCGGCCAGTTCACCTTATTTACAGGGCGTAGACACGGCATTTGATTGTTCTCGCATGAATACGGTCTCTTCTTTTCCTTTGAGCGGCTGCGCGCCCTATGTGCAAAGCTGGGCTGAATTTGTGAGGTTCTTTGATCATCTTCAGTCTTTTGGGATTGTAGAAAGCATGAAAGACTTTTATTGGGATATTCGTCCAAAACCAGAATTTGGCACTGTAGAAATTCGGGTGTTTGATACACCTTTAACGGTAGAACGTGCAGCTGCACTAGCATTTTACGCTCAGGCTATTGCCCGCATGTTGAGTCAAACTTTGCAGTCTCATACTGAGGATATGTATTTACTGTACAAATACAACCGTTTTCAGGCATGCCGCTTCGGACTAGAGGGTAATTTTATTGATGCTTCCTCGCGTAAAACAATTTCTATTGCGGATGACATCAGAAATACTTTACGAATCTTACGTGATGAAGTCGATTTAACTTCGGCTGGAGACGCCATTGAACACATTGCCCAGGTGTTAGAAGAGGGGAACCATGCCAGCTGCATGCGGCGTATTTTCTCGCGTACGCATTCATTGGATGCCCTGGTGGCAGAGCAAGAACGCATGTTTTCAGGAGAAAGTTTTAAACAGTAGATACTGATAGCCTCGCAAACGTATTTGCATCTTTTGATGAGCAGCGCGTATTCTATGATTGCTATTTTTTGCTGCTAATACAAAAACATTTCAAGGAAAATAATGGCTGCTGATATTGAACTGGAACGCGCGCATCACATGAGTCTTGCGCAGGCAAAAGCCGTAGCACAAAAAGTTGCTGAAGAAATGGCTACTGAATATGGCCTTCAAAGTCAATGGGAAGGTAATAGCTTGAACTTTTCGCGACCTGGGATTCACGGAACGCTCAAGGTGGATGCAAAAACCATGCGCGTCGCGGTAACCTTAAGCTTTTTATTTAAACCGTTTGCAGGAAAATTTCGAGAGCAGATGTCAACTAATATGGAGCAGCTTTTAACCCAAGCAAGCTCTCCAAAATCACGCGTAAAAGAGTCGCCTAAATCTTTACCTAAGACTGATTAAGGCTTGTCTTTTCTAGCAATGATTTTAAATAGAGAAAGTTTTTCATGATGAAATGGATGTGTTTGCTACTTTTTGGTGGATTAGGTCTTATTATTTTTGTAATAGGAATAGCTTGGGGTTACAAGCGTTTAGAGCTTTATAACAACGGGGTAAAAACGGTAGGGACGGTAGTAGAAATCACTCACTCTACTTCAAGTGATAGCAAAGGGCGTCTCAGTACCTCCTATTATCCCATTGTGGAATTTCTCACTCCTGATGAAAAAACTCATAAATTTCGTGGAAGTACAGGTAGTAGCGCACAAGAGTATTTTGAAGGGGCGCAAGTCGATTTGATCTATAACCCGGCTAGACCTTCTGAGGCTCAAATTGCAGATTTTTCTCAATTTTGGTTAGGGCCGCTTGGGATAACAATTTTTGGCTTTGTGTTTTTGGTGCTGGGGGTTGGTGGCTTTATTTTAATTAGTGACTCTGATAAGAGCTTTGGAAATTTTAATAAGAGAAATTTTTTAATTAAGTAAAAGTTATTTTAAAAAATTTAATAGCAATTTAAAACTACTATTTTTGATCAAGTAAGCAATACGTAAAAATTCTATTTAATAGAAAATAAATTTTCTTAAATCACTTTTAAATTAAATTTAAAATAATTTTTTACTGAAAATTGATTTCAATCATATCATAATATTTTATTAAAAATAATAAAATTATCTTAATTTTAATTAAAAATTTAATTAGGTTTAAAATCTGATAAATCTATTAAAAATGAAAGAAAATTTAAATTCAAATATAAAATTAATGCAATTTATTTTTACTGGATTTGGTATTGTTATTATACTCTTAGGAATACTTTCAGGTTATCAACGTTATAAACTTTATAGTAATGGGGTAAAGGCTGTAGGAACAGTAGTAGAAGTGATTCGCTCTACTTCAAAAAAAAGTGATGGCAAGCTTAGTACTTATTTTTATCCTATTGTTGTATTTACAACACCTGATGAAAAAACTCATAAATTTCGATCAGGAGCAGGTACAAGCGATAGTGAAAAATACTTTGAAGGAGGGCAAGTAGATTTGATCTATAACCCTGCTAGCCCTGTTGAGGTCGAACTCATCATAGATCCTTCTGAGCCCTGGTGGGCAATGCCACTTGGGGTAATGATTTTGGGTTTTATATTTATCGTTGTGGGCAGGCTGTTAATGGTCATGATAAATAGATAAGTTCTTTAAAGTGTTGTAGAAACCTAGTGAAGGGCAGGAGGAGCCCCTACACAACAGTAAAAATATTTAGAGGGCATCTGATCACCTACGCTGATTGTTAAAAAAATCACGTTGAAATGTAATCGGTAATTTTATTTAAAAGTTTATTTATTTAATTAATAATAAGAAATTTAAGATTTTACAAAAAGATTTCATTTTTAGAGCCTATTAAAAATTGAGTTTATTCATGAAAGAATTTTTCAATGTAAGGTGGATGGGGTTATTCGTTTTTGGTGGATTGGGTCTTACTATTATTCTTATAGGGTTGCGGTTGATCTATAAACGCTTCAACTTATATTGGAAGGGTGTAAAAACTATAGGAACGGTAGTAGGTGTCTCCAATCATGTAAATGATGAGAATGGTGGACGCTATTCAACCCCTATTGTGGAATTTCAAACCTTTGATGGAAAAACTCAAAAACTTGAATCAGATTTTGTAGATACTCATAAGAAGTATCCTGCGGGGACAGAGGCAATTGTAATTTACAATCCTAAAAAACCGTCTGAGGCTGAAATTAAAGATTTTCTTACATTCGCTTGGATGCCATTTGTGATAATGGTTTTTGGGTGTTGGTTTCTAGCTCTAGGTATTTTTGGATATTTAGACGAAGCTGCATTATGAAACCTTCAGATCCATATTTGTGGGATATTTCACCTGCTATATGCCCAGGTATTCCTGTTTGGCCAGGGGATACGGCCTACACTGAAGAGTCAGTCTGGAAAATAGCTCAAGATGGCAGCCCAGTCAATGTTTCCCGTTTTACCTTGTCTACTCACACCGGTGCACATACCGACGCTCCTTTGCATTACGACCCTGCCGGTTTACCTATTGGAGCCGTGCCTTTAGAGGCTTACCTTGGTCCTTGTCGAGTCATTCAATGCATGGGAGCCAGTCGAATAGAACTTTCGCATTTGAAAAATAAAACGGCTAATCTGCCAGCTCGTGTGCTTTTTCGAACCTATGCAACAGCCCCAGCAAATTCCTGGGATAGCAATTTTTGTTCAGTCGCCAGCGAAGTGATTGACAGCTTAGCCCAGCAAGGTGCTTGTCTGGTCGGGATTGATACACCTTCCTTGGATCCACAAAATTCTAAAACCATGGAGGCCCACCAAGCCATTAATAGAAATGGCATGGCAATTTTAGAGGGAATTGTGCTGGATACTGTTCCTGAAGGTGATTACGAACTCATTGCATTGCCCCTTAAACTAATGCATCTGGATGCGAGTCCGGTACGCGCGATCTTGCGACGTTTACCTAACGCTTCTTTTTAAGAAATTCACTATGCAAAGAAGCGAAGTTCAACACTGGGATGCTAAGGACCCCTTGGCATTTTTGCGTCAGCAGTTTTCCTTGCCCGAGGGCATCATTTATTTGGACGGCAATTCTCTTGGGCCTTTACCTGTGGTGACTTCTGCTCGGGTGGCCAATGTGCTTGAGCAGGAGTGGGGTAGAGGGCTAATTCGTTCCTGGAACGAGGCAGGCTGGATCACTCTTGCTCATCGGGTTGGCGAAAAGATTGCAAAATTAGTAGGGGCGGGCTCGGGGGAGGTTATCGCTACCGATTCCACTTCTGTTAATTTATTCAAGGTACTTGCTGTAGCGCTGCGTATTGCACAACAAGAAAGTAGGGCTCGTACTGAAATTCTTTCTGAAGCCGGTAACTTTCCTACTGATCTGTATATTGCTCAAGGTTTGGCAGATTTCTCGGGCAGAAGCGTTACGGTGCGCATGGTAGCCCGGGAACAGCTACTGACTATGCTGAGCGAACGTACCGCTGTCTTGATGCTTACACAGGTTAACTACAAAACCGGGCAACTTTGGGACATGAGGCAAGTGACCCAAGCTGCCCATGCGGCTGGCGCATTAATGGTGTGGGATTTGGCTCATTCTGCAGGGGCACTGCCTGTTGAACTAAAGGCTGCAAATGCAGATTTTGCGGTGGGTTGTGGCTACAAATATTTAAATGGCGGACCAGGAGCACCAGCTTTTGTTTGGGTACACCCTCGGCATATGCAGCAAGGCGGGCAGCCCTTATCGGGATGGCTAGGACATGCTGCACCATTTGCGTTCACAGCAGACTACAGTCCTGCGCAAGGTATTCATCGCTATCTTTGCGGAACGCCTGCTATTTTGTCCTTAGCGGCTTTGGATTGCGGGGTAGATAGTGTGTTGGCTGCAGAGACAGCCGGAGGCATGAGGGCACTGCGTGATAAATCGGAGCAGTTGACCCAGCTATTCATTGAATTAGTAGAGCAGCACTGTGGAAAATACGATTTAAAGCTAGCGTCTCCCCGGTCTGTAGCGCAGCGCGGCAGTCAAGTGAGTTTTAGTCACGAGCACGCTTATCCTATCATGCAAGCCTTAATTGCACGGGGTGTGATTGGTGATTTTCGTGCACCTGATATTTTACGGTTTGGCTTTGCCCCTCTTTATACTCGCTTTGAGGATGTGTGGGATGCAGTGCAGCACTTAGTACAAGTATTGCAGTTTAGTGAATGGCAACAGCCACGCTTTGCACAGCGTAATGCAGTGACCTAATGGCTCAAAGGAGAACCCTCATGCATTTAACTCCTGATGCTGCAGATAACGCCAAAAAAGACTTTGCTCAAGAGATGTCTTATGGAGACTATCTTGCTCTGGATGAGGTATTGAACTCTCAACATCCTCGTAGTGCTGATCACAATGAAATGTTGTTCATTATTCAGCATCAGACCAGTGAATTGTGGATGAAGCTCATGCTGCATGAGCTGCGAGCGGCCATCCATAACATCAGCAAAGATTGCTTGCCACCCGCTTTTAAAATGCTGGCCCGGGTATCGCGTATTATGGAACAGCTGGTACATGCTTGGGATGTACTGGCGACTATGACGCCCTCTGAATATAGTGCGATTCGCCCTTATCTGGGGGCTTCTTCAGGCTTTCAAAGCTATCAATACCGTGAGATAGAATTTTTGCTGGGTAACAAAAATGCTGCCATGCTCAAGCCTCATGCGCACCGCCCTGAACTCTTCGCACAGGTGCAACAAGCTTTTAAAAGCCCCTCCCTGTATGATGAGTCTTTAAGATTGTTAGTCCGTAAGGGATTTGTTTTAACCGATACCGAGCGCGACTGGTCTGAGCCCCGTAATTTTAATCAAAGTGCCGAATCTGCTTGGCTCACTGTTTATAGAAACCCAGAAGCCTATTGGGATTTATATCAATTGGCAGAAGAGCTTGTGGATCTGGAAGATGCTTTTCGTCAATGGCGATATCGGCATGTCACCACGGTGGAACGCATTATCGGCTTTAAACCGGGTACGGGTGGAACGAATGGAGTACCTTATTTACGTCGTCAATTAGATACTGTGTTATTTGCAGAATTATGGAAAGTCCGGACAGATTTATAAATTTATCTAAAAAATAAAACGTATCGGTTTTAAATTCTCATTACCCTAGTATTTATAAGCCTTTGCAGAGACTTTTGCTTGAAAAACCCCATGAAATAAGGGTAAAGCGCTCTAGTATTTAAAAATTAAGAGTTTTGATATGAATCTCTCTATCCCCTTTGATCAGCCTGATTCTCAAGGATGCTATGAAATAGACGTAAATCTACAGGATATTGAAAAGAGTGACGGTGTTATCTTGGCGCTGAATCGAGAAGCTTGTTTAGCTTTGTCTTCTATTTTTCAGCAGCTTGCCGCTGTGCAACAAGAAGGGTTTCATTTACATCTGGGTTATACAGAACAAACTCCTCAGGGGCCCGGCTGGCGTATTGTTGTTAATCAGAGCGGACGGGTTAATCATTCTTGACGAACATTTCTAAAAGGAAGGTTAATGTCTTGGTACGCAATCCGAACTGTATATCAGTTTGCTATTAAACCTGATGGAAAAAATGTTTTTGAAGAGCGCATCGTGTGTTTTGAAGCCTCCGATTGGGCTGAGGCGCATGTCAAAGCTGGAGAAGAAGCTGATCATTACGCGAAGATACATGATTTTGCTGTTCATCCGCAGCAAGAAGGCTATGAGCAGGATGGGGATGCGTTGATAGATGGCTATGAAATCTGGTCTCAGCTTTTTGAATCCAAACAGAGCCTCAATCAATTCTACGAAAGTCGTTACAACAAATATAAATATTTTCCAGAAGAAAAATATTTTCCAAAAAAAGCAAGTGATTGAGGTTTGATCAAATAGCCTGCGCAGAATGCCCCCCGCTTAATGAAGTCTAGCTTTCTATCCTTTTTGCAGCGATACGCGGCAATTTTTTTAACGATCGGGCTAGTTTCTGCTGCAGAGTCGTTGCTCACCATTGAATGGTCCTTCCCGTACTGCATTAATCAAACGGAGGACGGTCCGGTATATGCTGTGATGGGCTTGCCTTTCCCCTATCAAGCCGCTAATGGAGCCTCATCTATGGCCTATGATTTCATGCCTCATGTTTATTTGTTGAATCTATTCTTGCTGTGTTTAGGGATGCTTCCGTTCGTTCATGCGGTGCTTAATGTTCTTGTCCCTTTTGAGAAAAAAAGATCGAGAATTTTCTTAAGTTCTTTGGGTTTGTTTTTATCTTGCGGGATGCTGGCTCTGAATTTTTTCATGATTCGGGATGATGTCTTGCGGCCTGTGTTCTCAATAGGCGGTGCTTATACACGGTACAAAGAATATCGTCCTGTGGGCTTGCGTTTTAAATCTGAAGTCTCTTTATGCAAACCTTTAACCCATTGAATTGCCCTCTGCCTGAAAATTCTGACTGTCTCTTTTCTCAACAGGGTAAAAGAGTAAGTTGCGTATTTAGAGGATTGATATACATTGATGCTTAGCTAGTAACACCATAGTTTTGCAAGACAAGCATTCTTTTAAATAGGGTGAGTATGCAAATCATTAATCAAATGATAGTTGGGCTTCTATTGATCACTGCATTTCCTGGTTTTGCCCAATCTTTCCGCTGGGAAGTCAACCAACCTTTTGCAACTTTTCAAGGTAATTCCGTAAAGCAGGGTGCACAGGTAGATGCCGTGTTAAAAACCACAGACCGAACAGATGCGATGATATTATTTATTGCTGCTAATACGGCCTATGTCTTAAAACGAATAGAAGATGCAGGTTTTTTATTTCATGCAGCTTCTATCCGCGGAGCATTTGATTTACAGCGTTATCCGCCGCTGGCTGTAGGAGGAAATAGTCCAGGCGTGTATTTGGGCTTTTTAAGAAGTAACGCTGGACAAGAAATTAATCCTGCACTCACTGAAGATCCCAAAATCTATATCTCGGTGACTCAAAAAGTGGCTTCTTGGGACTGCAAAGTAGTTGCACAGTACAAGCCCGGGTGGGAATACAAGACCATCAACGCTTCCTCTCCTTCTTGTGAAAAGATTAAAGAAGAACGAGTGGGGCCTATGCAAGCCATTTCCAAGCTTTTTGGAAATTCGCACTACGTTAGTGCATTCATGCAAGTAAAAAAATATAACTTGTTGCCCTATAAAGAAAAACAGCTTGCTGATAGAAAAAATACTTACGATAAAGCTTTGGCAACCATGGTCAATATTGAAAAAGAAGCCGGGCTAAAGGGATTTGCAGCTTATTCCAAGTAAGGGCGAGATAAGCGTAGTTTGCTGATTTTGAAAAAGTCGTGTCAATCTGTAGACCCTGTAACTAGTGTATTCCCCAGTTTTCTGAGGGCTGACCCATGCTAATCTAGCTCCAAATTTGAATTTCTTTTTAATCTTTTTTGTCTACTTTAGAATCTACTTATTTACATGACGCAAAATCCTCCCTCCGTCTCTACTTTAACGGCTTCAGCGAGTCCTGCTACACAACAGGTAGCAAGCCTGACAGCAGCCCTTAAAGCCCTTAACAATATTATTATTGGTAAGCCTGAGCAGATCCGTTTGGCGCTTATCTGTCTTTTGGCAGGTGGACATTTATTAATCGAAGATAGGCCTGGAGTAGGCAAGACTACCTTGGCCTTGGCCTTGGCACGGGTAATGGGTTTGGACTTTAAACGTATACAGTTCACCAGTGATCTCTTGCCAGGCGATATTATTGGTAGCACGGTTTATTCTCGAGAAAATGAACGCTTTGTATTTAAGCCCGGCCCGGTATTTACCAATTTATTATTGGCTGATGAAATTAACCGTGCTTCCAGTAAAACCCAAAGCGCTTTATTGGAAGCTATGGAAGAACGCTCGGTCAGCATTGATGGTATTGCTCAGGCCCTACCTGCACCTTTTTTTGTAATTGCAACGCAAAATCCACTTTCACAAATTGGTACCTTTGCTTTGCCTGAGTCCCAGCTAGACCGCTTTTTAATGCGGATTAGCTTAGGGTTACCTGGAAAAATTGCTGAGCGTGAATTGTTAGCGGGCATGGATCGGCGCATCTTGATTGCCTCCCAGCAGCCCGTCTTGTCACACGAAATGCTTTTGGCTTTACAGGCACAAGCCCGTCTGACCCATGCAAGTGATCATCTGCTGGATTATGTTCAAACGCTTATTGAACAAACCAGAACCGATCCTCATCTAGCGGATGGGGTGAGTCCTCGGGGAGCGCTGGCGTTGTTGGCCTGTGCCCGGGCCTCTGCTTTTTTGGCTGGCCGTAGCTACGTGATTCCCGAAGACGTGCAAGGGGTTTTTGCCAGCGTGGTAGGGCACAGAGTGGCGGTTCGCGCTAGTGATGCTTCAGTGGCCCATGATCACACTGCAGGTTTGGAGATTGCCCAGCGTATTGTGGCCCAAACCGCTGTCATCAACGTTTAGAGTAGTTGATTTCGCATGTTCAATTTGGATGCGCGTCTTCAATCCTGGATTTTACGGCGGGACACACCACAAACGGGTGTGATTACCTTAACCCGCCGTCGCGTTTATATTGTGCCCACCCAGCCAGGATTCTTGTTTGGCATGGTTTTGCTGGCGATGTTACTGGCTTCTATTAACTATCAGCTTTCCTTGGGTTATCTCTTTACGTTTTTGGTGGGAGCCGTTGGGGTAGTGGGCATGCATCGTACGCATGACGTATTGCTGGGTTTGGAAGTCAGTTGCGTTCAGACTCTGCCCGGACATGCGGGAGGGAATGTCACTTTTGTGTTACGTATCCGCAATCCTCATCGTCATTTGCGAGCCGGGCTGATGTTTTTTGTGGATAAGGCACTCTTAGCCCAGGACGTATTTATTGAGCCTTTGGGTCAACGAGATGTACCGATTCTGGTACATGCCAAGCGGCGAGGTCTTGCCGCCTGTCCCCGCATTCAGATTCAAACCGTATTCCCGTTTGGTTTGTGGCGAGCCTGGTCTTATGTATGGCCCCGCATGAATGTCTTGGTCTATCCCGCGCTGTCCGCTCAAATTGCACCCCGCAGTGGCCGAGGTAAAGGGATTGGAGCCAGTCGTACAGGTTCGGGGCAGGATTCATTTTCTCATGTGTCTCCTTATAACGAGGGAGATGACGTCAAACGCCTGCACTGGCAAAGCTTTGCGCGTGAGCAACTTGCCTTGCGGCAGCATGAGGGTGAGGCCGGAGACGAAGATTTATACCGGCTCGATGCGTTGGAAACCCATTTGCCTTTAGAAGAACGTTTAAGTCGCTTGGCTAGTGCTATTACCCTGGCCGATCAGCGAGGGGCCCGGTTCGCACTAGCCCTTAATGAAGCAGAAGCGGCCCAGCCGCACTTTGCCAGTGGTAGTGCACACCGCCATGCCTTACTGGCACGTTTGGCTTTGGTAGGGATATCGCAGCAAACGGAATCAATGAGGCAACGCACCCCATGAATGCTTTACTGATAGGCTTACATTCAGCCAGAAGCACTCTGCTTACTCCCGGCAATGAGGTGGAGCGCAGCATGCGCAATGCTATGGTTCTGCTAGTGGCCGCGGCTTTCACACTCATACCGCATTTTGCATATCTGCCCAGCTGGATATCGCTCGCCGCTACTGCCTTATTACTGGTACGGGGCTGGCTGACTCTTAAAAATCGTCCGGCTCCGCCGAAATGGTTATTGATCAGCCTGGCTGTTATTGCTGGAATTGCCGTTTGGCGAACGTTTGGTAGAGTCCTGGGGCGAGATGCGGGAGTAGCTTGCCTCGTACTTCTAGCAGGTTTTAAGCTTCTCGAAATGCGGGCTCGGCGGGACCTGTTTGTTGTAGTGTTTTTGTGCTTTTTTCTCTTGTTAACGCAGTTTTTGAGCAATCAAAGCTTCAGTGTGTTTGTGACAGGTGTACTAGCTCTGGTAGTCTTGATAGGGGCTCTCATCTTATTTCATGCAGGTGCTGCCCCTGCTTTGATGTTGCTCACGTCTTTGAAAGATTCTCTAAGAACCTTAGCCATTGCTGCCCCTTTAGCACTCATGGCATTTTTACTCTTTCCGCGGATGTCTAGCCCATTGTGGGGGGTACCGCAAGGATCGCTAGGAGCTCGGACAGGGTTATCTGACAGTATGTCTCCAGGAAGCATTACCAGCCTGGCGCAATCAGATGAGTTAGCTTTCAGGGTCAGATTTGAAACAGAAATTCCTCCTCAAAACCTGCGTTATTTTCGCGGCCCTGTTTTAGCTAATTTTGATGGTAAAACCTGGTGGCCTATTACAGAATTTGCGCGCAATACTCCACAGGCTGCCAATATTTCCCCAGAAGTGCCCCGCTATACACAAGAGATTATCCTGGAGCCTCATCAGAGACAATGGATATTTGCATTAGAGCAAGCTGTGCAGTTACCGATGGTGAATGGGGAAGCAGCTCGGATGACGCGTGAAGGAACTTTGCTATCGCGGCGTGCCGTAGTTGAAAAAGTACGCTATACCGTTGTCTCTGCGGCAACGCCGATCTGGGCAACCCAGCAGGATCAAGCAGACAATGGATTTTTGAGGGCTGAGTATCTCCGTTTGCCCTCTGGGTTTAATCCGCGCACACTGCAATTTGCAGAGCAGTTGCTTGCACAGCTTGGGGCGAGCCCAGGCGATCCACGCCCTTTTGTTAACGCTATTCTGAAACATTTTCGGACCCAAGGTTTTTCTTACACTTTAGAGCCCCCTGAATTGGGAACTCACTCCGTTGATCAGTTTTTATTTGAAACTAAAGCGGGGTTTTGCGAACACTATACGCATGCATTCGTCGTATTGATGCGTTCTCTTGGTTTTCCGGCACGGGTAGTAACGGGCTATTTGGGAGGTGAAGTTAATCCGGTCGATAATCATTTAAGCGTTCAGCAAAGGGATGCGCATGCTTGGGCTGAAGTGTGGGTAGATAAAGAAGGTTGGCTGAGGGTAGATCCAACAGCAGCAGTAGATCCTTCCCGCATTGAATCTGGTTTTGGTGCCTCTTTTCCTCAACGCAGCGGTAATCAAATCGCTGGATTTGAAACGCCAAAATGGATGACGGCAGCGCGCAACTGGATGGTAGCTGCCGGTACCTTTTGGAATAACTGGGTAGTAGGTTTTGGCAATGAGCGTCAACGGCAGCTTTTCGGCAGCCTCGGCATGCCGGATCTGGACTGGCGAAAATTAGCTGCGTGGTTGCTGGTAGCAGGGGGCTTGGGCATGCTTATTATTTGGTTAATGACCCGCCCTCGGAAAGTAGCGTTGTCTCAAGCCGCTAACTTAAGAGCCCAATTGATGAAAGGTTTTGAAAAACAAGGGCTTGCCGCTCAACCTCAGGAAGATCTGCGTGTCTGGGCAAAGCGAATTGAATCCCAACTGACTCTGCCTGAACGAGAAATGTTAACTCAGGCGATTATCGCTTTTGAGGCTGCGGTGTATGCTCCAGTCACCAACAAAAAAGCCAGTTGGACAACTGCTATAGATTTTGTTAAACGGGTTCAAAGGGTCATGAATACAGGGGTTGACCGAAGCATTGGAAAAAATCTCAAACACAGGGTTTCTGAGTAATGAAAAGACGCGACTGGCTTTTTGCTGCCGCTGCTTGTGCTTTAGGAAGTACAAGTTTCAAACTCTTGGCCCAACAATACGTTCCGTTTACTCCTTATGCGGCGAGAGCTGAAGTCCTTGAGTGGGCACAGGGCTTTGTAAACACTTACGGCGGAAGTGTTGAGGAAGTCATGACGGTGTTGTCCCAAGCACAGTCTAATGAGACGGTGATTAGACTGATGCAGCCTGCGCCGCAAGGGTTTAAACGTTCCTGGCAGCTGTATCGGAAACGTTTTGTAGAGCCGGTGCGTATCAAAGCAGGGCTAAGGTTTTGGGAGGCCTATTCTGAGGCTTTACAGCGAGCAGAAGCGAAAACTGGAGTATCGGTGCAGGCTATTATCGGAATTCTTGGGGTTGAAACTATTTTTGGCCGGCAGATGGGTGATTTTCGAGTATTAGATGCTCTAATGACTTTATCGTTTGATTATTTGCGGCGTGCTGATTTTTTTAGATCCGAGCTGGAGCACTTTCTTTTACTGAGTCGGGAAAATGGATGGATTCCCACTCAAATGCTAGGCTCTTTTGCAGGAGCTATGGGGATACCTCAATTTATGCCCTCTTCGATTCGTAAACATGCGCTAGATTTTGATGAAGATAAAATTATTGATTTGCGCAATAGTCCAGTGGATGCGATTGGCTCCGTGGCCCAATATTTAGCTGATTATGGTTGGGAAAAAGGCCAGCCTATTTCATTGCCGGCTACAGTCGCTGAAGAGACAGCTGTCCGGGAGTTATTAGAACGTGGACCACAGGCAAATTTAACATTGGATGAATTAAGAGCGCGGGGGGCTTTAGTGAAAGATAGCGTGGCTGAAAATACAAAACTAATGCTGGTAGATTTGGTAACACATAACCGGGCTACTGAATTTCGGGTCGGAACTGCTAATTTTTATGCGATTACCCGCTACAACAAATCTTTTTTTTATGCTGCTGCTGTTCAGGATTTAGGAGCCGCTATTGCCAGTGCAAAAGGAAGTTGAAAGCCAAACCTAAGTGGATGCATCAGGCTGGACTGCAGGTGCTGCGCGAGCAAAGCTTTCAAGAGCAAGACAGTGGCTCACAATCTCTGCCAGTTTAGGAAAAGCTGTCAGATCAACCTCAAAGCGCTGGGCATTAAACCATTGGGGAACTAGACATACATCAGCAAGGGTAGGTGTCTGCCCCAGGCAAAAAATGTCTGCTTTTCCCATCTGCTGCAGCTGAGATTCAAGGGCTTGAAGCCCAGTTTTGCACCAGTGGTGATACCACTGCTTTTTAGCCTCCTCATCCACTACTAGTATATTTTTTAGGTAATCCAACACCCGCAGATTATTAAGAGGATGAATTTCACAGGCAATAGTTTGTGCAATCGAACGTACATAGGCACGATCTGCCGCCTGCTGGGGAAGCAGTGCAGGGTGTGGATAGGCTTCCTCAATATATTCCAAAATCGCCAAGGACTGGCTGATACCGTATTTCCCGTCAATCAGATACGGTACCAGACCCTGGGGATTCAGTCGTAAATACTCGGGTTTTTTTTGCTCACCTCCTTCTTTCAGCAGATGAACGGGTAGAGTTTGGAAGGGCAAGCCTTTGTAATGTAGAGCGATACGCACCCGATAAGAGGCGCTGGACCTGAAATAGCTATAAAGTTTAATCACAGAACATATCTTTATGTGATGAGACGGACTAGGCCTAATGACAGAACGGGGAAAACGATAAGCAATCCTACCCGTATAGCGTCAGAAAACAAAAAGGGTAACACGCCTTTTACTGTTTCAAGTAGGGGCACATTCCTGGCCAGGCTGTTGATAATATAAATATTCATCCCTACGGGTGGGTGAATCAAACCTATTTCAACCACTACCAGAGCTAAAATACCAAACCAGATTGCTTTGCTGCTGGCATCCAGCCCGGCAATGTCTAATCCGAGAATAATCGGAAGCAGTATGGGGATGGTCAGCAGCAACATGGACAAGCTGTCCATGACGCAACCAAGGATTAAATATACGAGGATGATAATGGTAATAACCCAATAAGGTGAGATTTGCATAGATTGCACCCAACTCACCATTTGAGAAGGCATTTGGGATAAGGCTAAAAAAGAATTAAGCAAATCAGCACCCAGCAGAATAAAAAAGATCATTGCCGTTGATTCTGCAGTGCTTAAGAGACATTCCAACATGGTCTTGCGAGTGAGTCCTCCTTTAAGCCATGCGATCAGACCAGCAAGCAAAGCCCCAACTGCAGCCGCCTCAGTGGGTGTGAACCAGCCAAAATAAATTCCTCCAATAACAAAGAAAAATAGGCTGGCAACAGGCCAGACCGCTATTAAGGCCAGTTTTTTTTGACTCCAGCTAGCCCGTTCGCCCGCCGGTCCTGAACTAGGGTTGAGGTGTGTCACAATGCTTATCGTAAGCATGTAACCCACCATCGCCATGAGCCCTGGCACAATAGCAGCCGCATAAAGTTTGGCAATGTTTTGTTCAGCCAACATCGCGTAAATGACGAGTGGAACTGAGGGTGGGATCAAAATTCCCAAGGTTCCTCCCGCAGCCAAGGTCCCCGTAGCCAAGCGAGGGGAATAGCCATGGCGCTGCAATTCAGGCAACGCTACTCGGCCCATGGTGGCTGCAGTTGCCAAAGAAGAACCACAGATAGCCCCAAAACCTGCACATGCTCCTACTGCACTCATGGCCAAACCACCACGCCAATGCCCTATAAATGCACGGGCTGCCTCAAAAAGAGACTTGGATAATCCTCCCCGAGCTGCAAAGGCACCCATTAACAAATATAAGGGAATAACCGACAAGTCATAATTTGAAAATCGGCCATAGGCAGCTGTTTTTAGATGCGCGAGTAAAGGTGCCCAGCCAGCCAGACTGACATAGCCAATAATCCCTACTGTGGACATAGCTACGGCAATATGTACTCGTAAAGCCATAAGCGCCAGCATTAGGGCAAACATTAACATACCCAGTTGTATGCCTGTCATGGTTTTTGTTCTACCTGCTTGGGCCGTAAGTTTTTATAAATTGCAAGGCTTTCAGCAAATGCCGCATACAGGGCGCAGACACTTAACAATAGGAATGCGAGCACTAAAGCAATAAAGGCAATCCAAATAGGAAAACCTACAATAGGAGTAGTTTCTTGGGCAGCATGCGCGCTCATTAAGCCCACTGCCAGTCGCCAGCTTAATAAGGCTGCTAGCAGGCTCATTAAAAGCTGTGCGCAGGCATCCAGGCCATGACGCACTTGCTCAGGTGCCTTTACTGTAAAAAAATCAATAAAAATATGAGCGCGCTGTACATGGCAATAGGGTAGAAACAGAGCCACGGAAACCGCAGAAAGTAATTGCGCTAGCTCAAAATCCCCCGGCAGGGGCTGACTAAACAAAACTCTTCCTGCGATACTAATCGCTGACATGAGCATCATGCCCAGCAATGTAACGGCTCCCAGCAAAGCAGACGCCTTAGCCAGAAGGTGCAAAATAGCTCCTGTACCTTCTTGTAAATAGTTGGGGACGATAAAATTTGTCGTCTCCTGACTATCATTTATGTGCACTTTGCTTCCCGCTCTTGTCTAGATAGAATAATTAGCTGACTCGGACCGAAATCGTACCCAAGCCGGCAATACTGCCTTCTATCAGATCCCCTGTATGGACAGCGCCTACTCCTGCGGGTGTACCAGAAAAAATTAAATCCCCGGGTTTTAATTCAAACAGCTGGGAAAGATGTTCAATGATTTCACTAACGCTCCAGATTAATTTTGAAATATCTGAGTGCTGTCGTAATACCTTATTTACCGTCAAGGAAATTGTTCCTGTAAAAAGATGTCCTGTCGTAGCCGCAGGATGAATAGGTCCTAGAGGGGCAGAGTAGTCAAACGCTTTAGCGGGATCCCAAGGGCGTCCCTGTCTTTTCGCCTCGTTTTGTAAGTCCCGCCGTGTCATGTCTAAACCCACTGCATAGCCATAAACATGTTCTAGTGCTTTTGTAGCATGAATGTGTTGACCACCCCTGCCAATGGCAATGACCAGTTCAATTTCATGATGTACATTCTGGCTGGCGCTAGGATAGGGAAATGTTGCCTGAACCCCATAAGGTGCTTTCACGATAGCATCTACAGGCTTACAAAAGAAAAAGGGGGCTTCTCGCTCGGAATGCCCCATTTCAATGGCATGCTCTGCGTAATTGCGACCTACACAGTAAATGCGATGTACGGGAAATTCTCCCTCACTACCCATTACAGGAACGGTTATGGGGGTCGGAGCTTGAACAACGTAAGACATTCGGATCTCCAAAACCTGCAAAATAGGTGCTTATTTAGCTATTGCGCAGTTTTAAGATTTTTTAGTGTTGAGCATTACTTTTCGATACAGGCACTTTTTATTAGAGCAAAAACGCTTCAAGAAAAGTATGAATACTAACGTTGAAAGAGTACAGAAAAATAAAATTATTGAAAACGCTTTTTAGCTTGGAAAAGAGGCATCAATAATTCTGTATTTGACAGTGTTTCAAGCCAGCGATGCGTAATGCTATTTGACAACCTCAAGATAGGCCATGAGTGCTGTCAAATAGCAAAGAGCCAAGAGTTTTTAAGCCTCTTTGGGATTAGCGCCGTATTGATTAGAACCTGGCTGGCTATCTAGCACGAGGAAATAAATCAAAATGAGTCCACCTACAAACGGGACAAGAACAATCAATAGCCACCAGCCACTGCGGCCGGTATCATGCAAGCGGCGAATACCTGCTGCAATTCCCGGAAGCAGTATTGCAAGGCTAAAGAGCATACTAACAATGGAGACAATAGTACCGAGAATTCCAGCAATCGATCCTAATATCGCCCCTAAAACACTAAGGATGATTAAAATAGCAATATTGATTAGCGTAAATGTCCAATATTCCGTGCGGCGTGAGCGTCCGGTGAACACCATATATTTTTTAGCAACTTCGATGTACGTATTCAGATACGAATCCATTGTTCCTCCATAAGCGGCAGCCACCCAACGGGCTGACTCAGGATTGTACAGCCATGTTTTATATTTAGGCATCATTACTTTGTGGTATGTGCACAAATAAGAAAAAGAAGGAGTATTTTTCTACTGTTTTCCCTGCATTAGCTTGGTAGTTTTTATCGGTAGCTCAAGTTTTTTTGGGCTGTTGAATTTTGGCTTTGGGCGGAGGAGTTTTGGGCTCAAAAGGACATAAATCAACTAGAGGACAATGCCAGCATTCGGGATTACGAGCTTTGCAGATATAGCGGCCATGCAAAAGAAGCCAATGATGCGCATTTTTCTGAAACTCTTGAGGGACTGCTTTAAGCAGTTTTTGCTCTACGATAGCGACAGTACTGCCAGAAGCTAACTTAAGCCGGTTGCTTACGCGAAAAATATGGGTATCTACTGCAATAGTAGATTCACCAAAAGCCGTGTTGAGAATAACATTAGCCGTTTTACGTCCTACTCCTGGCAAGGCTTCTAAAGCTAAACGATTGTTGGGGACGTTTCCCTGATGTTGTGTGATGAGGATCTGGCAGGTAGCTAGCAGGTTTTTAGCTTTAGTGCGATACAGATTAATGGTTTTGAGATACTCCATTAAGCTATCTAGGCCTAATGCCAAGATGTCTGTAGGGGTATTGGCAATAGCAAAAAGTTTTCTTGTAGCCTTATTAACACCGATATCTGTAGCTTGAGCAGAAAGCAGCACTGCAACCAAGAGTTCAAAGGGTGAACTGTATTGCAGTTCTGTAGTGGGATTAGGATTGGCCTTTTGCAAGCGGGTAAAAAGTTCAACTCTTTTTTCCAGCTTCATGTTTTGGCCTTTGATGCTGTGCTGCTCTGAGAGCGCCTCGACCGTGCGCGTTCAATTGCAGCCTGGATGATCTGCTGTTTTTTATCTGCTGCGCCACTCTCATCCACGGGAGGGTTAGAAAGGGTAGAGATCTCATCGTTTGGCTTAAGGTCATTTTTAGTCAAGGGTAGCGCTTGACTCGTCTGCCTCTTTTTTTTCTGTTCAAAACGCTCTTTGGCGGCCTGGGCATCCTGTTGTGTCCAGGTGCTCAGCGCAGGGATATCAATCAGATCAATACAGTCAACAGGGCAGGGGGCAATGCATAATTCACAGCCTGTACAGTATTCAGGCACGACGGTGTGCATCCATTTGGGAGCCCCTAAGATGGCATCCACTGGACAGGCCTGGATGCATAAGGTACAGCCAATGCAGCGGGCTTCATCAATAAAAGCGATTTTGCGAGGTTCTGTCTTGCCGTAAGCAGGATTCAGAGGTTTAACAGGACGAAAAAGTAATTTCGCCAGCGCAGCGATACCACTGTCGCCCCCAGGAGGGCATTGGTTAATATCAGCCTGCCCCATCGCAATGGCTTGTGCGTAGGGGCGACAGGCTTCATAAGAACACCTTGTGCACTGCGTTTGTGGCAGCAAGGCATCAATCGCATCAATAAGCTTAAGCTCTGTAGTGTTTACGGCCATAAGGTATGCATTCTTTACAAGCTAGGTACTGTCCACCCTATTTTTACCTGTGCGAATGCTTTGCAAAGCCTTGCCGGAGGGCAAACCCGGCGGCGTGTGGCACTCTGGGCATGGCTTTTTTGACACGCAACGCATCTGCTCAAAAGAGTGTGAACAGGCCTAAAGTTACGCATAGAGTCAAGCCTTATAAACTAAAGCTTTTTGAGGCACTCCTGAAAAAGAAGCTTTCACTTTATCGGGGAGTAAACATTGAGCCTAATGAACTATTTTTTACGCTGCTTTAAAGCTGGCTTTTTTAATACCGCTTTTTTCACTGGCCTCGGCGTTGCTTTAGCAAAGGTTTTTGAGGGTTGGTTGCCATGGGCTTTTATAAACGCGCGAACCTCAGGATAAATCAGTTCACGCCAACGACGGCCACTAAAAATACCATAATGTCCACACTCTTTAGCCTCAAAATGTTTTTGCATTGCAGCCGGGATTGAGGTGCACAACTTATGCGCAGCGCGGGTTTGGCCGCTGCCGGAAATATCGTCCAGTTCACCCTCTATCGTGAGCAAAGCAGTATGTTTGATGTCTTGGGGCCGTACTAATTCTCCGGAAACTATCCACTGACCCTTGGGTAAAGCAAACTCCTGAAATACGGTTTTGATGGTGTCAAGATAGTAATCGGCATCCAGATCCAAGACTGCGTTGTACTCATCATAAAACTTTCGGTGTGCCTCTGCATCCTCATCATCCCCCTTTAGTAGATTGAGATAATAATCCCAATGGCTAGTGAGATGACGATCAGGATTCATGGCTACAAAACCTGCATGTTGCAAAAAACCTGGGTAAACGCGACGGCCTGCACCTGGATATTTGTCGGGTACTGTGCAAATTACGTGATGCTCAAACCAGCTGTAGGGTTTAGTGGTAGCAAGATTATTAACCTGTGTAGGACTGTTACGGGCATCAATGGGCCCCCCCATCATAGTCATCGTCAGGGGTTGTGCAGGATCGTTGCGAGTAGCCATCAGGCTTATCGCCCCTAGAACGGGGACGGTAGGTTGGCAAACACTCATTACATTAAGATTAGGAGCCAAACGCTGCATAAATTCAATGCAATACGCCACGTAGTCATCTAAGTGAAACGCCCCTGCTGAAAGCGGTACCATACGGGCGTCTATCCAGTCAGTGATATACACATCAAAGTCTGGTAGTAAGGCACGCACCGTATCCCTTAACAAGGTTGCATGATGCCCCGACAAAGGAGCAAATACCAGTATTTTTGGCTGTACAAGGTGAGGGCAATCGAGTTTTTTAAAATGAATCAGCTTGCAAAAGGCTTTGCGTGCCACAAGTTCTTCTGCAATAGCGACCTGTTGAGCATTAATAGTTGTGAATTCTAGCCCAAAGGCCGGTTTTTCGTACTCTTTGCCCAAGCGATACATCAGTTCATACCCCGCAGCCATTCGCCGCACGGCCGGGTTCAGTAAAAACGGATTTAAAGGATGGTTTAACCACTGTGCCTGCGTTTGGGCATAGGCAGTCATGGGGTTCAGAACAGAACGCTGCATCTCGTGGAGCTTATAAAGCACTGTAAATCCTTTGAGTTAGACCAGTCTGGATTATCGTGTTTTTATAAAACTTTGTGCAAAGCAACAAAGTTTTTCTTTATAAAACTTAAAGGATTTGAACGCTTTAGTACCTTGTTCAGGGGAGGAATACTTATTTCTCCAGATACTTTAGTTTGTCCTTGACGTCTTTCCATTCCTCTGCATCGGGTAAAGGGGCCTTTGTTCTGGTAATTGCTGGCCAGTTGCGATACAAATCAGCATTGATTTTGATGAAATGCTGCTGCTCTGCAGGAACATCTTCTTCAGCCATAATGGCATTTACTGGACATTCTGGAATACATACGGCGCAGTCAATGCACTCTTCCGGATCAATAACTAAAAAATTGGGGCCTTCACGAAAGCAATCTACAGGACATACATCCACGCAATCGGTGTATTTGCACTTAATGCAGGCTTCGGTAACGACATGGGTCATGACACTTACTTTTCAATTTAACACTGACAATAGCTTATTGTAACGCTTTAAGAGTGGTTTAATGGCGTCCTATGACTCCTGGATAATTCTAGTTAGGTTTGCTTCATGGCTTTACTTTCCTCTTCTGCTAGCACCCCATGTATCATTAGCTCTCTGCTGGATACTGATCTATATAAATTCACCATGATGCAGGTGGTATTGCATCACTTTCCAGCTGCGCAGGTGGAATACCGCTTCAAATGTCGCACTCCGGGGGCAGCCCTGAGCCCCTATATTGCAGAAATTCGTTCAGAAATACAGAAACTTTGCCGACTGCAGTTTTCTGAAGATGAGCTAGCTTACTTACGCAGTTTGCGTTTTATCAAAAGTGATTTTGTTGATTTTTTGGGGCTCTTTAAGCTCAATGAAAAATATATCAGTATTAGCCCTTCCAAGAGTTTGCCAGGGGAAATTGAAATTAATGTCAAGGGGCCTTGGCTGCACACGATTCTGTTTGAAATTCCGGTATTGGCAATTGTCAATGAAGTGTTTTTCCGCAATACCCATCCTAACGCTGATCTAAGCGAGGGCCGAAAGCGGTTGAAGCAGAAAATTCTGCATATTACCCAAGATCCTCGGCTTAAGGACTGCAAGATTGCTGACTATGGCACGCGACGCCGTTTTTCCAAACAATGGCATGAAGAAGTATTGCTCACTTTGCTAGAAAAAATGCCAAGAAATCTCGCAGGGACCAGCAATGTCATGTTTGCCAAAAAACTAGGGCTTATTCCTTTAGGAACCATGGCGCATGAATATTTGCAAGCCTGCCAAGCTTTAGGTCCGCGGCTACGAGATTCCCAGATTTATGCTTTTGAAATATGGGCTAAGGAATACAGAGGGGATTTAGGGATTGCCTTATCTGATGTGTACGGAATGACAGCTTTTTTACGCGATTTTGATATGTATTTTTGCAAGCTGTTTGATGGGGCGCGCCATGATTCTGGCGATCCCACTCAATGGGGAGAGCGTTTAATTGCACACTATGAGAAAAACCGGGTAGATCCTAAAACAAAAACCCTGGTTTTCTCCGATAGTCTGACCTTTGACAAGGTGAGTGAACTCTATATGCATTTTGCCGGGCGGGCTCGCATAGCCTTTGGAGTAGGGACTCATTTGACTAATGATTTAGGATTTACTCCCTTGCAGATAGTCATGAAAATGGTGCGCTGCAATGGGCAACCGGTAGCCAAGCTTTCCGATGCACCAGAGAAAACCATGTGCGATGATGCCGCCTATCTGGCCTATTTGCGTCAGGTATTTGAAATAGCAGAACCTATAGCTACCCCCTCAGTTCAACAAACTCTCACTTAATAGTCATTTTATGTCTGACAATCCAAGTTTTATTGCACCTTTGCGTTTTGATGATCCTGCTGCAGCACTAAGGCAGGTTCGTTTTATTTATGAAAACAGTATTCAAACCTTGCGCCAAGGTGTACAGCAATTTATGGCAGGGAGCAAAACCCTAGGAAGAATACGGGCCTGTTATCCCTTTGTTCGAGTGCATACAGATACCGTCTCTCGGGCGTACTCCACGCTCTCTTATGGCTTTGTTGCGGGTCCTGGTACTTTTGAAACTACCCTGACTCGTCCCGATCTCTTTGCCAGTTATTACCATGAACAGTTTGAGCTCCTGATTAAAAACCATGGAGTGTCTTTAGAAGTGGGTACAAGTGCCCAACCTATCGCCTTGCATTTTTCTTTCGCAGAACAGGAACATATTGAAGCGAACCTTTCCGCTGAACAGCGCAGCCTGATGCGCGATCTGTTCGATTTGCCAGATCTGGCCGCTATGGACGATGGGATTGCCAATGGCACTTATGAACCTGCCCCGGGTCAGGCCCAACCTCTGGCTTTATTTACTGCGCCACGGGTAGATTATTCCCTGCATCGGCTGCGTCATTATTCCGGTACTGCACCGGAGCACTTTCAGAACTTTGTTCTTTTTACCAACTATCAGTTTTATATAGATGAATTTGTTCGTCTGGGCCATACTTTAATGCGGGATCCTGGTCAGGAATACATAGCCTTCGTAGAGCCGGGTAACCTGATCACTCGTCGTATGGATTTACCTGCGCAATCCATGGATGTACTGGGCAGTATCCCGCCACGCTTACCGCAAATGCCGGCCTATCATCTCGTGCGTAGCGATGGCTGTGGAATCACCATGGTGAATATTGGCGTAGGCCCAGCAAACGCCAAAACCATTACCGACCATATTGCAGTATTGCGGCCGCATGCCTGGATCATGTTAGGCCACTGCGCAGGCCTGCGCACCAGCCAGCAGCTGGGAGATTATGTGCTGGCTCATGGCTATGTGCGCGAGGATCATGTCTTGGATGAAGATTTACCGCTATGGGTGCCTATTCCACCTTTAGCAGAAGTGCAACTAGCCATTGAAGCAGCTGTTAAAACCGTAACCAAGCTGCAAGGCGCCGAGCTCAAACGTATCATGCGCACAGGCACAGTGGCTTCTACCGATAACCGTAACTGGGAATTATTGCCCCATCGCACCCCCGAGCGCCGTTTTAGCCAAAGCCGCGCTATTGCCCTGGATATGGAAAGCGCAACCATCGCCGCTAATGGCTTTCGTTTCCGCGTTCCTTACGGCACCTTACTCTGTGTGAGTGACAAACCCCTGCACGGTGAAATTAAACTACCGGGAATGGCCAATCATTTTTATCGTGAACGGGTGGATCAGCATTTACGCATCGGTATCACGGCCCTGGAATTATTGCGTCAAAAAGGGGTAGACCAGTTACATAGCCGCAAACTGCGCAGTTTTTCTGAGGTGGCTTTTCAGTAACTTGCTCTCCAATAAAATTGAGAGTACAGCCGAGCATAGGGCGAGATTTCTGAAATACATCACTACAAAAAGATAAAGGGCCGCATATAGCGGCCCTTTCATTTGGTGCATCTTTCAGCTTGTTAGCGTCCAGAGCGCATATCCCAATCGTGGTAAGACCTAATAGTAACACAAACACGGATGCGGTAAAACATTACTAAAAATAGAAGGAGAGGAAAAATGCCCCAAATGCGTTATCGACTAGCTTTAGATTTAGGCAGTACTTCATTAGGTTGGGCAATGGTTCGGCTCAACACCGAAAATCCACCCGCCCCTGTAGCCGTCATTAAGGCAGGGGTCCGCATATTCAGTGATGGTAGAAATCCCAAAGATGGCTCTTCACTGGCAGTTACCCGTCGCGAGGCCCGCGCCATGCGGCGCCGACGCGACCGCTTGCTCAAGCGTAAAGCGCGCATGATGCATACACTGATCGCTCACGGTTTTTTTCCAAAAGATGTGGCTGCGCGAAAAATATTGGAGACCCTGAACCCCTATGAGCTACGATCTAAAGGACTTAGTGAAGCCTTAAGACCTGAAGAATTTGCCCGAGCGCTTTTTCATCTCAACCAGCGTCGGGGATTCAAGAGCAATCGTAAGACCGATAAAAAAGATAACGATAGTGGCGCACTAAAAACCGCTATTAACCGCTTACGGGAGACTCTAAAAACAGAAAACTGTCGCAGCGTAGGGGAATGGCTCCACAAGCGCCAGGCTAATGGACAAACAGTGAGAGCACGCTATCACCAAAGGCGCATAGAAAAAGAAGATGGAAAAAATCGCATTGATAAAAGCTATGATCTTTATATTGACCGGGCCATGATTGAAGCAGAGTTTGATACCCTGTGGGCTAAACAGACGGAACTGGATCCACACGTCTTTAATGAGACTGCGCGAGCCGAACTTAAAGACTGCCTGTTGTATCAACGTCCACTTAAACCTGTTAGACCAGGACGCTGTACTCTTCTGCCTGAGCACGAGCGCGCGCCTTTGGCTTTGCCGAGTCAGCAACGTTTTCGCATTTATCAAGAAGTCAATAACCTACGTATTTTGCGCGACGGTTTAAAAGAAGAACCTCTGTCAAAAATGCAGCGCGATCAGATAGTTACTGCTCTAGAACAAAACACTAAATGCAGTTTTATAAAGATCAGAAAACTGTTAGGTCTTGACAGTACAGTGCAATTTAATTTTGAAGACCCAAAACGTCAGGAACTTAAAGGCAATGGCACTAATATCATTCTTTCAAAGCCCGAACATTTTGGTTCGCAATGGTTTCAATGGTCTGAACACCAACAAGACCAGATAGTAATGCAATTGATCACCGAGGAAAACTTAACCCGTCTGATAGATTGGTTACAAAAAGAAACGGGAATTGATGAAGCAAAAGCTGAAAAAATTGCAGAGGCCTCTTTACCAGAAGGTTATGGTAGTTTAAGTATCCAGGCCTTAACTAAAATATTGCCGGTTTTACGACAAGAACTGGTGAGTTATGACAAAGCCGTCTTAGCGGCGGGTTTTGCACACCATAGCCTTATTAATCATGCCCACACGGGAGAAATTTTATCGAGCCTACCTTACTACGGGCAATATTTACAGCGCCATGTAGGTTTTGCTTCACCTGACGCCAAACCCTCTGACTCTCCCGAAAAACGCTACGGAAAAATTGCAAATCCTACGGTGCATATAGGCTTAAATCAAATACGTACAGTAGTTAACGCAATTATTCAGCGCTATGGTCATCCTACCGAAGTCATTATAGAGGTCGCACGGGAGCTCAAACAGAACAGAGAGCAACGCAAAGAAGAAATTCAACACCAGGCCAACAATCAAAAACGCAACGAACGCTTGCGTGCAGATGCAGCTCAAATTCTCGAATGTGCACCAGAACGGGTACGCCATGCCGACATTCAAAAACTTATCTTATGGGAAGAGCTTAACTTAAAAGATAGTGCAAACCGCTGCTGCCCCTATAGTGGCATACAAATCAGTGCTCATATGGTGTTAAGTGATCAAGTAGAAATTGAACATATTCTGCCGTTTTCGCAAACTCTGGACGATAGTCTTCACAATAAGACAGTAGCTCTGCGCCAGGCTAACCGTATCAAAGGTAATCGTACTCCTTGGGAGGCGAGAGATGACTTTGCCGCTCAAGGTTGGGATTATGAAGCGATTTTGGAGCGTGCAAAACAAATGGATAGGCGCAAAGCTTATCGTTTTGGAGAAGAGGGCTACCAAAAATGGCTCAAAGACGATAAAAGCTTCCTCGCACGAGCTCTAAATGATACTCGTTATTTAAGCCGCGTAGCCCGCGAATATCTGAGCCTAATCTGTCCGCAAGCCACCCGCGTGATTCCCGGTCAGATGACAGCCATGCTTAGACGACAGTTTGGCTTGGATAATATTCTTGGCTCCAATAGTGAGAAAAACCGTAACGACCATCGTCATCATGCAATTGATGCTTGCGTAATCGCCATAACTGATCAAGGCATGCTGCAGCGTTTTGCAAAAGCCAGTGCTAGCACAAAGGAGAAACAGCTTAACCGTTTAGTAGAGGCTATGCCTTTACCATGGACCACTTACCGTGAGCATGTGGCCCGTGCCATTCAGCATATTTGGGTGAGTCATAAACCTGACCATGGTCACGAAGGGGCAATGCACAATGACACCGCTTATTCTCTATTAGGTGAAGGTAGGGTAAGCGTGCACAAAATTATCGATGGCAAACGTCAGCGCGAAGTAAGTGTGCTTAAAGTCATTGAGTTTACAGATGCGCAGGCAAGTCAACGGCATGGAGTGCTGGCGGATGGGAGCCCTCGACCCTATAAAGGTTATAAAGGTGATAGCAACTACTGCATAGAGATTGTACGCAACGAAAAAGGTAAGTGGGAAGGTGAAGTAATTTCTACTTTTCAAGCGTATCAATTAGTACGTCAACATGGCCTGCAGCGTTTAACGCACTCCTCCCTAAGTGCTAGTGGAAAACCCCTGGTGATGCGCTTGATACGGAATGATTGTATTCGTATAAAACAAAATGGGCTTTACCGTACATTACGTCTTTGCAAAATGCGGGCTGAAGGCCAAATGGGCTTTGCTGATCTGAACGAAGCGAATGTAGATGCACGAACGAGAAGTAAGGAGCTGTCATATGTGTTAAAGAGTGCCGGCTCTCTTCAAATATCTCAAGCCCGCCGTGTTGCAATCTCCCCGATTGGCGAACTCCGCTGTGTGGGTTTTAAGGTTTAGTCTACATGATCGGCCGCATAGTCGAGGTAGCTGACGATCGCCGCCACTTGTTTATGCACCGAGGTTTTATGGTAGTCCAAGAGACCGAGGGGGAGCGCAAAGAGTTGGGCCAGATACCACTGGACGATATTGCCGCTGTCATTGCCAATGCGCACGGGTTAAGCTACAGCAACAACCTGTTAATAGCGTTGGCCCAGCGCGGTACCCCCTTTGTACTCTGTGCAGCCAACCACAATGCGGTAGGCATGTTGCTACCGATAGAAGGCAATTTTGAGCAATCTCGTCGTATCGAAGCACAAATTAATGCGGCCTTACCTCTACAAAAGCGCTTATGGGCCGAGATTGTACGTTCCAAACTGGAACAACAAGCGGCAGTCTTAGAAGGTGCAGGAGCCCCTACTGCACCGCTCACGGCTTTGGCCCGCAAGGTTAAAAGTGGGGATCCTGAAAATCTTGAAGCACAAGGTGCGCGTCGCTATTGGGGCTTATTGTTTGGCGAGACTTTTCGCCGTGATCAGAATTCTCCTGGGTTAAATACATTACTTAACTATGGCTACACGGTTTTGCGGGCAGCTACAGCGCGTGCCATTGTTGCTGCCGGGCTTCATCCCAGCATTGGCCTGCATCATAGCCATGATAATAATGCTATGCGGTTAGTCGATGATGTGATGGAACCTTTCCGTCCGATGATTGACCTGAAGGTTTGGCAGCTTAAACGTAACCAAGAAGAGCATGTAAGTCCAGGCACCAAGCGTGCCCTGGTCCGTACCCTGTATGACGATATGCAAAGTGACGCAGGAGCCACCCCTGTTATGGTCTGCATTCAAAGACTTGCTACCTCATTGGCGCTTGTCTATTTAGGTAAGCGTAAAAAACTAGACTTACCATTACCCGGTTTACCACTGGCCTTGGCTTCTGCGCTACAGGATGAATAAAAAATGGAGTCATCAACATGCTTACAGGATATAGGTTGATGTGGATGATCGTTATGTTTGATTTGCCGGTCATAGAAAAAGCCGAACGCAAAGCAGCCACAGAGTTTCGTAGCGCTTTGCTGGATATGGGTTTCGAGATGAGCCAATTCAGCGTATATCTACGCTTATGCACCAGCCCCGCGCAAGTGGAAACCTACTGTAAAAAGGTAGAACAGGCCTTACCAGCAGGGGGTAAAGTAAACATCTTGCAATTTACAGACAAACAGTACGAGAGAATTATTAGTTTTCGTGGCAAGACGCGACAACTTGCTTATAAAACTCCTGACCAGTTCGATCTTTTCTAAAAAACGACGTGATTTTTTCTTCCCAAAAAGCAAAAAACCCTTGGAGAATCAAGGGCTTATCGCTTTCCTAGTATAGACGAATGGGATATGCGCTCTGACCGGAACGCGCTGTCTGATCGTTGTTTTCTCATACTTTAGTATAGACGAATGGGATATGCGCTCTGACCGGAACTTAAGCCAGACCGAGCAAGTGGGCTCCATGAGAGTATAGACGAATGGGATATGCGCTCTGACCGGAACACGCCGCTGTAGCTCTAATCGTAGCCAATGAGTATAGACGAATGGGATATGCGCTCTGACCGGAACTATAAAGCCAGACTGCGCTTTAGTCGCACAGTATAGACGAATGGGATATGCGCTCTGACCGGAACCAGATAAATGCTAACGACGAAACCGCCTTTAGTATAGACGAATGGGATATGCGCTCTGACCGGAACTCAAAAGTAAAACCTATCCCTTCGGTTTTTAGTATAGACGAATGGGATATGCGCTCTGACCGGAACCACATGCACATTGCAGCGCACCGCGCCAAAAGTATAGACGAATGGGATATGCGCTCTGACCGGAACTGTCTTGCGTCTCCCACACCAAGCCAGTCGAGTATAGACGAATGGGATATGCGCTCTGACCGGAACAAGCCAAAGCCGACACTGTCGACGCAATCGAGTATAGACGAATGGGATATGCGCTCTGACCGGAACGCTCGCTTTGTTTATGGACAATTTCGCCAAAGTATAGACGAATGGGATATGCGCTCTGACCGGAACTCGGGTACTCCGATATTGCTCGGATCTTCCAGTATAGACGAATGGGATATGCGCTCTGACCGGAACCATTTAGATGAGGTAGGCTTAGGCTGGACAAAGTATAGACGAATGGGATATGCGCTCTGACCGGAACCGCACATCTGCGCACGCGTCAATCTTGAACAGTATAGACGAATGGGATATGCGCTCTGACCGGAACAAAATCAGACGCATAGATTTTGTATGCCGTGAGTATAGACGAATGGGATATGCGCTCTGACCGGAACACGACGGGAACAATCCCGTTGTTTCGATCAAGTATAGACGAATGGGATATGCGCTCTGACCGGAACACGTTATTGCGCGATGTGGGCGATGGAGAGAGTATAGACGAATGGGATATGCGCTCTGACCGGAACGCACCAGCTTACTGGTTACCCAGCGAGCGTAGTATAGACGAATGGGATATGCGCTCTGACCGGAACACTAAAAGCAGAGCTGCAAAACGGCTCACTAGTATAGACGAATGGGATATGCGCTCTGACCGGAACACCAGCGTTCTAATCCCGTCGAATTCGACAAGTATAGACGAATGGGATATGCGCTCTGACCGGAACATTTTTTAAACTCTCCAATAAAGTTAGGTAAGTATAGACGAATGGGATATGCGCTCTGACCGGAACATTTTTTAAACTCTCCAATAAAGTTAGGTAAGTATAGACGAATGGGATATGCGCTCTGACCGGAACTACATTTGAGAGCTCATTTGCTTCCATCCCAGTATAGACGAATGGGATATGCGCTCTGACCGGAACTCACCGAGCTAATCGCTTTAGCCCCTGCTGAGTATAGACGAATGGGATATGCGCTCTGACCGGAACTTAAGCCTGCCTCGCCATTCAGAACAGCAAAGTATAGACGAATGGGATATGCGCTCTGACCGGAACCAAGCAGGTGCTCAAGTGTTGTATGAGGCTAGTATAGACGAATGGGATATGCGCTCTGACCGGAACTATACGTAAATCATCCGACAGATAGCGCAGAGTATAGACGAATGGGATATGCGCTCTGACCGGAACTATCCCGGTACCAGTAGCATTAGCGGCTACAGTATAGACGAATGGGATATGCGCTCTGACCGGAACTTAACACCCGGCTTTAATTCATCAAGCTTTAGTATAGACGAATGGGATATGCGCTCTGACCGGAACATTACATACGTTGATAACTTTGAGGCGCAAGTATAGACGAATGGGATATGCGCTCTGACCGGAACTATCCTGCAATCCGCCTGAGTTAGGCCCTAAGTATAGACGAATGGGATATGCGCTCTGACCGGAACTAAAAAATGAACATCATCCGAGCGTTCATCAGTATAGACGAATGGGATATGCGCTCTGACCGGAACACAAATATCGGATCAATAAAAACGGCGAAAAGTATAGACGAATGGGATATGCGCTCTGACCGGAACTATCCTGCAATCCGCCTGAGTTAGGCCCTAAGTATAGACGAATGGGATATGCGCTCTGACCGGAACTAGAAGACGCTCTCGCACTGATGTACCACCAGTATAGACGAATGGGATATGCGCTCTGACCGGAACAGGGAGGTTTACAAGCGGCATTTTGTTAAAGTATAGACGAATGGGATATGCGCTCTGACCGGAACCCAAAAACCTCAAAGACACCATCGTGAACAAGTATAGACGAATGGGATATGCGCTCTGACCGGAACTGCTGCCATTGGCAATCTTCACTGCAAAGAAGTATAGACGAATGGGATATGCGCTCTGACCGGAACACAGCTTGAGGCACAGACCTCACAGGGCCAAGTATAGACGAATGGGATATGCGCTCTGACCGGAACTGGCGCGGGCTTATTAGGAGTACAGCAATTAGTATAGACGAATGGGATATGCGCTCTGACCGGAACTTACTGACGCATTGCCTAGTGCATCCCGCTAGTATAGACGAATGGGATATGCGCTCTGACCGGAACCCTGCGCCACCACCCCCTGACTTATCACCAAGTATAGACGAATGGGATATGCGCTCTGACCGGAACACTGCTCTTGCAGGAAGGCTGGCTTGGTATAGTATAGACGAATGGGATATGCGCTCTGACCGGAACTGCCGGGATCACTGCCAATACACCAGTAAGAGTATAGACGAATGGGATATGCGCTCTGACCGGAACAATATCTGCATCCTCGTGTAGTCTTTAAAGAGTATAGACGAATGGGATATGCGCTCTGACCGGAACAATATCTGCATCCTCGTGTAGTCTTTAAAGAGTATAGACGAATGGGATATGCGCTCTGACCGGACAGTACACCGCTACCGCTCCAGTTTTTGAGCCTCTTCAAAGCTTTTTACATGAAGCATCTCATAAACACTAGAGAGCTTTTAAGAACTGGATGGCAGACTTTTCCTCAGCTGATGTCCAGCCTTTGGAAAGGATTGTTATTAAATAATCGCGCAGAACTTGGTTTCCCCGGATGCATTGCGCGACCGCGGTATTGCTACGTGCTATTTCTGTGTAGGCTAGGGCGATATCATCGGCATCTGTGTTGTAAGAATCTTCAAGGCTGACAAAGACGCGATGTACAAAATTTGAGTTGCTTCCGTATTCATTAGCTAGCGCTTTAGCCATACCTTCTTCATCGACTCCTGTCCAGAAGCCAGTAAAGCGCTTCACAAAAGCGCGGGTAAGGGCATCACTGGTTCCTGCAGCCTCAACATAAGCATGGTCGCCCAACAAGGCTCCCAAAACGCCTCCTACGAGGACGCCGACAGCTACACCGATGGGTCCGGCCCATACTCCACCTGCGGCTCCCGCGGCCGCTCCCCCAGTAAAGCCGCCTCCTACGCCCCCTCCAATGTTGGCAGCTTCTCGGCCAGTCTGCCACCAGGGATTTTCTGAGGTTCCTATGTTGTAAGCAGCAACTGCCGCAGTGGCTATCCACAAACCTGTGGAGGCCCAACGAAGTTTTGGAATGCTTTGAGTAACTTTTGGGCGGGCGCGTCCCGAGCTTTCGATTACTTCCATATAAACCCGGTTTTGGTCAGCACCCGAAAGAGATTGAAAGGGTTTGCCTTCCAGTCCCAATTTTTTCATGGCGTTTTTAATGGCTTCTTCTAGAGAAAGGCCCTTAGTTTTCATTTGCTGTGCTAATGCACGACCAAAATCTAAGTCTCGTTTTCTGGCCATATCCATAATTTGATTTCGCATTTCATTAGCTATTTGTGCTCCCGAAGCGGCTGTCAGCTGGCCAGATTGCACCGCAGCCCGAATGCTTTGACTCATCTCTTTAATTTTCTGAACGTACGAGGCTCTGACCTCGGCCATTTTGATAAAGCGCAGCGCGAAATTAGTAGCGCTGACTTCAAGCTCGTGCAGCGCCGTCTCCAGAGTAGAGTCCATATAATTTTCCCTTTTAAAGTTGTTCGAGTAGAAGCTGGTGTTTTTGCAAGAAGTGTTTGTATTTCCAGCCTGTGGGCAAGCTAAACTGAAATTGCTGTCTCTCTAAGGTAGTTAATTTGTAGACGGTATCATTGGTAAAAAACTCAAATTCGATCCAGGTATCGCCATATTGTTTTATTTTGAAAATACCCGAGGCGTAAGCTGCTCCTGCTTCTAAAGCATCCAGAATGTCGCCGTTTTCAGAAAGAAGATAAATATGTAGCCCTGCGTCGTAGGGGTCATCATCGCTTAGGAAAACCAGGCTTAAGTAATCTTCCAGTAAAAATTGAGCTTCAAGAAATACTCCCTCAAACACATCTGGAAGAGCTTTTCCTTCTCTTGTAAGGGTAGCTTTACCTGTTCGGGGATCCGTATGAGCGAGAGCGTAGCAGGAGCATGTGCGCATGGAACTTTTACAGCCTGATTATTTAACGGCCGTAAGCGTAACCGAGAACAGAAAAAATGTGAAGCCTAGGAGGAGGCTCACGCGGAAGAAACCGCTGTCATTTATCTAATGTGATATTAATGGCAGCAGTTTAAGGTTCCTTGAAAAGAAGTTTCTCTAAGCGCTTTTTGAAGCTAGCGTCTGCGATAATTTCTTCACGAACAAATAGCTTTGCTTCCATATAGCCGATGGCGACCACAACTTCAACGGCACCTTTACTGTCTACAACCACAAGATAGTGACCAGCTGAATTACGGGCTGATTGGGTGATTGATAGCTCCTCTGTGCAATCAGACAACTTATCTTTAAACATGTCTACTGAGATAGCGAAAACTCCTTGCTTAAGCTTCCTAGAAACTTCTCCAGCTGCTCCCGACCAGCCTGCTAGCGTATGTAACAGGCGGTCGCACGTTTTCTTTTTTTTGTCGTTTACCTGTAGCAGCGGACCGCTGAAGGTGAGGGATTTATCACGATTGAAGATGAAATTTTCTTCTGCTTCCTCAAGCTCGAAAAATTGAGTCTTTTCCAAAGAGTACAGGGCTTTTTGAACCCACTCGGGTGCTTGCAATGTGAAGATATTTGGGCTGGCAATAGCTTGAAAACGTTTATCCCCTTCAAGAGGGTCCAAAAAATAAATACCTTTTCCCTGTTCAAAAACGATGGTAGGTCTTTTGGGCTCTAAAGGTTCCAGGCGACCTTTTGCACCTTGCCCGATCTGTTTGGCTACCCAGAGTTCTCTTGGTAGAGATACCCAAAAGGTAGTTTCGTCGCGATGCCGAATTAATACAGTAAGAGGGCTATTAACTGGGGCATTTTCTGGTGATGTGACTAGGGTGTAAGCTCCCGCGGGCCATTGAGGGGACGTTAAAGTATTTTCCTTTCTGGAAGAAGAATCACGGTCAGGGCTACCCTGGGCACTTAATGTATAAACCGGCAAGCTTCCCAAAGTAATGAGGCACAGCAGAGAAAGAAAATGAGTTCGGATTATTAATATTCTTGTGTGGCTTTTAAAATGACTCATATATAACTCTGCAGTGAAATTAAAGGGGAAATACAAAAAGTTTAAGTTTAGACTTTAGTCAAATTATCGTAGCCGGGCATCTTCAAACCAGTGTAAAACCGTATCCAGTCCTCCAAATTCAATCACTTGATTGGCTTGAGCAGCTACTGCCGGTTTTGCATGGTAGGCAATGCTCATTCCTGCAATACTCATCATTTCCAGATCATTTGCGCCATCGCCGATAACAATGACTTTATCGCTCCCTATTCCCAATTCATTACTCAGGGCTTGTACAGTTTCGCGTTTAATCTGTGCGTTAACAATAGGACCTAGGAGATTGCCCGTAAGCTTTCCGTCAATAATTTCAAGCGTGTTGGAACGGCTATAGCCAAGATTTAGCCTAGCTTGAATGCGGTCAGTGAAAAAATTAAAGCCACCGGAGACAAGAAGAGTTTTTAAACCCGCAAAGTGAGCGGCTTGTACTAGACGGGCCGCCCCTGGATTAAGTTTTAATCGCTCTGTATACACTTTTTCTAGCACGCTAGCTTCCAAACCCGCCAGTAAAGCTACGCGGCGGCGCAGGCTTTCATTAAAGTCAGTAATTTCACCTCGCATGGTGGCTTCGGTAATAGCGGAAACTTCTGCTTTTTTACCGCAATAGTCGGCTATTTCATCTACACATTCAATGGAAATCAGGGTTGAATCCATATCCATGGCCAATAGCTTAAAGTCGGCTAAAGATTGCTGGCTATCTGTCTTTGCAAGATCTAGCTGATATTGTTGTGCAATGGATTTGAGAGTTGCCAATTCTTGAGAATTCTTAGCTGGATAAACTGCCCATTTTTCAAGCTGCAAGGAGCTGGGCTGACCTAAGCAATATTCAAGAGCCTGGAGAGATTCTTTAATGATTTTCTGCCCAGAAAATACCCACTGCTTACTCAAGATTTATGCTCCTATTTTTTGAAAAAGAGGGTGAAACTGTAACTTATGCAGCTGCAGCGGAGGTAGTGATAATACTTTTAAGCAGATGCAGGGCGGTGCGTATCTGACTGATGCGGCTAGCCAAATCGGTTGAAGCGGCTAGTACTTTTAGTCGATCCGGACCATGCAATTTGATATGCTTGTTCTTCTGGATCAATGCGATCAAGTCATGGGGTTCGATGGGTGGATTTTTCTCAAATTGCAGTGTGATGCTTTCGGGGTGAGCATCAATTTTGTTAATACCTAGCGGTTTGCAAGCGACCCGCAGCTTGTGGGTTTCAAGAAGGGTTTTAACTTGTTCTGGCTGCGGGCCAAAACGGTCTATGATTTCTTCATTGAGCTGCTCTATTTCTTCAAAGGTTTGAGCGTTAGACAAACGCTTGTAAAGAGAGAGGCGCTCGTGCACATCGGCACAATAATCGGCAGGCAGCAGAGCAGGTATGTGTAGGTTGACTTCACACCCCAGCTGTAAAGGCCTCTCAAAATCAGGGGTTTCCCCCCGTTTCATGGCGCTAATGGCTTCATTAATCATATCCATATACATTTGAAAGCCTACTTCCTGCATATCTCCCGACTGATTTTCGCCCAGTATTTGGCCAGCGCCGCGGATCTCCAGATCATGCATGGCTAGATAAAACCCAGAGCCTAATTCTTCCATTTGCTGAATCGCTTCCAGTCGTTGCTTGGCTTGTTTGGTAAGCGATTCTTCTCCATGAATGAGCAGATAAGCATAAGCCTGGTGATGACTGCGGCCTACGCGACCTCTTAATTGATGTAGCTGTGCCAAGCCAAAACGGTCAGCACGATGAATCAGGATAGTGTTGGCTGTAGGAACGTCAATTCCGGTTTCAATAATTGTGGTACACAGCAAGATGTTGTAGCGTTGTTGATAAAATTCTCGCATAACACGTTCAAGCTCCCGCTCGGGCATTTGACCATGCGCTACTCCAATGCGTGCTTCAGGCAATAAGTTTTCTAATCTAAAACGTGCATTTTGAATCGTTTCCACTTCATTATGTAAAAAATAAATCTGTCCGCCGCGTTTAAGCTCGCGCAAGACGGCTTCTCGAATAATAGAGTCTGATTCTCTGCGTACAAAAGTTTTGATCGCCAGGCGTCTTTGAGGGGCTGTAGCAATAATAGAAAGATCCCGCATACCTTCTAGGCTCATACCTAGCGTGCGGGGAATGGGGGTTGCCGTGAGCGTCAACACATCTACTTCAGCCCGCAGGCTTTTCAGTGCTTCTTTGTGGCGTACTCCAAAGCGGTGTTCTTCATCAATAATAACCAGCCCCAGTTTTGGGTACTCTAGCTCGCTAGAAAATAATTTGTGTGTGCCAATGACGATATCTATTTTTCCCGCATTAATTTCTTGAACGGCCGCTTTGATCTCTTTAGCTGATTTAAAACGGGATAATTCGGCAATACGTACAGGCCATGCAGCAAAACGGTCACTAAAGGTTTGAAAATGCTGTTCCGCCAGCAAAGTAGTGGGAGCCAGCACTGCTACTTGCCGCCCGCCTGCCACGGCCATAAAGGCTGCACGTAAAGCGACCTCGGTTTTTCCGAAGCCCACATCTCCACACACCAGGCGGTCCATGGGTTTACCCCGCTTCATATCACTCATCACCGCGGCAATAGCCGCCGTTTGATCGGCTGTTTCTTCAAAACCAAAGCCTTCAGAAAAACGTAAATAATCCTTGGCATCAAATTCAAAAGCATGGCCGGTACGCATAGCTCGTTTTGCATACAGATCGAGCAATTCTGCGGCAGTATCAGTAGCTTGTTGAGCAGCTTTTTTGCGAGCTTTTTCCCACTGACCTGAGCCTAAGACATGTAGAGGAGCATCGTCGGGATGAATGCCAGAATAGCGTCCAATGACTTGTAATTGGCTAACTGGAACATATAGTTTGCTGCCGTTTGCATACTCCAAGTGTAAAAATTCAGTTTCACCTTCGCCCAAATCCATGGAAATTAATCCCAGATAACGGCCAATGCCGTGCTGTGCATGCACAACGGGATCGTTTATTTTTAGCTCCGCCAAATCGCGGATCATCATGTCAATATTGCTGGAGGCTTCCTGACGACGTTTAGTACTGGGCCGGCCACTGGCAGCATAGAGTTCGGTTTCTGTGACCACTGCCAATTTTTCTTCAGGCAGCATGAATCCTTGGCTAATGGGCCCTACCGTTAGTAGAAGTTTTTGCGTGATAGCTACATCAACGCTTAGTGGCAAGCTGGGCAGAGAGTCAAAACTGAGTTCGTGCTCAGCTATTAATTGAGCAATCGTTTCTTTACGACCCATGCTTTCAGCTACTAAAACAATCTGAAAATCAGTTTTGCCGACAAAATCGGCAAACAAACCTAGCGGTATCTCGCTTTTACGGTTGATCGCAATATTGGGTAAGGGCAAGGCCAGTGGTTCTTGAGAGCTACTTTGATCAATGATTAGCCGTGCAAAATCTTTTGTGCGAGTAAAAAACTGCTCAGCATTTAAAAATAGTTGGTCTGGAGCTAATAAAGGCCGCTGCCTGTCGCTGCGTAAAAACTTGTAACGCTCCAGGGTGTCGGCATAAAAGCGGTTAATTTCTGCCTGTACATTGCCTACTGTGACGATACAGGTAGAAGGTGGTAAATAATCAAACAGGTGGGCACTACTCTCAAAAAACAGGGGCAGATAATATTCAATTCCCGCCGCGGGAACCGCATTTCCCATATCTTTATAGAGTGCTACTCGACTAGGATCTCCCTCAAATATTTCCCTGAACCGCTTGCGAAAATGGGTGCGACTAGTTTCGTCCATCGGAAACTCTCGTCCAGGTAACAGACGTACTTCCTTAACAGGATAAATACTGCGCTGAGTATCGGGGTCAAAGGTGCGTATAGACTCAATGGTGTCATCAAACAAATCCAGCCGATAGGGAGTGGCTGCTCCCATAGGATATAGATCAATCAAGCCGCCTCGAACACTGTATTCTCCCGGCGTAAGCACCTGGTTTACATGGGTATAGCCTGCTCGAACTAGTTGGCTGCGCAGACGTGTTTCATCTAATTTTTCGCCTTGCTTAAAAAAGAAGGTATAGCTTTCGATAAAAGAGGGGGGGCAGAGTACATGTAATGCTGTTGTGACAGCAGTAATCAGTATATCTATCTGAGCATTGACTGTTTCATGCAATGTAGCCAAGCGTTCACTGATAAGATCTTGATGCGGGCTAAAAGCGTCATAAGGCAGGGTTTCCCAATCGGGTAATAAATGGATGCGTGCCGTAGGCTGCAAATAGCGTAATTCATCAGCAAGTCGCTGTGCATCTTGGGCGCTAGCAGTAATAACGGCTAGCAAACGTTGACGCTCAACACTGTGTCCAATCAGTTGGCCTAAATGCCAAGCATCAGCACTGCCAGGCCCCGGATTAATAGCATAAGTCTGGGCAGGGCCGAGACGATCAAAGGGAATAATCAAATTATTTTTTTGAGTCATTGCAATAAAAGTTTTTGCCCCATGGTACGAGCATGGTTGAGAGGTAATCCGGTTATGTTGCAATGATACTGAAGTAAATTACATAAAAAATATCGCTATAAAAAGAGTATTGCCTCGCGGGTTTCGCTTGTTTTTCCAACAGAGACGTCAACAAAGTGCTACCACAAAACCGTCTAGGATCAATTTTTCAGTATGGCAATGATTTTTATGCCCTTGGTTTTTCCAAGTCAGTGTGAGGGGTCTTTGTTACTTCGAAAGGTTAGGCAGAATTACTCCTAATGCACTCTAAGTGAGTTTATTTTCCCTTTAAACTCTATAGTAATTGCACTTTTATCTACACTTTATTAGAAGAGGCTTTATCTCCGTTTTAAAAGGGTTTTCAAGTGATTCGCCAAAACTTCGATTAAATAATGAGCAGAAAACTTTCTATCATGAACAACTTTTATGCAATTGTTCCCGCTGCTGGCATGAGTACTCGTTTTGGAGCAGCTTATCCAAAGCAATACGCCTTACTGAACGGGCTCGCTGTAATCAAGCATTCAGTCAGGATATTGCTCGCCGAGCCGCGCATTCGTTTGATTGTCGTAGCAGTAGCCGCATCTGATGAAAAAGCCTCTGAAATATTGGCCGAAGAATCTGCAAGCGGGCGTGTGAAGGTCATCGCTTGTGGAGGAGAAAGCCGGGCAAAAACGGTTCGCAATGCGCTTACTGCGGTAGTGGGTAATGGTGCTGAAAAAACAGATTGGGTTTTGGTTCATGACGCAGCCCGTCCCGGTTTACCTTTTGAAGCTTTGCAGCGTTTGATGCATTTAAGCCAAAGCGGTGTGATGGGTGGACTGCTTGCTTTACCTGTTGCGGATACTCTTAAGCGTGCTGGAAAAGAGCATCATGCTAGTGTTGCAGCAACCTTAGCCCGTGAAGATGTGTGGCAGGCTCAAACGCCCCAGATGTTTCAGATCGGACAGTTGACTCAAGCCCTAGAGGCTTGTTTGCGTAACAGCCTGGAGCCCTGTGATGAAGCCCAGGCTATGGAGCATGAGGGGTATGCTCCCGTTTTAGTACAAGGCGCCCGCATCAACTTCAAGATAACGGTACAAGAGGATTTACAGATCATGGAAAAATTATTACGTGATGGAGTGGCGTCCTTACGGGTTGGACAGGGCTTTGATGTGCATGCTCTTGCGCCAGGGCGCAAACTGATCATCGGAGGCGTTGAGATTCCCTATACGAAAGGATTACTGGGGCATTCTGATGCAGATGTGTTACTGCATGCGATCACTGATGCGCTATTAGGAGCGGCTGCCTTAGGAGATATTGGCAAGCATTTTCCAGATACGGATCCCAACTATAAAGATGCTGATAGCAAAATGCTGCTTATGCAGGCTTATACACAGGTTCAGGCACAAGGCTGGAAATTGATGAATTTAGATTCCACCATCATTGCTCAAGCTCCAAAACTAGCGGCACATATTCAAAAAATGATAGCAATTATTTCAAAACTGTTAAAAGTAGATGAAAGCGCTATTAATATAAAAGCAAAAACTGCGGAAAAACTCGGGGCTTTAGGGCGTGAAGAAGGAATTTCAGCTCATGCAATTGTGATATTATGCAAGGGTTAATAAAAATATATTTAATTTTTAAATCTTAATACATAAAATATGGGAAATAGTGTTCGTAGTATTTGGGAAAATGAACAAAAAAGAATTCTGGGTTTTACCCATTCAATTTCTTCTTTAATAAAAGAATATGCAATTCTATTAGAATTAGGAAAAGAAAAAGAAGCAAAAATAATAATGTATCATATTGAAGCGCTTCTTAAAACAATAGAAATTTCAGATGAATTTGAATATCTAAAAAGGTTTTTTGAAATATTTATTGATGCAATTAACAGAAGACATCAGAATGAAGTAGGTAATCTTTATTTAGAAGATAAAATGCTTCAGGCTTTTGATACTTTTTATCATTCTGTTCCATTTGTAAAATTTGGGCATGATGCTGCTAACAGTTTTATTAATGCTTATACTATTCATGAAACCGAGATAACTATTATTGATATTGGTTTTGGGAGTGGGCTTCAATGGAAGGATTTTCTAGAAAAAAATCCCAAAAAAATTAACCTGATTGCTATAGATTTACCAACTGAAAATAACTTTCAAAAATTTGAAGAGTTTTTACAAAACTTAAAAAGATCTAATGTAAGTTTTACATCAGTTCTGAGCAGGGTAGAGGAACTCGATTTTTTAAAACTTCCTTTAAACTCTTCTTTTTTAGTTATTAATGCTTCATTTTCTTTACATCATATTTTACCAGATGAATTTGATTCCAAGGCAGGTAGACAGCATTTACTTCGTGAAATTAGTAAATTGAAACCTGATCTTTTTATATTAGTAGAGCCCGATAGTAATCATAGTAACTTATCCCCTGCAGCCACCATTATAGAAGTAATGGCTCATTATATGAGCGTATTTCATGCTTTAGATTATTTTTTAAAAGAGAATGAAAATTTAATGATTATAGAAAGAGAGTTTTTTGGTAGAGAAATGCGAAATATCTTAGGCAATTTTGATACTTCTCGTTATGAGCGGCATGAACGCTATGAGCAATGGATTTTAAGATTGAAAGAATTAAATCTGCGTGAAGTAGAAAAAGTAACCTATACCTGGAAAACAAAACCTCTTATAGTAGCTTCTGCTTGGCAACCTATTGAATATTTCAAGAAACCCACTGTGCTGGAATTAAATTAATTAAAAAGTTTAGTAATATTTCCTTTCTAAATGGAAAAGTATTTTTAAACCCCGGTTTTCCGGTAGGGTTTGAGGCGGCAGTGAAGGCAGTTGTGAAGCAGTTTTAGCCGGACTGCGGAGCTTATAGCCTTTTCTACAGGCGACAAAAAGAGGCAAAAATGACCGCAAATGCACCGCTCACACCCAAGTAGCACTACAAGTGCGCCGAATGGAAAATTTGGGTTGAATATCCGCCTATTCAAAAATACTTTTTGGCAGGGGGATAAATTCTTTCTCCCCAGGAACTTGGCCCATTTTTCCTGTTTTCCAGGCCTCTGCTGCTTCATGGATGTATTGCTTTTTAGAAGAAACAAAATTCCACCAGATAAAGCGCTCACTCTCCAGGCTCGCACCTCCAATCACAACAAAACGAGCAGATGTATGGGTACTAATTTTGACGGACTTTCCCGTTTCTAGCAGAGCAAGTTCGAAGGGTGCTAATATCTCTCCGTTTATTTGCAAGCTTTGATCCACACTATAAATTGCTTGTTCTTTTTCTAATGCAGGTAGTTCAAATACTACATCTGGCGTTAGAGCAATATCCAGATAAAGAGTGGGTGTAAAGGTGGCTACTGGCGATATTGTTTTTTTCCCTGCCTTTAAAAAATGGCCGACTAATACCTTAATCTCTGTGCCAGGCAATACCACGGTGGGGATGGCACTGGCAGGAATATGAGAGAAACTTGGTTCTGTTTGTTCATGCGTCAGGGGTAGAGCAGCCCATAATTGCAAACCGTGACTCTCATAAGTTTTATCTTTTAAATCTTCGGGCGAACGCTCGGAGTGGACTATTCCCCGCCCGGCAGTCATCCAGTTAATGGCACCGGGTTCAATGCGTTGCTGATTCCCCAGACTGTCCCGATGCATCATTGCGCCTTTGAATAGATAAGTTACGGTCGCTAAACCGATATGAGGATGGGGACGCACATCGTGTGTGTGAGGAGGGGTAAAGCTCACCGGTCCAAAGTGATCAAAAAATAAAAAAGGTCCGATGGCTTGTCGATTAGTAGCCGGAAGGCAACGCCGCACTTTAAATCCACCTCCCAAGTCTTTTTGATGGGCTGGAAAAATTTGTTCGATACTCATCTTTCTTCCTTTAAGGTAGTGCTAATGTGAGTCGTAACTTGTGTCATCAGTTTATGAATAGGACATTTGTCTGCTACTGTCAAAAGCTCACGCTTTTGGCTTGGGGTCAGGTTTCCCGTCAAATGTAGCGTGGCTGTTAAGTTGTAGATCCCACTGCGTTCCTGACTGCTATCTCTGTCAATACTGACTTCTATGTCCTCAACTGCCATGTCTTTTCTATTTGCATACCATAGAACTGTCAATGCCTTACATGCGCCCAGTGCAGCATCATATAAGTCATGAGGGTCCATTCCACTGTCAGCCCCGCCATCTGCAATCGCTATATCGGTGGGGATCAAATGCTGACGCACGCTAATTAAATGACGCATGCTTGCACCTGAGGCAGGATCGATATAACGCTTAACGGTAATAGTCATGGAAAGCTCTCCTATAAAAATGAATTATCAGGCAGATTTTTACATCGCTTGGCCAAAAACTGCTTTCAAATTTTTATTGAGCTTCAATCACCTGCGAAGCGGCATGAACCGTGGCTGAAATTCGGCCAATATCTCGTAATTGCTGAGCGCTTAGCCCTTCTTTTTTAAGCAGTGCGTAATGGCTACTGATACAAAAATGGCATTTGCCAATAATAGAAGCCGCTAGAGCATAGCTTTCAAATTTAAGCTTGCTGGTGCCTCCATGGGTAGCGTAAGCATTCATGCGCAATTCGGGGCGCAAAGTTTTTAGATCTTCATCATTGGCCATTTCCACGTAAGGGTACCAGACATTATTCATCCCCATTAAGCTGGCAGCGGTCAGTGCAGCATTAGCTTCGGTCTCTGGCAGAGCGGCTTTGAAAATGTTGATCAAGGTCTTGCTTTTGCAGGCAAAAGCGGCGGCAAGGGCCACGCCAATGGCGTCTTCAGCGGAAAGACTAGAACGTGCAATAACGGAATCAATATTTAAACGAACATCTTTGGCATAATCGGGAATGATATTTTTAATTGAATTTAGAAAATCCATTTAAATCTCCTATTAATACATTTTAAAAAATCCCGCTCGTTTTAGGCTGAGCGGGAAAAGGATTGGAAAGAGGGCTGCAATACTCTAAATCACAGTGTTGAGCCGCCGGCCGGCCGGTTACAAGGGCATAATTCATCGGTTTGCAAACCATCCAGAATCCGCAAAATTTCTTCAGGACTGCGGCCCACGTTTAAATTATTCACGGAAACGTGTTGAATGGTGTTATCTGGATCCACAATAAAAGTAGCTCTTAGGGCTACACCTGCTTGTTTCTCCCGCACTCCTAGCTGATCCACCAAGGATCCCGTCACATCGGCAAAGCTGTAGTGATTCAATTTAGAAAGGTCCTTGTGTTCACGGCGCCAGCCCAGCTTACAAAACTCATTATCCGTAGAACCACCCATTAACACCGCATCGCGGTCTGCGAAAGCCTGATTCAGTGCAGCAAAGCCCACAATTTCAGTAGGGCATACAAAAGTAAAGTCTTTGGGATAAAAATAAATAATTTTCCATTTACCCGGAAAGCTTTTGTCCGTGATGGTTTCAAATGCAGACTGTCCATTTTCTTCATGCTGATTAAAGCCAGGTTTAACACCTACCACGCTGAATGCTTCAAGTTTGTCACCAATAGTTTTCATGTTTATACCTTTCATAAACGCGCAATGCGGAATGCTTTGCATGATTAAAATCATATCATATATTTACTATTAATTTATATTTTTTGATTTAAAAAAACTATCGTATAGATAGAATTCAAACCAACTATAAAAGCGCAGATCTCGAAGCATTTATCGAACGCGTAAGCCGGGTACAGCGCCTGGATGCGGCTCCAGCAGAAAGAGGCCAGGATGCGCTTTTTCATTCGCGTGGCGGGCAGCTAGTACCATCCCTTCGGATACCCCGAATTTCATTTTTCGAGGTGCGAGATTAGCAATCATTACTGTGAACTTCCCGATCAGCTCTTCTGGTTTATAAGCGGTTTTAATTCCACTGAATACATTACGGGTTTTGCTTTCGCCTATATCCAGTGTTAAGCGTAGGAGTTTGTCAGAGCCTTCAACAGCTTCACAATGCACAATTTTGGCGATGCGCAGGTCAATTTTATTGAAATCTTCCAGCTTGATTTCAGCTGCCAGGTCTTCACCTCCGGGGAGTATTTTTTCTTGTTGAGGCGCTTCAAACAAAGCTTCTAGCATAGCAGCGTCGACCCGCTGCAATAGATGCTGATAAGCTTGGATATGAGTCAAGGGTGCAAGCGGCAAAGACCAAGTAAGCGGAGGAATATTGAGAAAACGCTCCGCTTGCTCAGCGACTCTCGGGAGAATAGGTTTTAACCACAAACTCATATATTGAAAACCCCGCAAGGCAGCGGAGCATACTTCATGCAGGGTAGTTTGAGAGGGTAGATCCTCCTGGCGCGCCAATTCCCAAGGTTTATGGGCATCAAACATTTGATTAATCTGATCTGCAAAATCACAGATCAATCGCACAGCGCGTGCATATTCGCGTTTATTGAATAGTTCCGCAATTGTTACAGAAACTTTCTCAGCCGACAGTGCATCTAGTCCACGATCAATTTTTTCTTGCGATGCTTTATCGAGTCGACCCCCGAATTTTTTATGGATAAAGCCAGCGGCACGGCTGGCGATATTAATGTATTTTCCGATGAGATCGCTATTAACGCGGGCCAGAAAATCATCCGGGCTGAAGTCTAAATCCTCAACTTTCGCATTGAGTTTGGCAGCGATGTAGTAACGTAGCCATTCCGGATTCATGCCTAGTTTTAAATACTTCAAGGGGTCTAGGGTAATGCCGCGGCTTTTGCTGAGTTTTTCACCACTGACCGTTAAAAACCCATGCACATTGACCTGAGAAGGTGTTTTTCGTCCAGAAAATTGGAGCATGGCCGGCCAAAACAAGGTGTGAAAATAGACGATATCTTTACCAATAAAGTGGATTTGTTCCACACGGGGATCTGTTATAAATTCTTCATAAGTTTGCTGTGTACGGGAAGGCTCATGCGGGTGATGAGCCGCTTGACCTTTATCAAAATGATTTTTCAAAGAAGCTAAATAACCTACAGGGGCATCTAACCAGACATAAAAATATTTGCCGGGCGCATCGGGTATTTCAATGCCAAAGTAAGGGGCATCCCGGCTGATATCCCAATCGTTCATTCCTGCTGCAAACCATTCGCTAGTTTTTTTAGCCACTTCAGCTTGTAGCCTTCCACTCTGGGTCCATTCTTTTAAAAACGTCACCACTTTTGGATCGGAAAGCTTAAAAAAGTAGTGTTCCGAACTGCGCAGTTCTGGGGTAGCACCCGACAAAACTGAGTAAGGATTTTTTAATTCAGTGGGAGAGTAGACGCTGCCGCATACCTCACAACTATCGCCATATTGATCTTTTGCATTACATTTTGGGCATTCGCCTTTGATATAACGATCCGGCAAAAACATGCCTTTGATCGGATCGTAAAACTGCTCAATGCTTCGGCTAGTTGTTAAACCCTGAACACGTAGATCTTTATAAATTTGCTGCGCAAGTTCGTGATTTTCCGGGGCATCCGTACTATGCCAATTATCAAAAGCGATATGGAAGCCTTCCAGATATTCAGGCCGGCCTGCAGCAATCGTGCTGACGAACTGTTGTGGAGTTTTGCCGGCTTTTTCCGCAGCGATCATGATCGGCGCACCATGTGCATCGTCTGCGCAAACAAAATGCACTTCATTGCCTTGTAGTCGTTGAAACCTTACCCAAATATCGGCCTGGATGTATTCCATCATATGGCCTATATGAAAGTTAGCATTGGCGTAGGGCAGGGCAGTCGTAACAAACAAGCGGCGCTTGGGCATAGAAGATTCCGTTTAAATAGAAGCTGATTTTAAAAGAAATCTAAAGCGGGTTGAAAAGCAGAGCGTTGCAGCCTATTTTTCGAGCCAGGTGAGTAGCTTTAACAAGCGAAGTTCACCTTGAGGATCAAATTCAAAAGATTCAAAGGACAACGTTTTTAAAACAGCTTGTCCGGATTCCGTTTGTTTTAAATTGCTTAAAGCTGTGCGAATGCGTAGGACTGCTTCGGGCGGCAAAGATTTTTGAGCAATAAGAGGGTTATAGAGCTGCGCAACAGATTTATGGATAATGCGATCACCTTCTTTTTCCCATTTTTTTGCAATTCCGGAATACGAAGCAATGCCGGCTACATCACCAAAACCGTTTTTTAAATAAAAGCCTGTTGCTTGCTGGTCTTTGATACGTTGAACATTTTCTTTTTCAACGATAATGCCATGATCACGTAATTCTGCGCGGCAGAACTTCGCCATATAAGCAGCTGATTCAGCCAGAATGAAACGTTTCCCTTTAGCATCAGCCAGTTTTTGTAAAGGTGAATTTTTTTCTACAACAAAAAAACATTGGCCATCAGGTTTGGCACTGGCGATATATTGATAATGATAGTCACGGATGCCGCGCGCAGGGTAATCACTGGGTCGAGCGATTACATATTTGAAACGACCCTCCTTCATGCCTTCTTCTAAAGAAGCAAAATCTCGTACCAAAATAATATTTACTTTTTCATTCGCTGCTTTAGACAAAATATCGGCAATGGGTTGATACTTGTTAATAACTTGCGCACTATCCAAACCCCCAGAAGTTCCCTCACTGACTGCCAGAATAGCTTGGGCGTGGACCCAGTTGGACATAAAAAACAGGATGCTGATCAAAAGACCTAATCTAAGACGTTTGTTGAGCATGGTGATATCCCCTGAAAAGAAAAAAGTACTCTGAAACGTTAATAGAGTAGCTGGCAGAGTTTCGCACCAAGCTGTAGTATTTACAAGAAAGCTAAGCTTTGTTCTTAAGCTGCAGCATCACTGCCTTGTAAGTTACTAAAAAATCAGCTTTGAAAGTCAGCTTGTTATGCATTTAACTACTCAAACTATTACGCAACTACTTCATACTATTGTTGATCCCAATACCGGCAAAGACTTGGTTTCGAGCAAAGCCATCAAAAACATTATTGTGGATGGTAGTGAAGTAAACCTCGATGTAGAGTTGGCGTATCCTGCACTGAGTCAAACTTCACTTATTCGTAATCTGGTAGATAATGCACTGAGCAAAGCTGGGGCCAGCAAGATTATTGTGAACGTTAGCAGCCGCATCATTGCGCACAGCGTGCAGCGTGGTTTAACTCCGATGAGCAATATTAAAAATATTATCGCGGTTGCTTCAGGTAAAGGAGGGGTAGGAAAAAGTACAACCGCTGTGAACTTAGCCCTTGCCTTGGCTGCCGAAGGGGCCCGTGTGGGGGTGCTGGACGCTGATATTTATGGCCCTAGTCAGCCTATGATGTTAGGGCTATCAGGCAAGCCTCCTAGCCTGGATGGAAAAAGCATGGAACCGCTGATTCATTACGGTATACAGGCTAATTCTATAGGCCTGTTAGTAGAGACCGATACACCAATGGTGCTGCGAGGCCCCATGATTTCCAGTTATCTGACCGAGCTTTTGACAAAAACCCACTGGCAGGATCTGGATTATTTAGTAGTGGATATGCCCCCCGGGACTGGGGATGTGCATTTAACCCTCTCGCAAAAAGTACCAGTCACTGGTGCAGTGATCGTTACCACTCCACAAGATATTGCGCTGCTGGATGCTAAACGAGGGATTCAAATGTTTGAAAAAGTAGGGATTCCCGTTTTGGGCATTATTGAAAACATGTCCCTATATCGCTGCAGCCACTGCGGCCATATTGAGCATATTTTTGGGCAAGGAGGAGGGGAAAAAATAGCTGCTCAATACAAGGTGGAATATTTGGGAGGATTGCCCTTAGATATATCGATCCGCTTGCAAGCAGACTCTGGAAAACCCACAGTTGTAGCAGAACCTAATGGCGAAATTGCTAATCTTTATAAAACTATTGCCCGACGCATTGCCATCAAAATTGCAGAAAGACCTAAGGATACTTCTAAAATAATTCCTAAAATTGTGGTTTCAAAAGATAAATAAGCATTTAAGAGCGATCTTGCCGCTAATCTTTGCTTTCTTGAGTCGTTAGAAGATGCATACGACGACGAATCTTAGCAAGCTCGTCTACATTACCTTTATCTTCAGCTAATTTAGCCTGCACTCCTAGCCAAGCTAGCAAAGGTCTACGCCAACCTTGTTCAGAAGCGGTTTGTGTAGCCAAGGAGAGGGCAGATGGCTCTACTCGGTGAATGCGCAACAGAACACCCGCAGCGATGAGTCGGGCCAGGGGATCTTCAATCTCAGCAAGAGTAGCTGCAGATGGCGTGGCTACGAAAGCATGATATTGCTGCGGCAAAAGTGCAGCTTGCAAATTTTCCAAACGCCCGAGAATAAAGCTTGCATAAGCTTGTTCTGCAGGCCCTGCATCGGTGGCCAGAGGTTGATATTCGGGGCAATTGTCCAGCTCTAGGCTAGCCACGCGCGCCGCACAGCGCACGAGCATACTGCGGGCCAGCAAATCCAGGCGCGCTGTACTGGCAATTTCATGACGTGCCCGCGAAAATTCAATTTCTGCTAGCTGGGTATTACCTTTAAGATAGGCAGCAACGGCGCTATTCAGAGCGCCGTGCGAGTTGACTTGCCAGTCGGGAGGCACTGGAGTAGAACTACAGCTAAGCAAGGTCAACAAAAGGGCTAACTTCCCTAAAAAGAAGATGATTCTCACGGTAATTTCAGCTCCACATCTCGATGAAATGGCCATTTGCGATTGACCTCATCCACTAATGATTCCACCTTACGCAGGCTAGCCTCAACGTCTGCTCGTAATGCACCTAAATCAGTCGTGGCAACCCGCGCATTGCTTGCTATAGCCTGAGCATCCATGAGTATGGCATCGACTTTTTTCAGACTAAGCCGGGCCTCACTTAAAATGCTATTTAGCTCTTTTACGGTGGCTTGTGTATCCTTCATGAGACCGCGAGGTCCAAAAATGCTTGCCTCTGCTTTAGCGAGGAGACTATTGGTCCGATCCAGGACGTGGATGACTTTTTTGGCGTTTTCTTCACTGCCTAAGGCAACGCCCAGTGCACCATAGCGGCCTTTTAAAGAATCTTTAACCTGACTAGTTAAGCTTTGGACATTATCCAGAGATTGGCTGAGGCTGGAATCACTGCGAGTTAACCTCTCCAAATTGTCAGCTAAAGTGCGCATCGTACTCAGCAGACGCGGCAGTTCAGCCGTCGCATCCCCGCGTAACACTTCACGTACAGACCCTTCTGGTAGGGGAGGGTCTGTCAGAATGCCTGTAAACGCCCGAAGACGAGTCTCGCCAACCAGACCCCGTTCCATCGTAAAAATGCTGGAGGTGCGTAACCATCGCGCATCTTTTTTGGCCACTTCGATCACGATTTTGGCACGACCATTCTCCGCAAGCTCGATGCGTTGGACTCGACCAATGGGAAAACCCGAAAATGATAAATCGGAGCCCACGGTGATTCCTTCTGAATCGTCAGCAATCAGAATCAATTTTTGGGTGCGTTCAAATACACCCCGGGCGTACATCAGGTACATCACCGAGCTAATCACTAAGCCTAGCAACAAAATCAATAGGGAGAAGGCCTTGAACTCAACATTTTTAAGAGGAGGAGTAGATTGCATAAGTGTGGTCTGTATCTAATCTAGTAGATGAAGGAACTCCAGTCTTTCCTGCTTGTTGGGTGCGAATGTCAACACAAAGATAAGATCGAAAACGGGTTTTTATCTTATAGAAACATCATTTTGCAGAATCTCCAAATAACCCTCTGATTTCAGCCAACTGTGAAATTCTTCCCCTATGTCAGGATGTACCATGCCCAGTTCTATGCTGGCCTGTAATAGGCCGAGTTTACTGCCGCAATCATAGCGGCGCCCTTTATAGCGGTAGGCAAGTACTTGTTCGGAATCGAGCAAAGTTGCGATTGCATCGGTCAGTTGAATCTCACCTCCAGCTCCACGGGTTTGGGTGCGAAGACGGTCAAAAATGGATGGGGTAAGGATATAGCGACCAGCCACAGCCATAGTGCTTGGTGCAACGTTGGGATGAGGTTTCTCAATCAATCCACTTATTTTTATGAGATCTGTTGTTAACGACTTGCCTTGGACAATACCATACCGTCCGGTATGCTCGCGGGGTATATCTTGCAGTGCCAAAATACTACATTGATGTTGAGCAAATAAATCGCTCATCTGTTTCATGATGGGTGGAGTGCCCACCATCAAATCATCTGCTAATAACACAGCAAATGGCTCACCTCGCACCAAGCGCTCAGCACACAAAACGGCGTGCCCCAGTCCAAGTGCTTTGGGCTGTCGAATATAAATACAGTCCATGTCATTCGGTTTAATGGCTTCTACAAGAGTTATTAAACTCTCTTTGCCTTGTGCCGCCAGTTCTGCTTCTAGTTCATAGGCGGTGTCAAAATGATCTTCTATAGCACGTTTGTTTCTGCCTGTGACAAAGATCATTTCACGAATACCGGCTGCATACGCCTCTTCCACAGCGTATTGAATAAGGGGTTTATCAACGACCGCAAGCATTTCTTTGGGTGAGGCCTTGGTCGCAGGTAGAAAACGCGTGCCCAACCCTGCTACTGGGAATACCGCTTTACTGACTCGAATCATTTCATGTTTCATTTTGAAACCCTACTAGGTTTGCTTCTCAGCAATGCTGATTAGTTATTAGAAGAGGGGACAACCAGGCGTAAAGCCGCGCTTCCCATCGGTGTAAAAATACTGGATACAGGTATACGGAAGGTCTTCTGGAGCATGACTTTCCCATGTGCTTACCCCTCCACCTGTAATCCCCTGAATTTTTCCCAGCGTGTATTTCTTTGAGTCAAGTTCAAAATACCGATATTTATTATCGGGAATATCGGCCAGCGAAAATTGTTCAGACCACTGGGACCCATTAGGTCCGGTCAGCTGCAGCAGAGCTTGGCCGGAATTTTTTCGGTTGTAGGTTCCAAACATCACAGCTATACCTTTCAATCCATTGTTTTGCCTTTGATGAGTCGAACTCATCGTTATGGGGATGGGTTGGGAGGAGCTTAAGGGCAAACTGGGCTGGAGTTTTCTTGAGGAATAACTCGCAGTCATATCTATGCCTTCAGCGATGAGATCTTTCCTGAGGTAATAAGGACGATCTAACCACTGTACATAATGCTCATCAATGAGCTTTTGAATACAGGAACCATAGGATTCCCAAGAAAATCTATCCCATACCTTCCACTTATCAATCAACATAATCTTAGGTCGATAATCGGCTATGTCTTGGCAAGGATTAATCTTTATTCCAAATTTTGGATTTTCGTTATATTTCTCCTGCCATGGGAGATAAAAATAATAACCAGAGGCCGGCAATCGATTTGCAGCGATATATTCAAAGTTCTGAAATGAATAAGCAATAATTCGATCGTTTTTTTCGGTAAAAAGCTGTACAAGCTGCGAAAACTCAGTGGTTTTGGGGAATTTCTTTCCTCCTAATTGCTGACGGTCTGCTGGTATCACTAGCGATAATTTTATAATACATCCTAAAGTCAGTAGCGAGACAATCATCCGTGATCGTTGACCTACTATAGAGTAATGATAAAAAAATATTAAGGGGAATACGAGTAGAGAATAAAAATAAGGTAAAGTGTGGAAATTTATACCTCTAATAAGAAGACTACCCATTGCCATAAGAATTAAAATTGACCTCCAAGGGAATTTATTTTTTTCTTGTACCGCTAAAAGATAGATTGCTATTAGCATAATAAGAAAAAGAAACAACTGTGTAGTACTGCTTAATATACTATTGAAAGCAATATTAATTAAATTGAAAAAATCTAAATTAGTACTGTTATATAAAGGTAATATTTTAAAGTTTAAATATATATGAAATGCTAGAAAGCCAGCTATTGAACCTATATAAGTTAAAAATAAAATATTGGTGATGATACCTACTATATAAGAGATAAAAGATTCAATTAAAAAATACTTCTTTAAGGAAGCAAAAAATAATAAGATTGAAAGGGGGAGATAGTTAACGGCTAAAAAAGGAAGTGAAGCGATTAGTATATTTCCAACTACAATATTCCTTAAGGGAAGCGCTATTTCAGATACAACTGGTAGTGTATACTGTGCAAGAATGATGACTAAAAGTAGGCCAGCCAATACCTGATATTTATACATATGACCAAACATTGCTGGAAAAAAAAGTAGTAAAACGCTTACTACTCCTACTATATAAGTATTTTTTTTAAAATCGCTTTTTAGTAATGGTGAAAAATATATTGAGAATATAGCTATTATCTGAAAAATTAATATTAAAAAACGGTGTCCTTTAATACCAAAACTTCCTATTTTCTCAAGAAAAAACCCTGGAAGAAAAGTTAATGGCCCATGATGATTAAAAATTTGTGAATATAAAGAACTCCCCGCGGCAATCATTTTTGCTGCAACAATTGTTTCCGATTCATCCCCCCATTCCATATAACTTAATAATTTAATCTGATATCGGATAGCGAGGAGTATAAAAATACCGAATATAAAAAGAAAGAAATATTTAAAAATTTTTTCTTGTATATCAGAATTTTTAAAGTAAGTTAGTATCATTATTTTTTAACTCGCTCCTATTGTATTTTCCAAAGCAGGTTTTAAATAAAACTTTTAATACAGAGAGATTTCCCTTAAAACTGCTTATTTTTGTTGGAACTTCCCCTTTTGGATATTTCCGAACGGTAGGAAGCTCAATGCACCTGTATCCAAGCTTTGGAGCTCTATAAGATAAATAGGCCAGTAATTCATAACCCTCAAATACGTCCCGAAAAGGGGCAATATTTGGATCAAGAAGCATTTTTCTGCTGTAAGCTCGAAATCCTTGGGTAGTGTCTGTCCATTTGAACCCTGAGGCAATGCTTAGCATGGGCGCATGAATAAACCGAATGCCAAAGTAGCGTGACTTGGGGGTATTTTCTGCAACGCCTCCTACGATAAAACGGGAGGCTTGTACAAAATCTGCTCCCTCTTTTAAGGCTGAAATAAAGCGAGGAATAGCTTCGGGGTCGTCCTTATCATTGCCATCAATAGTAATAATTCCTTCATACCCCTGCTCAAGCGCGAAAGCGTACGCACAGCGAAGCTGGGCGCTTAATTTGCCTGGCCCTGTTTTTATGAGCAAGCCGTGCACTCCAGATTTTTCCAAACTGTTTTGTTCAACAGACCCATCCGTACTGCCCCCATCGACAATGAGAATATCGGCAAGACTAGGAATCTTGAGCGCTACCATTTTTGCGAGCAGGCTCCGGATGCGTTGACCTTCATTGATGACGGGTATGACTACACAATACGAATGTTGCCTGCCAAGCCAGAATGGAATTTCGAAGTTTGGAACTTGCCAGGTATACCCTATTGCTGGGGAAGTAGGGGAAGTGTTATGCATTTTGCTGCTCACGACACACGAAGTGTGATGAGTATTACTCCTATGATGACCAGTAAAATTCCCAGGCCAGTTGTCCAATGAAAAGGTTCCCTGAAAATCCAGACTGAAAAAAACGCTACAGTAGCGATAGCTCCTGCGGTCAATACCGGATGAGCGACATTCAAAGGCAAACGTGCCAGTGCAGCCGCATACAGAAGAAAAGTTGCACCGTATAGAGCAAGTCCAAGCCAGAAAGGCCAGTTAGTTAACGCTGCTATAGGTTCACTAAAACTAGGAAACTTTCGAGGGGGTAGGATGGCAAGTTTGATCAACATGCTTGCCGAGGCGTTTGTAGCAATGCCTAGTATGAGTAAGAACCATTTCATGAATTCACTCCGGCTACTGCCTGATAATTTTCCTTGGCTATTTTTAATGCTCGCTCAATGGAGAGTAGGTGAGGCTCATTATCCGTTGCCAGCATCTCAATACAGACAAGGTGATCTGGAAGATAAGCTTGAAGGGCTGTATAGACCCTGCTGTGGTCAACAGTACTGTTGCCCAGAGGAAGTAAATCAGGTTCACTCGCATGAATATGAGCGATCAGTTCGGCGTTATTAGCAAGCACATCCTCTACCTTCTCTTCATTTATCATAAGAGCGCCAGTATCTAGTTGCATCCGGATAGCAGAATGACCAACGTGTTTGACTACGAGTGCGGTTTCAGAGCTTGTAGTCATAAAGTTTGCCCCATATCGGAGGGGGTTAGGTTCAAGGCAAATCACAACTCCGTAGGACTGTGCAAGCTCTCCCAGCTGCCTGAAAAATGAAACCGCAATGTCCAGGGCTTGGTGATCGCTTATCCCGCTACGGTCTCTGTTTTTAGGGGAACCGAAAACTAGTCGGGTAGCTCCCAGACCTGCAGCGATCCTGCACAGAGCCTCAAAATGCTTGAGCATTACATTTTGTATGTGCACAGGGCCGAAAATATTTAAACCCGTGGTTCCAAACAATAATGCCTGCATGCCTGTGATTTCAATGCCACGCTCACCCCACCAGGCTTTTACACGCGCTATATTTTCATTACTTGCAGTAGCAGGAGCTGGAAAATATTTTCCCGGTGCAATATCAATTGCATTAATACCGTACTGGTTTAGTAGTTGAGAAATCTGTTCATCTTCTGAGACATCCCAAGCAATATTAGAGATGGCTAATCTCATGCTATGGTTCCAGTTTGCTGTTTTAAGGTGATCGGTTCAGACTGAGCATAAGCGCGAATAGCTTGAATGGTTTCACGGATACCGTATTGATAATTGCCCTGCACACCAAATACTGCTCCATATTGGGTATGAAGATCATAGTGTGCTGGTCTACCCGCAAGTTCCTGTGTAAAAGGTTTTCCAAAGCCTTCTAGCGCTATAGTAGAGACACTAATAGGGGCCCCTGTTAAGTGGAGCAGATGTAAATTTGCATTTATCGCAGCTTGTATGTCGTACCAGAGATTTACCATTGGGTAGAACTGGAAAATACTTCGGCTTTCAATGGTGTGCAGATTATTATTGTTTAGGAAATCGAAAATAACATTTTTGCGCAGGCCCGGACCCACCAATCCAGGTAGTCTAATAATCAGATGTTTTGGAAAAAAACTTTCCACAAACTTTTCTAGTTGGCGACGGTGAAAGCCATAAGCGAGGAGGTTATTTTCATCAACGGTGTGGTCTTCGTTGACCCCGACAGGATTTTTAAATACGTCAACAGTACTAATCAGTATGAAGTTTTTGCACTCAACAGTCTTGAGGTGTGCAATCAACCCTTCAATTTTCTGGCGATCCGCCTCAGGTTCACGGTTAGCAATCCATTTTTGAGCGGGTGCTCCAGCGCAGACTACCGTATTAAATTTTTTTCCTCTAATCTCACTAATATTTGTCGAACGGTAAAGCGCTTCAAACTTAGCCTGCTTCATCAGGGTACTGCCGACAAACCCTGAGAATCCTATCAGTGCATCCATATGTGATTCCTATGTATTTTTCATTGGATCAGTGGAAAAATTTTCCATGTCCAGTTTGGCAAGAACATCATATATATTGTCAATTTTTCCGCCTAGCACGGAATAGCAAGCAGGTAGCTCCGGATGTTTTTCAAATAAAATTGGGCGCCCATCGTCTGCTTCGTTTTTTACGAGGATGCTTTTTACCTCAAAAAGGGAATCCATATATTTTGCCTCTAAAATTGAGGGTAAATATCTGCCTGCATCCTTTACCATACGGTCAACCCGGCTTGTCCGACTATAGTGATTCAATCTTTGGTAAGGATCTACTCCCCACTCATCTTTCCAGTACATATGAGGTGTATAGCGAACATGGGAAAGCGTATGTAAGCCCAGGGCTGGGAACGGCATCATTGAAAAAAATGGACCGTCCATAACGGTAACTCCTAGGTTTTGTAATACTGGCGGAGCTTGCATGAGAATCATCTCGGTAATTTCATGTTTTATCTTTGTTTGGGTAGTTGGAAAATCACCCTCAAACTGATTGAGGCCGCTGTAAGTGCAGTTGAAAACGTAACTACAAGTTAATTGCTCTTTTGTACCCCGTTCAGACTGCAGAGTCAGCACTAAGCTTTGATTTGGACCTTGGGAAATCGCAGTTACGCGGGTTTGTAAGCGTACTTGCACATTGTTTTCTAACAACTCATGTTTTGCCCATTGTGCGAGTTTTGTGGTATCAAACGTATATTCTTCAACAAGAAACACATTTTCTATCAGCCGTTGATCAAACAAAGCACGTAAAGAAGCTTCTGCCGGTTTAATGTTTGCACCAATTTCTCGACAAAAACGTTCGAATTGTTTGGCAGTAACTTTAGAGTTACGACGAGCAATTGCATAAAGCTTGGTGAGGTCTCGATTTACTGCTTCTGAAAAGTCATTTACAAATTTAGGAAAATTAACCCGACTCCTGTAGGCAGTCGTAAAGCTCCGCGGATAATGGTAGCCATTATGGACGCGCGCTTGATTGTTATAAGAAGCGCGGGTGAGGAGGGCAGACTCTTGTTCGATAAGAATAATATTTTTTAGGCCTCGTTGTTTAGCCAAATAAACAGCTATAGCGGCACCATAAAAACCTCCTCCGATGATGATTGCATCGTGTCGGCACTGATCAGTACTCATTTCATCACTCGTCCAGGTTCATCGCGCCCTTCATGAATCCCTTCTTTGGAAATGGTTGATGTTATTTCTTCGACATTTAATTTTTCACGTCGAGTCAGCCGTGCACTAGTAAACTCTTGCCCTACGTGATAGAGCGGGCCTTCGTTAGAAAGACTAGCCATGTGAAGGATATATTCGCCCAGTACCAATAGAACTAAGGAAATAAGAAAAAACATGCCGGATTGCTGTAGCGATAAGCTAATCCAGCCCGGTGCAACATCTGCTTTAAAAAGTCCAATACCTAGGACATAGAGGGAATAAAGCAAGTTAGCTACCGCGCCAAACAACGACAGCCAGGTTACCAAGCGCATCGGCGCGTGCGTAGTGGATACTAGCAGACGTATTGCGCGTTCGATGCTCTCCCCAAGCCGCTTTTTATGCGTTGTTTTTGGAGTAGCGCTGTAGCTAAGATTGACTCGGGCAAACCCACTGGTTGCTGGTAGATGCCGATAACTTAAAGCAGGTTGGGGATGCTGAAGAATAAAATTGACCACTCTTTTGCTCAGAAGTCGGTACTGGGGCGCTTCTTTCGCTAAATTAATACCGCTAAAGAATTTGTACAGTACATTAAATAACAGAGAAGCACTGCGGTAAACAAAGCTTTGATTTAGCTGTTGTTCATTTTTCGCGAAGACCACATCAGCACCCGATACGGCCTTATCTAACATTTCCGGCAGGAAGGCTATATCATCAAGCAGCGGGTCGATAACGGTCACAAAATCCCCCAAAGAATTTTCCAGACCCACCCAGCAGGCCGCATCGACATCAATTTCTTTGGTTAGAGCATACACTTGTAAATTAGGAAGCCTGTTTTCTCCGGTAAGATTTTTCAGGACTAAAATACTCTCATCTTCGGAAGCATTATCAACCACTATAAGTTCATAGTCGCTTACCAAGGGTGAAATATGCTGGATAGCGTCTAATAGAAGCTTTTCCAATTGATTAGATTGATTACGGACAACATACACCACTGAAAGAAAAATCGGAAAATACACTATTAAAACTCCCAATATGCGCTAATGCGCTAGCTTGGCGCATTTCTAAAATTATCATTCTAGTCGCTATCATTACTTGTCATTTTTTTCCTAACTTATCTGTCACTTGCTAGAATGCAAAAGTGTTGCTCGGGCCAGAGAGTTCTCTTGTAGGTCCACAATTCCGCTGTTCTTGTAAATTACTTCCATGGGTTTTTGTTGGCAGTACCCATGCAAGAGATGCGTCTGGTATTCATTAGGGCAGAAAATGGAGTTAAATCAGGACCTTTTAAGTTATTTCTTAGATATATTTAATCACCAGTGACATACTTTCAATAAGCAGTAGTACCAAGAATAGCCTTACCATTCCATAAGGGATGGGAGGGACGCTTATCAGAGTATTCTCGGTTTGCTTGGGAGCTTGCAGAGCACAGGCTACGGGAATGATTCCTACGGCAATGCTAAACAGTATGACTTTAACGGCAAATCCTATCGAGACTGCTGGATTAAATACCCGTCCTACCATGCGGGTGAACCCTGGAATACCCCAAGGGGAAAGCCCGTAAGCGACCAAATAGGCCAGTATTAGAGCCACTACACAGCTAACCGCGGCCAGCGTTAATACTGCAAAAATCATGGAAATGACTCGCGGAAGGAGTTCACTGCGCATGGGATCTATCCCTTGTTTACGCAAGTTTTCGAACTCGCCGCGGTGCTGCATGGCTGCAAGTGAGGTGCTGATGCTTATCCCGGAACGTATGACTACCATTAATGCGGCTGACAGGGGAATTAACTCAAGCACCAGTACGCGTACTACCATTTCCAAGGCATATTGTGAGAGGCCATAGCTAAATGCAGTCACTACAACAATGCGAATTAACACCAAGCTAAGCAGCGCATATAAAATCGTGAACCAGGCCAGCACTTGCCACGTACTGATCACAATTTGTTTGGCAATGGCTACACCATTTATTCGGTTATAGGTAGAGGGAGAAAGCATAAGCACGAGTACTTGCGCCCCAAAGTGAATAATGTCCCACCAACTGATTAGTGCTCTACGTAGCGCAGTGGAAAAGCGCTCAACAGTGGGGCTGAGAGATGAAACTGGTTTCATAAGCTTAATGATACCTATCGTTTCTGGCCTTGGAGTTATTAATGAGAGCACACTCAAGTCAAAATTTTCACAACCCGCTGAAAATTAAATAAAAAGGTTTGCGTACTATTTATGAGCTTTTCCAGCAAAAAAAGCTTCAAAAACCGCATCAATATTAGGGTAAAGCCTCCTTAAACAAGCCGGACTGTTTTTAGCTCTCGCCCCGCCTCTAATAGGATGATCTCATCGGCTAATTGGGCGATTTCTTCATAAACATGGCTGATATACAGCATGGGTAGTTTGACGACATCGCGTAACTGTATGAGGGTATTGAGTATTTCTTGCTTACGAGCCTGATCTAGCGAAGCCAATGCTTCATCCAATAAAAGCAGCCTCGGTGCAGCAAGCAAGGCACGGCCGATAGCAACACGTTGCCGTTCGCCACCCGAAAGCGAGGCAGGACGGCGCGCTAACAGCGATTTTAGGTTTAGCAATTGCACGGTAGCGTCAAATGAAAGCAAAGGGCAATGCTGGGTATTGCGCACTTGCCCGTACCGTAAATTCTCTTCTACAGATAAATGTGCAAACAATAAGGCGTCTTGAAATACCATTCCTAGCCGACGCTTTTCAATAGCCAGATTAATGCCCTGCTTGGAATCTAGCAGGGTTTGATCTCCAATACAAATCCGTCCTTGGCAAGGCTCAATGAGCCCTGCCATCGCCTGAATCAAGGTAGTTTTTCCAGCACCCGATACTCCAAATATGCCTAATACACGGGCTTTGGAGTGAATATTGACCTTTAGATCAAAATCTCCACGTTGCACCTGTAGCTGAATCTGCATCTCACTCATGGCGTTTGCAACAAATGCTGATGTCTACGTGTTAGCCATTCAGAAAGTGCCAGTGCGGCTGTAGATAATGCCACGGCAATAATGCATAGTATCCAGGCGGATGCATCTGCCCCGGGAGTCTGGGTATAAGTGTAAATGGCTAGCGGTAGAGTTTGGGTTTGGCCTGGAATATTGCTTACAAAAGTGATGGTGGCGCCAAATTCACCTAAACAACGTGCAAATGCAATGGAAGCGCCAGCGGCGATGCCAGGCCAGGCAAGCGGTAAAGTAATGCTGAAAAATAAGTCAATAGGGCTGGCTCCTAGTGTCCGGGCGGCTAATTCTATGCGCCGGTCAATCCCTTCAAAACTCAAGCGAATTGCCCGTACCATCAATGGAAAAGCCATAATAGCGGCAGCCAAAGCAGCACCCGTCCAGCGAAATGCCAAGGTGATCCCAAACCATTCGTATAAATAGCTTCCGATCCATCCCTTGCGACCTAATAGCGTTAACAGAACAAATCCGATGACTACGGGCGGCAATACTAAAGGTAAGTGAACCAAGGCATCAAAGAAGGTCTTTCCAAAAAACTCTTTACGCGCTAAAACCCAGGCAATGCCGATGGCTATTGGAAGACTGAACGCAACTGCTACAAAAGCAATTTTCAGGCTGAGCAGTACAATCTCTAATGTTTGGGTGTTGAGCATCCGTCACGAGATATTAAGGAGAGATAAACCCTCGAGACTGCCATACGGAACGAGCAGCAGAAGAGCCTAGATAATTGAGTAAGGCTTTGGCTTGTGGCTGTTGACTGGATTGAAGCAGAGCTGCCGGATAGGTAATCGGGGGATGTAACTCTGTCATGAATGTTCTAACAATTCTTACTTTGGGTTCTGCTAAGGCATCTGTTCGATAAACAATCCCCAATGGTGCTTCCCCCCGTGCCACCAAAGTCAGAGCCGCGCGTACATTCTCCGTGCTGGCTAAAAAAGGCTGTACAGTAGTCCAAAGGCCTAAAGATTGCAGCGCGGCTTTGCCATATTTGCCAGCGGGAACGGCTTCTGGATTAGCCATTGCAAAACGTTGCCCCGCAAGTGCTTGTCGTAAAGCGTGTTCCAGTTGCGGGCCGGGTTTTAAGGTGAGCTGAAGAGGGTTATCGGCGGATGTGATCAAGACGAGCTGATTGGATACTAAATTTATACGGCTCTGGGGGACTAATAGTTGATGAGTCTCTAGATAATCCATCCATTCTTTATCGGCGCTTATAAATATATGGGCAGGTGCACCGTTTTGAATTTGTCGAGCCAGCACATTACTGCCCGCATAAGAAATGCTTACTTTTTGCCCACTTTGTTTTTCAAAAATAGCGATTTGCTCATCAAGTGCTTCTTTTAAGCTAGCGGCAGCGAAAACCATAAGGCTTTGGCCTAGGGCTGAAAAACTGGCACAGCAAAAAATCGCTGTCATTAAAAACAAGCGTACGTACATTTTTATAGAATCTTTTTAATTATTTAACTCAGAAACAGCAGCCGAACAGCTTTAAGTGTACTGGCGGACGATACCAAGAGAGGCCTGAATCGCGTGCACATCGCGCCTGCAAGGTGCGCACAGCCTACGTCTGAGCCAGAGTGGTGTGCACGGACCCCGCTAAAAGCTAACTCTCATTAGAAGTAAAAAAATTTAATTTGCACCAAGTTTTTGCCGAGTCCGTAAACGATCAACTACTATTTCTCAACTTAATAGTCTGCCATTCTCTCACATAAAAATAATTCCAGACCTGCTTACATTATCACGATTTTTTATTTTCTAATCTTTATGCGCATTTACCTAGCCTCACAAAGTCCACGTCGACAAGAACTCCTACAGCAGATTCAGGTGACATTTGATTTATTGCTGCCTGATGCATCAGAAGATACCGAATCTGTAGAAGCAATCTTGCCTAATGAACGGCCTTTAGCTTATGTGAAACGGGTGGTACGTGCCAAAGCACAGCTTGCACTGCAACGATTACATAAACGACAGTTACCGGTACGTCCCATTCTAGTAGCAGATACTACGGTAGCCTTGGCTAGGCAGATATTCGGTAAACCTGCCTCTCCTGCTGAGCATAAGCAAATGTTGCACGCTCTTTCCGGCAAAACGCATCGGGTTATTACAGGAGTGGCTCTAGTTACTGCAGGACAGATGAGTGAGACGGTGAGTATTTCCCAGGTAACTTTTGCGGCACTTAGTCCCAGCCAGATCCAGCGTTACATTGATAGCCACGACGGGCAGGATAAAGCCGGAGGTTATGCTATTCAGGGATTAGCGGCAGCGTTTATCACCCATATCAGCGGCAGTTATTCGGGCATCGTGGGTTTACCCTTGGCAGAGACTGCTCAGCTATTAAAATTATAGCTAAAGGTTTTAAAATCTTAAAATCAAATCAAACCACACCAACAGGCTCGCTGTATGGCTGCCAGTTTATTATCTACTTTTAACTTGGCCATCGCGTTGGCCAAATGAAAAGCCACCGTTCTTTCGCTACAGCCCAGCTTGATACTGGTTTCCCGGCCAGAAAGTCCCTCAAAGGCCAAGACAAGACATTCTGCTTCTCTGGCGGTCAAAGGGCTTTTCTCTGCAGCCAGAGCCCGTTTCAGTAGAGGCCATATATTTAAGGCTGACCAGGTCACGGAAGCTGCTTCAGCCCGATCATGCCAGGAACGGGAACTAAACATAAAACACTCGAAGGCACGGTTAGCCGGCAAGGGAAACTCGACTCTGACCAAACTTTGGTAACCATGAGCTAGCCATAAACGCCGCCATTGGCTTTGCTTTGCATCGGCAGATTTTCCAATGTCTTGCCATGCTACCAAAGACGCATCAGAGTCACGCCATGGCACACCAAAGTCATCGCTATCCGCTAGGGCTATGGCCGCATCTAAAACAGACGCGGGATAATGGGTCAACACTATACGGTCTTGTTTTGCACCAAAAGGATCCGGCCCCAGCACAGCAATAGCCTCGACAGACTGATCCTGCAAAGCGCTTAGCCAGTCGATGAGGATACTTTCAGAGCTTACCCCTGTCAAAATTAACAGGTAGCGCCATGGGCGAGGATTTGAATCATATGAAGACAATAGCATTACCGTTCAGATAGTATTTTGCAAAGGATATGAATTTTTGCATAGATGTAATCAAATCAACCCGATTACAAATCTTGCAAGTTGTATAGATATGTATCGATGGGTAGCCCTCTGAAATCTAATCAGAAGAAGTCAATACGCTACCCCTAACATCCCTAACGGAGATAATCCATGACTTTTCCTTTATATCAACGACCTGGCACAGTTGCTTTTCTAGACGACGATCCAGCCTATCTTGAAATGCTGGCTGATGTAATGCCTGCCGACTGGCCCATCAAATTATTTATTGACCCTATGGATTGTATTACAAGCCTACGGCAGCAATATCCCCGCTGGGAAACGGATACCTGGCGTCAACAAGAGATGATTGAGCGCTCTCGCAATGGACAATCCTTAATACAACAAATACTTCGTTACTGGGCAGAAGATGGAACCCAGCGCTTTGAACTAACGCGAGTATTGGTCGTGGATTATTCCATGCCCGCGATTAATGGCATGCAGGCTTTAAGTCGTTTATCCGAATGGCCGGGCTCTCGTATTCTTTTAACAGGGCAAGCCGATGAACGCGTTGCAGTTACCGCCTTTAATCAAGGCCTCATTGAGCAATTTATTCCAAAGCAATCCAGTGATGTGACCCGCAGATTAACCGATTCAATTAAAAGATTTTTGACTTTTCCTGTTCCCAGTCAAAATCAGATGTGGCGCTCCACTCTTACACAGGAACAATATGCTTTGCTATCTTCGCCTCTCACTGCCCGCTTATTGAGCGCGTTGATCCAAAAGCAGCGCTGGGTAGAGTATGTGGTGATTGGCGCACCTTTTGGAGTATTGGGTTTAGACGCAGCGGGACAAGTCGCTTGGCTCCAGTTGGAACATCGGGACCGTCTGGATGACCTTGCTGAGTTAGCCTGGTCCCAAGGTATGTTTGCCCCCGAAGTAAAAGATATCCGCTATGGCAGAAAACTGGTTGATCTTGAGTTGCAAATTGCCTTGAACAGCAATAATCCTGCGCGTTTAGTCCCTGCCGTTCCGCTGGGTGAAGAGGTACCACTGCTAACGGCAGTGTTTCCTTTGGACCTGCAAATTTCTTCAGGCAGCTACGCGGCTTATCTGGCTTCTCAAGCTAACCGGTCAGTACCGGAAGTCCTTGCTGTTGGGGTGTAGGGCCTATCACATTTTTCGCGTGAACGGGTCCGCGCCTGCCTGCACGCCTAGGAAAGGTGTGCCAGCCTTCCCGTTATCGTGGACCTCGAGTGGGGTGGTGTGTAGCTTGTTGCCTTCAGGTAACAGCGCAAAAAATCCTGCGCGCCTGGCAAAGCCCTGCTGGGGCTCACCACGGCAGCGTTTGCGCCTTTTGCAGGGTTATTTGACTCATCGCGCATACTTGGCGCAACCCTTATATTTCATCTCATCCTTTAAGTAAAAAAGCTTGTAAATAAGCACCTCCAAGGGTCCGCATCCGGAAGCGTACTGATACGCCTGAGCCCTCTACAGGGGGTGTCAAAACCCCTCAAAACTCTTCTTTTAAAACTTTTTTATGCTTTGGAGAGGCCGAAAAGCCAAGCAGAACGATCTAGCGAAGGCCTGGTAACGACAAAAAGGTGCGTATTAGAAGGTATTTCTCTGAACTACAGAGTAACAACTTATCACAAGCTGTTAAGGAAATACGACATATTAAATGCTTTTTTTACAATTACTGGATTAGATACCTGTCAATTTTGACAGGTAAAGGTTTTTAGTACTACTAGTGTTGAGGCTGAAAAAGAACTAGCCTAAAAAAACAAAATAGAGAAAATATCTTTCAAAAGGACGGTGTATGAACTGTTTTTTTAAATTGCGCATTTTTGTATTTAGTTTTTTCTCAATAACTTCAATAGGGGTTTCCGTTAGTAGTGGACACGCAGGAGTCATTATTCAGAATAATGAACAAAAGGCAGAAGTGACTGGCAGCATCATTAATGAAGCTGGTTCAGGAAGTAATGCAAAAATGAACGTTAGTTCTGTTACTCAGAAGCAGAAAATTACAAATAATAAGCAAAAAACAGAAATTAAAGGTGTGATACTTAATAGTGCACAAAATGGAGCCTCTAGTATTGTCAATATCGCCTCCAAAACCCAAACCTCAAATAACGGGAAACAAGTAGTACAAGTTAATGGAAATATTGTGAATACTGCAAGTGGACGTGGTGTAACAAGTGAGGTAACCATAGGAAATAAATGAAAATTTAAATTGGAGTTAAAAGCTCCAGTCAGGTGGCCGTTGTTAAGCACAGCGGCTTTTTATGTAAAAAAGAAGGAGGATCTATGAAGAAGGTTTCTATTTTGTTTTTTTCTGCAGTTGTATCATTACAGGCACATGCAGCAGTAACCGTAGGTGGTAATAATCAACAAAAAGTTACTGTTACTAATGGAGCTATTGCCAACAGCGCTGTAGGCGTTGGTGCAAAAGCTACTCAAAACGTAGCTTCTAATAAAGGAAACGTTAAAATTGGCGGTAATAATAAGCAAGAGGTGACCGTGAAAAACGGGGCTATTGTTAATAGTGCAGTGGGAGTGATGTCCAAAGCTGAGCAAAATATAGCTTCTAATGAAGGAAAATAATAGTTATTTTCCGAATTAACAAATAGAGATGCGTACACTTTTAAAATCCTAAAGTGTAAGCATCTCTTTCTTCTTTTAAGGAATATTAGAAATGCATTTTAAAAACAAATATTTGCTTATTTCTGTTTTTTTTACATTATTTTCAAATATAGGAAGTGCTGAGCAGAAGCCTCCTGCTGCACGTACTGGTTTAGAACCAGCTGGACGTAATAAAGTCGCAATTGTGCAGGCTCGCTCTTTGATTGAAGTGGACAGTAGCAATGCAGTTGCAAAAAAATCTGTAGTATCGGGCCCTCTAGGTCAAAGCTGTTCTACTAATGTGGGCAACACTACAGATAACACTACTCAACCTGGTAATAAATATGGACCTGCTAAAAATACTGATCAAGTATTGGTAGTTAAGGGATCTGTTATAAATATTTGCAAGTAGAGGTTATTTTAATAATAAAAGGCTTGCTTATATGAATTTGGGAAGAAAACAAAAATTATTTCTATTAGTTTGTGCTTTTTTTATATTAAATGCTTGTACGTTTAATGCAGATTTGGAAAGGCGTATTGATGTTATTGAGAGGGGGAGTGTTGATCAAAAACCTCTAACTTCTCCGACAAAATCAGTTTCTGTGCTGCGAGATGCCTTGGCTTGCATGGATCAAATGTTAAGAGAGGAGCAGGTCCCGACGACTTTGATCGCTGTAAAGTCTATACCCGACATCTCTGGCCTCTATAGTACGGGTACCAAAGACATGTTGATTACCGCGTTATCGAGAATGTCGCGGTCCAGCCAGGCTTTTAAAGTTGTAGATTATGAAGTCGATCCTCTTCGACAAGATACCGTTCAGACAATTACCGGTTTGTTATTATCATCGGGCGCTATCGAATTGCAAAGGCCACAAATTTACATTAGTGGTTCTATTAGTTTTGGAGATAGAACGGTGACCTCCAAGCGCTCAAGTATCGGGGTTTCCACCAATAGTACAGATACGGGTTACAGCTGGGATATTCTAGGCTCAGCAGTAGGTTTGGATCTGCATTTAGGAGATATGAAAACCCGAACTTTCTATCCTGGCATGGACTCAGCCAATGAGTTAATTGTTGCAGGAGGAGGGCGTTCCATAGAAATAGGTGCCAAAGCGTCGGGCCTCCCCAAACATATTTATCGGGTAGGCAGTCAATTTGAGGTGTCTGCTGATAATAACCAAGGAGCTGGAGCTGCTATAAGAGCACTCGTAGATCTTGGGGCTATCGAATTGGTAGGTAAGTGGTCGCGTGTTCCTTATTGGCAATGTTTGGAATATGAAAGCAATCATCCAGAGTTTTTGCGCCAAATACGTCAATGGTATGAGGAAATGTCAGTTGCTGAGCGTATTTCATCCATGCAGCGGGCACTAGCGGAGCAGGGGTATTGGAAGGGAGAAATAACCGGTGAATTAGATGACAATTTACGCCATTCTCTTATGCTATATCAATCCGCTACCGATCTTATACCCTCCGGCATGGTGAATTTTGAAACTTACACCCGTTTACTGAGTACTTACGTAAAAGCCGATAGCGAAGGCAAATTCTATCGGGCTGGTTGGAATAGCAAAAACTTTGAAGAAGAGACTTTGCCTAAGCCCGAAACCTTAAAACCAAACGCTTTACGGCCTTGGTCACCCATAGCGTTAGAGCTGTTGGGAGGAAAAGGCAATGAACTCACCATAGGTGATGCTATTGTGTTACGGGTAATTCCACCGCGTACGGGTTATCTATATTGTTATTACCAGGATGCTACGGGGGTAGTGAGCCAGCTTTATCCTAATCCTCTGCAGCGGTCAAAAATAGTACAGGGAGGTCGAGGTTTATTAATTCCAGATATTAGTAACCCCAATACTTTCTTGATGCAGGCTAGCTCTGCTGGGGCTGAAGAGGCTGTATGCCTTGTCAGTGAAAGCTCTTTAGATAAACAGCTCCCTGAAGCTTATACCGCCGCTAAGCTTGAGCCTATAAAGACTGCCCGGGATCTTTCCGAGTTAAAAGGGTTCTTAGGGAATATGAAGTCTTTGCAAACACTTTCGGTTTCTGAATATAAATGGAAGATAAAAGGAGCAGCATTAGCTCCACCAGCTGCAGTGGCTCCTGAAGCTGGGGCAGGCGGCAGCACTCAACCTGAAAAGGCCACCCCATGAAATACCCCGCACGCAAGTTTTTCATTGCTGCATTAACTTGCAATATATGGGGGAATATGGCCTTTGCAGCCATTATTCTTCCGTCTGAACCGGCAGTTAAAGAGCAGGGTACTGCCGAAACAGGTCCTGCACAGCGTTTGCCTTCCATTCGCATTTCTCCACCCAAAAATGCTGTTGCTCCGGATAGTGAAGATTTATTGCGGCGGGCACAGGCTGGGGAAACCGATGCCATGTTACAGCTAGGGTATGCCTATTACATGGCAGGTACTTCTCCTCAGGCTATGGCTAATGCCCGCAAATGGTTTAAGGCAGCAGCTGATAGTGCGGAGTCCCGGGCGATGCTGGCCTACGGGTATCTGCTTAGCCAGGGCTATGGGGGTATGCGGGATGTTCAGCAAGGGCGTGAGCTGTTGCAACGTGCACAGGAGCAGGGTTTGCCTCGTGCTACTTATATTCTTTCTGCCTTGGAAGCGAGCATTCCCGGCAGTAAAAAGCGTGCTGAGGCCAGACGCTTGCTAGAACGTGCAGCTACGGCAGGAGATGTCATCGCCCAGAATGCGCTAGGGATCGAATATGAACTGGAAGGAGACATTAGCACTGCAAAGCATTGGTATGTAAAAGCCATCAATCAAGGTAGTGATGTCGCATTGGCCAATTTCAGTCGTTTAGAAAAAAAATCTACTGGCGCTAAGCGCAGCAGCATAGAGAAGCTAAAAGACGGGGTGGCTGATGGAGATGCAGTGGCTATGTATGAGTTAGCCATGCGCTACCATAAAGGGGATGGGGTAGGGCGTGACTATATTGAAGCCCTGAAGCTATACCAAAAATCAGCCGATCGCGGGTATAAAGCTGCTCAAGAAATGGTGAGTTTAATCATGAGCCGGCCCAGTTCTGATCCTAAGCTGCCGTTTTCTCTTTCCTGGATGGCCACCTTGGCTGATCGCATACCGGGTGGTACAGAACAAAGCCAGAATGCTACGAATGTTTTTGAGTTACCCCGCCGATATGAAGATGCCCTCAGCGGTTTAATAAATGCAACTACTGGGCAAGTTGATCAGAACAAAAATTTACAGAACAAATAATTTGTTTTTAAAAATAAGCTTTCTATTTAATTTTTTAATTAACCTGAGTCAGAATAAATGAATAGATTGGATATGAGAAGTTTAAGCCTAATAGTGGGGTTAATGCTTAGTCAATCCCTTGCTGCACAGTCGGTGACTGTGTCAACCCCGGGGGCTAATGTACAGGTCAATTCTAGCGGGGCAGTCAGTGTTAATACGGGCTCTACACAGATAGAGACAAAGCCGAGCAAAAAGCCCAAGAACGAGGGGACAGCTTACTCTGCCGTGAGTGATAAAGCGGTAGTCAATGTCGCGGTGGGTACAGGCGCCGTTGCAGAAACTAATATTGCAGGTCGGCAAGCAATAGCAGTAGGTTCCACAGGACAAACCCAGCTTAATACCAAGGCTAAAGTCTATGTAAACACGGATCTTTCAGGCCATAACTTTTCGGCAGCCAAATTGGCGGGCATTACGATCACTAATGTTGATGCCAACTCTGCGATATTCAGACAGGCTGATTTATCAGGAGCCAAATTCACAAATGTAGATTTATCAAAAGCAGATCTACGAGGAGCCAATCTGAAGGGGGCCCAATTTGTAAATGTCGATTGGGAAGAGGCCATGCTTGAAGGAGCTATCTGGATTGATGGCCGGCGGTGTGGCGCAGGCTCTACAGGTGCCTGCAAATAAAAACTGTCATTTTTTTTGCCCCAATTTGCTTTCTTTTCCAAGCATCAGATTGCTTATATTTTGCCTATGCCGGTAAATGAGTAGGCCGCTCATTACAATAATACATAGCGCGATTTCATCCGGTCCAAACCAAAGAATGTAGGTTAAAGGTGCAAATACCGCACTAATTAAAGAGGCCAGAGAAGAATAGCGGAAAAAATAAGCAATAATTGCCCAAGTCGCGAAGGTGGCAATTCCCAGAAGAGGGGCTATTCCTAACAATATTCCGAGGGCGGTGGCTACTCCCTTTCCGCCGGCAAATTTGAAAAACACAGGGTACAAATGCCCGAGGAATACGGCTAGTGCAACTAATCCTAAAGTGACTGTTGAGCTATTAAGCTGCATTGCCAAGAATACAGCTATCCAGCCTTTAAGTGCGTCCAGCACTAAAGTCAGTACAGCAGCTACTTTATTGCCAGAGCGCAATACATTCGTTGCCCCGGGATTTTTGCTGCCATAGGTTCGGGGATCAGCAACTCCCATCAAACGAGTCACAATGACTGCAAAAGATAAGGAACCAAGTAAATAGGCGCCCAGAATCAGGCTGGGGGCAAAGAAGGCAGAGGCCTGGAAGGTTTGCATGGTCTTGAGTGCGAAGGGATTAAAGTTTATAAATAAGATATACCCTAATATTTATGCGGGTTTTAAAGGATTCTTGCCTGAAAAAGCGCATATTTACTAGAGTAGATGAACAGGGAACTTCTAATAACCGTAGCGAGTGGCCCGCAGCGGATTTGAGGAGCGGATGCGTACGAAGGGTACGCTGAGCACCGCAAGAGCCGATCCGGGTTTCGCAGTAGGTTATTAGAAGTTCCCAACATGAAGTTTCGTTTTTAACTTTCCATCCATAGCAAAGCGTGTCTTCTGCAGTAAAGGGCTTGCAGAACAGCTCAGATAACTTAAGGAATTTTATAAAAGGATTTCTCGGGTGAAACGCTGCGTTGGATGCTGGCTCTCCTGTACTGCGTGCAACTTGCGTCTCATCCCGATAAACCCAGTTTTTAAACTCCTCTTAAGCCGCTTCTGCCTGCATGAGCTGCCGCAATACATAGGGCAAAATACCGCCGTGTTTGTAATAGTCAATCTCAATGGGAGTATCAATCCGGCTGAGGACCTGTACTGTTTGGCTGCTTCCATCTGGCCGAGTAATCACTAGGGTCATGTCTTGTTGTGGTTTCATATCTTCGCTAATGCCGACGATATCAAACGTTTCATTACCCTGGATACTTAGCGAAGCAGCAGTATCGCTACCTTTAAATTGCAGCGGTAAGACCCCCATCCCTACCAGGTTGGAGCGGTGGATACGCTCAAAGCTTTTAGCAATAACCGCTTTGACCCCTAAAAGCTGTGTGCCTTTTGCAGCCCAATCGCGACTTGAACCGGTACCATACTCTTCGCCCCCAAACACAATCGTAGGAATGCCTTTGGCCATATACTCTTGCGCGGCTTCATAAACAGTGGTCTGGACGCCATTGAGCAAGGTAAATCCGCCTTCAACGCGACTACCGTCAGTATTGGGAGGTAGCATCAGATTTTTAATACGTACATTAGCAAAAGTGCCTCGGATCATCACCTCATGATTGCCGCGCCGGGAACCATAGCTGTTGAAATCTGCTTTGCTCACGCCTTGGCTGACGAGATACTTACCCGCCGGGGTGGTGTCCTTAAAAGAGCCGGCCGGTGAGATATGGTCTGTAGTCACAGAATCGCCTAATACCAGAAGTGCTTTTGCGCCCTGTATTTGCTTCACGCCTGAAGGCGACATGTTGAAATCTTCAAAGAACGGGGGGCGAGCGATGTAAGTGGAAGGCGGCCAGGTGTAGACTTGGCCAGTAGGAGCAGGCACTTTTTTCCATAGATCGTTATCCTTGGTAAAGTCGCTGTACAGGCGCTTGAAGACCTGAGGATCCTGTGCATAAGGCATGACTGCATTAATTTCATCAGAAGTTGGCCAAACATCGCGCAGATAGACAGGCTGGCCGTCTGCTCCAATACCGAGGGGTTCTGTACTTAAATCGATATTGGCCTTACCTGCAATTGCAAACGCCACGACAAGAGGAGGGCTGGCAAGATAGTTAGCTTTTAAATTGGGATGAATCCGCGCTTCAAAATTGCGATTACCGGACAACACCGCGGCACAGACCAGATTATTTTTAATAATGGTTTCATTAATTTGCGGACTTAAATCCCCTGCGTTACCGATACAGGTGGTGCAGCCAAATGCAGCCAGATTAAAACCCAATTTATCTAGATAGGGTTGGAGGCCGGATTTGATCAAATAATCTTCCACCACACGCGAACCCGGACCTAGCGAAGTTTTTATATGTGACGCTACTTTAAGCCCCTTTTCGACCGCTTTCTTGGCGAGTAATCCGGCAGCTAGCATAACCCCAGGGTTGGAAGTGTTGGTACAGGAGGTAATGGCAGCAATTAACACGTCCCCGTTACCGATAGTGGGTCCACCGGGCTCGATGGGATAGCGTGCCTCGAGTTTGTCTGCGGGTTGAGCAAAACCGTTTTCAGCAATGGGTGCAGACCATAATTGGGTAAAACTGTTCTTCATTGCGGCCAGGTTAATCCGATCTTGGGGACGTTTTGGTCCAGCTAAAGAAGGCACGATGCTGGTTAAATCCAGTGAAAGTTCAGAGGTGTAAGCAATCTCGCCTGCTTTGGGCATGCCAAACAAATCTTGTGCCTTGAAATAGGCTTCAAAGACTTCACACTGCTCGTCTGTACGGCCTGTTTTTCGCATGTAATCAATGGTTTTTTCATCTACCGGAAAAAAGCCCATGGTTGCGCCGTATTCAGGCGCCATATTGGCGATCGTGGCGCGGTCTACCACGGTCAGGGAAGCAGCGCCTTCGCCAAAAAACTCCACAAATTTGCCTACTACCTTATGCTTGCGCAGCATTTCCGTAACGGTGAGCACCAGATCGGTGGCAGTCACTCCTTCGTTGAGCTTACCCTTCAGTTCAACCCCCACTACATCGGGCGTTAAAAAATAGACGGGTTGCCCCAGCATGCCCGCTTCTGCTTCAATCCCCCCCACACCCCAGCCGACCACCCCTACACCATTGATCATGGTGGTGTGGCTGTCGGTGCCTACCAGGGTATCCGGGTAGACCAGCCCATCTTTGCTCTGCAGCCCTTTGAATAAGTACTCAAGGTTGACTTGGTGCACGATGCCAATACCGGGAGGCACCACACCAAAGGTATCAAACGCTTGCATTCCCCATTTCATAAACTGGTAGCGTTCCGTATTACGTGCAAACTCTAGTTCCATGTTTTTACGTAAAGCATCGGGTGTACCAAAAAAATCAACCATCACAGAATGATCTACTACAAGATCTACCGGAACCAAGGGCTCAATCGTTTTAGGATTCTTACCCATTTTGTCTGCCACATTACGCATGGCCGCCAAATCGGCCAGAAGTGGCACTCCCGTGAAATCTTGGAGTACGACGCGGGCCACTACAAAAGGAATTTCATCCGTACGTTCCGTTAAGGGTTGCCAGTTAGCTAGCTGTTCTATGTGAGCCTGAGTCACCTTTTTACCATCACAGTTACGTAATACCGCTTCCAGCACAATCCGGATGGATACAGGCAAGCGCTTGATGTTGGGAAAGGTAGTGGCCAGCGCAGGCAGAGAGTAGAAGTGGTATTTACTTTTACTCAGGTTTAACTCTTGCAGAGTATTAAAAGTGTTATGTGGCATAGTTTGGCCTCTTTTTATTAAAAATAAGGAGTAGGTTAGGGGAAGGGCTGAGGATTTAATGCGTGGGATCGATAATCTTCAGTCCTTTAAAATAGTCACGATAAAAACCGCTGTCTCGGGTAATTAAGGCAGAGCATTGCAATAAAGCATGCGCACCAATCAAAAACTCTGCCATGACGCGCTCCCGTTTTTCTTTGCGGCTACCGAACCTTTGGTACATATGACCCGCACGCATGGCAGCTGCCTGCGACGTCGGTTCATAGCGGATACCCAGTTGCTCTAGCACCTCCATCAGATTAGCCTTGGTATCTAGTATGGCCTGAACCTCAGCTACTACCGCTTCACATACGACGACCTCGCCTTTAGCCAAAGCCTGCTCAATACAAGCTTCTGATGCTTGGACAAAGCGGGGATCCGCAATGAGAGTGTCAATCAATACAGAAGAGTCTAGAGCAATCATGAATTGGCTTAGCTATAAAACTTCATTACTTGCCCGGCCACGAACCAGTTGCATTGCTTGATCGGTACTGGTTAAGCCATCTATCAGTTTGAAACGCCCACGTACTTTGCGCAGAGCTTCGCCCACGTCTTTTCGCAAGATAATCCGTCCTTCCTCCAACTCTACTTTCAAGGTGCTACCTTTGCTCAAGCCTAAAGCGTCACGCACTTGTTTTGGTAAGGTAATCTGCCCACGTTCAGCAACTGTGACTTCCATTATTTATTTTCCATTAAACCGTATGTTTTTATTTTACATACTTATTTATTCATACTTCAAGAGTATGTTTAAAAAAATCTGATATCCAAATAAGAAAAACCATACACTTTCAGTTTGATAAAAACTGTTTTTAATCTAAACCGCAGGCGAGGTTCAACCCCGTTAGAGGGCCAAGCTGTCAATGCTTTTGTTTGCACTGTACAAGTGACTTCTGTGGATGAATTTTTCTCAAAAGCTTTATCGCTGGGGGCTTCGGCGGCTATTCCGAAAATGCCTATTCCCGGGGTAGGGTGGCTTGCTTACATAAAAGATCCGGATAACCATTTGATAGGTCTTATGCAGCCTGATGCAGCAGCTAAATAAAGGATTTTTTACCTTGAACTTAAATTTTAGGCTAGCGTGAATTTCAATGAGTTGGTTTAAAGCCCTTCTTATCTGGCTTTTAATAATTATTGCCGAATCCCTTCATGGAACTGTACGGCAATGGTGCATTGCACCCGTTTTAGGCGATTTGCTTGCCCGCCAGCTCGGGGTGCTGACCGGATCGCTCCTTATTTTTGGCATTGCATGCTGCAGCATCTTTTGGATAGGCGCTCGAACATTTAAGGAACAGCTTAATATAGGCTTAGTCTGGGTAGCACTCACTGTTCTGTTCGAAGGACTTTTAGGAAAGATGCTTGGTTACAGCTGGCAGCGAATACTTTCAGACTACAAACTGATGGAGGGAGGGTTTATGGGGTTTGGCTTGTTATTCATGCTATTTTCCCCTGTTTTAGCCGCTAAATTGCGAGGGGTTGGTTCATAATATTTCGCTATTTAAGCCGTAGATCTTCATGCGATTGCTCTATACACTGACCTACCCTGAAATTTCCCCTTCTGATCACGAGCATCTTAGAATCATATTAGAATCATATTTTAAGCTTCAGATCTCTTTTATCCCTCCTACTAGCATAGATACATTAAAAAACTGGAAGCCAGCAAAGACAATGGACTGCAGCTGACTCGATTTATCGCGAGTGCCCACAATCCGTTGCGGCTTGCAGACATGAGCTATGTGCCCACTTGGAGGATTCTCGCTCTTGAGTGGGGCGAGCATAGCTTAGAGGCGCAATGATGACTCTCCCCGACTACAGTTGGGGTCGCATCCCGTCAGTAGCCTCAACCACGTCGAGATGATTTCTTTCCAGGAAGTGCGATCAATTGACGGTGGCGAAGGTGTGCCAAGAAAGTACGGACGCCACCTTTGGCACGACGCTATCGTCTGAATTCACCGGCTTGCGCGGCTTTTCACGCAGGTCCGGAGAATGATGCATTAGACCGCACTTGCCCGCCGCTTCATGTGCTCGGTTGCTCTTGGAGGTGGCTCGTACGGGTCTGGCCAGTAATCCGTGACCTTGCAGATGAGTCCATCTCTTATCTGAAAGATCGAGATTCCCGTCATCCTCTCGTCTCCGACAGCAAAGTCGATGATGGAGATTGCCTTGTCGTCTTCACAGATCAGTTGCTTGATTGTGGCCTTCCAGTCACCTGGCCAAGTCTTGAACATTTCGAAGTAACCAAATCCAGACTCGATGTACTCCCGTGTTTGAGGGGCTTCGTAGTACAGGTCCGGCGCCAGCAGTAGCTCGAACTCTCTCCACCGCCTCTGGTTGGCGAGACTCCAGTGCTGGAGGATGAGCTGACGCGTGCTTTCAAACATGATCTTGAGGAAGAAGGGAGAGGTTAGTTGTGCGGCTTAACGCAGCATTAGGGACGGGGGAATCTACTGGGTGACGCCCACTTGCCACAAAATAAATGAGTAAGTGAACGCGATTTCCTTAAGGTAATCGTATCGACCTGACGCGCCCCCATGACCCGCATCCATATTGGTCTTTAGCAACAGTGGATTATTGTCCGTCTTTAAGGTGCGTAATCGGGCGACATATTTGGCCGGCTCCCAATACATCACTTGGCTGTCGTTCAGCGAGGTTTCAACAAGCATGGACGGGTATGCCCCTGGCTTTAAATTGTCGTAAGGCGAATAACTGCGCATGGTTTTGTAGGCGACCTTTTCGTTGGGATTGCCCCACTCTAGATACTCACCCACGGTAAGGGGCAAGGTTGAATCAAGCATAGTGTTTATAACATCCACAAAGGGCACTTCTGAGACCACCGCTTTGAAAAGCTCTGGACGTAAATTGACCACCGCTCCCATCAACAAACCACCTGCACTGCCTCCTTGAATCACCAACTGCGAAGGCTGCGTATATTTTTGTGCAATAAGGTGCTCAGCCGACGCAATAAAGTCAGTGAAGGTATTCATCTTTTTATTCAGCTTACCGTCGTCATGCCATTGCTTGCCCATTTCTCCACCGCCGCGAATGTGGGCAATCGCGAAAATCATGCCACGATCCAGCAACGCCAAGCGCGATGAGCGGAAGGTAAGCGGCATCGATATCCCGTATGATCCGTATCCATAGAGTAATGTTGGCTGGGGAGTGCCCGCTTTGCGCAAGGCTTTCTTGTACACCAGGGAAATCGGCACAGCGGTTCCATCTTTGGCGGTTGCCATCAGGCGTTCCACCTGATAGTCTGTCGCTTGGTAGTCACCCAGAACCGGTTGCTGCTTTTTTAAGATACGTTCGCGTTTTTGCACATCATAATCAAACACAGAGTTTGGTGTGACTAGCGAGCTGTAATTAAAACGATAAAACGGTGTCGTGAATTCTGCATTTTTTCCCGGCGAAGCATCATAAGCGGTTTCGGGGAACGAAATTTCATGCGGCTGCAAGGTTTTCATATCGAATACACGCAATTGCGGCAGCCCACCTTTTTTTTCGATCGCCACAAAAAAATCACGGAACATATCCACACCCTCAATCTTTACATCGTTGCGGTGTGGAATAATTTCCTTCCAATTTTCTGGATCAGCATGGCCGGCGGGGGCCCTCACTAAACGGTAATTTCGCCCGGTGTCGTTAGTCATAATAAAAAATGACTGTCCGTGATGATCAACGTAGTACTTCACGTTCTCGCGTCGCTTCAGATAAACCACAAAATCGTCTGTAGGTTTATCAGTAGGAAGCAGTCTCTGCTCAGTGGTTTCAGAAGATTCACTGGTGACAACAATATACGCACCACTGCGGGTATCGTCTACGCCCAGGTTATAGAGCTCGTCTTTTTCTTCATAAATTAAGGTATAGTCTTTGCTTCCAAGCACATGGCGAAATAATTTGTTAGAGCGTTTTGTGGTGGCGTCTTCCGTAACATAAAAAATCGTTTTGTTATCAGCAGCCCAAACCGCGGAGGTCACTCGTTCAATCCTGTCGGGTAACACCGCCCCCGTCAGCAAGTTTTTAAATTGCAGCGTGTATTGCCGAAAGCCAGTGAAATCGGTGGAGTAAGCGAGCATGTTTGAATCGGGGCTAACTAACATTTGCCCAATGGCCATAAATTTTTGCCCCTTGGCCAGGTCATTGCCATCTATTAATACCTGCTCCGGCGCGTCTAGAGTGCCTTTGCGGCGTGTAAAAATAGGGTACTGCTTGCCCTGTTCGGTACGCGAGTTATACCAATAACCGCGCTTCAAATAAGGGACATTTTCATCTGTCTCTTTTATCCGTGAGAGCATGTCTTTGTACAACTGCTCCTGGAACGGCTTGAAGACGTCCATAACAGCTTGGGTATAGGTATTTTCGGCAGTCAGATAATCGATTACCTGCGGATTAGACTTTTCGCGCAGCCAGAAATAATCATCAATCCGCTTATCCCCAAATTTTTCAAAGATCTGAGGCTTCTTGGCAGCAATGGGAGGCATAGGCATAGGCTTAGACAAATTGGTGGGAGTCTGTGCAATGGCAAAGGGCAATATGCAGGCCATTGCGAAAATTGTTAAGGCGATCGTGGCATTGCGCAGCATTTCAGGCACACCCATAAGAGAGTATCAACAAAGATGCATTATTGCACTTTCGCGTCTCTACGGTCGATGGGTAGTTGAGGCAAGGGCGGTCGACACTGGTTGCACAGTGCCCGCCGACATCGATTATTATTAAATCGCGCCCACCAGCGCCAGCTTCATCGTCCGCCCGGCAGGCGGCATTGATGGAGAAGCTGTCGCCCAGCCACAGCCCTCTTGAGCAAACAAATCCGGTCTGAGACACCTAAAAAGTTTTGCAGCCCCAGAGATGCTTGGCTATAGCTGGCAGCGCATACTTTCAGACTACAAACTGACGGAGGGAGGGTTTATGGGGTTTGGCTTGTTATTATGCTATTTCCCCCTGTTTTAGCCGCTAAATTGCGAGGGCTTAGTTCATAATAATTCGCTATTTAAGGATAAAAAGCGTCGTAGACAAAATAGCTCCTTCAGAAAGGAGCTATCCAGACAGCAGACAGTTGCGGACCCCGTGCACTTGTTTATAAGCTTTTGTTTATGATGAGTTCTTTACTTCTACTCACAACAATACAAGGATAAGGTTTTGAATGTCATTGCTCTACACAGTTGCCTATCCTGAAATTTCCCCTGCCGATTCAAGTTTTATTCAAAAGTTTCGCCAGCAAAATGATCTTCCATACCGTGATGTAATAAAAACACTCTTTACCTTGGTCTTTGGGTGTCAGGCAATTAAAGAGTCAGACTACAGAGCCCATATTCAAGACATAGCCAGTGCTTGTGCTCCAATCCACTTTTGCTGTCGATACGCCATGCTAGGTGCAGATGATCAAGATGGAACAGCCTATGTATTTCTTGTTCCTGATGAGGGGTACAGTCATCTTTCTCTCTTGCATGATCGGCTGTACACGGGCATCCTGGAATCACATTTAAGGCTTCAGATCCCTTTTATCCCTCATATCACCATAGGCACATTAAAAGACTGGAAGCTGGCAAAATCCCTGTGTGATGGCTTGAATCAGAGAGGCCTAGAAATGAAGGGTGTTGTGACCACCTTAACAGTCGGCAAACGGGAAAACGGAACATTCAAAAATTTATCAGTTCAAACTTTAGGAACTCCTGCCCATGCCCCATGAAGCTATGCTTCAACGATGCAAGCTTAAACCGGTACGAGTACGGCTTCGCGCTGCAAACAAAAACGATGCGCAACTGTTTTACAAAGTGATCAAGGAAACAATGCGTGGTTTTATTATTGCAACCTGGGGTGCATGGGATGAACCACGCGTTCAGCGAGAGTCCAGCGAAGACTGCTTATCTCCCCACGCCAGTGTTGTATTGGTAGAGGACGCTGAGGTTGGGGTCTTGTGGGTAGAGGAGAAGCCAACGCATCTACAGGTCCGCCAGATCTATCTGCTTTCTGCTTACCAGCGTTGCGGGGTAGGTACGCAGCTGATGCAAGAAATTCTTACCCGAGCTAAGGAATTAGAAAAGCCGGTGTGCTTACGTGTACTACGGGTGAACCCCGCCAAGCAGTTTTATGAAAAGCTGGGTTTTGCAGTTACTCAAGAAGAAGCCGAATTTTTCTATCTGCAATATCCTGCCGCTTAGCGCGGCGATGCGCTCATAAATTACCTGGTTGCAAAAACTTCTTTTTTCTCCGATGAGGTTGCTGATTTATGGGTTGGAAAATTTTATGTTCAATGTTGCAGATTCTTACCCTAATATTTATGCGGCTTTTCAGGTAAAAACTCTTTAAAAGGCGCACTCATACATAAGTTTATTGATTCGCTTCAGTATGAGTCTGTCTTGGGTTTTCCAATGGAGATAATCCTTCCCATGCTGCGTCAGCAAATATTAGTTTCATTCTTCGAGCTTATGAGCCTGTTCTCGACCCGTATTCAATTGTTCTGTGGCGGAAAACAAGCGTCTGGTATTAGCGGGACTACGCAAGAGATAGGCTGAATGTACAGCTGTCAGCTTCCTTATGGGGAATTGCTTTTCCAACGAAATGATAAGGGCCCTCTGGAAAGGAGAAGGAGTTGAGAGGAGCACCCGTCCATAGTGCTAACACCTCAAATCACATACAAGTCTACATACTCATTAACTGGCATGGCTTCTAAGGTTTTCTGATCCAGACTGACGGCCAAAATAGCTTCCTGCTGCTTGCTGGGGAATTGCCGCGCCAGATTGGTACGAAATTTTTCAATCAGGATGGGAATCCCTTCCTTGCGGCGGCGCTTATGTCCAATCGGGTATTCACACACTATTTCCTTAAGTTTTTTGCCATCCGTAAATTCTACGGTTAATGCATTGGCAATACTGCGTTTTTCAGGATCGTGATAGTCGGCGGTAAAGTTTTTATCTTCGATACACACAATCTTCTCGCGCAGCCTATCGATGCGGGGGTCTTGAGCGATAGCATCTTCATAGTCTGCTGCAGTAAGGCGACCGAACAAAATAGGCACTGCAACCATATACTGAATGCAATGATCCCGATCAGCGGGGTTATTCAAAGGTCCTTTTTTGTCAATGATACGGATGCATGCCTCATGTGTGCGGATAGTAATTTTTTTGATGTCTTCGGGAGTCTTGCCGGCTTTTGCAAGTTGTTTATGAATCTGCATGGCGCACTCTACCGCGGTCTGGCTATGAAATTCTGCGGGAAAAGAGATCTTGAACAGCACATTTTCCATCACGTAGGAGCCATAGGGGCGCTGAAATTTGAAGGTATTGCCTTTAAACAGAACATCATAAAAACCCCAGGTTTTAGCCGAGAGTACGCTGGGATAGCCCATTTCTCCGGTTTTTGCAATCAGCGCTAAACGCACGGCACGGCTGGTGGCATCCCCAGCCGCCCAGCTTTTGCGTGAGCCGGTATTGGGCGCGTGTCGGTAAGTGCGTAGTGCTTGGCCATCTACAAAAGCCAGAGAGATAGCGTTAATCAGTTCTTCACGGCTTAAATTAAGGAGTTTCCCCACAACGGCTGTGGAGGCCAGCTTAACCAGGAGGACATGATCTAAGCCGACACGGTTAAATGAGTTTTCCAGAGCCATACAACCTTGAATCTCATGCGCCATGATCATGGCTTCAAGTACCTGCTTCATCAGCAAAGGTTTTTTACCTTGGGCAATGTAGGTACGCGAAAGCCAGTCAGCAGTAGCGAGAATACCGCCCAGATTGTCGGAGGGGTGCCCCCACTCTGCAGCCAGCCAGGTATCATTGAAATCCAGCCAGCGGATCATGGTGCCAATATTAAAGGCGGCCTGAACCGGATCAAGCTGAAATTGCGTCCCGGGTACTTTGGCACCGTTAGGCACCTGTGTACCCTGAACGATTGGACCCATTAATTTGGTGCATGCCGGATATTGCAATGCCTCCAAGCCACAACCTAATGTATCCATCAGGCAGTTACGCGCGGTGTCATAAGCTAATGTTGATTTAATTTTATATTTCTGTACATAGTCAACAATGTCGGTAATGACTTTATCGGGCTTTGGACGAACATTACTAATGGGTGCAGACATGCCGTAGACTTTCTTAAGATAAAAGAAAAGGAACTAGAAAATTATTGTTTAACCAGGCACTCGTTGGCCAGTTGCTGACCTTTTCTAGAATCTAGCAAAAAGCTTTTTGCGGGAATTTGAATCCATACGAGCCCACTGACCTTATCTTCCATACGCACCGCTCCTGATGAGGTATCCACCCGGTTCATGGCATAGGTTTTTCCTTTCCAGGTTACGTGAACGGCGTCATCTGACTGCACCTTGGATTCAATTTTGTTGCCTAATTCACAGTGAAATAGACCTCCTATGGGCTTGCCGGGCCATCTGCGAGTTGCTGCCGGCTCCACTACTCCCACAGGAGATACGGGAGAACTCCCCGCTGTTTCTGGAACTGTACCGGGTGGAGGGGTGGTTGCAGAACTCTCAATAGAAGTGGGTGCGTTTGGATTTTTTGCTGCCGTTGAAGAAGGCTCGTGGGGTTGGGTTTGAATCTGAGCACATGCGGTAAATAGTAAAAGTGTACTCAGGGTAAGGCCAGTTTTTATGCGCATAGGTAGGGTTTCCTATTTGAAATTAAAGTGATTTGAGATTGAAGTGGAAAGATTAAATAAGGTTCTGTAAAAATTTATTTACGTTTACTGAGAGGGACAAACTTTAGATTTTCGGGTCCAATATAGTTAGCGCTAGGCCTAATGATTTTATTGTCTATCCGCTGCTCGATAATATGGGCACTCCAGCCAGTGGTACGAGCGATCACGAAAAATGGAGTAAACATGGTAGTAGGGATTTGCATCATGTGATAGCTGACTGCCGAGAACCAGTCTAAATTGGGAAACATTTTTTTCTCGCGCCACATAACCTCTTCTAGGCGTTCTGCAATATCAAACATTTTCATATTGCCTTGTTCTTTGGACAGCTTACGGGCTACTTCTTTGATGACTTTGTTTCGCGGATCACTGACGGTATAAACCGGGTGACCAAAGCCTATGATGACTTCCTTGTTTAAAATACGTTGAATAATATCAGTTTCCGCCGCTTCTACACTGTCGTAACGTTTTTGAATTTCAAAAGCGACCTCATTAGCTCCGCCATGTTTAGGACCACGTAAGGCCCCAATAGCTCCAGCAATAGCGCTGTAAAAATCAGCTCCCGTACCCGCAATAACACGCGCAGCAAAGGTCGATGCATTAAATTCATGCTCTGCATACAGAATTAAAGAGGTATGCATAGCTTGGATCCAGCGTTTATTCGGCGATTTACCCTGCAATAGAGAAAGAATATGGGCTCCAATGGATTCATCATCGGTTTGCACTTCGATGCGTTTTCCATGATGGGAATAGTGGTACCAGTACATCAGCATGGAACCAAGACAGGCCAGCAGCTTGTCAGCAATATCACGTGCCCCAGCCTGGTTATGATCATCCTTCTCCGGCAAGCTGCAGCCCAGTGCTGAAACCCCGGTACGCATTACATCCATGGGATGACTTGCTGCCGGCAGCCACTCTAACACCGCTTTTACATTCGCCGGCAATCCCCGTAGTGATTGCAGCTTTACCTTGTAAGCATTCAGTTCGGCAACGTTTGGCAGTTTGCCGTGTATTAATAGATAAGCAATTTCTTCAAATTCAGATTGCTCAGCAATATCCAAAATATCATATCCACGATAGTGCAGATCGTTACCGGTTTTTCCCACAGTACATAAACCCGTATTCCCTGCAGCAACTCCAGACAATGCCACGGATTTTTTTGGCTTGAAAGCTGGATTGCTTACTTCACTCATCATAAGTCCCCTCATCAGAAATTGAGAATTTACAAGAAATTTACACTAACTGAAGAAAGATGGGGCAGGAGAAAGAGAAAACTGTAAAGCCAGTAAGCAGCCAAGCCTGATTGCTATCAAAGGTTTGATTAGCTTGCGCAATCTGTTTGACAAGTTAATTATTAAATCAGGATTGCGCTGGCGTGGGCCGGATCTGGGTGAGAAAGCGGCTTTTTTTCATTTGCTTGAGCTGATTCTCATTCAGCTGCCTGCGATCCATACTCAGTATGCCGCTGCGCATGAGATTATCGGGATCGGTGTCATGTACCGGAAAAAAATGAGGGCCTAGTAATACATGACCAATCTCATGAGCTAGAGTAGTAGGTTGAGCACCAGAGGAAACCATCACTGCAGCTCGAGAGGTCGCATGTCCAGCACAACCAACCGCCGTTTCGAGCCCTAAAGAATTACGAATTTCATCTATGAAATAAGCAGTAATGTCATTAAGGCCTATATTTTTTGTGAATCCAAGTTTATGTAGCAGATGTTGTTCATCGGAAGCGCCAACAAAAGGACATTCTACTTTATTGACAATGCTTAATAAGAGCTGTTTATCAGTAGGTAGATTGACGGTCTCCATAGACCCCAGAATCACCTGTATGCCATATCCAGCGAATATTTCCTGTGCTAAATCAAAAGATCGTAGAGGATTGCCCTTCCTTCCAATTGATCGTAAATGCAGCCGAAGGCGATGAGTAAAACCAATATCATTGTTTGGCATTTGCCAGATTTGTGCTTCTAACTCTTTTAATGTTTCCCTTCCAACCCGCCCATCATCCGCCAAGCCTGCACCCCGTTGAAAATTCTTTATGGTCTTTACAGTTTCCAGCCCATACTTTCCATCCACATTAAAGTATTTATCCGTTGACTTAGGCATCCAATAGCCTATGCCGATTAGTGCTTCTTGAATTAGTCTGACCGCTTCTCCCTTTTCACCAAACTGTAAGGGGGGATTATCTTCAGCCGCCAAGACTAAACGTGGGTTAAATTTAAAACGTGTAGAACTTAAAGCCATGGCTTAACACCTCCAGTAGGGGCTGAGGTAAGAAATGCATTGTTAAATGCATTTCTTGTTTAACAACTGGAGGAGATACGTACTGGGATAGAAATCAGATGTATCGGATGTAAATGCTTTTCATATTCATGAAGAAGGCTATCCCTTGTAAAGGGTAGCCTGCTAGATGAGATTTAATTCTCTTTCTAAATCATTTCTATCCTTGTTGCTTTTCCTTGTCTTGTTAGAGCACTATCTTGGGCGTTGCGCCTAAACAAAAAGGATTTAGAAAAAGGATAAGTCACCCGCTACTCTAGCCTAAAGTGAGCTGAGTACTCACCGCTCCCGCACGATCTGCCCGTGCATCAATAGAGATCTCTGTACCTTTGGGTGCAGAGAGAATCCACTCGCAGACTGCGCGATCGGCAGTGATTTCACGGGTGGGCAAAAAAGCGAGTTGAGAATTTTTGGGAGCGTGGCCTTCCAGATGTTGACCTTCTACGCGTAGTTTGCCGCTGATTAAACTAGCGTTTTGGGGCAAATTTAAATCAAATACCACGCCGCGGCATTGTTTACGTTGCAAAGCACGCTTGCTGATATAGCTAGGCAGATAGCCAGTATTACAAACCGCTATCTTGACTCGCCAAGTTTGCTCTCCTAAGGCCTGTACTTCGGTTTGCAATATTTTCAGCTTGGGCAGTGCTAAGCCAATATAGTTTAGCCATTGGGGAAAGCGCGCGGCTTCCCGCTCACGCAGGGCGGGGGGAGGATTACGCCAAAAATTCATTTTGTCCCAACCCCCGATTTCTACCTCACCTAGCTGAGGATGTTGAAAGGTCTGCCAGTTTACAAAAGCTTTACCTTCACAGTGTTCATCTGACCATTTCAGAAGCTTAAGATCGTCGCTGACCGGATGCTCCCGATACCAGTCTATCCATTTATATTCTGTGATGCCGGCTTCTTTATTGGGAGACCAGATCTCAACGGTCCAAAATAGGCTTCCTAAGTGCTCATAGACCCAATCTTGTGTACCGCTGATGTGCTCTTTGGGATGATATTTAAAATCATGAAAAATGGAGATGGCAGGGTAGCCGGTGAGTTCTTCCCCTTTGGCCGAAAACTTTTTATATAGCCACAGATCTTCTGGAATCATATCATCGTCTGCTTCTGTACCCATGGGCCGTAAAATTACTCCGCTATGGGTATGAAAGCTAACGGCAGCTCCGATATTCGGATGCTCGGTAATAAAGTGCACCATTGCACGGACTTCGGGTTCACTGGTGGGGTAGGGACCCGCACCGACCTGCTCATGCTCTTGTCGCCACCCGGTAGGAAAATTGCGATTTAAATCTAGACCTTCTTTATCTTTATTCACTTTGATGGTGAGGCCATCAAAATTCGTTAAAGTACCTTCCGGCATTAAACGATAGAATTTTCCTTCAAAATCTTCTGGCTCACGTGCCACTAGCAGCCGGGGTTCCTTCGGATGTAATTTGTAAGGGCCATTAACATCTTCAATACGCATGGACAGAATACGGCCATCTCCATCGACATCTTCCACGGTCAAACCTTCGACTACCGCTTCATCAAAAGGGTAGGGTCTCGTTCCTGAGCGGATATGGCGTGGTTTGTCAGCCAAGGCTAATTCTGCCCCATCGGGATTGAGGCGGGGACAAATGTACAGACTGCGGGTATCTAGCAAATGCCGAATCTGCGGGTCAGTTCCGTAGCCATGAGCCAAATACTGCAAATAATACAAACAGGCGGTGCAAGCGGTCAGTTCAGCTGCATGGATATTGCCATCAATCCAAAAACCGGGTTTATCCTGGTGTTTGCCTGTAGCAGTATGGGTGGCAATTACTAGCCAGATATCCCGGCCTTCATAACTTTTTCCAATACTTTTTAATGTAAAAAGCTCAGGATAAGTTTTGCACAGTTGCTGCAATCCTAAGGTTAATGCAGGGTATCGGGGAAACTGGGAAAAATCAAAGGGATAGCTAGAAAAAGTGCTTGCAGTTTGAGTAAGATGATCCGAATTCATGCGGGCTGATGAGGGTAAAGGGTGGTTGTAAGATTAAAAGTAAAAACAGAATCCTGAAAAGGGGTGTCTGAAAGTTTCTCCTTGGGCAAAGTCTGCTTCCAACGACGTTCCATAAAATTAACCTTATTTCCACTGACATCGATGAGGGTGCTGCTACGGGTCCCATATCGCTCAGTTTTAATAAAAATCGGAGATAAAGCCCGCTCCCACTGGGCAGATACGCCGGTTTGAGGCAAAGTATCCCAACAAGCCGGCGTGTCATCTTGCAGGACGCTCAATAGGCGATGAGGAGTCATGCGTTGCATTAGCTCTAGTGTAAAGCTGCCTACCAGCCGCTGGACCTTGGGCCAGGCAGTATCCAGGGAGGCATTGGATAATCCATAAATCCCTGGTTGCAAACGGCGTGCAGCGGGCTCTTTACTATGTAAAAACCAACACTCAGAAGTTTGCTGCTCATTTGCAATCGTCCCTACCAGCAAATTAAATCCATTATAACGGCCCGCTTTTTCTAACAGGCTGTTTAAATAACGCTGCGGACTGCAAGTACCAGCTAAAAACCGAGCTACCAAAGGACCTCGGGAAAGGGCATCGGGTCTTGCTTCGCTCGGTTTACGCACATTGGTGAGTAAAGCAAAACGGCCCTGCCGCGTGATTCCCAGCCAAGTACTGGGCTCTTCTATGGCCAGATCACGGCCTGCCAAAATATCGGTACCTGGCCAAAACCTTGCTGCTGCAGTGGGACGGTTGTAGTATTCATCCCGATTGGAAACAATCACCAGAGGTCGTCCGGCAGAAGATTGCCAGGCAATAGCCGCAATACACATATCAGATTTATCCCTTAGTCAGCTGTGATGTCCACAAGAGGGTAGGGCAAGGGTAGGGGGCTAATGGCTCGACCATCGGCTAAATGCAAAGAGCCTGCTGTTTGAGTGCTAAGAGGGCTTTCATAAGCTAATAACCATCCTCGATTATTTTCTGTCGGCGCTACCGCGGCCACTCTCCCCACTGGCTGTTCAGTGTTTGCAGTATAAACATCACTCATGGCTAAAACCGGGGCAGCATCCATCACTTTTCCAATCCCTAAGCGCCGTTTTAATTTTCCTAAATACTGACTACGTGCCACAACTTCCTGGCCGGGATAGCATCCTTTTTTAAAGTTAACTCCTCCAAGCAGTTCGAAATTGATCATTTGAGGAACAAAGGCTTCTCGAGTTATTGCATCCACATGGGCAACTCCCGCCAGAATATCACTTGCTTGCCAGGCCGCCTCTGTAACCGCATCTTCTGCGTACTTGGCTAAATACAAACTGTCCACAGGGGCCCATATTAAACAACGGTTTTTTTCTGCAGTGGAACAATTAAGCAGAAAAACGTTTTCCTCTAGGCTGCAGAACTCTCCCGCATATAAAGTATTTGAATTTAAGAGGGCAGTGGCCGCCTGATCGAATAAACCGATCGCCAGCATTTCTGTTCCCATTGGGCAGACTTTTACTTTCGAGCGCAGAATAAACATGCTTAGTCGCTTAAGCAAAAAGTCGGCATTATTCTCCGGAACCATCATGAAGACATGTTCAGGATTGATTCGCCAGATCAAAGAGGTGGAATACAGTCGACCTTTTGGATTGCAATATCCCGCATAGCGCCATTGATTGGAGGCTAAGCCTTTTACATCTTGGGTCAGCTGACTATGCAAAAAGCTGCTGGCATCCGCTCCCTGGACAGAGAGTAACTGCCAGCTTTTCATTGCAAAAGCAGGTAAAGAAGAAGAGCTACTCACACCGGTCAACCTTTAAAATATATTTATCATCAGATTTGCTAATTATAAGACCGTGAATAACACAAGTATGATTAAGCCAAGCTTTATTAATAGACCTCTTAATCATGAGTGCATGAGCGTTTAGGGTAGCGGGGCCGGAATTTTCTGCTTTTTCTTATTGTCCCTACTACAGGCTCCTCATTCGGCTCCAAATTGTTTCAAACACTGCAGCCGTTACCGTTCCGGACCCTTATTAGAATCTGGCTTAAAGTTTAAAAGTGGCTAGTAAAGAGAAAAGGATTTTGAAATTTTGAAAAAACTGCTTCTGAGTGGATGTGTTTTGCTGCTTTTAATAGTAGCAAGTGTAGCGATATGGATGAGCTTTCCCGTAACGAGTACTACAGCAAATTTGCAGGTAAGTCAGGGGGCGAGTTTACGGAGTATTGTCAAACGCGCTCGAGCGGATGGTTTAGCCTTGCCAGAACTGGCTACGCTCTTCGTATTACGTTGGAAGGGCGCTAATAAAGTAAAAGCAGGGGTTTACGAAATAAAAGCTGGGGCCTCGGCTTGGGAAGTAATTGATACCTTACTGAATGGTGAACCTAAGCTGCTGGCTTTTCGCTTAGCTGAAGGAGCCCGTTTTGAAGATATAGTGAGAGATCTCAATACCGCTAGATCGCTCAAAAATGATCTGGGCCAACTTTCACCACCAGAACTTAACAAATTATTAGGGCTGCCGGAACAAGTTTCTTTGGAGGGACAGTTTTTCCCAGATACTTATTTAGTTTCTCCGGGTAGTTCAGCTATTGGCTTGTTGCGGATTGCTTCTGATTCCATGCGCAAAAAGCTAGCCTTGGCTTGGCAGGCTCGCAGCCCCAATGTACAGCTTAAAACCCCTGAAGAAGCCTTGATTCTCGCCTCAATCATTGAAAAGGAAACGGGACGTGATGCGGATCGACCCCTGATTTCTGCGGTGTTTCACAATCGATTAAGAATAGGCATGCGCCTGCAAAGTGATCCTACCGTAATTTATGGGGTTGGCAATAGCTTTGATGGGGACTTGCGCAAAGTGCATCTACGCACCGATACCCCTTATAACACTTATACAAGAGCAGGGCTACCTCCTTCACCGATTGCCCTACCCAGTGCAGCCTCATTGATGGCTGCAGTACAACCTGCAAATTCAAAAGCCTTGTATTTCGTGGCCCGTGGAGATGGGAGCAGCCAATTTTCGGAATCCTTGGCAGAACATAATCGTGCAGTAGAACGCTTTCAACTGGGAAAGTTCAAATGAATCATGCTCTAAAAACGCTTCAGCAGCGCTTTATCAGCTTCGAAGGGATTGATGGAGCAGGTAAATCCAGTCATCTACAAACATTGGCTGACTGGTTACAACAAAGAGGGCAATCGGTGGTTGTTACGCGTGAACCAGGCGGTACGCCTTTTGCCGAGACCTTGCGCGGCCTTTTATTGGCTCAGTCTATGCACACTGATACAGAGGTTTTGCTTATGTTTGCTGCCCGTAACGAGCATATTCACAAGGTCATCCTTCCTGCTCTTGAGCAAGGCAGTTGGATATTATGCGATAGATTTACCGATTCAACACTGGCGTATCAAGGAGGAGGCAAAGGTGCTGATCTTGGCCGCTTACGAACCTTGGCCCGATGGGTACAGGCAGAACTGTCTCCCGGTCGCACTTATCTGTTTGATATTGAAGCTGAAGTTGCAGCAATACGGCGTGCCGCACAACGCAACACCATAGATAAATTTGAGCAAGAAGATCAGGCTTTTTTTGAGCGGGTCATTCAGACTTACCGTTGTCTGGCGCAAGAGGAACCAGGCCGGTATAAAGTCTTAAATTCGGCCCAAACCTTGGAGAGTGTCAGCAGGCAGTTACTGGGAGATTTTTCAGCTTATGCAATACCTTACTTAAACTAATTTATTTAAAGTTAAATATTAAGAAAGTTTTATAATTGTTTGATTTATATGTATAAATTTCTTGATTCTACTTTAGATTTTTTGGTAAAAGAGCATCAACATCCTCATCATGCCTTGCTAATCCAGGGCAGAGAAGGTCTAGGTTTACCTTCCCTAGCAAAAGCTTTTGCTAGGGTGTTGATGTGTGAAAACCCGGTTTATTTAGGAAAAGTCCTGAACCGTGCCTGCGGACAATGTGCTAGTTGCCACTTGATGGCTAGTGAGAATCATCCCGATTTTTTATATATAAGCCCCGAGACACAAGAGGTATCAATTTCTGAGACCGAGTCTGTTCCGGATAAAGTTGCAGTTGTAGCAACGCAAATTAAGGTTCAAGCTGTACGTGCATTAATTGAATCTTTAACAGTTACCAGCCATCGAAATGTACGCCGCATTATTGTGCTAGATCCTGCCGAGGCGCTTAACGCGATTGCGGCGAATGCTTTACTGAAAGTACTGGAAGAGCCTCCGCAAAATGTTGTCTTTTTGCTTTTAAGTGCCCGGCCAGGCAGATTGCTTCCTACTATTCGCAGCCGCTGCCGTGTGTTTATAGTTTCCAGTGATACTATGCAAGAAAAAGCACTTGCCTGGTTAGAGGAGCAAAATATTCCTGATGCTGTAGGCTGGTTGGAGGCCAGCCAGGGAGCACCCTTAGCAGCCCGACAATTAGCTTTAGAATTTGATAGTTTAGGCATTAGAGCACGAAGCAATGCTTGGCTCACAGCCGATTTACAACAGGTCTTGGCTACTGCACAAGGACTTAAACGCCCAGATTTAAAAGCGTGGTTATTCTGGTGGTATCGATTTATTACAGACTGTCTTCGTGTTTCTCAGCAAGCTCAGCCTGTTTTTTTTAAGCATAATATGTTGGCCTTACGTAACTTGGCCTGTAAGCAAACGCAGTTTGCATGGATGAAATATTTAAACTTGGTCGAGGCGCAATTACGTTCAGCTGAGCATCCGCTTAGCGCACCGCTTGTCACTGACACTTTATTGGTGCAGTATTGTGAAATGTTTTTAACAAAGCAACATTAACCCATCAGTAACTGGAATTAGACTATGGAACAAGCTGCAGTGACCCCAGCCACTTCTCGTCCTAGCATTATTCAACTGTCTATCAAAGAAAAAGCGGCGCTATATGCAGCCTACATGCCGTATTTAAAAAATGCTGGAATTTTTGTCCCTACTAATAAAGAGTACCGGATAGGGGACGATGTATATGTCATTTTGGCTTTAATGGATGATATTAATAAGTTACCCATTGCAGGCAAGGTTGCCTGGATCTCACCGCGTAGTCCTGCAGGCACTCGAATTCAGGGTATTGGTGTGCATTTTCCTGCAGATGATTCAGGAGTAAACGCTAAACGTCGGATTGAAGAACTGCTAGGCGTAGCGCTAGGCTCATCCCGCCAGACCCATACACTCTAATATTGCCCAGTTATTTTCAAGTTATATCCTGGTGCTGCAGTAAAAAACACCTGATCCTTAAACTACTGCTATACCTGTGTTTTGTATCCTTATCTGGTCCTTATGTACGTAGACAGTCACTGCCATATTAACTTTCCGGAGTTGAAAGCAGATTTGTCTGCTGTGCGCAACCGTATGCACGCTGCAGGGGTGAATACTGCTCTAGTAGTTTGCGTCACGCTTGAAGAGTTTGCCGATGTCTATCGTACTGCCAGCTTCGATCCGAACTGGTATTGCTCCGTAGGCGTTCACCCAGACTATAAAGACTGCCTTGAACCTACAGTGAGTGAGCTGCTGAATAAAGCTGCTGATTCAAAAGTGATTGCCATTGGTGAAACGGGTTTGGATTATTTTCGACAGCCGGATGCAGCCAGCTGGCAAATTCCTCGCTTTGAAATCCATATTCAGGCGGCGCGTCAATGTAATAAACCTTTGATTGTTCACACACGTTGCGCTAGCGAAGATACTATCCGTATCCTAAAAGAGCAGGGGGCTGCGCAATGCGGTGGGGTCATGCATTGCTTCACTGAAAGTTGGGAAGTAGCTAAAGCCGCGCTAGACCTGGGGTTTTATATTTCTTTTTCCGGAATAGTTACTTTTAAAAATGCGATTGATTTACGAGAAGTAGCCCGTAAAGTCCCGGTAGAACGGCTTTTAATTGAAACGGATTCTCCTTATCTAGCACCCGTTCCCTATCGAGGGCAAGTGAACGAACCGAGCTTCCTGCCCAGTATTGCTGCAAAAATTGCTGAAGTGCATGAGGTAGATATTAAGTTTATTGCAGAAAAATCAAAAGAAAATTTCTTTAACCTTTTCAAATGCTTAAATAATAAAAATGAAGTTAAATATTAAAAAAATTATATTTAAATCATTTTTAATGATGTTGCCTGCATGGGTTTTTGCCGATAATGCCGAAGCGCTTAAAAATGCAGTGATAGAAAAAAATACCCTTGTAGTTGAGCGATTCATTCAACAAGGTTTGAATCCCAATATTGCTTATGAAAACGGCAACACTCCTTTACACTTGGCTGCATTTGAAGACAGCTTGCCTGTCATAAATGTGCTCTTGAAAGCCGCCGGAGTAGACATAGACCGAAAAAACGCCCACGGTGAGACCCCATTAATGATTGCTGCTTTAAAGGGAAACAAACAGATGGTGGATATTTTCTTGGCACGAGGTGCGCAAATTAATAAGCCTGGCTGGACCGCCTTGCACTATGCTTGTAGTACAGGTCAAGACATAATAGTGGCAGAGCTTCTAGACAAGTTTGCATATATTGATGCGGAATCTCCTAATAAAACGACCCCCTTGATGATGGCTGCCCGCGCGGGGCACCTTAGTACAGTAACCTTATTATTAAAGGAAGGGGCTGATCCTAAACTGAAAAATGAGCAAAATCTAAGCGCAATAGATTTGGCAAAAAAATATAATCATCAGCCTGTTTTATCCATGCTTCAAAGCGCATTAAACAGTCAAGAATTACCTAAATCCAAGGATGCCGTAGCTGCAAACCCTCCATCAACCAAACCTTCAGGCTCTCAAAGACCGATGAGGAGTCAGTCAAAGGTCGAGTCAATGACTGTACCTGCAGCGCCAACGGGAGAGAAATTGCTAATCGATAAACCCTGGTTACGATAAGAACTAATTTCAATTGGCTGCATATTTGTATTATGTCAAATTAAATTTAAGCTAAGATTTATGGCACGTATATTAATCGTCGATGATGACCCTATTCTGCGCAAGTTGCTAGCACAGCATCTCACCCACGAAGCCCATGAAATAATCGAAGCAGACAGCGGCGAAGCCGCTCTATCTCGTTTGGACCATGAACTACCGCAACTTTTAATTACTGATTTACGTATGGGAGGCATGGACGGCCTAGAGCTATTTGAGGTGGTACACCGCAAATATCCTTTGTTGCCTGTTCTGATTCTCACCTCCCACGGTACGGTTACCGATGCAGTAAAAGCCTTACGTCGGGGGGTGTTCGGCTATATTACCAAGTCTTTTGAAGTGCACGAATTCATGCAAGAAGTCAATCGTGCCTTGCTGGCTTCCCAGGCCCTAGGAGCTGATATGCCCGGCAAAACCCCGGGTGAAAAATGGCGTGAATGCATTATTACTCGTAGTCCTCAAATGGAACAAATTTTGGCCGAAGCACGCATACTAGCAGCCAGTAATGCTTCGGTACTGATTCAGGGTGAAAGCGGTACAGGGAAAGAATTGCTAGCGCGCTCCATTCACGCAGCCAGTGTACGCGCTGCAAAGCCCTTTGTAGCGGTTAATTGTGGAGCCATTCCGGAAAATTTGATCGAGTCTGAACTTTTTGGGCATGTTAAGGGCGCTTTTACGGGTGCCGTGCGTGATCAACCAGGTCTATTTGTCTCGGCACAACAGGGCACAATTTTTCTAGATGAGGTTGGAGACTTGCCCTTGAACATGCAGGTGAAATTGCTCCGAGTTTTGCAGGAACGGGAACTACGACCTGTAGGTTCATCTTCCCTGGTCACCCTGGATGTTCGAGTTTTATCTGCTTCTCACCACAAATTAGAAGACGAAGTTAAGGCTGGACGGTTTCGGGAAGACTTATTTTATCGCTTAAATGTGGTGGGTTTACATTTGCCCAGCTTAGCAGAGCGCCGCGAAGATATTCCCCTGCTAGCACAGCATTTTATGAGCACCTTGGCGCAACGTTATGGAAAGCAACTGGCTGGTTTTGCTCCTGGTGCTCTTGAACTAATGACCACCGCCCAATGGCCCGGTAATATCCGCCAGTTACAAAACGCCGTAGAAAAATGCGTCATATTGACCACTAGCTCCATCATTCCTTTACCTTTGGTCCAGCGAACTTTAGATACTTCGGCTGTGAATCTCTTACCTTTTGATGAAGCACGTCGACATTTTGAACGAGACTATCTTGCCCAGGTGTTAAAAATGACGCATGGAAATGTATCCCATGCCGCACGCTTGGCTCAACGCAACCGTACCGATTTCTATACGTTACTGGGGCGGCATCAGCTTAATCCAGCAGATTTTAAAAAATAGTGAGTTCAGCCCCCTACTTTTTTTATGAGTAGATAAAGCCTCTTACGCTTTTTCTAAACACCTCCCTGACATGAAGATTTAGTGAGAGAAGCTTTTTGCCCTAGCCTTTTGAGAAATTCAGGACAGCAATTGGATAAACTGAAAAATAAAATTCGCGATATACCCAATTTTCCCAAAGCAGGGATTATTTTCAAAGATATTACGCCTCTATTAAAAGATCCCGCAGCTCTAAAACTCACGGTTCAGCAATTATTACAACCGTTTTGGGGGAGAAATATCACCGCAGTGGTAGGGTTAGAAGCCAGGGGTTTTATTTTTGGCGCATTAGCTGCATGGGAATTATCTTTACCTTTTATTCCTTTGCGAAAGCCTGGGAAACTGCCTTACAGGTCCCACTCGGTGGCTTACGATCTGGAATATGGCTCAGCTGCACTGCAAGCCCATACAGATGCTCTGGGACCTCATGATCGGGTATTAATAGTAGATGATCTTTTGGCTACCGGAGGGAGCGCAAAAGCAGCTTGCGAATTAACCGAGAAGTTTGGAGCTACCGTAGAAGCTTGCGCCTTTGTAATAGAGCTGGATTTCTTAAGTGGAAGAAAAAAACTTGAAAATCGCCAAATCCATTCTTTACTGCATTTTTAACCCCAGATTGCCTCCACCTTGAGTCTAAGTGCTAGTTTGCGGATTAAGTTTTTGCTCTGCCGCGAAAAGCTTGTTCAGCGCACTTAAATAAGCCTTGGCTGAGGCCACAATGATGTCTGGATCAGCTCCGGTGCCATTGACTATTCTTCCCTGTTTGCTAAGACGTACGGTTACTTCTCCCTGGCTTTCAGTAGACCCACTAATTGCATTTACCGAATAAAGCACCATTTCTGCCCGGCTTTTTACATACGTTTCAATAGCTTTTAGCGAGGCATCAACTGAACCATTCCCATAGCTGTCCGCTTTGATTTCTTTTCCCGACTGGCTAAATACAATAACAGCATGTGGCCGCTCGCCTGTTTCACTTTTATGAGTCAGTGCAACAAATTTGAACATTTCGTCATGATGATCATCTTCGGTCTCGTCCACTAAGGCCAGAATATCCTCATCATAAATTTCAGACTTTCGATCGGCTAATTCCTTAAATTTAAGAAAAGCCTCATTAACTTCTGCTTCAGACTCAAGTGTTATCCCCAGTTCCTGTAAACGCTGCTTAAAAGCGTTGCGGCCAGACAATTTACCCAAAACAATTTTGTTAGCCGTCCAACCCACGTCTTCGGCACGCATAATCTCGTAGGTTTCACGGGCTTTTAAAACTCCGTCCTGATGAATACCGCTAGCATGTGCAAAAGCATTGGCACCTACTACGGCTTTGTTAGGTTGCACTACAAAGCCGGTAATTTGAGAAACCATCCGGCTGGCCGGTACGATCTGGCTGGGATCAATTCCTAACTCTAGCTTAAAGTAATCTTTTCGGGTCCGTATCGCCATCACTATTTCTTCAAGCGCACAGTTACCCGCCCTTTCTCCTAAACCATTGATGGTACATTCAATTTGTCGCGCACCCCCAATCGTCACTGCTGCCAGTGAATTAGCCACGGCCATCCCCAGATCATTGTGGCAGTGTGCGGACCAGATGACTTTGTCACTATTGGGAATGCGTGTGCGCAAGGTTTTGAAAAACTCACCATAGAGCTCTGGTACTGCATAGCCTACGGTGTCCGGAATGTTCAAGGTGCTGGCGCCTTCTTTGATAACAGCTTCCAATACGCGGCACAGAAAATCCATATCGCTGCGATACCCATCTTCTGGGCTAAATTCAACATCAGCGACCTGATTACGGGCATAACGCACGGCCAGTTTGGCTTGCTCATAGACCTGATCGGGTGACATACGGAGTTTTTTTTCCATATGCAAGGCACTTGTAGCAATAAAAGTATGAATTCGCGCCTGCTTAGCAGGCTTAAGCGCCTCAATAGCCTGCTGAATATCCCGGTCATTAGCACGCGATAAGCCACACACAATACTGTCTTTAATTACAGTCGCAATGGATTTAACAGCCTCAAAATCACCCTTGGATGCTGCCGGAAAACCCGCTTCGATCACATCGACTTTTAGTTTTTCAAGTTGTTTAGCAATGCGTAGCTTTTCTTCCCGCGTCATTGAAGCACCGGGGCTTTGCTCACCATCTCGCAAGGTGGTGTCAAAAATGATCAGTTTGTCTGCCATGTCACTACTCCAAGGATATTTTGATTGCCCATATAAAAAAAGCGGACCCAGTTTTACCAGGTCCGCTGTTCATGAATATTTGTCTGTTAGAGTTACTTTAGTATTTTTTCTGACTGACTTTCTTACCATGCCCACGAACCGTTTTAGCCCGTAGCAGTAGTAGCCCCAGAATCAAAGAAATCTGAGCTGCAAATAAAATTGCGAGGTTGTTCAAAGATAAGGACATGGGGTCAACTCTATGGTATTTTCAAATTTAGCGCAAATACACCTTAGTTTATTGTGGTTTTTCACCAAAACAATCATTTGCTGAAAGCCAAAGCGTCAGAGTGCTTTCAGTATCCCGATTATTAAAGATCAAACCCATGAAGCGCTACAAGCAATTATTAGAAAATATGTTAACCCAACAGGGTTGGCAAGTGGAGCAAATTATCTCTCATGAGGCTTGGTGGATAGAAGAGTCTTGGAATATTCAATCGATAAAGGAAAATTGGGGTAAAACTCTGGTAATCGCTTTTCTGGTAGATCCTTTGTATGAGGGAGAAAACAAAAGTTCAGCTGTTTCTGAAATCACCGCAAACCTGCAAATGCCAGCAGATTGGGACCATGCTCGGTTAGCCGTTGCATCTCTACGTTTAAACAAGGGAATTTTTGGCGATGAGCTTGCCAGCTTTATCAAAAGAATTAATCAGCTTCGAGAGTGTTGAAAAATGGAAAAAGATCTTGATAAAGCTTTAATGCCAAGGGCTTCTTCTGCGGTAGAAAGCCCCCTTCCCTCCTCTGTTATCCAGGCGCTGCAGGCGGGAAACAAAATTCAAGCCATCAAACTGTTGCGTGAACAAACTGCGATGAGTTTGAAAGAAGCAAAAGATGCCGTTGAAGCAGTTGAATATACCTCCGCTCAAGAACCTCCTCATCTTTCCCCGGGTGAGGAGCCTAAATCTAGAAAAAATTCTTGGTGGCTCCTCACTTTTCTGATTGTCATCAGTTTGAGTTTATTTTATTTTTTTAACTCTTAAAGTTAATACCAATCTTTCAACTCTTCCAACGCCCGTCTGTCATGCTTGTTGGGACGGCCATGCAGTTGTCTAGCGGGCTCGGGTTGCAAACGGCGACATTCCAGTGCATCCATACGAGCTTTGGCACTTTCTGGAGTTTCTTTATAAAGAGTACGAGCAATCGTTGCTGAACCACGCTGATGGGTGACCAAGAGCACTTCAAGCTCATAGCTTATCTCTCCCACCTGTACCCTTAGCATTTCTCCTCCGCGCAGTTCTTTTCCTGCTTTAACGGTATTACCGTTCACCTGTACTCGGTCTTTTTCAATAGCTTGTACCGCTAGCTGTCGGGTTTTGAAGAATCGGGCCGCCCATAGCCATTTATCAACTCTAACGCCTGTGAGCTCTTGATCTTTGCTTTGTTTCATTTCATACATCCTTACCTAGAGGATACAGTTGTGTTCCAATTTAGCTGTGCCACAACCTGAGCATGATCAGAGAAAATCCTGGCTTCTTGCTCTGTCCGCTGACGTACTATCAAATGATCATTAAAGTACCCCACTCTCTCTACAAAACCTAGAGCATTGGGGGAAAAAGGAGCAAATTCCTCTGAGACAAAAATATGGTCAATAGTTTCAGGTACCTGCTCATGCACATAAGTTGCGCTAGAGTCCCGACGTTGGGCGCCTAAGTAAGGAAGATGTCGTGTCCGCTGTAAATCAAAGGCATCAAACAACATGCCATTTCGTTGATGCGGCTTTGCATATCTGAAATGAGTACCAGAAATCAACTGGGTGGTTGCGGCTGCGATTGAATCGTTGAAATCTCCTAACACAATTAAAGGCTCTGGAGTATGCAAGAGCCGCTGAACAATTAATTGCCGCACGGCCAAGGCCTCTGCAGTTCGTCTTGCCAAGCTACGCGCCATTGCTCGGGCGTAAACTGCGGGATCCCTTTCATCTTCTCCTTCTAACAAGTCAGGACGCTTGGATTTTAAATGCACAGTAAATAGCCGCAGTTTTTGATGATTTACATCGATAAGCGCTTCCAAAACGGGGCGCGAGAAATAACGATGGGGGACTAAACCCGGTGGAGTGACTTGATCAAGTAGGGCAATCTCGGTGTGGCAAGAAAATTCAACAATGGGAAAACGACTCAACAATGCCAGGCGGGGTTTCAAAGGAGTCTGGTCTGTCTGGGGTGCGAGCACATGAGCTTGTCCCATGTACTGACTGCAAGCTACTGCACCTTTCAAGGCTTGCAGATTAAAAATTTCTTGACAGGCTAAGATGTCAGCAGCCATTAAATCCATCTGACTACCTATCCATTGGCAACGCCGCTCATACTCTCGGACAGAGTATGGCGTTTGGCTCTCATAAAACTGTACCCCCGGTAACGCAAGGTTTAAAACATTAAAAGTCCCGACTGAAAATAAGCTCATGGACTTCTTAATAAGGTAATAAATCTGATAAAAACATTGGAAAAAGAGCCTAGTTTGCTGATTTGCCTTGTGCAGCTACCGACGCAGTCCTGGCTGCAATGATTTCAGGATCCCCCAAATAATAATGCCTAATGGGTTTCAAATGCACATCAAGCTCATAAACAAGCGGCTGCGCGGTAGGAATATTAAGATTAACAATAGCAGCATCGCTCATACTCTCTAAATGCTTGATAAGAGCACGCAGGGAATTTCCGTGTGCAGCAATGAACACCCGTTGCCCCTTACGAATAGAGGGAGCAATAACCGTATTCCAGTAAGGGACTACCCGGGCAACAGTATCTTTCAGGCATTCCGTTAGTGGCAATTGTTCCCGGGGCACTTGGGCATAACGTCTGTCTTTGTAGGGGGTATTGGGATCGTCTGCAGCTAATGCTGGGGGTGAAATATCATAACTGCGCCGCCAAATATGAACCTGTTCATTCCCATATTTAAGCGCTGTTTCAGCCTTATTTAATCCGGCTAGAGCACCATAATGACGTTCATTCAAATGCCAATCCTTAATAACAGGGAGCCACAGGCTATCTAATACATCTAAAGTAATATAAGCAGTACGAATAGCACGCTTAAGAACCGAGGTATACACCATATCAAAACATATTGACTCTGCCTTAAGTAATTCCCCGGCTGCGCGTGCCTCTTGAGCCCCATTGTCCGTAATGTCCACATCTACCCAGCCAGTAAAACGGTTTTCGAGATTCCACTGACTTTCTCCGTGGCGCATCAGGACAATTTTGTGCATATTACTTCCTTGAAAAAAGAAAATTGATTACCAACCTATAATTGCATGATAGTTTATGAAATTTTCTTTCTCTTTTCCCACAAAATAACGTGAAATTCATCTCTGACAACATATTCTTATTTGGAGTTGCCGCAGTCTCAGGCAGCCTCTTAATCTGGCCTCTTTTAACGAGACAAACTAGAGCCGGAAGCCTCAGTATTACTGAGGCTACGCAACTCATGAACAAAGAAGGCGCCGCATTAATTGATGTGCGCACTGCTGAAGACTTTGCCAAAGGGTCTATCCCCCAAGCAAAACATCTGCCCTTAGAAGCCTTGCAAGCCTCACCAGAAAGTGCTGGTAAAAAGGACAAACCGATCATTCTCCTGTGCCAAACCGGTGTTAACGCTACAAAGGCAGCCAATATTCTACGTAAAGCAGGTTTTACAAAAATATTCAACCTGCACGGTGGCTTAGCCGGCTGGCAGGCCGCGGGGCTACCTGTTATCAAGAAATAGCGGGATCCTCTGTTTTTTATAAGGAAAAATACTTATGCAAACCGTCACTATGTATACCACGGCTGTCTGCCCTTATTGCCTTCGAGCCAAACAATTACTTCAGCAGCGCGGCGTGACAGATATTCAGGAAATACGCATTGACGTCGATACTGCTCAGCGCGACATCATGATGCAGCGAACTGGGCGACGTACTGTACCCCAAATTTACATTGGCCAAACGCATGTAGGCGGTTGTGATGACTTAATGGCCTTAGATAGCCAAGGAAAGTTAATACCGCTCTTGCAAGCAAACGAGTAATGCACTAAGGGTAAACTACTTCTTTTTTCTGTTTATAAACGTTTTGAATAAGGTTTGTTTTTGTAGTTTCCTCGTGTTTTTTGGATCACTAGGCTGATGAAGCCGTCTTGATCTTTTCCCTGTTTATATTTTATGAAGAAAGGTTTGCGCACCATGGCTGATCAAGAACAAACGTCTGATGCAGTATTTAATATTTCACGCGTTTATATGAAAGATTTATCTTTAGAACTTCCCAATGCACCTGAAATATTTTTAGAAGCGGGTACCCCTGAGACTAATGTGGAATTAGGAGTTCAAACCCAATCCCTTCAAAATGACCATTATGAAGTGATTGCCTCAGCCACTATTACCACCAAAGTCAACCAGAAAGTATTATTTTTAGTGGAAGGCAAACAAGCCGGTATTTTTGAAATACGGGGAGTACCTGCCGAGCAGCTCGAACCTTTGCTAGAGATTGTGGGGGCTGGAATCGTCTACCCTTACCTACGGGCTAATCTGGCTGATGCTATTACCCGTGCTAGCCTACCCCCCATCCATCTGACGGAAGTCAATTTCCAGGCTCTATACGAAGCTAAAAAGTCTTCTCCTGCACAAGCAAACGGTGCGGCTAGCTATTCATTGCAGTAATTAAAGCGAGCTATTGAGCCAAGCTCTCTCTAGCTCCCTCCCTCACCCCGGCTCGCTACAATTAGCGACCCGCGTTAGCGGCGGTCGAGGGGGAAGAATATTGTTTGGGGCATCTGTCGATTGACCCGCCTCTCGCGCATCTGCAGATCAGGACGGCGATAGTCGCCGGCCACCTACCCTACAATTGGAGCTAACCATGGAATACATGCTGATGTACTACGAGACGGCCGAGGACGCGGCCCAGCGCGACGACCCAGCCCGGGCCGAGGCCTACTGGGGCGCCTGGACAGCCTTCTGATCTGGTATGAAATTAACGAACACCTGTTTTTAGTGATGAGATAGATTTGATGCTTAGAACAGGAGTTTTAGATGAGTAAAGTGATTCCTAGAAGTTACACCGATGAATTCAAACTGGAGTCGGTGAAGCTAGCGCAAGAAGTCGGCATTGTTCAAAGCAGTCGTCGTCTGCATATTCCAGAAAGTACCTTAGGCCACTGGGTGAGGGCTTGGAAACGAAACACCTTGTTTAAAAATGGCCAACCCCAAGAGCCCCCGCCCACGGGCAGCGTCGCCGCGCTACAAGCGGAGAT